>Ga0164243_10014973_pt1 | contig 10757 bp, 9 predicted proteins | sample OricompcompostOP_FD_108781 | JGI IMG/M metagenome (GOLD analysis project Ga0164243, IMG submission 108781) | Organic Plus compost microbial communities from Emeryville, California, USA - Original compost - Organic plus compost (OP) | ecosystem: Engineered > Solid waste > Mixed feedstock >...
CGCAGATCAACCTGGCCAAGATCGGGCCCGCGCTGGCAGCCGGCTGCACCGTGGTGCTCAAGCCGGCTCCGGACACCCCGTGGCTCGCCTGCGAGCTCGGGCGGCTGGTCGCCGAGCACACCGACATCCCAGCGGCGGCCCTCAACGTGGTGACCCCGCGCTCCAACGAGGTCGCCTCGGTGCTGGCCAGCGATCCACGCGTCGACATGGTCTCCTTCACCGGGTCGACCGCGACCGGCAAGGCCATCATGGCCGCGGCCGCGCCGACGTTGAAGAGAGTGTTCCTCGAGCTGGGCGGCAAGTCCGCCGCGATCGTGCTCGACGACGCCGACGTCGCCGCGTGCGCCGGAGCCACCGCGTTCGCTGCCTGCATCCACGCCGGGCAGGGCTGTGCCCTCACCACGCGGCTCGTCGTGCCCCGGGACCGGTACGACGAGGCCGTCGCCTCCGCGGCGGCGGTGATGGAGTCGATCGGGGTCAAGGATCCGGCCGATCCAGGTGCGGTCTGCGGGCCGGTGATCTCCCAGGCGCAGCGGGACCGGGTGGCGGCCTACCTCGACCTCGTCGAGGCCGAAGGCGGCCGCTTCGCCACCGGTGGCGAGATCGCCGCCATGGAGGGCGAGCTCGCCGGCGGCTGGTGGATCACCCCAACCGTGGTCGCCGGCCTCGACAACTCCTCGCGGCTGGCCCAGGAGGAGATCTTCGGGCCGGTGCTGGTCGTCATCCCCCACGACGGCGACGACGACGCCGTGCACATCGCCAACGACTCGGTCTATGGCCTGTCGGGATCCGTGGACTCGGGTTCGCTCGAGCGAGCGAAGGCCGTCGCCGCGCGGATCCGGACCGGCACCATGGCGGTCAACGGCGGCGTCTGGTTCAGCCCGGACGCGCCCTTCGGTGGCTACAAGCACTCCGGCATCGGTCGCGAGATGGGGCTCGCCGGGTTCGAGGAGTACCTGGAGAGCAAGACGGTGGCCGAGCCGGCCTGAGACCGGGCGTGCGCGGGTTCAGCAGGAGTCGAGACGAGAGCAAGACCCAAGAGTTTCAGGCAGGAGAGTCATGGGATTCAACGACAAGGTGGCGGTCGTCACGGGTGCGGCGCAGGGGATCGGCGAGGCCTACGCGAAGGCGCTGGCGGCCGAGGGCGCGGCCGTGGTCGTGGCCGACCTCAACGAGGAGGGCGGGGCGCAGGTCGCCAAGGAGATCGAGGCGGCCGGTGGGCGGGCGCGCTTCCACCGCACCGACGTCTCCGACCCGGCATCGGCACAGGCGATGGCGGATGCGGCAGTGGCGGCGTACGGCGGCATCGACCTGCTGGTCAACAACGCCGCGATCTACGGCGAGATGGCCTTCGACCTGCTCGTGACCGTCGACTGGGACTACTACCGCCGCTTCATGAGCGTCAACATGGATGGCGCGCTGGTCGTCACCCGCGCCTGCTATCCGCACATGCAGGCTCGTGGCGGTGGCGCGATCGTCAACCAGTCCTCGACCGCGGCGTGGCTCTACTCGGGCTTCTACGGCCTGGCCAAGGTCGGCGTCAACGGCCTCACCCAGCAGCTCGCCCATGAGCTCGGGGGAATGGGGATCCGCGTCAACGCCATCGCGCCCGGCCCCACCGACACCGCCGCCACGCGGACGCAGGCTGGCGACGCGGCCCAGGACATCGTGCGCACGAGCCTGGCCATCAAGCGGATGGGCCAGCCCGAGGACATGGTGGGCGCCTGTCTCTACCTGCTCTCCGACGAGGCGAGCTGGGTCACCGGCCAGATCCTCGCGGTCGACGGCGGGCAGGTCTTCCGCTCATGAGCGGGGACGCCGCGCCGAGGGTCGGGTTCGTCGGCCTCGGCAACATCGGCAAGCCGATGGCGCTGCGGTTGGCTGCGGCCGACGGCATCGAGCTCGACGTCTTCGACCTGGCCGCGGAGCCGGTCGCGGAGCTGGTGGCGGCCGGCGCCGGCGCGGCCGAGTCGGTCACCGAGCTCGCCGCCCGGGTCGAGGTGTTGTCGGTGATGGTGCGCGACGACGCCCAGGTGCGGGCGGTGCTCGAGGAGGTGCTCGCGGCCCAGGGCAGCGTGCGGGTGGTCGTGGTGCACTCGACGGTGGCGCCGTCCACGCCCGCCGAGCTGGCCGAGCTCGCGGCTCGCCAGGGGGTGGCCGTGCTCGACGCGCCGGTCTCCGGGGGAGCGATGGGTGCGGCCGACGGCACCCTGGCGATCATGGTCGGAGGTGAGCAGGCGGCGTACGCCCTCGCTGAGCCCGCCCTCGCGGTCGTGGGCGGCAAGGTGATCCACGCCGGCGCCGTCGGAGCCGGCACGGCCTTCAAGCTCTGCCGCAACCTCATGCACTTTGCCGCCTTCACCGCGGCTACCGAGGCCCAGCGCCTGGCCGAGGCGGCTGGGCTCGACCTGGTCGCCCTAGGCGAGGTGGTGCGCCATACCGACGCGATCACCGGTGGTCCCGGGGCCATCATGCATCGGGCGACGACAGCACCGCTCCGGGCCGACGACTTCTGGTTCGGCGTCTTCGATCACGTGCGAGCGCTGGGGGAGAAGGACCTCGGCTTCGCGCTGGATCTGGCAGAAGAGCTGGGCGTGGAGACACCGCTCGCCCGGCTCGCCCTCGAACGCCTCGGCTCCGGCCTGGGGCTGCCGCGGTGAGCGTCCGAGCCACCGGACGAAGAGAGAAGGAGAAGGCAGATGGGTGACGACCGCTTCGCGGGGCTGCCGGAGGTCCGGCGCCGGGGACTGGAGAAGATGGAGGAGGTCTACGGCTTCACGATGGCCGACGGGGAGGGAGACTTCTTCGGCTACACCGCCGACCACCTCTTCGCCGACATCTGGCAGCGCCCCGGACTCAGTGACCGGGACCGACGGCTGCTGCTGATCGGGCTGCTGGCCGGCCAGGGTGCCCACGATGTCTTGACCATCCAGGTGCCGGCCGCGCTCGCCGCCGACGATCTCGACGCCGACGCGCTCCGCGAGATCGTGATCTTCCTCAGCCACTACGCCGGTTGGCCGGTCGGCGCGCGCCTCAACTCACTCGTCGAGGACACCATCGCGCGGCGGTGACTCGCGTCACATTCGTGAGTAACCTCCTGATAGAGGGCTCGTTGAGAGTGGTGACCTGATCCCGACTCGCGAGGACCGGCCCCATGTCGATCCAGCCCGTACGACGCGCACGACGCGCCCGCCTCGGCGCCGTGGCGGTGGCCGCGACGCTTGCAGTCGCACTGGCCGCTTGCGGCTCCCAGCTCGACCCGGAGACGGTCGCCAGGGTCAACGGCACCACGAGCGGCGACTCCGACGGCAGTGTCGACAGCGCCGGCGACTTCGATGACACCGGCAGCACGGGCGACACCGGTGACAGCGCCGACGGAGGCGACAGCGCAGATACCGGGGACTCCGGCGACACGGGCACGGCGGCCAGCGACGACTCGGGCGCACCGTCGACCTCCGACTCCCCGGAGAAGGGCGACAACTCCTCCACCGGCGATGGCCCGGTCGCCAGCTGCGGCGGCTTCAAGAACCAGACCGGCATCACCGACTCCACGATCACCCTCGCCAACGTCTCCGATCTCGGCGGACCGGTGCCCGGCATCTTCGAGTCCGCCCAGCTGGGCACCCGCGCCTACGTGTCCTACTTCAACTCCCAGAGCGCCATCTGCGGCCGCAAGCTCGCGGTGATGACCCTCGACTCCCGTGCCGACGCGGGAGCCGACCAGAAGGCCTATCTCGAGGCGTGCGACAAGGCCTTCGCCGCTGTCGGCTCGATGTCCGCCTTCGACTCCGGCGGCGCCGACGCCGCGCAGAGCTGCGGGCTCCCCGACATCCGGTCGACGAGCGTCAACCCCGAGCGGCAGAACTGCTCGACCTGCTTCGCGACCCAGCCGGTGAGCACCGACAAGGTGACCGACTCCTATCCCAAGTGGTTCCTGTCGAAATACAAGGACGCCACCCAGCACGCCGCCGTGCTCTACATCAACGCCGGCGCCGCGCCGGTCAACGCCAAGTCGATCGCGGCCGCCTGGAAGAAGGTCGGCTTCAAGGTCGACTACGAGAAGGGCATCGACGTCGCCGAGTTCAACTTCGCCCCCTACGTGCAGGAGATGAAGAGCAAGGGCATCAAGTTCGTGATGTACCAGGGCCCCTATCAGAACACCGTGAAGCTGCAGCAGGCGATGAAGCAGCAGCAGTTCGAGCCCGACGTCTACCTGCAGGACGCGACGATCTATGACAAGCGCTACGTCGAGCAGGCGGGCAGCGACGGCGAGGGCAGCTTCGTCTACATGTCCAACGACCTCTTCGAGAACCGCAACAACAAGGAGATGCAGCTCTACCTGTCGTGGCTGCAGCAGGTGAAGCCCGGCGCCACGCCCAACATGTACGGCCTCTATGCCTGGTCGGCCACCCGGCTCTTCGTGGAGAAGGCGCTCTCACTCGGCGGCAGGCTCGACCGCAAGAGCCTCATCGACGCGGTGCGGAGCGTGAAGGACTGGACCGGCAACGGCCTGCACGCCAAGCAGCACATCGGACCCCGGCTGGGTGCGGAGTGCTCGAAGGTCATCCAGCTCAAGGGCGGCTCCTGGCGCCAGGTCAGCGGCGGCGGCTACCTGTGCGGCTCGATGGTGAGCACGGGCATCGGCGGGTGAGCGACTCGTGAGTGGGTTCATCGCGTTCGTCGTCCTCGGGATCTTCACCGGGGCGGCGTACGCCATCGCGGCGAGCGGGCTGGTGCTGACCTACGCCACCACGCGCGTCTTCAACATCGCCCACGGTGCCTTCGGCATGGTGCTCGCCTTCACCTTCTGGGACTTCTCCGTCCGTCAGGGGCTGCCGACCTGGTTGTCGCTGGTGCTGGTGCTGGGCGTGGTGGCTCCGGCGATCGGGTGGTTCATCCAGCGCTTCGTCACCCGCGGCCTCGGCGACGCGCCGGTGAGCGTGTCGCTCGTGGTGACCGTGGGCCTCCTGGTCGGCCTGATCGGGGCGGCGCAGTATCTCTGGCCTCCGGAGTCGCGGCTGCTCATGCCCTTCAAGCCGGAGTCCGGCTACCAGGTGGGCGCCACCTACGTCACCGCCCACCAGCTGATCACCATCGTCTGCTCGGTGCTCGTCGCGACGCTGCTCTACGTGCTCCTCAACCGCACCCGGGTGGGTACGGCGATGCGCGCCTCGGTCGACAACCCCGAGCTCCTGCGACTCTTCGGTGGTCGGCCCGACCGCGCGGCGCAGCTCGCCTGGGCCATCGGCATCTCGCTCGCCGCACTCGGGGGCATCCTGCTCGCCCCCGTGGTGGGGCTCGACTACTACGCGCTCACGCTGCTGGTGATCAACGCCTACGCGGCGGCGATGCTGGGCCGGCTCAAGAGCCTGCCGCTGACCTTCGCCGGGGCGATGGCCCTGGGCATCCTCGAGTCGCTTGCCGTCGGCTACCTGCCGACCGAGGGGCTCATCGCCGGCATCCGGCCGGTGATCCCGGCGCTCTTCCTCTTCCTGTTGCTGGTGCTGCTGCCGCAGGCGCAGCTGCGGGTGGGGCAGGTGAAGGGCATCGTCTCCGCGCCGGTGCCGTCACTGCTGCGCTCGCTGGTGAGCGGCGTCGTGCTGCTGGTCGCGGTCATGGTCGTCACCACCGGGATGTCGGAGGCCAACCTGCTCCTGGTGGGCACCGCGGCCACCTTCGCGATGGTGATGCTCTCCCTGGTGCTGCTCACCGGCTACGGCGGCCATGTCTCGCTGGCGCAGCTCACCTTCGCCGGCGTGGGCGCGCTGGCCTACGCCAAGCTCGCGGAGCCCAACCTCTACGGGCTTTTCCTCACCACCCTGATCGCGGCCGGTGTGGGTGCCCTCGTGGCGCTGCCGGTGCTGCGGCTCACCGGGCTCTACCTCGCCCTGGCCACGCTCGCCTTCGGGGTGCTGATGGACAAGATGATCTTCCAGGAGGAGTGGGCCTTCGGCTTCAACGGCACCCTCTCGGCCGAGCGGCTCTCGGTGCTCGGCGTGCAGATCGAGTCGACCAGCGGCTACGTGCTGGTGATGGTGGTCTTCCTGGTGCTCATGTCGATCGCGGTGCTCGCGCTGCGTCGCGGTGTGGTCGGCCGGCTCCTGGTCGCGATGCGCGACAGCCCGTCGGCCTGCGGCACGCTGGGCCTCGACCAGCGCTGGTTCCGGGTCGGCCTCTTCGCGCTCTCCGCCGGCCTGGCGGGGCTGGCCGGCGCGCTCTTCGCCGGTCTGCGCGGCACCATCGGCGCCGCCGACTTCCAGTTCTTCAACAGCCTGCCGCTACTGCTCCTGGCCGTGGTCTTCGGCGTCACCTCGGTCACCGGTGCCTGCCTGGGCGGCATCGGGCTGATGCTGCTTCCCGAGCTGCAGGCCAACAACCCCGAGCTCGCCGGCCTCCTCTTCGTGGTGCTCGGCTTCGGCGCCGTGGCCCTGGGCCGCGACCCCAACGGTCTGGCCAATCACCTCTTCACCCTCGGCCGTTGGCTCCGTGCGACCGGCGAGCCCTGGGTGCGCAGTCGGATCCCGGTCTGGGCGCCCGCCCTGGGCGACCCGCTCCGGCCGTCGAGTGACCCGAGCGCCGGCGAGGGTCGGATCGAGACGAGCGAGGAGTCCGCCCATGCCGCTTCTTGAGGTCGACGACATCGTGGTGCGCTTCGGCGGCGTCACCGCGGTCAACCACGCCTGCTTCACCGCCGACGAACGCCGGATCACCGGGCTGATCGGCCCCAACGGCGCCGGCAAGACGACCTGCTTCAACGTGATCTCGGGTCTGCAGCGACCGACCGCGGGGGCGGTGCGGTTCGCCGGGCGCAACGTGACGAGGAGCGCCGTACACCGTCGAGCCCGGCGGGGGATGGCCCGCACCTTCCAGCGGCTCGAGGCGTTCGGCTCGTTGACGGTGCGCGACAACGTGCGGGTCGCACTCGACATCGCCGCCGGGGCGCGGGGCCTGGTGCGCAGCCCGCACGCCCGCGTCGACGAGGCGTTGGAGCGCGTGGGGATCAGCGAGTACGCCGACGAGCGGGCCGACGCCGTGCCCACCGGCACCGCGCGACTCCTGGAGCTGGCCCGCTGCCTGGTGGGCGACCCGCGGCTGCTGCTGCTCGACGAGCCGTCCTCGGGCCTCGACGAGAGCGAGACCGATGCCTTCGGCGAGCTCCTCATCGCCCTGGCCGCAGAGGGGCGCGCGATCCTCATGGTCGAGCACGACATGGATCTGGTGATGACCGTGTGCGACGACATCCACGTGCTCGACTTCGGCGAGGTCATCTGCTCCGGCAGCCCGGCCGAGGTGCGCAACGACCCGCGGGTGCAGGCGGCCTATCTCGGCGCGTCCGACGACGCCGACGGGACCCGGCACGATCTGGCACCGCTGGACGCCACCACCACGATCCCGGCGGTGACCCCATGAACATGCCGATGCTCGAGGCGATCGACGTGCATGCCGCCTACGGGCGGATCGAGGTGCTCCGTGGGGTGGACCTGACCGTGCCGCGGGGCGCGGTGCTGGCGCTCCTCGGACCCAACGGCGCCGGCAAGTCCACGTTCGTGAAGGTCGTCAGCGGGCAGATGGCGGCGACCTCCGGCGACCTCCACCTCGGCGGCGTGCACGTCGCCGGTGCGACACCCGACGCGCTCGCGCGGGTCGGGCTGTGCACCGTGCCCGAGGGACGCTCGGTCTTCCCCAACCTGACCGTCGAGGAGAACCTGCGCCTCATGTCCTATGCCGGGGTGCCGGCCGACGCTGTCATGGAGACCGCCTTCCGCTACTTCCCGCGCCTGCTCGAGCGGCGGCGTCAGCTCGCCGGCACCATGTCGGGCGGTGAGCAGCAGATGCTCGCGATGTCGCGGGCCCTGGCCTCCGATCCCGCGCTGCTGCTGCTCGACGAGCTGTCGATGGGGCTGGCGCCGCTGATCGTCGAGGAGCTCTACGACACGGTGCGGCAGATCGCCGAGACGGGCGTGACGATCCTGTGCATCGAGCAGTTCGCGCGCACCGCGCTGCGCGTCTCCGACTACGCGGCCGTGATGACCGGCGGCCGCATCGTGGCCACGGGGGAACCGGAGGAGATCATGGAGACGATGGCCGACGTGATCCTGGGGGCGGCATGAGGACGCCCCGGGCCCTGGCCGCCGCCGTGCTGGTCGGCGCGCTGCTGCCCTGGGGCGTGGGCGGCCCGGCGCTGGCCGACGACGACACCGAGCAGCCGGCCGCCGAGCCACTCGGGTTCGGCTACTCCGCGACCGCCTGGTCGACGCCCGTGCACGTCGAGATCTACGAGCCGTCACTGCCGATCCCGGCCACCCCGCAGCTCGAGTTCATGATGGCCTACTCGAAGGCGAGCTCGGACGGCGGCACGAGCGCCGGGCGGGCGAGCTGGTTCTGGCCCGGCGATCCGGTGGGCGAGGGGCTGAAGACCTTCGCCGAGCAGCTCGGCCTGCCCGCACAGCTCTTCGCGGGCGGCTATCCGGTGCAGGTCAACGCCACCCACCCGTCGGGGGAGGAGACAGCGGTCGACGAGCCCTTCCCCGGCATGGTGATGCGCGCCAGCGCCAGCCAGGACGAGGCCTCCGGCTCCACCGGCTTCACCCCCGACGGCGACGTCGAGGAGGGTGGCACGACGACCGCGCCCGCGGGCAATCCGCTCACCTCCCTCCTCGGCGGTCTCGGCCTCGACAAGCTGGCCGGCGGCAAGGCGGCCCCGACCGCTCCAGCGGTGCCGGGCATGCCGGCCGGCCTGGGCGCCCTCGTCGACTTCGACGGCTACGTGTCGACCTCCTCCAGCAAGGTGGTCGACGGTGCGGTGCGGGTGACCTCGCGCTCGGCCCTCGGCGAGGTGCGACTGCTCGGCGGCCTGGTGCGGCTCGCCGGGGTCAAGGCGGTCGCCACCACCAGCAGCGACGGCGGCAAGCCGGCGACCGGCGGCCGGAGCACCTGGGGCGAGCTCACCGTGCTCGGTCAGGAGTTCGCGATCGGCCCCGAGGGCATCGAGGCGGTCGGCCGCAAGCAGGGCATTCCTGGCCTCTCCAACGACCCGGGCCGAGCGCTCGAGCAGCTCGGCATCACGGTCACCGTGCCCGAGCAGGTCCGCACCGTCGAGGGCCGCAAGGCCGTGGTCGAGAGCCGAGGGCTCCAGATCGAGGTGAAGACCGACCTGCTCAAGCCCGTGCTCTCCGCCCTGCCGTTGGGGCGGCTCGCCGAGCTGGTGCCCGACCAGGCCGGCCCGCTGAAGAGCGTTCTGGCCGGCCTGGGCTCGCTGGCGCCGCGCGTGGTGCTCACTCTCGGTGAGGCGCGCTCCACCCTCGAGACGGTGCCGCCGATCGACCCGATCGACCAGCCCGTGCCGGAGACGCCGGCAGACGATGAGGAGACGCAGGCGCCCACCGACACCGCTCCTGCCGCCAGCGACACCCCGACCACCTCCGATGCTCCCGGCGACCTCGGGGCGCCGAGCTCCGACGTACCACCGGGCACGGAGGCGGCGCCCGAGCTGCCGCCCGCGCAGGCGGTGGGCGCCGGACTGCCGAAGCTGTTCTCGATCCCGGGCATGGTCACGCTCGGCGCGGTCGCGCTGGCCGTGGGGGTCGGCAGCTGGTTCCGCCGGGCCGGACTGCTGGCGCTCGGTGCCGGCGGCTCCTGCGCACACGGTCTCGACACCGGTCTTCCCGACTTGCGAAAGGTCTGATCCGCGATGACGACGACGTCCCTGCCCCGCGCGGGCTCCCGGGAGCGCTCCGGGGTGGCACCGCTGCTCAACAACCACTACGCGCTGCTGCAGCTGGTGCTCTTCTGGGCGGGCGCCATCCTGCTGCCGCTCGGCCTGGTGGTGATCGTGCTCGGGTGGTACGGCGCCGCCAACACGCCCTACGACTACGAGCAGATCTCCTACCTGGTCTCGGGCGGCCTGCTCGGGCTCGGCCTCACCTTCGTGGGCGGCTTCCTCTACTTCGGGGCGTGGCTGGCACGGATCGCCAACGACAACCGCGAGGCATCGAAGCGCCTCGGCGACACGCTCCTGGTGCTCGCCGAGGTGACCTCGCGGGCGGCCGCCGTGGCGGAGGCCGGCCAGGTATCCGCGGTCGGTGCCGACCCGGGCGCGATTCCGGTCACGGTGGGGGAGGGGTCGACGATGCACCGCCGCGACTGCTCCCTGATCGCCCACCGCGACGACCTCGTGCCCGCCTCCGCCGGCACGACCGCGCTCACCCTCTGCCGGGTCTGCCGGCCCACGCCGATCTGACGCGTCCGCGCGAGGACGCGCTCAGGAGAGGTACGCCGTAAGCGCCTCCGCCAGGCCCTCGCGGCCGGCGTCGGCGTCGGTGTAGGAGCTCAGGTGCCGCTCGTTGTGGAGTCCGCGGATCGCGCCGGGAAGCAGGTGCCGCACCTTCGCCAGCTTGTCGGGATCGACGTCGAGACCGGCGAACGCCTGCTCGCACATCGCCGTCCACGCGGCGTCCCAGTGCGCGATCGCCCGTGCGGTCTGGGGAAACTGCTCCTCGAGGTCCTCCCGACGGCGGGGCAGCGAGAGTCGCAGGTGATAGAGCGCGAGCTGGCCCGGCAGGTCGAGGCTCTGCCACATCAGGTCGAGCACCGCCCGCACCCGGGTAGCGAGGTCGCCGGAGTCCGGTAGCCGTGCGGCGGCGCCGCGGTGCTCCGCGACGTACTCCAGCACCGCGGCCCAGAGGCCGTCGACGTCGCCGAACTGGTGCTGCACCGTGCCCCAGGTGACCCCGGCCTCGCGGGCGATGAGGTTGGCG
>Ga0164243_10014974_pt1 | contig 10757 bp, 11 predicted proteins | sample OricompcompostOP_FD_108781 | JGI IMG/M metagenome (GOLD analysis project Ga0164243, IMG submission 108781) | Organic Plus compost microbial communities from Emeryville, California, USA - Original compost - Organic plus compost (OP) | ecosystem: Engineered > Solid waste > Mixed feedstock >...
GGGAACGGCTCAGCGCTGCTTGCCGCGCTCCTGGTTCGCCCCGATCGACGGGAAACCACCGGTCGCGCTGCCCGGCATCGTCGAGGTCCAGCCCTCCTGACCGCCCGCGGCGGCGGGCTTGCCGCCGGTCGCGACCTGGTCCCCGGCCGGGGCGCCCTTGTCCTGCTCCCGCTGCGCGAGCTCCTCGTGCAGCTTGCGCAGCAGGTTGCGCTCGCGGTCGGTGAGCTTGGCGTCCACGGCCGCAGGCACCCGGGTGTTCTTGCCGCCGGGCTGGCCGGCCTGCTCACCGGTGGGGTGCGCGGTCTCCTCCTCGGCCGGGCGGGCCGGCTCGTCCTGGCTCAGCTGCGGGAGCTGGTCGAACGCCTCGGCCGGCGCCGGCTCGGCGTGCGCGGGTTCGGCGCGCACGGGTTCGGCGCGGGCCGGCTCGGATCGGGCCGGTTCCGGCTCGGCGTGCGCCTCAGCGCGGACCGACTCGGCGCGGGCCGACTCGGCGCGAGCCTCGGCGCGGGCCGGTTCGGGACGGGAGACCTCCGCCCGGGGTGCGGGATCCGCGACCGCCTGCTCGGCGCGGTGGCCGAGCTCCGGTGCGGTCTCCGGGCGTGCCGAGTCGTGCGCAGCGGGCTCGGGTACCGGGGCCTCGGCGCCTCTTCCCGGCCCCGCCGCTGGCTCACTCGGGACGTCACCGCCTCCCGCCTTGGAGCCCGCGCCCGCGGTCGCGCGCGGCGCCCGCGCGTGGTTCGACCCGCCGGACACCGACACCTGCGGCGCCAGGTCCAGGTGCACCCGCCGCGCGGTCGCCAACGCGTTGCGGTGGTACGGCGGCAGGTCCATGCCGCTGTTGAACACGTCCACCGAGCAGCCCACACCGGCCCGCCGCAGCGCCTCGATCAGCTGGTAGCCGGCCGCGGCCACCGAGCCGTCCGCGCCGACCTCGGCCAGCAGCACCCGGCGCGGCACCGCGCCGTAGGTGATCCCGGCCGGGGTGGTGCGCCAGGCGCACCACAGCGCGCGCACCCCGTGCAGCCGGCCCGCGATCGGCGCCAGCGCCTCCACCAGGTCGTGGTCGGAGCCCTCGTGCTGCTCGCTGAACCGGTGCCCCTCGTCCGGCACGGTCTCCACCACGTTCAGCCGGTCCGCGAGCGTGTGCTGCGACCGGGCCTCCTCCAGGGCCCGGCGCAGGTGGTACTGCTCGGTCGAGGTCACCGGGATGCGGCCGGCCAGCAGGCAGCCGACCAGGAACTCGGCGGCGGCGTCGAGCTGCCCGAGCCCGAGCATCTCGCGCACCGAGTTGACGGCGTCGTCGTCCACCCGGCCCGTCAGGGCCAGCAGGAGGTTGTGCAGGCGTTCCACCGGCCCCGCACCCTCAGCGACGTCCACCACGAATGCCTCCTTCTGCGCTGTCGGTGCGCGCACCGTCAGCCACGGTGTCCCACCAGTTCGTCGCCGCCCGTGCAGACCAGCGCCGACTCGGCGAGCGCGGCGCGGTGGTAGGCGGTCGGTTCGAGTTCGGGCGGCAGCACCTCGACGCACGGCTCGCCGTCGCCGAGCGCGCGCAGGATGCGCTGCAGTTCGCTGGTGAGCTCGACCGGGTCGGCCGAGGCGGTCACCAGGAAGATCCGCTTGGGCCGGGTGCCCGGCAGATGCCGCCAGGCGCTGCGCGCCTCCCGCACGCCCTGCCTGCCGCGCAGCGTCGCGCCCAGCACCAGCACCGCGGGGTCGCCCTTGTCGTCGACGTGCGACTCCGCGCGGAAGGTGTACCGGTCGGGCTCCGCGCCGGGTAGCACCGCGTGCACCGCGGCCGGGTCGGCGCCCAGCGGCAGCAGCGCCTCGGCGAGCCGGCGGTGGTCGGAGTCCGTCAGCGCGACCCGCTCGCGGACCAGGGTCGCCGGTAGCGAACGCGCGAGTACGTCGGCCGCGCCCCCGGCCAACCAGTCGCGGTACCGCCAGAGATGCCGATCCGGCAGCCGGCCGGCCAGTCGAAGCAGCAACTCGTGGCACAGCAGGTCGGATTCGCGCACCGCCACGTAGCCCCCTCTCAGCTTCGTTCGCTCGCTTCGTGATCGCGGCGCGGGCGGTCCCCGCACGCACGACCGCGAGCGCCCGATCGGGTGAACTCTCCCCCGTCAGCTGACTGAGAGCAACCTAGATCGCACACTCGCGGGAAACCACGCCACCATTCGGACCAACCGAGACTGATCACCCGAAGTAGCGGCGATCGCAGCGTACTGGTTGCCCGGCGCCCCGTGGGCCGCGCCCGCCGGAAACCCGCCGGCACCTCCGGAGATCAGCCGAATCCCCGGAAATCCCCGGACGATCCGCCCGAAAGGCCCCGCTCACGACGACGGCCCGGCCCCGGTGCGCAACACCGGAACCGGGCCGTGCGAACGACATCGGTGCGTCAGCCGACCTCGACGATCAGCTCCACCTCGACGGGCGCGCCCACCGGCAGCTCCGCCACGCCCACCGCGGAGCGGGCGTGCTGACCGGCGTCCCCGAAGATCTCGCCGAGCAGCTCGGAAGCCCCGTTGATCACCGCCGGCTGCCCGCCGAACCCGGGCGCGGAGGCCACGAACCCGACGACCTTGACCACCCGGACCACCGAGTCCAGGCCGACCAGCGCGTCCACGGCGGCCAGCGCGTTGAGCGCGCAGGTGCGCGCGTGCGCCTTCGCCTCCTCCGGATCCACCTCGGCACCGACCTTGCCGGTGGCCGCCAGCTCGCCCCGCACGAACGGCAGCTGCCCGGAGGTGAACACCTGCGAGCCGCTGCGCACCGCGGGCACGTAGGCGGCGACCGGCGCGGCGACCTCGGGCAGCTCGATGTCCAGCTCGGCGAGCCGCTGCTTCCAGGAGGTCATGCCCTCACTCCTTGGGGCGCTTCATGTAGGCGACCATCTGCTCGCCCGTCGGCCCCGGCAGGACGGCGACGAGCTCCCAGCCGTCCTCGCCCCACTGGTCGAGGATCTGCTTGGTCGCGTGGCTCAACAGCGGCACGGTGGCGTACTCCCACTTGGTCATGGTCACCAGCGTAGAGAGCGGCCCGCGCCGCGGCACCGCTGCCCCGCGCCGGTGCGACCGGACCGGGATCGCAGCGTCACCGCTTCGCGCCCCGCGGCGGACTAGCGTGGCGGGGTGGAGCTCTGGCGGATCATCGCGACCGCGCTGACGATCTTCCTCGGACTCCTGCTGGTGCTCGACTCGGTCGTCGGCATCCGCGGCGAGCCCGCGCAGCGCCGCAGGCGCCGGCTGCGCGCGGCCGTCCGCGGCCTGCTGCTGCTCGCGCTGGCCGCGGGGCTGGTGGCGACCGTGCTGCCCTGGACGATCGTGTGGGCCGTGCTGACCGCGACCGCGCTGATCATGTCGATCCGGTTCGTGGCCGACTGAACCCGGCGTCTCGTGCGATGCGGGGAGGAGACGGGCGCCTCCTGCAGGAGACACGCGCCCCGAACCGGACATACGCTGATCGTGTGACCGAGTGGAGCGCCGAACTCAACGACGCCCGGCTGCACGTGGTCAGCGGCAAGGGCGGCACCGGCAAGACCACGGTCGCCGCCGCGCTGGCGCTGGCCCTGGCGACCGGCGGGCGCCGCGTGCTGCTCATCGAGGTCGAGGGCAGGCAGGGCATCGCCCAGCTCTTCGACACCGCTCCCCTGCCCTACGCCGAGGAGACCATCGCGGCCGCGCCCGGCGGCGGCGAGCTGCGCGCGCTGGCCATCGACGCCGAACCGGCGCTGCTGGAGTACCTGTCGATGTTCTACAGCCTCGGCTTCGCCGGCCGGACGCTGCAGCGCATGGGCGCCGTCGAGTTCGCCACCACGCTCGCGCCCGGCCTCCGCGACGTGCTGTTCACCGGCAAGATCAAGGAGTGCGTCGGCCGCACCGACGAGCACGGCAGGCACGTCTACGACGCGGTCGTGGTGGACGCCCCGCCGACCGGCCGGGTGGTGAAGTTCCTCGACGTCACCCGCGCCATGATCGACCTCGCCAAGGTCGGCCCGATCCGGACGCAGAGCGAGGGCGTGGTGCGGCTGGTGCACTCCGGCGACACCGTGGTGCACCTGGTGACGCTGCTGGAGGACCTGCCGGTGCGCGAAACCCTGGAGGCGGTGTCCGAATTGGACTCCGCCGACCTGCACCCCGGCGCGGTGCTGCTGAACCGGGTGCGCCCGGGCCACCTGCCCGCCCGCTCGGTCGCCGCGGCCGCGGAGGGCCGCGTCGACGCCGAGCGGCTGCGCACCGGGCTGGCCGCGGCCGGGATCGAGGCCGACGACGCGCTGCTGCGCGGCCTGTCCGACGAGGCCGTCGAGCACGCCGCGCGCACCCGCACCGAGCAGGACGCCCGCGAGCGGCTGGCCGCCGCCGACCTGCCCACGGTGCCGCTGCCCGAGCTCACCGCCGGGATCGACGTGGCCGAGCTCTACGAGCTCGCCGAGATCCTCACCGAGCACGGCGTCGGGAGGCCGCGATGACCGAACCCGCCCCCGCGAACCTGGACGTCGACGCGCTGCTCGACGACCCGGCCACCAAGACCGTGGTGTGCTGCGGCTCCGGCGGCGTCGGCAAGACCACCACCGCCGCCGCGCTGGCGGTGCGCGCCGCCGAGCGCGGCCGCAAGACCGTGGTGCTGACCATCGACCCGGCGCGGCGGCTCGCCCAAGCGCTCGGGATGCGGGAGCTGGACAACCAGCCGCGGCAGGTCGAGCTGGAGGACTTCGAACCGGCCGGCGCGCTCAACGCGATGATGCTGGACATGCGCCGCACCTTCGACGACATGGTGCTCGCGCACGCCGGCCCGGAGCGGGCGCAGCAGATCCTGGAGAACCCCTTCTACCAGACGATCTCCACGTCCTTCTCCGGCACGCAGGAGTACATGGCGATGGAGAAGCTGGGCCAGCTGGCCGCCTCCGGCACCTGGGACCTGATCGTCGTGGACACCCCGCCGAGCCGGTCGGCGCTGGACTTCCTGGACGCGCCGCAGCGGCTGTCCACAGTGCTCGACGGCCGGCTGATCAAGCTGCTGTCCAGCCCGGCGAAGGCCGGTGGCAAGGGGCTGCGCAAGCTCGTCGGCGCCGGGTTCGGGATGTTCTCCAAGGCGGTCTCGACGGTGATCGGCGGCCAGCTGCTGGCCGACGCCTCCGCGTTCGTGCAGGCCTTCGACTCGACGTTCGGCGGGTTCCGGGAGCGCGCCGACCGCACCTACCGGCTGCTGCGCTCGCCCGGCACGTCGTTCCTGGTGGTCGCCGCGCCGGAGCCGGACGCGCTGCGGGAGGCCTCGTTCTTCGTGGAGCGGCTGACCCAGGAGGACATGCCGCTGGCCGGGCTGGTGGCCAACCGGACCCACCCGGTGTTCGCCGATCTGCCGGGATCCCGGGCGCTGGCGGCCGCCGAGCAGCTGGAGGCCGACGGCAGCGCCCCGCTGGCCGCGGCGGTGCTGCGGGTGCACTCCGACCGGGTCGCGATCGCCGAGCGGGAGCGCCGGCTGCTGGCCCGCTTCACCCGCGCGCACCCGGAGGTCTCGCTGGTGGGCGTGCCGGCGCTGCCCGCGGACGTGCACGACTTGAGCGGGTTGCGCGAAATCGGGCAGCGCCTGGCCGCAGAATAAGAAATTTCCGCGTCGCCGCGGAGAATTGTGCCGGACGGGCGGCGGGAATTCCGCCGCCCGAACCGGACGAAGGGCCTCAGCCCACCTGGTACTCGGTGATGTCCGCGTACTCCGCGCGCGCCGCCTCGAGCAGCTCGCGCCAGTTGCGGACATCAGGGCGGCGGCGCAGCAGCGCGCGCCGTTCCCGCTCGGTCATTCCGCCCCAGACCCCGAATTCGATCTTGTTGTCGAGCGCCTCCCCGAGGCACTCGGTGCGGACCGGGCAGCCGAAGCAGATCATTCGCGCCTTGCGCTGCTCCGCCCCCCGGACGAACAACTGGTCCGGATTCTCATCGCGGCACGAAGCCCGAACCCGCCAGTCCCCCTGTTCCAACATAAGGTTCCCCCAGCTCCTCACTGGATCGTCGGCGACCGATTCCGTCCGGAGCCCCCCGGCACCGGATGCCGCGGCGCGCGCACGCGCCGCAACGATGCTGTCGCTGGACGTGGACGCACTCTAGATCCATTTGGTTCCACGACCAAACAAGGGTTGTCGCTCCGTTATCTTTGAGCCTCATCACATGGGGGGGACGTCCTCGTCGGCGTCGTGTTGATGTCCGGGAAAAGTCCTAGTCTGACCGTCGTGCGTGTCCGGGACGGGTTGCTCAAGCTGTTCGGTCTGTGCGTGCTCTCAGGGGTTCTCGTCGCCGGGATGCTCTTCCCGGTCGCCGGGGCCATGGGGGTGGTGTCCAACCGCGCCGGCGACGCGGTGAACAACATCTCCAGCGAATTGATGACCAAGGACCCGCCCCTGGTCACCACGATCACCGACCGCACCGGCCGGCCGATCGCCCACCTCTACGACCAGAACCGCAAGCCGGCGCGGGCCGACGAGATCTCCGCGCCGATGAAGAACGCGATCATCGCGATCGAGGACCGGCGGTTCTTCGAGCACCAGGGCGTCGACTGGCCCGGCACGGTGCGCGCGGCGGTCACCAACCAGATGTCCGGGGAGATCGCCCAGGGCGGTTCGACGCTCACCCAGCAGTACGTGAAGAACTACCAGGTGCACGTCACCGCGGCGAACGACCCGGTCAAGCAGGCCAAGGCGATCGAGCAGACCCCGGCGCGCAAGCTGCGCGAGATCCGCATCGCGCTGCAGCTGGAGAAGCGGCTGGACAAGGAGCAGATCCTCGCCCGCTACCTGAACGTCGTGCCGTTCGGGAACCAGAGCTACGGCGTCGCCGCGGCCGCCGACACCTACTTCGGCACCACGCCGGACAAGCTGACGATCCCGCAGGCCGCGCTGCTGGCCGGCATGGTCAACAGCCCCAGCGCGCTGAACCCGGAGACCAACCCGGAGGAGGCGACCCAGCGCCGCAACGTCGTCATCGACGCCATGGAGCTGCAGCACCGCATCGACCCGGCCACCGCCGACCAGGCCCGCAAAGCCCCGCTCGGCCTGGTGCACCCGCTGCGCACGCTGCCGAACAACTGCGTCGGCGCCGGCCCGGCGGACGGGTTCTTCTGCAAGTACGTGATCGACTACCTGCAGAACGCCGGGTTCTCCGAGCAGGAGCTGCGCACCGGCGGCTACACGATCCGCACCACCCTCGACCAGAAGGCCACCACCGCGGCCAAGGACGCCGCCGAGAAGGGCGTGCCGAAGGACACCGAGGGCATCGCCAACGTGATGTCGGTGGTCGAGCCGGGCAAGGACAAGCACCGGGTGCGGGCGCTGGTCGCCAACCGCGACTTCGGCGTCGACTCCTCGAAGGGCCAGACCTCGTACGCGCTGCCCAGCGGGGTCGCGAAGTTCGGCGCCGGGTCGATCTACAAGGTGTTCACCTCGGCCGCGGCGCTGGAGAAGGGGATGGGCATCTACAACACCATCCAGGCCCCCGGCGGCTACACCTCGAAGATCTACCGCAACGGCGAGGCGCCCTACAGCGTGACCAACGCGGAAGGCACCGCGCCCGGACCGCGGACCCTGCAGAAGGCGCTGGCGACCTCGCCGAACACCGCCTTCGTCGCGCTGGAGGAACGCGTCGGGCTGGACCCGACGGTGGACATGGCCGCGCGGCTGGGCATGCGGCAGACCCTGCTGCACTCGAACATGAGCGGTGATCCGCTCACGCCGAACGGCTCCAACGGCCCGTCCATGGCCGACGTGGTCAAGGAGAAGAAGATCGGCGCGTTCACCCTCGGCTTCGCCCCCACCAGCCCGCTGGAGCTGTCCAACGTGGCCGCGACGCTGATGAGCGGCGGCACCTGGTGCCCGCCGACCCCGGTCGACGGGATCACCGACCGCAACGGCAACCCGGTGTCGATCACCGAGGACCCGTGCGAGCAGGCGGTGGACGAGGAGCTCGCCAACGGGCTCGTCGTCGGCATGAGCCAGGACGACAAGGCCGGCGGCACCGCGGCGAGCGCGGCGAACTCCGCGGGCTGGAGCCGGCCGATCGCCGGCAAGACCGGGACCACCGAGGCGCACCAGTCGGCCGGGTTCCTCGGTGCCACCCCGCAGTTCGCCGGCGCCGTGCTGACCTTCTCGGACGGCAACCACCCGCAGGGCATCTGCGACAGCACGCCGCCGTCGCTGTGCGGGGCCAACGGCGGCAACATCTACGGCGGCAAGGTGCCGGCGCGCACCTGGTTCGACGCGATGCAGCCGATCCACGAGGGTCTGCCGGAACTGCCCCTGCCGCCGGTCACCGATCGCTACGCCAACGGCGGCGACGAGTTCCAGGTGCCGAACGTCGTCGGCGTCAGCTCCGACAAGGCCGAGCAGGTGCTGGAGAAGGCCGGGTACAAGGTGCAGAAGCGCTCGGTCAACAGCGAGCGCCGCAAGGGCTCGGTCACCAGCCAGACCCCGCGCGGGTTCGCGCTGCCCGGCGAGACGGTGACGCTGTCGATCAGCACCGGCTACGTGCCGCCGCCGAAGACGGAACCGGCACCGCCGCCGCAGCCGAACCGGCCTCCGGAGCGGCCGCCGCAGCCACCGCCGGCGCAGCAGCCACCCGGCCAGCAGCCACCCGGCCAGCAGCCACCGGGTCAGCAGCAGCCGGCGGCCGGGGAGCAGACGACTCCGCCCGGGCAGCAGCAGCACCCGCCGGGTCGCCCCGCTCCCCCGTCGGCTCCGACGCCGACCACCGGGCCCTAGTTCAGCGGCGCCCCTCCCCACCGCGGGAGGGGCGCTGCTTTTCGCACTGCCTACACTCGGCCGACGTGACGAACGTGCAGGCGAGCTCCCGACGGGTGCGTTCCCGGTACCGGCTGGTGCAGGTCCGGTCGGTCGAGCCGATCACGCCGCGGATGGTGCGCGTGGTGCTCGGCGGGCCCGAGCTGGCGGACTTCGACAGCACCGGCAGCGACCAGCGCATCAAGCTCTGCCTGCCCCGGCCCGGGCAGCCGACGCCGCTGGGCCGCGACCGCGCCGAGGTCTTCGCGCTGCCGCGCGAGCAGCAGCCCAAGCAGCGGACCTACACCGTGCGCTGGTTCGACGCGCAGACCCGGGAGCTCGCGATCGACTTCGTGGTGCACCGGCACGAAGCCCCCGGCTCGAGCTGGGTGTCCGCGGTGCAGCCCGGTGATCAGGTGGTGGCCGTCGGCCCGAGCCCCTCCTACCGCCCCGACCCGGAGGCCGACCCGCTCGTGCTGGCCGGGGACGAGACCGCGCTGCCTGCGATGCTGGCCATCGTCGAGGAGCTGCCCGCGGGCGCCCGCGCCCGCGTGTTCGCCGAGGTCGCCGACGCCGCCGAGGAGCAGCCGGTGCGCACCGCCGCCGACGTGTCCTGGACCTGGCTGCACCGCGACGGGGTGCCCGCCGGGCGCAGCGAGCTGCTGGCCGAGGCGATCCGCTCGGCCGACCTGGGCCCGCGCCCGGACGTCTGGGTCGGGGCGGAGTACTCGGCGGTGCAGGCGATCCGCGACCACTGCCAGGAGCAGCTCGGGCTCGGCCGGCGCCGGGTCTACGCGCTGGCGTACTGGCGGCTCAACAGCGCCGAGGGCTGAGCACCCGCGCCGCCCTGCGAGGCCGCCCTCCCGGGCGCCGCCCGGTCGCCCGCCGCCGTAGGGTGGACGGCGTGAACAAGTTGGGTCGGATCATGCTCGCCGGCGGCGCCCTCGGAGCCGCCACGTTCGGATACGCCGCCGGTGTCGAACGGACGCACTGGACGCTACGCCGCGCCACGATCCCGGTGCTGGCCGAAGGAGCCCCCGAGCTGCGCGTGCTGCACGTCTCCGACCTGCACATGCTGCCGAACCAGCGCTCCAAGCAGCGCTGGGTGGCCGCGCTGGACGAGCTCGCGCCGGACTTCGTGGTCAACACCGGCGACAACCTCGCGCACACCCAGGCGGTGCCGGCCGCGCTGCGGGCGATGGGCCCGCTGCTGGACCGGCCGGGGGTGTTCGTGTTCGGCAGCAACGACTACTACGCGCCGAAGCCGAAGAACCCGGCCCGCTACCTGCTGCCGTCGTCGAAGACCAAGCGCATCCACGGCGATCCGCTGCCGTGGCGGGACCTGCGCGCGGCGATGACCGAGCGCGGCTGGGTGGACGTGACGCACCGCTGGCACGACGTGGAGGTCGGCGGGGTGCGGCTGCACGTGGCCGGGCTGGACGACCCGCACCTGAAGCGGGACAAGTACTCCAAGATCGCCGGGGTGCCGCCGGAGGCGGACCTGAAGCTGGGCGTGACGCACTCGCCGGAGCCGCGGGTGCTGGACGCGTTCGCCGACGACGGCTACGACCTGGTGCTGGCCGGGCACACCCACGGCGGTCAGCTGCGGATCCCGGGCTACGGGGCGCTGGTGACCAACTGCGAGCTGGACCGGCCGCGGGCGCGCGGCGCCTCCACGTGGGGTGACCGGATGCACTTGCACGTCTCGGCCGGGCTGGGCACCTCGCCGTACGCGCCGGTGCGGTTCGCCTGCCCGCCGGAGGCGACGCTGTTGACGCTGGTCCCGCGCTCGCGGGCGGGCTCGGCGGGGGTCGCGGAGATCGCGGGGAACCCCCCTTCCGGGGCCGGTTCGAACGTCCGCTAGTATTCTTCTCGGCGGCAGGGACAGCACCCGATAAGTCCCCCGCCGGAAGATCGGGGTGTGGCGCAGCTTGGGAGCGCGCTTCGTTCGGGTCGAAGAGGTCGTGGGTTCAAATCCCGCCACCCCGACAGGCAA
>Ga0164243_10014975_pt1 | contig 10757 bp, 12 predicted proteins | sample OricompcompostOP_FD_108781 | JGI IMG/M metagenome (GOLD analysis project Ga0164243, IMG submission 108781) | Organic Plus compost microbial communities from Emeryville, California, USA - Original compost - Organic plus compost (OP) | ecosystem: Engineered > Solid waste > Mixed feedstock >...
CAAGCCGTCATCGCCCTGGCCCGCCGCCGCGTCGCCGTGCTGTGGGCACTGCTGCGTGACAACCGACTGTTCACCCCCCACCCGCCGGCCACGCAAGCGGCTTGACTTCCTCATTGAGACTCCCCCGCGGCTTGAGCGGTGTCGCCGGCATCGGCGGCGCGGTCAGCCGGTCGCCCCGGTAGCCGCGGACCACGCCGAACGCGTCGCCGTCGTTCCACTCCCGGCGGTACCGGGAGATCTCGTCGCCGCTGCGGCCGACGAAGTTCCACCACATCACGATCCGTTCCGCGAACGGCTCACCGCCGAGCAGCAGCAGCCGGGCGGGCGTGTCGGTGCGCAGCCGTACCTCGGTGCGGCCGGTACCCAGGTACATCAGCGCGCCGGGGGCCAGGGCGGTCGCGTCCACGTCGGCGGCGCCGGACGCGGACAGCACCGCGTACTCGAAGTCGGGCTCCAGCGGCAGCCGGACGTCGGCGCCGGCGGCGACGGTGAGGTCGGCACCCACCAGCGGCGAGTACGTGGTGCCGGGCGAGGTGGCGCCGGCGAGCGTGCCCAACAGTACGGTCGCCGACAGGCCCCGGTCGGTCACCACCGGCAGGTCCGGGTGGTGGTCGAACGCCGGCGGCACGTGCCGGTACGCCTCGGGCAGCGCGACCCACAGCTGCGCGCCGTGCAGCAGGTGCGGATGCGGCACCGGGGACTGCTCGGAGTGTGCGATGCCGCGACCGGCGGTCATCAACCCGAGCCGGCCGGGTTCCAGCAGCTGCTCGCTGCCGAGGCTGTCGCGGTGCAGGACGGTACCGTCCAGCAGCCAGCTGACCGTCTGCAGCCCGGTGTGCGGGTGCGGCGCGACCTGCATGCCGGGCGCGTCGGCGATGTCGTCCGGGCCGTAGTGGTCGAGGAAGCACCAGGCGCCGACGAGCCGGCGGCCCAGCGTCGGCAGCAGCCGGCGCACCATCGTGCTCTCCCCCAGCCGTACCTCCCGGCCGGGCAGCACCTCGTGCACCGGTGCGGCCGGCACGGCGGTACGGCCGCCGCACACCACGACGTCCGGCCGGGTGTCCAGATTGCTCACGACCGATTCCCCTCTGTACCTGCCAGCGCGGGACCGCCTCCTGATCGTAGGCGCGGCGCGGGGCCCGCCCGGCCGGTTCCGGCCAGTACGCCCCGGGACCGCGAGACGCCCGCGCCGGGCCGGGTTGTCACCGCGGCGGGCAGCAAACGGGCACAGCCCCTGCCCGAACGGGCGCCGGCTGCCGCGGCCGGACGCCCGAATTCCGCGGTACGGGCAGCCCGTTCGGGCACATGGAGCGGGCACAATCGGGCACAGATCGCAAGGTCTGTGTGGTGTTGAAAAGGATGCCGGCAATGTTAGACATACGTCACAGCAGGATTCCGACTTCGTGTGAAGGGAACGTCGATGCAGGCCGATGAGAGACAGCACCGGATTCTCTCGCTGGCCCGCAGCAACGGCGGCGTCGAGGTGACCCGGCTGGCCGACGAGCTCGCGGTCGCACCGGAGACGGTGCGCCGCGACCTGAAGGTACTGGAGCAGCACGGGCTGATCCGCCGCACGCACGGCGGGGCGTACCCGGTGGAGACGGCGACGTTCGAGACCACGCTGGCGATGCGCACCACCCGGCGGGTACCGGAGAAGCGCCGGATCGCCGCGGCCGCGGTCGAGCAGCTCGGCGACGCGGCGACGGTGTTCGTCGACGAGGGGTTCACCCCGCAGCTGGTCGCCGAGGCGCTGCCGACCGACCGGGAACTGACCGTACTGACCGCATCGCTGTCCACCGCCGCCGCGGTGGCGGAGATCGGGTCGGCGACGGTGCTGATGCTCGGCGGCCGGGTACGCGGGCGCACGCTCGCCACCGTCGACCACTGGGTGACGGCGATGCTGTCCGGGTTCGTCATCGACCTGGCGTTCGTCGGCGCGAACGGCATCTCCCGGCAGCACGGGTTGACCACACCGGATCCGGCGGTGGCCGCGGTCAAGTCGGCCGCGGTACGGGCGGCCCGGCGGCGGGTGTTCGTCGGGATACACAGCAAGTTCGGGGTGTCGAGCTTCTGCCGGTTCGCCGAGATCGGCCAGTTCGAGGCGTTGATCACCGACACCGGCCTGCCGGCCACCGAGGCACGGCGGCTGTCCATGCTCGGCCCACAGGTGATGCGCGTGTGACGGCACGCGGCGCATAACACGGTTCCGTTGTCCGACACAGCATCCGGGGCGACCCCGGATGCGCGGGCGAGGCTGCCCGCGACAGGAGGAGTAACAGCATGTCCACGTATCTGCCGCGCCGCACCCGGCTGCTGGGTGCCGCGCTGGCGTTGGGTCTCACCGCCGCGCTGACCGCGTGCAGCGGTGCCGGTGGCGGCGGCGGGTCCGCCTCGGAGCACAGCATCAACGTGCTGATGGTCAACAACCCGCAGATGGTCGACCTGCAGAAGCTGACCGCGGCCAACTTCACCAAGCAGACCGGCATCAAGGTCAACTTCACGGTACTGCCGGAGAACGACGCCCGGGACAAGTTCACCCAGGACTTCTCCAGCCAGGCCGGCCGGTACGACGTGGCCACGATCAGCAACTACGAGGTGCCGTTCTACGCCAAGAACGGCTGGATCGCGCCGCTGGACTCGTACGCGAAGAAGGACTCCTCGTTCGACCAGTCCGACATCCTGAAGCCGATCCAGTCGTCGCTGTCGTCCGGCGGCAAGGTGTACGCGGAGCCGTTCTACGGCGAGTCGTCGTTCCTGATGTACCGCAAGGACGTGTTCGCCGCGAAGCACCTGACCATGCCGAAGCACCCGACGTGGCAGCAGATCGCGGACCTGTCCGCGAAGGCGGACGGCGCGAAGCCCGGTATGAAGGGGATCTGCCTGCGCGGTCAGCCCGGCTGGGGTGAGGTCATCGCGCCGCTGACCACCGTGGTCAACACGATGGGCGGTACCTGGTTCACCAAGGACTGGAAGGCGCAGGTCAACACCGGTGGCTTCGCCAAGGCCACCCAGTTCTACGTCGACCTGGTACGCAAGCACGGCGAGGCCGGGGCCGCGCAGGCCGGCTTCACCGAGTGCCTGAACGACTTCGAGCAGGGCAAGACCGCCATGTGGTACGACGCCACGTCGGCGGCGGGCAGCCTGGAGGGCAAGGACTCCACGGTCGCCGGCAAGGTCGGGTACGTGCCGGCGCCGGTCGACCAGACGGACTCCTCGGGCTGGCTGTACTCGTGGGCGTTCGCGATCCAGAAGGCGTCGCAGCACACCTCCGACGCGTGGAAGTTCATCTCCTGGGCGTCCGGCAAGGGCTACCTGAAGCTGGTCGGGAACAAGCTCGGGTGGGCGCAGGTGCCGCCGGGCACGCGTACCTCCACCTTCGACAACCCGAACTACCAGCGGGCGGCGAAGGCGTTCTACCCGGCGATGCAGACCGCGATCGACACGGCGAAGCCGACCGATCCGGGCGTACAGCCGCGGCCGACGGTGGGCATCCAGTTCGTCGACATCCCGGAGTTCACCGACCTGGGTACCCAGGTGTCCCAGCAGGTGTCGTCGGCCATCGCCGGCAAGACGTCGGTACCGGCGGCGCTGGACCGCAGCCAGCAGCTGGCCGAGTCGGTGGCGAAGAAGTACCAGTAGTCCCCCGGTGCCGCCCGGCCGCGTGTCGGGCGGCACCAGCAACAGATCGGAGTCGTCATGGCGACCGTGTCGCTCGCCGCGCCGGGCCGGGCGCGACCACGGCGGGGCGCGGGCAGGTGGGCGCGCCGCGGGCCGTTGCTGCCGGCGCTGCTGTTCACCATCGTGGTCACCCAGCTGCCGTTCGCGGCAACGCTGGTCATCTCCTTCCTGAACTGGAACGCGCTGTACCCCAACGACCGGGGCTTCGCCGCGTTCGGCAACTACGCCTCGGTGCTGTCCGATCCGCAGCTGCGTTCCTCGATCCTGACCACCGTCATCCTCACCGTCTCGGTGGTACTGGTCAGCCTCGTCCTCGGCCTCGCCATCGCGCTGCTGCTGGACCGCCGGTTCCACGGCCGCGCGATCGTACGCACCATGCTCATCGCGCCGTTCCTGGTGGTACCGGTGGCGGCGGCGCTGCTGTGGAAGCACGCCCTCTACAACCCCGAGTACGGGCTGTTCAACGGGATGCTGAGCGCGGTGTTCGGGCACGGTGCGGCGCAGCCGGACTGGATCTCGGACGCGCCGATGTTCTCGGTGGTGTCCAGCCTGGTGTGGCAGTGGACGCCGTTCATGATGCTGATCCTGTTGGCGGGGTTGCAGTCCCGGTCGCCGGAGATCATCGAGGCGGCACGGGTCGACGGCGCCAGCGCGTTCGCCGTGTTCCGGCACATCACGCTGCCGCACCTGCGCCAGTACCTGGAGCTCGGCGCGCTGCTGGGCTGCATCTACATCGTGCAGAACTTCGACGCGGTGTTCACCATCACCGCGGGCGGGCTCGGCACCGCGAACCTGCCGTACACCATCTACCAGACCTTCTACCAGGCACACGACTACGGACGCGCGTCGGCGGCCGGGGTGATCGTGGTGATCGGTTCGATGATCGTCGCGACGTTCGCGCTGCGGGTCGTGTCGTCGCTGTTGAAGCAGGAGGCGAACCGATGACGCAGACGCTGTCGGCGCCGGCCGACGCCGCACCCGCCGTACCGCGCCGACCCGGTCGGGCCACGAAGGGCAGGGGCGGCGCCATCCTCGGCGTGGTCGCCTGGATCGTGGGGATCGCGTTCTTCTTCCCGGTGGCGTGGATGGTGTTCACGTCGCTGCACTCCGAGCAGGCGGCGGCGACCAACCCGCCGGACGTGACCGCGCCGCTGACCGGCGCCGGGTACCGGGAGTTCTTCAGCACCAACCCCTGGCCGTACCTGATCAACTCGGCCACCGCGAGCGTGGTGTCCACGGTGCTGGTGGTGGTGCTGGCGATGCTCGCCGGGTACGCGCTGGCGATCCGGCCGGTACGCAAGTGGTCCGACGTACTGTTCTTCTTCCTGACCACGAAGATGCTGCCGGCGGTCGCCGGGCTGCTGCCGGTGTACCTGATCGCGCAGAAGATCGGCATGCTGGACAACATCTGGCTGATGGTCATCCTGTACACGGCGATGAACCTGCCGATCGCGGTGTGGATGATGCACTCGTTCCTGGCCGAGGTACCGGTGGCGATCCTGGAGGCCGCCGCGCTCGACGGCGCCCGGCTGCCGACCGTGATGCGCCGGGTGATCCTGCCGATCGCCTCGCCCGGGATCGCCGCCACGGCGCTGATCTGCTTCATCTTCGCCTGGAACGAGATGCTGTTCGCCCGGGTGCTCACCGGTGTCGTCGCCGGTACCGCACCGGTGTTCCTGACCAGCTTCGTCACCACGCAGGGGCTGTTCTTGGCCAAGGTGTGCGCGGCGGCGACCGCGATCTCGATCCCGGTACTGGTGGCCGGGTTCGCCGCGCAGAACAAGCTGGTGCAGGGGCTGTCGCTCGGCGCGGTCAAGTAGCCGGCCAGGTACGCCGGCGTGCCGCGGCGCACGCCGGCGTGCGGATCCGGCTCGACCACGCGGTCGGGCCGGATCCGGTGGCCGCCCCGACGGTACGGCCGGCCAGGCATCCGGCCAGAGCCGCCGGCGGTACCGGTCAGCCGGTGAAGTCGGCGACGTGCGCCGCGACCCACTCCCGGTACGGGCGGGCCGGCGCACCGGTGACCGCGGCGACGGTGTCCAGGACCGGTTCCGGGTGGTCGAGCAGCCGGCCCTGGCCGGCCACCACCGCCGCGGCGAGCTCCTCCGGCGCGCCGGCGGCCACCATGTCGCGGCGCGCCTGGTCCCGGTCGACCGGTACGAGCCGCAACGGCCGGCCGAGCACCTCACCGATGGTGGCGACCTGCTCGACCTGGGTCAGCGCCGCCGGACCGGTCAGCGGGTACCGGGCGCCCCGGTGCTCCTCGCCGGTCAGCGCGGCCACCGCGACGGCGGCGATGTCCCGTTCGTCGATCAGCGGACGCGCCAGCGTCGGGTACGGCCCGCGCACCGTGTCGCCGCGCCGGATCGCCTCCGCCCAGCCGAGCGTGTTGGCGGCGAACCCGCCGGGCCGCAGCAGCGTCCAGTCCGGTACGGCCGACTCGACCAGCTCCTCCAGCCGGCCGTGCATGCCGAGGATGCCGTCCTCGTCGGTGGCGGCGCCGAGGGACGACAGGTACACGATGCGCCGGGCGTACCGGGCGAGCGCCGCCACCGCCGCCTCCGCGCCACCGGCATGGCCGAACGGCCACACCAGGAACACCGCGCCGGTACCGTCCGCCGCGGCGGCCAGGCTCGCCGGGTCGGTGAGGTCACCGGCCACCACCTCCACCGGTACCGGCAGATCCGCGTCGGGCGGCCGGCGGGCGAGCGCCCGTACCTGGTGGCCGGCCGCGACCAGCTGCTCGACCACCTGCCGGCCCACGTGCCCGGTGGCGCCGGTGACCAGGATCGGTTCCATCGTCGTGCCTCCTCGTTGCGGGTACGCCGACGACGCTAGGAGTTGAAGGAAGGTTGAGGTCAAGGCCGACCCCCGGCTTGCCCGGTGCGTACCCGGCACGGCACGATCACGGTGTGCACGTCGACGAGGGAGCGGTGCCGTGATCAACACACTGGGCGCGATCGTCGGGGTGCTCGTCCTCGTCGGTGCGATCGGCCTCGCGGTGTTCCGCGGCGAGAAGCAGGCGAAGGTGCGCCGTCAGCTGTGGAAGCTGATCGGGTTCTCGGTGCTGGTCCTCGCGGTCATCGGGTACCTGCGCGCGCACGCCCCGCACTGACCAGCCCGCCGTACCGCACCACCAGCACCCCCTGGCCCAGAATGTACGTGGCCATCACGATCAGGTCGTGCGCCGGCAGCGCCAGCCCACCGGTGCGCAGCGCGATCAGGCTGTCCGACACCGCGAACAGCAACCCGCCGAGGCCCAGCACCGGGTCGACGCCCGCCGCGGCCGACGCCATCGAGTACAACACCATGCCGTAGCCGACGAGCGCCACCAGCAGCGGTGTCGACACCCGGCCGCGCAGCGCGACGAACAACACCACCGCCCCGACCAGGTACAGCACCGGCACCCACCAGCGGTGCCGCAGCCCGGCGAGCGCGCCGGAACGCAGGAACGCGGCGAGGTAGCCCAGGTGCGTACCGGCGAACAGCAGCATGCCCACGGCGAACCAGAACCCGCCCGAGGCCAACAGCGCGATGTCGCCGCCGCAGGCGAACGCCAGCGCCACCACCACCGGCAGGACCCGCAGCCGGGCGCCGACGAGGATCAGCAGGTACGCGGCGAGGATCGGCATCAGCAGCGGCTTGCTGGCCCGTTCCGCCAGGGTCCAGCCGCGCGCCACCGCGGCCAGCTCGACCACCGCGCACACCACGTACGCCGCGAGCAGCACCCGCGCCGCGGCCCTGGCACCGTCGCCTCGCGTCATGGCTCGCACCCTAACGACGCCGCACCAGCCGTACCGCCGGATCGGCCAGGGTCGGTGGCTCGGGGGCACGTCGACACGGGCCGCTCAGTCCGGCGCACCGAACCGCGCCACCACGTGCCACAGCAACTTCAACTGCTGCGGATCGTACCGGCCGGTGCCGGCCGCGGCGCCCAGTACGGCGGCGTCCACCGTGCCGCGCACCGCGATCGCGGCACCCAGCTCGACGACCTCGGCGCCGCGGTACCCGGCGTGCCGGCGCAGGTCCCCGACGGCCAGCCGGAACCCGGGATGCCACTCGACCGGGCAGGGCAGCGTCGCCGCCCACCGGGCCACCTCGGTGCCGCGGTAGCAGCCGTCCAGTACCAGCGCGTCGACGTCGCGGTCGAGCCGGACCCCGCCGTGCACGTGCGCCTCGACGTACCGGTCCAGCACGTCCAGCTCGCCCGCCGTGGCGTGGGCCAGCAGCGACATGCGTTGCGCGGTACCGACGTGGTCCGGTTCGAAGACGCTGTCCGGGTAGCAGAACGTGGTGCGGGCCAGCGTCTCCGGCCGCAACCGCAGGTACGAGGAGCCGAACCGGGGCGCGGCACCGACCACCCGCGACGGCGTCATGACCGCGCCGTACACCGGGCGGGCGGCGGGCGGCGCCTCGTCGTACGCCCCGTCGAACAGTCGGCTCTCCCAGCGCCACCGCGCACCACCCGGGTACGCGGTCAGGCCGCCGTTGCCGACCCCGGTGACGAACTGCGACAGGTACCGGCCGGTGCGGGCCAGGCCCGCCACCACCGGCCGGCCGGCCACCAGCCGGTCGGGGTGGAACTGCACCGTCACCGGCAGGCCGGCGGCGAGCGGCGGCCCGACCGACCGCTCGGCCACGGACCGCAACGCCCGCCGCGCGTACCCGTCCAGCGGCGCGGTCGTGGTCACCTCAGGCGACGCCCTCCGGGCTGGCGCCGACGAACTGCACCGCGTCCGCGGTGATCTCGTCGATCCGGGCCAGGTCGTCCGGGGTCAGCGCCACGTCCGCGGCGGCCAGGCTGTCGGCGATGTTGCGCGGCCGGCGGGCGCCGACGATCGCCACGTGCACGCCCGGCTGGGCCAGCACCCAGGCGATGGCGAGCTGCGCCACCGAGATGCCCTTGCCGGCGGCGAACGCCTTCAGCTCGTCCACCACGGCGAGGTTGCGGCGCAACGCGTCGCCGTGGAACGCGGTGGCCTTCGACCGCCAGTCGCTGTCGTCGAACGTGACGTCCGCGGTCCAGGTACCGGTGAGCAGGCCGGAGGCGAGCGGGCTGTACACCAGGACACCGATGTCGTGCGCCCGGCAGTACGGCAGGATGTCGGCCTCGATGCCGCGCTGGAACAGGTGGTACGGCGGCTGGAGGCTCTCCACCGGCCGCACCGCCTCGAACGCGGCCAGCTGCGCGACGTCGTAGTTGGAGACGCCGACGTGCCGGATCTTGCCCTCGTCCACCATCTCCTGCAGCGCGGACGCGGTCTCCTCGGCCGGCGTCTGCTCGTCCGGCCAGTGCACCTGGTACAGGTCGATGTGGTCGACGCCCAGCGCGCGCAGGCTCGACTCGACACCGGCACGCAGGTAGTCGCGGCCGGCGTTGCGGGGTCGCGGGCCGCCGGGGTCGATGCCGCCCTTGGTCGCGATCACCACGCTGTCCCGGTCGCCCTTCAGCTCCGGGGCGAGGCCGCGGGCGAGCAGCTCCTCCGAGGCACCGAAGCCGTACCCCTGCGCGGTGTCGAAGAACGTGACACCCAGCTCGCGGGCGCGGCGGATCGCCGCCACCGCGTCGTCGGCGTCGAAGCTGCCCCACTCGCCGCCCAGCTGCCAGGTACCGAACGCGATCCGGGACACCGACAGCCCCGTACGGCCCAGGGTCGTGTACTGCATGGCTCTCCTCTCGGCGCGATCACCGCCACCGACCCTATCGGTACCGGGCGGACATCGCGCGGGCCTCCGCGGCGATCCGGTCCCGCAGCGGCCGCGGCGCCAGTACCTCGACGCCGGCGCCGAGTCCGAGCAGTGCCGTGGTGGCCCACGCGTACCCCTCGAACGGGACGGTCAGCCGCACCGGCGCGGTCGCCGCCACCTCGACGAGATGCTGGCCGGACACGGCGACGACGCGGCGCAGGCCGGGCAGTACGGCCGGGTCGGCGAGCACCGTCACGTCCACCAGCTGGTGCCGGCTCTCCAGCTCCGCGCGCGCGTCCGCCCAGTCCGCGCCCAGGTCGTACCCGTCGGGTCGGGTCACCGGCTCGTCGGTCGCCTCGGCCGCGAGCACCCGGGAGATCCGGTACGTGCGGCGGGCGCCGTCCCGGCGGGCCACCAGGTACCAGTCGCCGGCGGCGAGCACCAGGCCGAGCGGGTCGACGGTGCGGTCCCCGGCGGTACCGGTACGGCCGACGTAGCGCAGCCGCAGCCGCCGGTCGGCCCACACCGCGTCGGCGACGGCGGCGAGGGCGGGCGTCGGCTCGGCGCTGCCGTACCAGCGGACCGGGTCGAGGTGGAACCGCTGCGCGGCGCGGTCGGCGCCCTCGCGTGCCGCGCCGGACAGCGCCGCCCACAGCTTGCGCTGGGCGACGTCGAGATGACCGGACAGCCCCAGCTCGCCGGCCGGGCCGGCCAGCCCGAGGAACGCGAGCGCCTGCGCCTCGTCCACCCCCAGCCCGGTCAGCCGGGTCCGGTACCCGCCCGGCAGCGCGTAGCCGCCGGCCGGGCCGCGGACCGACCGTACCGGCACGCCGGCGGCGACGAGCGCCTCCACGTCGCGCTGCACGGTCCGTTCGCTGACCTCCAGCCGGCGGGCCAGCTCGGGCCCGCTGACCTGGCCGCGGACCTGCAGGTACAGCAGCAGGAAGAGCAGTCGGGAGACGCGCACCACGCGACTGTCTCACGTACCCGACACGGGCTGACGGGAACCACCGGCAGCATGGTCGCCATGACGACGAACGCATCCCTGATCATGGTCAACCTGGACTGCGCCGACCCCGGCCGGATGGCCGAGTTCTACCACGCGGTACTGGGCTGGGACATCGCGTACAACGAGGGCGACTACGCGATGATCTCGGACGGGCACACCTCGATCGGGTTCGGCCGGGTCGACGGGTACGCGCCGCCGGCGTGGCCGGACCGCACCGCGAGCAAGCGGTACCACCTGGACCTGTCCGTACCGGACGTGGACGCCGCGGCGCGGGACTGCGTCGCGGCCGGCGCGACCGTACCGGAGTTCCAGCCCGGCGAGACCTGGCGGGTACTGCTGGATCCGGCCGGCCACCCGTTCTGCCTCTGCCGGGCGTCCTGAC
>Ga0164243_10014976_pt1 | contig 10756 bp, 14 predicted proteins | sample OricompcompostOP_FD_108781 | JGI IMG/M metagenome (GOLD analysis project Ga0164243, IMG submission 108781) | Organic Plus compost microbial communities from Emeryville, California, USA - Original compost - Organic plus compost (OP) | ecosystem: Engineered > Solid waste > Mixed feedstock >...
CGAGCAGCTGCCAGTCGCTCGAGGACCACGTCTCTTCGAAGACACCATCCCCGTCCGGGTCGGTGCGGACGGCGGTGACGGAGACGAGGTCTACGGCGATCTCGGTGCCGCAGCTCGCGGCGAACGTCCGGATGCCGGCGGTGCGGCCGAAAGTGCGGTCGCAGTGCAGGTCGATACCGGCGGTTGCGGCCGTGCACGCGCCGAGGATCTCCAGGTTGTCGAGGTCGTCCTTGATGCCCGTCCTCGACTTGAGTTCCTCGGGCGTGCAGTACAGCTTGCCGATGTCGGTGTCGAACGTGGTCCAGGTGACGACATCCACATCGGACGCGCTGTTGGTGCCTATCCACACCGCTGTCCACACACCCGGGGTGGTGGAGGCGCAGGACACATCCCGGTGGTAGGCGCCGGTGCCGTCCTTGGTGACCGTGCCACCGGAGTATGTGTAGGTCGTGCTGCCGCCGTCGGGATTGGTGACTACCAGGGTGACTGCGGCCGGGTCGGTGGGGGTGCCGTTGACCGTGAAGAGGGTGGAGACGGTGGCCAGCTCTTCGGCGCGGTTGTAGAACACTTGGCCCATCAGTTCACCCCCGATGTCTGGACGAAGTGGACGCGCATGCTCGAGGTGGCGGTGCGGTCGGCGTGGACGCTGCTGGCGGCGGTCCGCTGCGCGGTTGCCGTGGCGGTCTGATGCGCGCGGACCGGCGCGGCGTCGGGTGGTCGGGCGAGGATCTCGCCGACCAGGACGGGTAGGACGCCGGTGAGGGCCGCGGTGGCGTGAGGATGTGCGATCGCCTCACCGGCGAGTTCGGGCAGGTCGCCGTCGAGGACTGCGCCGCCTTCGGCCGCCGCGGTGAGCGACCCGGTCAGCGTCGGCAGCGTGCCGGCCAGGGCCGCCCCAGCGCGGGCTACGGCGTCCAGTGCGCCGGCGAGCGCGGGCAGCGTGCCGGACGCGGTTCCGGTGGCCAGCGCAAGCGCGGTGAGCGTACCGGTGAGGTCCGGCAGCGCGCCGGACAGCTCGGCGCTCGCCGGTGCCTCGCCGCCGGGCGGGACGACAACGGTCCACGCAGCGTACGGGTCGCTGCCGGACATGACGAGGTTGGCTGTGCCGACCGGGCCCGCCGGAGCCGGCGCCTCCTGCCGGTAGATCGCGAGGCACGCGTCTGACCCCGACATCGTGATCTCGAAGAACACCTGAGCGGAGCCAGCGGGCGGGGTGACGATGGTGTTGTCGTCCGCACCCATCGCGATCCGCAGGACGAGACAGTCGTCGACGGGTGCGACAGCATCAGGGAACGGGATCGTCGCCGATGCGCCGAGGTTCGGCGCCGGGATGACGATGTCGTTGAGGGACCCGGACCAGCCGCGGATCGTGAGCGCGAGCGCGCCGGTGGGCTGCGAGGCGGTCTGGCTGTCGGTAACCGTCGGGTTCGTCTCCGAAGATCCTGCGATTTTGCCCTGGATCTCGGCGGTGACGGAGGTGGTGGTGACGTCGTTGCCGGAGAGCAGGGTGTAGGTGGGGGTGTCGTTGATGGTCTGGCCGGCGTTGCGGACGAAGACCGGCAGCAGGATCAGATCGCCGGCCGCCGGCGCCCCTGCCCCCGCGGGGAGGGTGACGGTGTTCGTCCCGTTGGTGGGCCAGTTCCCCGGCCCGGTGCCGTTGTCGCCGGCGGTGGCCGAGACGCCCTCGACCGTGGCGGTCATCAGTCCGCCGTACCGGCCGGCATGGTGATGGTGCCGGACACGACCTCAACGTCGAGGCCGACGCTGACGGTGGTGGTGGACAGGATCAGGTTCCCGCCACCACCCGCAGCGGATGCTTTGCCGTCGAGGATCGCTGCGTCGTTGGAGTCGACGATGCGGAACCATGTTGCGGTGCCGTCGGCGAGGCCTTCGGCGGCCAGCGCGGGTGACGCGTCGAGGGTGATGACACCGTTCGCCGCGGCACCGAAGCTGGGGTCGGCGAGTTCGACCTCGAGCAGCAGCGTCTGTGACGTGACCGCGGTGTCGGGGCCGGCCGGCCGTGTGCCGGCGTAGACCCGCAGGAGGCCGGGCCCGGACCCGGCGTCGATTGCTGCGGTGACGGCATTGGCCATGCTGGACCGCAGCGCGTTCGACAGCGTGAAGGACACGACGGCCTCCTACGAGATGAGCATGATGACGGCGGTGAGGGCTGCGAGCAGGCCCGCGATCGGTGCTGCGCAGCCCCACCGGTCGGGGTTGTAGCGGTCGTCGTCGCTCACCCGATCGCCGCCTGTTGGGCGGTGAAGGTCTCCTCATCGAGGTAGAGGAAGCCCTTCGCGTGGGTGGTCTTGGCCGCGGTGTTGACGTGCACGGGCACGTCGAGAGCGGCGAGGCGCACGCAGAACGACAGGTCCTCGGAGAACGTCCTTGGCCTGCCCTTGAGCCCGGTGGGGTGGACCATCGGGTCGAACCACGCGTCGCCGTGCTCCGCACGCACCTTCGCGAGGGTGTCGCGGTGGATGAGCAGGCATGCGGCGCCGGTGGCGGAGACGCGGCAGACCGTGTCCCGCGGGTAGTCGAGGATGGGCCGGAACCCGACGTCGCCGCCCTCGTCGACGTAGGCGTAGACGGTCGGCTGGATCAGGTACCGCTGCGCGCGCAGCGGATGCTCCCCGGTCTTGGGGCGGAGTGCGGCGAAGCACAGCCCACCCATGACGGGCCGTTCGACCGGGTCGGCGGCCGTGACGAGCTGCTCGACGATGTCATCGGAGAAGCCCATGTCGGTGTCGATGAACCAGAGCCATTCGCCGTCGGTGTTGTCGAGGAAGTCCCGGCAGGCTTTGTTCCGGTTGGTGGGGATGCCGCCGGCGCCGGTGAGCGCGCGGAGTTCCCCGCCACCGTCGCGGTAGATCCGGCCCGCGGTGAGGACGTCCCGGACGCACAGGTCCCGGTACGACAGCGCCCACGCGGTGGCGACGTTGTCCGGGTCGAGGAACGCGGGGACGACGCTGCCCGGGGTCACCGGCGGGTCTGGCGGCGCTCGCCGGGTGCCCGGGTGGCCCGCTCGACCTTGACCTCGGTGACGACCGAGGCCGGGTCCGCGGCGTCGTCGTCGGACTGGAACTGCCACGGGAAAGCCTTCACCAGCGGGTCGTCGACGCTGTAGGGCAGGGCGGGGTCGGGGGCGACCATGCCGCCGTGCTCGGGGTGGCGGAGCACGGAGACGGGCGGCTTGACGCGCACGTACTTCTGAGCCATCGGTCCTCCTTGCAGGGTGCAGGGAGTGGTAGGGCGGGGTCCCTGCTGCCCCCGCCCTACCGGTTCGGTTAGGCGCTGGTCCTGTCCTGGAGGATGCGGAACGCCTGGATGTTCGTGGCGTCCGCGCCGGTGCGCCAGTACGCGTACCAGCCGCGCCGGCCGTCGGGGAGGTTGTTGGCCGTGTTGAACAGGTGCGGCACGAACTCCACGCTCATCGAGCCGGGCTTGTCGACGATGAGGTAGTTCGAGAAGTCCCCGAAGATGATCTCGTTGTCGAGGCTGGTCGTGGTCTGCGTGGTCGGCATGTCGTCCGACTCGACGACCGGCCGGCCCAGCAGCGACCCGGCCGTCGACTGGGTGAGATCGGTCGTGTAGGACGCGGACACCGCGGTGCCGAGAGCCTTGATGGCCAGGCTGTAGAGCGGGTTCATCAGCCACGTGCTCCGGCCGCGCCAGCGGACCGGCACCGCGCGGTAGAGGGTGTGGATGTCGACGAGGCCGATCGTCGCCGCGGTCGTCGAGGTGATTTCGACGGCGGTGGAGGCGTCCAGGGCGGTGACGATGCCCTTCGGCTGGTTCGCCGTCCCCGTGCCGGTCGCGTGCGCTGCACCCTCCAGGCGGTCGCGGGCGTCGGCGAACATCATCATGACGTCGGACTGGAGTCCGGAGATGTCCTGGAACGCCGCGATGGACGCCTGGACGAACGACTGCGCGATGTTCGTCGGCACCGACACCCGGCCGAAGGTCGGGGTGTCGTCGGACACCTCGACCAGCTCGCCGTCCCACGACGCGGTCACACCGGCCGAGGTGACACCGTTCCAGGTGGTGCCCTCGGTGAGGGTGACCACGCGGGAGATGCCGCGGATGGCGTTGCTGGTGCCCGAGTTCGTCAGGATGATCGTCGGGTCGAGGTGGGTCGGGATCAGGTAGCCACCGTTCGTGTTCGATCCGGACGACATCGCGGTCCGCTCTTCGGCGGTCAGCAGCTCGGAGCGGCCCATCATCAGCTTCGCGAACCCGGACTCGTACTCGTCCCGGGACCGTTCGAGGATGTTCAGCGCCCACACACGGTCACCGGAGTGCCGCTTGAGCAGCCGCTCGAAGTGGACTTCGTTGTCCTTGCCACCCAAGTCGCGGCCTTCGTTGGCGCGCAGCACCGAGTCCACGACGGCGGTCCGGAACTCCCGCTCGCCCAGCCCGGCACCGCGGGTCTCCGCGAGTTCGAACGCGTTCCGCTTGACGACGACGTTCGGCGCCTGCCGGGCACCGTCGCCGTGCTCGACCCGGCCGCCGCGGGCGGGCAGGTCGGCGATGGCGGAGCGACGCTCGGCGGCGCGCTTCTCGGCCGCCTCCAGGTCCTCCTTGGCCTTGACGTGACGCTCGCGCGCCTCGTCCCACTTGGCCTGCTGCTCGTCGGTCGGCACGTTGTCGCCGATCTCCGCGTCGAGCGCGCGCAGCTCGTCCGCGCGGGCCGCGACGGCGGCGCGCAGCTCTTCGAGCGTCATGCTCATACTCCCATCAGGTCGAGGTAGCGCCGGCGCTTGTGCGCGAGCGCTCGTCCGTCCGGGTGGCCTGTGGCCGGCGCGGTCGGTGGTTCGGGTGCGGCGCTGCTGTCCGAGGTGCCCGTGGGGGCGGCGTCGGCCGGCAGGGTGCGGGTTGCGCTGATGCGCGTGCGCAGCACGTCGACCCGTTGCGGGTCGCGGCTGCGAAGCTGGTTGTAGTAGGCGTCCGTGCCGGCGATGCAGCGCAGGCCGGCGGTCGCGTCCGGGTTGGCGGGCCAGGTGACCGGGCCGAACTCGAACAGGCGGACCTCTTTGATGGTCCGCTCCGGGATACCTTCGGGGTTGTAGTCGGACTTGCCCGGGTCGTCGTTCCACTCGTCGCGGATGACCCGGAACATGAACGAGGACCCGTAGCCGCCGCGGCGCAGCCCGGGGAGCAGGTCGCGGTTGTAGCTGGTGTCGTCGAGGGCGACGATCCCGACCGGGCCGTCCTTTGTCTCGGACAGGGACTGGATGCCGCCGAGCAGCTTGTCTCCGATGTGGAGGTCGTGGCCGTGGTTGAACAGCACCTTCACCCCGGCGGACTCGCTTCTGCGGGCGTTGTGCTCGGCGATCGTCTTGCGGAACGCGCCGCGGGCGGTCCGCTCGAGGAAGCGGCCTTCCCACCACGATTCGATCTCGTACCAGACGTCGAAGACGGAGAAGTGGACCTCCATCAGCGCCAGCACACCGTCGTCGTCGGGCTCGTCGGCCCGGACGGGGAGGTGCCAGGTGCGGACGATGTCGAGGTCAGGCGTCTCCACCGGTGCCTCCCTGCTTGTCGCCCGCGCCGGGCGGTTGGAGCTGGACGGAGAACAGGCCGGAGTGCTGTAGCAGCGTCAGGTCTTCGGCCTGGACGGCGGCGACGACCGAGTCCGCGGTGTAGCCGGCGTCGGTGAGTGTGCGGATGCTCTGCGCCTGCTGGAGTTGGATCTGCGCGCGGTCTTTCTGGTCGTCGAGCAGGAACGGGATGTCGCGGGCGTCGTACCACAGCCTCGATCCCGCGGGTGCGGGGACGACGGATTGGGTGCTGCCGGCGGCGTTCTGCCACAAGTGCCGGATGGTCGTGTCGACGAAGCTTCGCTTCGCCGCCTGATAGTTCCCGGCGTTCAAGCTGGAGCCCTGCATGCCCTCCGACAGCCCGGCGACGACGGGATGGACACCGGCGGCAGCGGCCAACCGTGTCTCGCCTGCCCCTTGGGTGACCTTGAAGTCGAGCTGCTGCATGTTCTGCCCGATCACCGTCACGTCCGCGCCACCGCCGACGTACAGGGTGCGGTAGGCGTTCTCGACGCCGCGGTGCTTGGAGTCCATCTCGGCCTTGAACGCCTTGAACTGGTCCGGGGTGATCTCCTTGGGCAGACTGACGGCCAGGTTCGGTGTTGCCGCGTTCTCGAAGAACTTCAGCTTGTGCTTCGTCGCCTGCGTGTCCGCCTGAAGCTCCCGGATGACCGGGGTCAGCCACGACATGCCGCGGTAGTTCGCCTCCGGATCGGGGATCGGGGCGAAATGCAGGTACTCGCCGGGCAGGAACACCGCCGGTGTCTGGCCAGCGCCGATGCCACCCTCGGTGTACATGATCCCGACTTGGCGCCAGCCGACCTGCGCGTTCTCGTTGCCGCGGCCGACGGGCAGCATCCGCGGTTCGAGCAGGATCTCCACCCAGTCCGGGCGTAGCCGCACCAGCTCGCCCGACTGGCGTGTCCACCAGCCGTTCCCGGCGAAGTCGGCGTCCAGGAGCAGTCGGGCGAGGAAGTCCCCGGTCGTCCCGCCCGGCCACGGCTGTTCGAGCACGTCCAGGGCGGCCGTGCCGAACAGGTCGCCGGGCCTGCCGTTGCTCATCCGCTGGAACTGGAACCGGGCCTGCGAGAACACCTCGACGCGTTTGCGTTCGAGGGCGAACACGACCCCGTTGCCCTTGAGGCCGTGCTGGACGTAGCCGGTGAAGCTGTTCCCGATCGGCTCTGCCGGGTCCCGGCCGTAGGTGGTGCGGTAGCCGAGCGGGTACTGGCCTCCCTGGAACCACATCTGCGCGAGCGCGGCGGCGAAGTCGTCCATCGTCATCGACGAGCTGCGCTTCTCCGGGCGGAGGGCGTCGAGGAATCTCACCGCGCCCTCCCCAGGTAGGCGACGACGTAGGCGCCGGCGATGGCCTGCACGCCGAGGGTGATGAGCCCGGCGGCGGGGTGGACGATGGCTGCGCCGCCGGCGATGGACAGCGCGCCGCAGGTGGCGAGGCCGGCGGCGATGCGCTGGATCACGAGCCCCACTCCACGAGGATTTCAGCGTGAGGCCGGTGCACCCGAGGCGTCGAGTGACCGAACAGCGCCAGCGAAGCCGCGGGTAGGGTGGTGACGTCGACCATCAGGTTCCGCCTTTCCCACGCCCACGAGCCGCTGACGTCCCGCTTGATCGCGCCCTTGACCGCGAGGGTCAGTTCCGGCTGTCCGAGGTGCCATCCGTCGCGGGTGTCCTTACCGGCGAATGCGTCGTAGAAGAGCTGGCATCCGGTGACGACGTCAGCGACCGCGGCCCGGTGGACGACGATCCCGGCCTTCTCCGCCGCGTCCGCCAGCGATTTGTCATCGATGACGACGACGGACGGGTGGTGCTTCTCCAGCTCGGCCAGCCGGGGCACGACCCACCCGGTGCCGGGCCGGTAGTCGATGACGTCCTTGTTCGAGGTGACTTCGACCATCCGCCCACCGCCGATGCGTGCGCCAGCGGCACATATCGCCGCCCACGACCGGTCCGGCGGCACGTACACCCCGTACGCGGGGCGGCCTTCCATCTCCGCGGACGGGTCTTCACGGGCGGTCCACTGGCCTTCCTTGATGACCTGCCAGTCCTCCACGAGGTTCGGGACCCGCTGGCAGAGCACCTCGGTCCGGAAGATCGGGTCCGGGTCGGTGGCCAGAGCCGACGCGATGGCCTGCTCGGTGATGGTGTGGCCGAGCGACGGGTTCGCCGCGGCCCAGGCTCGCCGGTCCTGGAGTCGGCAGGCCAGCCCGTGTGGGTCGCCGTCGGCGCGCGCGCAGGTGCACTTCACGTCGTCCGGCGCCGACCACTCGAAGTGCCCGAGCGTCAGGTCCGCGCCCTCTCTGCCCTCTGCGGCGGCGCGGCCCTTTGCCTGTAGGTCGTTGAGCACGATCGACCGGTCGTCGCCGGCGTTCGAGTACGCCCACACCTGCGCGTTCGGTCGCGCCATCGTCGTCTTCGTGACCGCGCCCCACGCAAGCCAGTCGAGATGCTCGCGCAGCTCGTCGAGATTGACGTCATCGCCGGCCAGACCTCGACCGCCGCGGCGGCCGGTGGCGGCAATCTTCCACCGGGAGCCGGAGGTGAGCTTGAGGGCCTTCTTGCCGTTGGTCTTGTCGACGTGCGCGACCTCGGCGGCGAGGTCGGGGATGTTCTCGGCGATCTCAACGGCCCGGTCCCAGGACTCTTCGGCGATGTCGAGGTTCTGCGCGGTGCCGATGACGAGGGGAACGCCGAGGACGAACATCTTCCACAGGTTCTTGACCTCGACGATGGTGGTCTTCCCGTTCTGCCGGGCCACCAGCACGAGAATGGTCCGGAAGCGAAACTTTCCTCGCGAGGTGAGTTCGAGCGCGTGGATGAGCAGCCACCGCTGCCACGGGAGCGGTTGGATGCCGAGCACGTCGACGGCGAAGTCGACGGCCCCGAACCCGGCCGATGTCGCCGGCGTTAACGCGCACCCGCAACCGCACGGCCCCGGCAGGCCGGTGACGAGCGGGCGGGTCCACAGCCTAGGAGTCGTCGACCCCAGCAGCGGAGGCGCGGAGTTGAGCAAGGCGGCCTCCGATCGGCTTGTCGCCCTTCAACGCCTTCCGCGCTGCCGGTGTGCCGCCGAGGTCGCGCAGCACCCCTTGAAGCTGAGGGCCCAACCAGCCGACGGTCTTCGTCACATCGCACATCGCCTCGAGCTTCTGGAGGCGCCGATAGACGTTCAGGTCCCCGTCCGCGTCCCGGCGGATCGCCGCCAGTTCCTCGGCGCGATCGACGGCCTTCTCGATCTCTTCGGCCTGCCGTTGGGCGAGCGCGGCGAGGGCCTTGTCGGACTCGGAGAGCCACGACATTTGCCCAATGGCAGCCTTGACCGCCTCGCGGAGGTCGGGGGCGCGGTCACCGGGTGCCTCGGCGGGCACCGCGGCTAGCCGGCGGCGTGGCGGCATGGGGGGTACCCCCTCTCGGGAGCCCGGGTACGGGGCGGTCGGGGGGAGAAACTCCTGCCAGAGCGCGGGGGTCAGGAGATGTCCGTTTTGCCGTGCCTGGGGTGCCCCCCTGGGCCCGGGGGACCGGTCACCACTCGCGTGATCGCCGCGGTTTGCTGTCGCGTCGCGCACGTTGCGTGCGCTGACCGAGCTGCTGGCCATGCCTGCGGTTGCACGAGCGGTGCTCGGGTCCGGTGTACGCCTGCCGGTCCTCGGTATGGCCCAGGTCCCACGGCTCGCCACGCTCGATGAGTCGACCGCAGGTCGGGCGATGGCAGTAGACCAAGCCTGCCTCAACCGAGGGGCGCCATTGCTCGCGGAGCTTCTGGTGCTCCCACCCGTAGCCCCGGCCGTCAGTGGTGCCCGGGGTGGGCATGATGACCCCCGGATTGTTGATGGCGCTCCAGGGCACAGACCCGCGCTGAGCGCGAGCGTAGCAGATCACGAACCGGGATGGTCATATCGGACATCAGTCGACACGCCACGACGGGTCGAAGTCCGGGTGGTCGGCGTACGGCAGGGCGAGCAGCTGCAACAGGTGGTTGAGATCCGCGATGTACGCCGACGATACGGAGATCGGCCACGGCGACCGCGTCACGATCGCGATGTGGGCGACGATCCGCCGCTTAGCCTCCACCTCGCGCAAGACGCGGGCAGGGTCGTGGCGGGCGATGTGGTCGAGTCGGTCGCCGAGCCATCCGTCAATCGCCGTGCTCTGCTCCAGCTCGACCACGACGCGGTAGTCCGGCTCATCCGCGCGGACGAATGCGGTGTGCCCGCGGTCGGAGACGTCCCACGGCGAGGGGAAGACCTCGGCGCACGCCCGGGCCGCGGCCTCATCCGCAGCGAGCCGTGCGCGCAGGAACTCCACGATGTTCACCACGTCATCCTCTCAACGAAGCTTCAACAGGTCGGTCGGCTTCCATCCGCTGCCCACCGCGGCGTCATGCCACCACCCATGAACCTCAACAGCCAGCCACTCAGCCACCGCAGGAGCCAGATCCCGAGCACGCTCCGCCAACACATCCAGCACGGCCATCTGCCAATCCAGGTGCCGGGCAGGCGACGGCAAGCACAACCTCGCATGCCAACCCGAGATCCCGACGTAGATCCCCGACAACCTGTCCAGCGCATCCAGCGACGCCGGCGGACGCGACCCCGGCGGCCGGCGAACCACACCCGCACCCGACGACGGCACCGCCGCCTCCCGCAGCTGCTCCAACAGCGGGTCGTGGGTCACGATCCGCCCGCGCAACGCCACATGGATCGGGTGGGTGAGCTGACGGACGTCCCCGGCGATACGGTCCGCGGCCGGCGTCTTCGTCGCCGTCATCGGCGCTCCTGGGTGTCCGTCGGGAACAGGCACTCAGCCAGCCGGAGAAGCCCGAACCCACCGCAGATGAGCACCAGGCTCAGGCCGCCCCCGAGCAACGGCTCCCACCGACCCGCCACCACCCCGACGGTCACCCCGAACACCAGCCACGCCGAAGCGAGCACGCCAGCGACGAACACCAGCTGCTTATCCGTCGCGGTCATGACTCCTCCGGTGTGGTGTCGGGCCGGGCAGCCCACCACGGCACCGGCCGGCGCAGATGCGCGTCCCGAGCCGTCGCCGCGATCTCCTCGCCCGGCGAGATGCCCTTGTCGAGACAGGTCCGGCACGACCAGATCCAGTCGCCAGTGACCAACTCCCACACGTCGGTGTCGTGGTCGATCACGCCTCGCCTCCCGGTGTGGTGTCCCGAGAAGACCCAGCAGCGA
>Ga0164243_10014977_pt1 | contig 10756 bp, 9 predicted proteins | sample OricompcompostOP_FD_108781 | JGI IMG/M metagenome (GOLD analysis project Ga0164243, IMG submission 108781) | Organic Plus compost microbial communities from Emeryville, California, USA - Original compost - Organic plus compost (OP) | ecosystem: Engineered > Solid waste > Mixed feedstock >...
CCGACGCGGGCACCGTCCGGGACCCGGACCCCGTCGAGGAACACCGTGCACGAGACCTCGCCGGCGAGCGACCGGTGCTCGTGCACGGTGATCCCCGCAGTGTCCATGGGGACGAGGAAGACCGTGATGCCGGCGTGCCGTGGCCGTGCGTCGGGATCGGTCCGCACCGCGAGCCAGATGTGCTCGGCGACGTGCCCCCGCGTGGTCCACGTCTTCTGACCGTCGATCACCCAGTCGCGGCCGTCGCGCACTGCCCGGGTGCGGAGCGACGCGAGGTCCGAGCCCGCCTCGGGTTCGCTGTACCCGAGACAGAAGCGCAGCCGGCCCTGGCGGATGAGCGGCAGGATGCGCGCCCGCTGCTCGGCGGTGCCGTGCGCGACGATGGCGTGGCCGATCATGTCGACCGCCGCGGTCTGCTCCAGCACGGGGGCCCGCCAGTACCGCACCTCCTCGGCCAGCACGACCTGCTCGACCAGGCTCGCGTCGCGGCCCCCGTCGGCCTCCGGCCACCCCATCCCGAAGAACCCACGGTCGGCCATCGCCGCGACCAGACGGGGCCCGTCGTACTCGTCGGGACCGGTTCGCGTGGCCGCGAAGAGCTGGCGCAGCTCGACGCGGAGGGCCTCGGACTCGGCGATGGCTGACAGTGACGGCAGGTGCTCACCCTCGGCGAGCCGGTCTCCCAGGGAGCTGCCAGGTGGTCGGAACGACGCGATCCGCGCGAGGTCGGCGTGCACCCGCCGGAACAGCCACGGACCCTCGTGCTCCTCGAAGTAGCCGACTGCTCCGAGCGTGTGATGAGCGTCGAGCTGGATGGCGGTCGCGACCTTCTCGACCCAGGTGACGGCGACCTCGGTCGCCAGCAGCCACGCGGGGTGGGCGCGGTCGTACAGGCGGACGGCCTCGTCCACCAGCTCCTCGGCGGCGCGGACCTCGATCTCGCGTGCGGCCAGGCGTTGCTGGACCGCGCCGAACGCACCGATCGGGCGCCCGAACTGGTGCCGCACCTTCGCGTGCTCGGTGGCGAGCTCGTGCGCCCGCCCGGCCGCGGCGATCGCCCGCACCGCCAGGCCGAGACGGAGGAGGGCGGCCGCCTCCGCGGCCGCTCCCGGCGGGACGGTCGGCCCGGTCTCGGGCGGCCCCAGGCGCACGTGCGACCACGACGGGACGGCCATCCCGGGTGTCGGCCGCACCTCGGTCACCGGGCGTCGCGAGAGGAGCCCTCCCTCCAGGGGAAGGACCACGACCCCGTCCAGGACCGGTGCCGCCTCGATGTGGAGGTCCGGGTCGTCGGCAGGGACCACCGCCACGACGCGGGCCCCGTCCGGGTGGCCGAGGCGGTGGGCGACGAACGCGTCCATCAGCGGCAGCGGGCAGCCCACGCGGCCGGTCGCACGCACTCCGCGAACGACGAGCGAGAGGCTGCCCGCGGACCCGAGGTCGAACCACCCGAGGCGACGCGCCTCGTCGGCGACCGCGGCGAGCGAACCGTCGGCCGCGGCGGTGGCCGACCCCCAGAGCTCGGTGAGGACGGTACGGACGACGGCGTCGAAGGCTGCGACGTCGTGGTCGTCGACGAGGGGGACTCCCATGTGTCAGGACGCGGCAGCGTCGGCGGCCGGTTGCCGGTCCAGCCCGAAGAGCCGGGTGGCGTTCTCCTCGAGCACCAGGCGGAGGTCCTCCTCCGAGAGCCAGTCCGCCTCCTGGAGCAGCGGCACCATGTCGTCGTGGGCGCGCCCTGTGGTGGGGTTCGTGATGGACCCGACGCCCGGCATCTCCGTGCCGAACAGACAGCGGTCGGCTCCCACCGTCGTGATGAGCAGGCGCAGCGAGTCGATCGAGTAGAGCATCGTGTCGAAGTACAGGCGACGGACCTCGTGCGAGAGCCGGTCCCGGTCCGGGTTCACCCGCGCGAACCACGGCTCGAAGCGGCCCATCTGGTACGGGAACCCACCACCACCGTGGGCGATGATCACCTGCAGGTCCGGGAAGTCCTCGAACACCCGCGAGCTCAGGAGGCTGAAGATCGCGATCGTCTCCTCGTTGCTCGAGTGGACGTTGTACGGCGTACGTTCCGTGCGGGAGGCGCCGGCGTGGATGTAGACGGGAAGGCCGTGCCGGCACAGGGCGTCGTAGAGGGGGTACCAGTACTCGTCGCCGAGCGCCGGGGCCTGTGGTCCGCGGTTCTCGAACGGGTCGGGGTTGACCATGCATCCACGGAACCCCAGCTCCACGCAGCGCTCGAGCTCGGGCAGCGACTCCTCGATCGGCCGGCCCGCCGGCTGCGGGAGACCGCAGAGCGCCTCGAACTTCCCCGGGAACAGCCGGGTGGTCCTGATGAGCAGGTCGTTGGTGAACTCGGTGAACCAGTGCACGATGCGCTCCGGCGTCTCGGAGGTCATCGTGCTGGTCTGGGGAGCGGAGAGGAACTGCAGGTCGATGCCGCGGTCCGCCAGCAGGTCGAGGTGCCCCTGCGGCGACATCGTGGAGGAGCTCATGGCGGTGACGATCTCTTCGTCGGACACCTCCGGCGGCCGGGAACCGTGGTGTCCGCTGTTCGAGAGCAGCCGTGACTTGTACGCCCAGAACCGGGCGGGAGGAGTGAGGTGGCCGTGAACGTCGATCGTCGGCAAGGGAGTCTCCTGTGAGTAGGGGCGGGGTGTCGAGCAACGGACCGCGCGACCGACAAGTGCGGTGAAGTCGGCGGCGACCATTGACACCCCGTTGTGATCGGTCCCACAATGACAGCGCGTTATTCAGACAATGTCAACGAATAACGGACAAGGGACGAACCGGGTCCGCGCGATCCAGAGAGGTCAGTTGTGATGGGCATGACGAAGAGGCTCGTGGCGGCCGTCGTGGGCGTGCTGCTGGTGGCAGCACTCCAGGCTTGTGGTGGGGGTGCCGACGGGGCGAGCTCCTCGACGGTGATGCGGTTCGGCATGCCCGGGCTGCCGGTGTCGATGGATCCGCGCCTGGCCGGTCCGAACGACACCGGGTACCTCGAGCAGGTGTACGAGCGCCTGATCACCACGACGGAGGACGGGAAGTTCGAGCCGGGACTGGCCACGGATTGGGAGCTCACCGATGACGAGTTCGTGATGACCCTCCAGGAAGGGGTCGAGTTCCAGGACGGGGCGACCTTCGACGCCGAGGCGGTCAAGGCGAACATCGAGGCCGCGCAGGCGGAGAGCAGCAACCTCCGCTTCTCGCTCGCCGTGATCGAGTCGGTGGAGGTGCGCGGGCCCTACGAGGTGGCGCTGAAGCTCTCCGGACCCGGTGGCCACCTGCCGGGCATCTTCGCCTCGTACGCAGGCATGATGATCAGCCCGGACGCGCTGGACAACAAGGACCTCAAGACCAAGCCGGTGGGCAGCGGACCGTTCACGCTGAAGAGCATCGAGAAGACGAAGGTCACCTTCGAGAAGTGGGACGGCTACCGCGACGCCGACTCGATCGACGTCGACCGGGTCGAGCTGATCTCCTACCTCGACACCTCGACGATGCTCCGTGCGCTGCGGTCGGGACAGCTGGACGGCGCCTCCCTCGCGCAGCAGCAGGCGGGTGAGGCCAGGGACGCGGGGCTGGACGTCTCGAGCGAACCGATCACGCTCTTCTCCGGCATCCTGCTCAACACCGCGCGCAAGGAGTTCGCGATCCCCGAGGTCCGTCAGGCGATCTCGGTCGCCATCGATCGGCAGGGGATCCTCGACGGCATCTACGACGGCGAGGCGTCCATCACCAACCAGCCGTACCCCGAGGGCTACTGGGCCTTCGATCCCGACCTCGTCGACGCTCCGTCGGCGCACTACGACGTCGACCGGGCGAAGCAGCTGCTCGCGGACGCGGGGCTCGAGGACGGGTTCGAGTTCGAGATCTCGACGATCTCGGCTCCTCTCTACCAGTCGATCTCGCAGGCGGTGCAGAGCCAGCTCGCCGAGATCGGCATCACGGTGAAGATCAAGACCGCCACCACGCTGGTCGAGCAGCGTATCTCCGGAGACTTCGACGCGATCGTGGGCTCCTTCCAGGCCGGGGTCCCGGACCCGACGGTGTTCGTGGCGGACTACTACGGTGCCCACGGCACCTTCAACCACGGCGGCATCGAGTTCCCGGGGGTGGACAAGCTCCTGGCGAAGGCGCGGTCGAGCGTGGACGTCGAGGAGCGCGCGGAGCCGCTGCGGCAGATCATGGAGGCGGTGTCCGAGGTGGGGCCGCCGGTCATCCCGATCGCGGTGCACAACCGGGTGATCGCCGTCCGTGACAACGTCGAGGGAGTGCGAGGCAGCATCCTGTCCGACCTGGACTTCACGGACGTGACCCTCGGCTGACGCCCTCGGACGTCGAGCGGGTCCGGCGAGCCACCCGGCTCCCGGACCCGCTCGGCTTTCCGGTCAGGCTCGAAGTGCGTCCCGGACGAGGCGCAGCAGCTCGTCCGGGCACTCGACGTGCGGGCTGTGGCCGGCGCCCGGGATCAGCCTCGCGTCGGGATCGAGCTCGCGGAGCCGGTCCAGCGTCACCCCGGGGTCCCGCTCGCCGGCCGTCATGGTCAGCGGCGTGCTGCCGGCGAGTGCCATCGCCCGGATCAGCTCGAGCGGGTCTCGGCCGAGGTGGGCGCTGGGGCTCGCGGCCGGGTCCATGGAGAGCCGGTAGCCCTTCCCCGCCTCTCGCCTGGTGAGCCGGTCGGTCCACTCGGGCCGGGCGTCGGCCGGCATGCCCGCGAGCCGGAGCGCGCGGACCCTGGCCTCCTCCTCGGACTCGAAGTACCGGACCGGGCGTGCCGCCCGCTCCCGGCCGGCCTCGAGCTCGGCGGCCGCCCAGACGAGCTTCGGGCCGACGAGGACGGTGTGCGAGGGAGTCGGGCCGAACCAGCCGGTGCGCAGGGCGAGGCCGACCACGCCCCCGAGCGAGTGACCCACGACGACGAGCTCGTCGCCCGGGAGCACCTCGGCCACGCGGGCCGCCATCCCGGCGAAGGTGGGACGCGGCATCGGGTCGGACGCTCCGTGGCCCGGCAGGTCGACCGCGATCCACGAGGCGCCGTCCGCCTCGAGGCGCTCGGCGAACGGCGTCCAGGCCGCGGCCGAGGCCCCGAGTCCGTGCAGGAGCAACACGGTGGGCCGTCCCCGACCGCCCCGCTCGACGTGGATGGATCCGGACATGGGCGATCGCCTCCGTGATCGGGGTCGGTTGACACTGCTCGGTGAGCCCGTAACAATAAAGGACAGAACGTACGTTATTCAAACAATGGGTCGACAGCGACGCATCGACGCGTCGACCGGAAGCGGAGGCCCCGTGCGCAGCTCGCTCATGATCCGGAAGCTCTACCACTTCGCCTTCCCCTGCCGCGACGGCGAGGAGACGCGGCACTTCTACGAGGACGTCCTGGGGTTGCCGCTGGTGAACTGCATGCAGTCCGACGTGGTGCCGAGCACCGGCGAGCAGATGCCGTACGCCCACTTCTTCTTCGAGATGGGGGACGGGTCCTACATCGCCTTCTTCGACCTCGGTCGTGGCGAGATGCCCGAGCCGTCGCCGAACACCCCCGACTGGGTGCAGCACCTGGCGCTCGAGGTCGACAGCGTCGAGGACGTCGCGCGGATGCGCGACCGGCTGCAGGAGGCCGGCGTCGAGACGACGGACACGGTCGACCACGGCTTCATCAAGTCCGTCTACTTCTTCGACCCGAACGGCCTGCGGCTGGAGGTGACGGCGCGCACCGAGCCCGAGGGGTACCTCGAGCAGGCGGCGGCCAGCGCCCGCGAGCAGCTGGACGCGTGGCAGCGGAGGAAGGCCGACGCGCTGGCCCGGTGACGGCACGTCGGACGTCAGTCGGCCGGCGGTGCGCCGCCGAGGTCGTCGGACATCCGGCTGGCCGTCTCCTTGAGGGCGGCCGCGGCCTCGGAGTCGGGATCCATCGGCAGGCGCTTGCTCGTGCCGAGCAGCGCCAGTGCCGCACAGATGCCGTAGTCGGCGAAGATCGGCGCGGCGATGACCGAGATGCCGCTCTGGCCCGTCCCCTCGTGGGAGGAGAAGCGGGCCTCGCGGGCGAGCGCGATCTTCTTCTCGAGGTTCGCGCGGTCCGCCTGGGGGAGGTGCGCGAGCAGCCGCTCGACCTGGAGCTGGTCGTTGTTGAAGGCCAGGAACAGGTGCGACTGCGCCGTGTCGAGGGCGAGCTGGGTCCCCACGCGCACCGTGACGAACAGGCCCGACCCGGAGTCCTCCTCCACCCTCGACACCACCGCTCCCGTCACGCCCCAGAGCCCGAGCACCGTGGTCACGCCCGTGCGTCGCGACAGCTCGCGCATGTAGGGCGGAGCGATGCTCACCACGTCACGACGCCCGAGCGCGAGCGCGCCGAGCTGCATGAGCAGCGGCCCGGGCGCGAACTCCCCGGTGGAGCGGCGCTCCAGGAGTCCCGCCCCGACGAGCGACATGCAGTACCGGTAGCCGGTGGTCCGGTTCAGGCCGAGGCGGTCGGCGATCTCCGTGGACGAGAGCGCGCTCGCCTCGGGGCGGAACAGCGCGAGGATCTGGCCGGCGCGGCTCACCGCCTGGATGTCCGGCGTCCGCCCCGCGGAACGGTGGTTCGGCTCGTCTCGCATATCGCTCCTCCGCGTCTGCATTGTGAACACTCTAACCGTCATTCTGGTGCGACCGCATCCATGACGGCTCCCGTGTCGCCGTCCTGTCGGCCGCCGTGGTCGTCGCCGTGGCCGCCGTGTCACAGCCACGCCTCGAGCCCGGGAAGGCCGGTCGGAATGTGGCCGTTGACACATTCGCAATGCGATGTCTATGGTCACATCATGAACATTGCGCGGGCTCAGGAGGATGGTCCATGACTGCGGTGGCCGCGCTGCTCGACGGCATGATCGACATGCACTGTCACCCCGGGCCGAACCCACTGCCGCGGGTCTTCAACCACTACGAGGCCGCCCGCGACGCCGGCCGGCTCAACATGCGCGCGATCGTGGTCAAGTCGCACCACCACAACACCGTCATGGACGTGCTGGCCTTCGAGTCGGCGCTCCGCGAGGTGCGCACCTCGGTCTACGGCGGGGTGGCGCTCAACTGTCAGGTGGGCGGGATCAACCCGTACGTCGTGGAGATGAGCCTCCGGATGGGCGGCAAGGGCGTGTGGTTCCCGACGATCTCCTCGGCTCCCCACATCCGGCACATCGCGGCCGGCGGAGGGTTCCCGAAGCCGACCATCGAGCTGTCCGAGACGGTCGTCGACATCCGGGACGCCGACGGGAAGCTCCTGCCCGAGGTGCACCGAGTGCTCGACCTGGCCGTGGAGGCGAGGGCCTTCGTCTCCGGGGGGCACATGGCCTACGACGACATCAAGCTGCTGTTCGAGGCCGCCCACGAGCGCGGCGTCGAGCGCCTGGTGGTCAACCACCCCTGCAGCAAGTCGATGCTCTTCGACTTCGACCAGGTCCGGGAGCTGGTGCGCCTCGGCGCGTACGTGGAGCAGGTCGTGGCCCAGTTCGACCCCGGCGCGCCGAGGTCGATGTACACGCCCGAGGACCTCATGCGCTGGATCGAGGAGATCGGGCCGGAGCGCACAGTCCTGGCCTCCGACCTCGGGCAGCAGGGTCGTGCGCTGCCGGTCGACGCGTTCCTGCGCACCGCCGAGGCGCTCCTGGACCTCGGGCTCCCCGAGGCCGACCTCCGGCAGATGACCTGCACCAACCCCGCATTCCTGCTCGCACTCGACGAGCGCTGAGTCCGTCTCGTACGGCGAACCGAACCGAAGGAGAGACATGTACGCCAAGGGCGACCCGAGGGCCGCAACCGTCAGGGGCGGAGGCAAGTCGTTCGACCCCATCCGGCCGACCGAGTACTTCGAGTTCCACAAGATGGACCCGACCTCGACCACCTCTGCCGGCAGCAGGACCTGGCTGGTCCGTGGTGAGAACTTCGTGCTCTCGTACTCGGAGCAGACCGCGGGGGACGCGCTCACCCGGGAGTCCCAGCCGCACGAGTACGTCGTGATCCTGCCCCGGGAGGACACCGCGGTGGAGATCACCTCCGAGCACGGCGAGGGCACCCTGGAGGGCCCCGGCGTCGCCATCGTCCCGGCGGGCCGGAGCGCGGTCACTCCGGTCGGCGACTCCCAGGTGCTGCGGCTCTTCGACCGGCGCACCGAGGACCTCCTGCCCCTGTGCGCGAACGCCGACGTGCGGGCCGAGCCCGACGTCCGGGTGACGCCGCTGGAGCCGTGGCCGGACCCCGTCGGCGGTCCGCGCCTCCGGCTCTACCCGCTGGGCGACGTGCCCAAGGTGGAGGGCCGGTTCGGGCGGATGATCCGCTCGAGCTCGTTCCTCGTGAACCTGATGTACCCCTCGGGCGAGCGGGACGCGACACGGCTCTCGCCGCACCACCACGACGACTTCGAGCAGCTCTCGATCACGATGCAGGGCACCTCGCTGCACCACATGCGCACGCCCTGGGGTCCGGACGCGACACAGTGGCGCGAGGACGAGCACCACGAGACGGAGGCGCCGGCGGCGACCATCATCCCGCCCCCGGTGATCCACACCGGCCAGGCGGTGGCCGCGCCGTACCAGAACATCGACGTGTTCTCCCCGCCCCGCCTGGACTTCTCCTCGCGTGAGGGCTGGATCCTCAACGCCGACGACTACCCGATGCCGTCCGAGGAGCTCGCGGCCGTCGAGGCGGAGAGCGCATGAGCAACCTCTTCGCCGGGCGGGAGGGCGCCGCGACGGTCCCGCTGGGGATCTGGGTCAAGCTGCCGGCCGTCGAGGTGGTCGAGCTCGCGGCGCACGCGGGCCTCGACTTCGTCATCATCGACCTCGAGCACGCACCGCTCGGCATGGAGACCACCGCGCACCTGATCGCGAGCGCGAGCGCGCGGGGGGTGACCCCGATCGTGCGGGTGCCGGGCCTCGACCCGGCCCTGATGCAGCGGCTCCTCGACGCGGGCGCCGGCGGCCTGCACGTCCCCCACGTGGAGACCGTCGCGGACGCCAAGGCGATCGTCGAAGCCACGCGGTTCCCGCCGCTGGGCTCTCGCGGCTCCGGGGCGATGAGCCGCGCCGGCGGCTGGGGGCGCAAGGGCCGGGCGGAGTACGTCCGCGAGGGCAACGAGGACATCCTGGTGATCGCGGCGCTGGAGAGCCGGCAGGCCATCGAGTCGGCCGACGACCTGCTCGCGGTCGACGGGATCGACGGGATCTTCGTCGGTGCCGGCGACCTCTCGCTCAGCCTGGACCGCAAGGTCACCGACCCGGAGGTGCAGCGCCTCGTGGACGACGCGATCGCGGCTGCGGCCCGGGCCGGCAAGCCCTGCGGCGGAGCGATGCGGGACGGCGCGCAGGCGATCAAGGGGGTGAGCCGGGGCTTCGGGTTCCTCACCCTCGGCAACGACACCTCGATCCTGCTCAACCGCGCGACCGCGCTGGTCGACGAGGTCCGCCAGGGGGTCGGTGCCTCGTGAGGAGCGTCGTCGGCGCCTGGAACCTGACCGGGTACGTCGTCGAGCGCGACGACGGCACGCTCGGACCCGCCCAGTGGGAGGCGCCGTCCGGGCTGCTGATCTACACCGCCGACGGCCACATGTCGGTGAACATGATGAACCAGGTGGAGCGCCCGTTCGACGCCGCACGGTGGTGGGACGGGAGCCCCGAGCAGAAGCTGGCCGCCGCGTCGACGTACTTCGGCTACGCGGGCCGGTACACGCAGACCGACACCACGATCGTCCACCGCATCGAGTACAGCCTCTTCCCCGGCTGGGTCGGCGCGGACCACGAGCGGATGGCCGAGCTCGAGGGTGACCGGCTGACGCTGCGCGACCGGATCCCCGGGCAGGCGGCGAACGTCGCGCTGTCGTGGGAGCGACTGTCCTGACCCCGCGCCACCGAGGCGACGACGAGCAACCAGAGACCAAGGAGCAGGAGACGATGGACCTGAAGGGCAGGGTGGCGGCGGTGACCGGCGCCGGGCAGGGGCTCGGGCTGGCGTACGCGCGCGCACTCGCCTCCGCGGGCGCCGCTGTCGTGGTCAACGACCTCGACGCCGAGCTGGCGGAGAAGGCCGTCGCCGGGATCCTCGAGGAGGGCGGTGCGGCGGTCCCCGCCGTGTGCACGGTGGGGTCGGCGGAGGCGGCGGACACGATCGTCGGCACCGCGGTGGAGAGCTACGGCCGGCTCGACGTGATGTGCACCAACGCCGGTGCGCTGCGTGACCGGACGCTGGGGAAGCTCACCGACGAGGAGTTCGACCTCGTCGTGCGCAGCCACCTCTACGGCACCATGACGTGCGGACGTGCGGCGGTCGCACGGTTCCGCGAGCAGGGCGAAGGGGGCCGGCTGATCCTCGTGGGGTCTCCGGCGGGGCAGCTGGGGAGCTTCGGCCAGACCGCGTACGCCGCCGCGAAGGCCGCGATCATCGCGCTGGTCCGGGTGTGGTCCGTCGAGTGCGCGAAGCTCGGCGTGTCCGTGAACGCGGTGGTGCCGATGGCGCTGACCCGGATGTCGGCCACGATCCCGGGGCTGGCCGACGTCGTCGCCGAGGTCGAGGCCGGCGGCTCGGTGCCGGAGGCGATGCGGCGGGGCGGTCTCGGCACGGTCGACGACGTGGCGCCGCTCGTCGTGTATCTCGCGTCCGCGCTCTCGGACGGCGTGACCGGGCAGTACTTCGGGGTGGGCGGCGACCGGATCTCGGTCTGGGCGCACCCGCACGAGGTCTTCGCGGCGAACCGTGAGGGTGGGTGGACGGCCGACGCGCTGGC
>Ga0164243_10014978_pt1 | contig 10756 bp, 8 predicted proteins | sample OricompcompostOP_FD_108781 | JGI IMG/M metagenome (GOLD analysis project Ga0164243, IMG submission 108781) | Organic Plus compost microbial communities from Emeryville, California, USA - Original compost - Organic plus compost (OP) | ecosystem: Engineered > Solid waste > Mixed feedstock >...
GCCGGTCTGGACGCGGGACTCGAGGTCGACAAGTTCGCGCCGCGGCTGTCCTTCTTCTGGGCGATCGGCATGAACTTCTTCATGGAGGTCGCCAAGCTGCGCGCCGCGCGGCTGCTGTGGGCCAAGCTCGTCAAGCAGTTCGAGCCCAAGTCCGAGAAGTCGCTGTCGCTGCGCACGCACAGCCAGACCAGTGGCTGGTCGCTGACCGCGCAGGACGTGTTCAACAACGTCATCCGCACCTGCGTCGAGGCCATGGCCGCCACGCAGGGGCACACGCAGTCGTTGCACACCAACGCCCTCGACGAGGCGCTGGCGCTGCCGTCGGACTTCTCCGCGCGCATCGCCCGCAACACCCAGCTGATGCTGCAGCAGGAGTCCGGCACCACCCGCGTGATCGACCCGTGGGGCGGCAGCGCGTTCGTCGAGAAGCTCACCTACGACCTGGCGCGCAAGGCGTGGGGCCACATCCGCGAGGTCGAGGCGGCGGGCGGCATGGCCCGCGCGATCGACGCGGGCATCCCGAAGCTGCGCATCGAGGAGGCCGCCGCCCGCACCCAGGCGCGGATCGACTCCGGCAGGCAGCCGGTGATCGGCGTCAACAAGTACCAGGTCGCCGACGATGAGCAGATCGACGTGCTCAAGGTCGACAACGCCGGTGTCCGCGCCCAGCAGCTGGACAAGCTGCGCCGTCTGCGCGAGGAGCGCGACGAGAACGCCACGCAGGACGCGCTGCGGCGGCTGACCGCGGCCGCGGAGGGCTCGGGGAACCTGCTGGAGCTGGCCGTCGACGCGGCGCGGGCGAAGGCGACGGTCGGTGAGATCTCCGACGCGCTGGAAAAGGTGTGGGGCCGCCACTCCGGTCAGATCCGTACGATCTCCGGCGTGTACCGCGACGAGGTCGGCAAGTCCGCGAACGTGGAGAAGACGCGTGAGCGCGTCGAGGCGTTCGCCGAGGCCGAGGGCCGCCGTCCGCGCATCCTCGTCGCCAAGATGGGCCAGGACGGGCACGACCGCGGCCAGAAGGTGATCGCCACGGCGTTCGCCGACCTCGGCTTCGACGTCGACGTGGGACCGTTGTTCTCCACGCCCGCCGAGGTGGCCCGCCAGGCCATCGAGGCCGACGTGCACGTCGTCGGCGTGTCCTCGCTCGCCGCGGGGCACCTGTCGCTGGTACCCGCCCTGCGCGAGGAGCTGGCCCAGCTCGGCCGCGAGGACATCATGATCGTGTGCGGTGGTGTCATCCCGCCGCAGGACTACGCCGAGCTGCACGCCGCCGGTGCGGCGGCGATCTTCGGCCCGGGCACGGTCATCGCGGACGCCGCGCTGGACCTGCTCGACCAGCTCGAGCAGCGGGAGTCCTGAGCCCTTGCCGCGCACGATCGACGTCGGTGCCTACGCCAAGGGCGTGCTCGCGGGCGACCGCGGCACGCTGTCCCGGGCGATCACGCTGGTCGAGTCCAACCGGCCGGACCACCGCAGGCAGGCCCAGGAACTGCTGGTCGAGCTGCTGCCGCACGCCGGTGGCGCGCGGCGGGTCGGCATCACCGGGGTGCCCGGGGTCGGCAAGTCGACGTTCATCGACCAGCTCGGCACCGACCTGACCGAGGCCGGTCACCGGGTCGCGGTGCTGGCCGTCGACCCGTCGTCGACCCGCACCGGCGGCAGCATCCTGGGCGACAAGACCCGCATGGCGCGGCTGGCGAACGACCCGGCCGCGTTCATCCGGCCGTCGCCGACGTCCGGCACGCTCGGCGGCGTCGCCCGTGCCACCCGCGAGACCATCGTGCTGATGGAGGCCGCGGGCTACGACGTCGTGCTCGTCGAGACCGTCGGCGTCGGCCAGTCCGAGGTGACGGTCGCCAACATGGTCGACTGCTTCCTGTTCCTGACGCTCGCGCGCACCGGTGACCAGCTGCAGGGCATCAAGAAGGGCGTGCTGGAGCTGGCCGACGTGATCGCCGTGAACAAGGCCGACGGCGAGCACGAACGCGACGCCAAGCGCGCCGCGCGGGAGCTCGCGGGCGCGCTGCGGATGATCTACGGCCCGGACGCCACCTGGACCCCGCCCGTGTTGACCTGCAGCGGGCTCAACGACATCGGTCTGGACACGGTGTGGCAGCAGATCGAACGGCACCGCGCGGCGCTCGAGGAGTCCGGCGAGCTGGACCGCAAGCGCAAGCAGCAGCAGGTCGACTGGACCTGGGCGATGGTGCGCGAGCAGCTGCAGGCGCGGCTGGCCGAACACCCCGGCGTTCGCGCGGTGGTGCCGGACGTCGAGCAGGACGTCCGGCAGGGACGGCTGACCGCCACCCTGGCCGCCCAGAAGATCCTCGACGCCTTCTCCGCGTGAGTCTCCTTGTTGACGCGTAACCGAACCGGCACACTGGGTGCCATGGTCAAGCTGCGTGCCGTGCTGACGGGTCTGGTGCTGGCGACGATCGTGGCGCTCGCCCCACCCGCCGCGATCGCCGCGGCGGCACCCGCGAGCGCCGCCGCGCCCGTGCGGGCCGTCGCCTCCGGGATCGTCGCGCAGCAGGACGACCCGGGCCCGGAGATCGACCCGGAGCAGACCAACAAGGCGAACCAGGACAAGACGAAGAACAAGATCGTCGTCGGGGTGATGGCCGCGGTGCTCGCCGCCATCGTGGTCTGGGGCCGCACCGCGCGTCGGAAGAAGCGCAAGGCCGCGGGCTGAACCCGCGCGGAGTATTCGGCTAGGCCGTATTCAGTAGCACCGCTCGCCGCAGATCCACTACCGGCCGTCGCGGAGCGTGAGATCGGGTTCGTCGATTGCTCCTTGCATGGTGCAGGATTGCGTCAAACGGGTTACGTGGTTCTCACTGTGTATGGAGGTGTGGCGTGACCGTGCTGGACTCCCGCCCGGACGTGCCCGGCGATCGGGGTGGCCGTCCTGCCTCGATCGAGTCCCCGGACGCGCTGATCACGGCGGACGGCGTCAGCATGGCTCCCGTGACCGATCTCGGTGCGGGCCGGGGCCCGTTCTGGCTGGACGAGTGGCTCGAGCGCGGTGGGCCCGACGTGGTCGCCTGGCGCCGCCACATCCACGCCCACCCCGAGCTGGCCCGCCACGAGTTCGCGACGACGGAGCTGATCACCGATCTCCTGCGCGCGGCGGGGCTCGAACCCGAGACCCTGCCCGGCGGTACCGGGGTGATCTGCGACATCGGCAGCGGTGACCGCTGCGTGGCGCTGCGCGCCGACATCGACGCCCTGCCGCTCACCGAGGCCACCGGACTGCCCTACGCGTCCACAGCGGACGGCGTCGCGCACGCGTGCGGGCACGACGCGCACACCGCGATCCTGCTGGGCGTGGCGAACGCGCTGGCCGCGGCCCCCGAGCTGCCCGGCAGGGTGCGGCTGATCTTCCAGCCCGCCGAGGAGGTCATGCCCGGCGGCGCGCTCGACGTGATCAGCACGGGCGGCCTCGACGGCGTCGAGCGGATCTTCGGGTTGCACTGCGATCCGCGCGTGCAGGTCGGCCGCGTCGGCACCCGTCCCGGGGCGATCACCTCGGCCGCCGACCTGATCGAGCTGCGGCTCACCTCACCGGGCGGGCACACGTCCCGGCCGCATCTGACCGCGGACCTGGTGCACGCGCTCGGCGTGGTCATCACGTCGCTGCCGTCGCTGCTGTCCCGCCGGGTCGACCCGCGGTCCGGCACGGTGCTGGTGTGGGGCGCGGTGCACGCGGGTCAGGCGGCCAACGCGGTGCCCGAGGAGGGGCTGCTGCGCGGCACCCTGCGCACCGCCGACCACCAGACGTGGAAGGCGCTGGAACCCCTGGTCCAGTCGTCGGTGGAGTCGCTGCTGGCGCCCACCGGGGTCGGGTTCGAGCTGGACTACACGCGCGGTGTGCCGCCGCTCGTGAGCGACCAGGAGAGCACGTCGCTGCTGCAGGCCGGCATCGGCGCTGCGTTGGGTGACGATGCGGTGACCGGTACCGAACAGTCGTCGGGCGGCGAGGACTTCGCGTGGTACCTCGAGCACGTGCCGGGCGCGTTCTGCCGCCTCGGCGTGTGGTCCGGCGAGGGCGACCAGCGCGACCTGCACCGGCCGACCTTCGAACTCGACGAGCGCGCACTGCACGTCGGCGTCCGCGTCCTGGTGCACACGGCACTGGCCGCGCTGGCCTGAAACCGCGTTCCTCCCGGCGCACGGGGGCCCGCACCCGTGCGGCCGACGTGAGTTGTCCACAGGTACGTCAGTTGTCCACAGGTGCTGTGGGTACGGCGGTGGCAGGCCCTGCTCAGCAGGGATCAGGACGTGATGCCGCGGCAGGGGCGGGTGCGCAGGTCGTCCACGTAGTCCTTGGGTGCGCCCGCTGCCTCGGCCGAGTCGGCGAGCAGCCCGATGTAGCGCGCCGACGGCAGACCGCCCTCGTAGGCGTCGAGCACGTACAGCCACGCCAGCGCCGAACCGTCCATGGTCTGCACGCGCAGGCGGATCTTGTTGTGCAGGCCGAGCTCGCCGCCCTCCCAGCGGTCCAGGCCGGCTTCGTCGAGCGGTGTGACGTCGTACAGCACGACGAACACGCGGGAGCCCGGGTCCTCGACGATGGTGGCCAGGGCGCCCTCGAAGCCGAGGTCCTCACCCCCGAAGGTCAGCCGCCAGCCCTCCAGCCAGCCGGTGCCGGCCATGGGCGAATGCGGCGCTCGCTCCATCATCTGGTTCGGATCCATGTTGGACCCGTAGGCGGCATACAACGGCACGCGCACAGCCTAGCTGCCCATGGCTCCCCCGACCGGACGTAGTCCCGGTGTCGCGGCCTAAGGTTGTGGACGAGGTGGGCGTAACGAGGAGGAAGCGCGTGACCAGGATCGTGATCATGGGCGGGGGACCCGCAGGCTACGAGGCTGCCCTGGTGGCGGCCCAGCACGGCGCCGACGTCACGATCGTCGAGAAGGACGGGCTCGGCGGCGCGTGCGTGCTCTACGACTGCGTCCCGTCCAAGACGTTCATCGCGTCCTCCGGCGCGCGGGCGAACATGCACGGTCTCGGTGAGCTGGGGATCATCACCGACCTGGCCGACACCGGCGTCGACCTGCGCACCGTGCACGGGCGCGTCAAGGGCCTCGCGCTCGCCCAGTCCGCCGACATCCGCGCCCGGGTGCAGCGCGAGGGTGTGAAGATCCTCACCGGCACCGGGTGCTTCGACGACGACGAGCCGGGCCTGGCCACGCACAAGGTGCGCGTCACCAAGGACACCGGCGACGTCGACGTGCTCGAAGCCGATGTCGTCCTGGTCGCCACGGGCGCCACCCCGCGCGTGCTGCCCGGCGCCGTGCCCGACGGTGAGCGCATCCTCGACTGGCGCCAGCTCTACGACCTGCCGGAGCTGCCCGAGCACCTGGTGGTGGTCGGTTCCGGTGTCACCGGCGCCGAGTTCGCCTCGGCCTACACCGAGATGGGCGTCAAGGTCACGCTCGTGTCCAGTCGCGACCGGGTGCTGCCGCACGAGGACGCCGACGCCGCGGCTGTGCTGGAGGAGGTGTTCGCCCAGCGCGGCAACACCGTCGTCAAGCACGCGCGCGCGGAGCGGGTCGAGCGCACCGAGAAGGGTGTCGAGGTCCACCTGCAGGACGGCCGCGTCATCGAGGCCAGCCACGCGCTGATGACCGTCGGCTCGGTGCCCAACACGACGGACATCGGGCTGGAAACGGTCGGCATCGAACCGGGCCCCGGTGGGTTCATCACCGTCGACCGGGTGTCGCGCACCAGCGTCCCCGGCATCTACGCCGCGGGCGACTGCACCGGTGTGATGATGCTCGCGTCGGTGGCGAGCATGCAGGGCCGCATCGCGATGTGGCACGCGCTCGGTGAGGGCGTGGCGCCGATCAAGCTCAAGACCGTCGCCGCGAACGTGTTCACCCACCCGGAGATCGCGACCGTCGGCATCAGCCAGAGCGCCATCGACAAGGGCGAGGTGCCCGCGCGCACGATCATGCTGCCGCTGGCCACCAACGCGCGGGCCAAGATGGAGGGCCTGCGGCGCGGTTTCGTGAAGTTGTTCTGCCGCCCGGCCACCGGCGTGATCGTCGGTGGGGTCGTGGTGGCGCCCACGGCGAGCGAGCTGATCCTGCCGATCGCGCTGGCGGTGCAGAACCAGCTGACCGTGGACCACCTCGCGCTCACGTTCGCGGTGTACCCGTCGCTGTCCGGCTCGATCACCGAGGCCGCGCGTCAGCTGATGCGGCACGACGACCTGGACTGACACCCGTCCCGGCCGCCGTGCCGTCGAAAGTGGACGGTGTGCTCCCCGTGACGGGGGAGCACACCGTCCGACTCACTTCACCCAGTCGAAGGTTTTCGTCACCGCCTTCTTCCAGTTGTGGTACTCCGTGTCCCGGCGCCGGGCGTCCATCGACGGCTGCCACTCCTTGTCCTGCGCCCAGTTGTTGCGGATGTCGTCCTCGCTCGCCCAGAACTCGATGGCGAGGCCCGCGGCGTAGGCGGCGCCGAGCGCGGTCGTCTCCGCCACGACCGGCCGGATCACCGGCACGTCCAGGATGTCGGCCTGGAACTGCATCAGCAGTTCGTTGACCACCATCCCACCGTCCACTTTGAGCGACTTCAGCGGAACGCCGGAGTCGGCGTTCATCGCCTCGATCACCTCGCGCGTCTGGAACGCCGTGGCTTCCAGTACGGCTCGCGCGATGTGTCCCTTCGAGACGTACCGCGTCAGTCCGGCGATCACACCGCGCGCGTCGGACCGCCAGTACGGTGCGAACAGACCCGAGAACGCGGGCACGAAGTACGCGCCGCCGTTGTCGTCGACCGACGCGGCCAGCGTTTCGATCTCCGCCGCGGTGCGGATGAGACCGAGGTTGTCCCGCAGCCACTGCACCAATGACCCGGTCACCGCGATGGAACCCTCCAGCGCGTACACCGTGTCGTTCGAGCCGATCTTGTAGCAGACCGTGGTGAGCAGGCCGTTCTCCGACATCACCTTCTCCGTGCCCGTGTTCAGCAGCACGAAGTTGCCGGTTCCGTAGGTGTTCTTGGCTTCACCGGGGGACAGGCACGCCTGGCCGAACGTGGCCGCCTGCTGGTCACCGAGGATGCCGGCGATCGGTACACCGGACAGACCGCCGCGCGGGCGGACCTTCCCGTACACCTCGGACGACGAACGGATCTCCGGGAGCATGGACAGCGGAATGCCCATGTCCGCGGCGATGTCGGCATCCCAGCTCAGCGTGTCCAGGTCCATCAGCAACGTGCGGGACGCGTTGGTCGGGTCGGTGATGTGCACCCCACCGTCCGGTCCGCCGGTCATGTTCCACACGAGCCAGGTGTCCATGTTGCCGAACAACAGATCGCCCGCCTCGGCGCGGGACCGGGCGCCGTCGACGTTGTCCAGGATCCACTTGATCTTCGGACCCGAGAAGTACGTCGCCAGCGGCAGACCCGTTTTCGGCCGGTACCGTTCCTGCCCGCCGCCGAGCTTGCCGAGCTCGTCGACGATCCGGTCGGTGCGGGTGTCCTGCCAGACGATCGCGTTGTAGACGGGCTTGCCCGTCTTGCGGTCCCACACCAGCGTGGTCTCGCGCTGGTTGGTGATGCCCACTGCGGCGATGTCACTCGCTTGCAGGTCGGCCTTCGCGAGCGCGGCCGACGTGACCGCGCGGGTGTTCTCCCAGATTTCCTCCGCGTTGTGTTCGACCCACCCGGCCTGCGGGAAGATCTGCTCGTGCTCCTTCTGGTCGACGGCGACGACCCGACCGGAGTGGTCGAAGATCATCGTTCGGGTCGACGTCGTGCCCTGGTCGATGGCGGCGACGTACGAGGGCATCGTGCTCCTCCAGTTGGTTGTGCCTGGCGTGTGCTATTCGGATCTTTGGACCTGACGACCGCTTTCCGGGACCGCGTCGCTGTCGCTGCCCGCGCCGTTCCCGCTGCGGTCGCCGTCCGCCGAACCGGGGACCCGGCCGACCTCCGGCGTCGGCTCCGCTCCGGGTGCCGGGCGCACGTTGAGGACGCTGCCGATGAACAGGTCGTAGATCAGCACACCGACCACACCACCGACGAGCGGCCCGACGATCGGTATCCACCAGTAGTTGCTGAACCAGTCGCCGCTGCCCGGGAACGCGTTACTGCCCCACCCGGCGAAGTACGCCAAGAGGCGTGGCCCGAAGTCGCGCGCCGGGTTGATCGCGTATCCCGCGTTCGTCCCGTAGGTGAGGCCGATGGCGAGCACCACCATGCCCACGAGGAACGGGCCGAGGTTCGCCGACGGAGCCTGGTTGCGCGAGTCGATCAGCGCGGCGATGACGGCGACGAGGATCGCCGTGCCCACGATCTGGTCCAGCAACGGCCCCCACACCCCGGAGCCGAAGTACTCGGCGGGGAACGTCGCGAAGATCGAGAACGTGCTCAGGTCACCCCCGCGCCCCACCGGTGGGCTCTGCGTGGCGAGGAACGCATCGATCGCGTCGTGGTACACCGCCAGGACCAGGGCCGCCCCGGCGAACGCGCCGACGACCTGCGCCACCCAGTAGGGCAGCACCTTCACCCACGGGAACTTGCGGCGGATCGCCCACGCCAGCGTGACCGCCGGGTTGATGTGGGCGCCGCTCACGCCGCCCGCGACGTACACGGCGAACACGACAGCCAGGCCCCAGCCGAAGGCGATGATCAACCAGTTCGCCGGTCCGAAGTCGGCGGTCTGCCGCCCCGAGCCGGGGAGCCCCACCAGTGCCACGGCCACGGAGCCGCAACCCAGGATGATGAGAATCGCGGTGCCGAGGAACTCGGCGAGTAATTCACCTACCGTGGTCTGGCGGAGCTTGGTCCACGTGGACGCTCGCTCGGTCATGACACACCTCCCAATGTGCGAGACGACGTTGCCTCGAGAGTCACATCGTGCGCGCGTGCCGACCGGACGACAAGGTCTTGCACGGTGGAGACATGCGGAAACGTGTCATGCTGGTGGTCGAAAGGCGACGTTCTCGACGAGAGGAAACCGGAGTGACTGAGGCGAAGCTGGGGCCGGAGGCGAGGGAGGAAACCTGGCGACGGCTCGGTGCGGAAACGTTCGACCTCGTGGTCATCGGGGGTGGCGTGGTCGGGGCGGGTACCGCGCTCGACGCTGCCACGCGCGGGCTGCGGGTGGCGCTGGTCGAGGCGCGCGACCTCGCGTCGGGCACGTCCAGCCGGTCCAGCAAGCTGTTCCACGGCGGTCTGCGTTACCTCGAACAGCTGGAATTCGGGTTGGTGCGCGAGGCCCTGCGCGAGCGGGAGCTGATGCTCACCCGCCTCGCGCCCCACCTGGTGAAGCCGGTCAGCTTCCTGTACCCGCTGACGCACCGCGTGTGGGAGCGCCCGTACACCGCGTCCGGGCTGCTCCTCTACGACACGATGGGCGGTGCCCGGTCGGTGCCGGGGCAGAAACACCTCACCCGTGCGGGCGCGCTCCGGATGGTCCCCGCGCTCAAACGTGACGCCCTGATCGGGGGAATTCGTTACTACGACGCGCAGGCCGACGACGCCCGCCACACGATGACCGTCGCCCGCACCGCCGCCCACTACGGCGCGGTGGTTCGGACCAGCACCCAGGTGGTCGGTTTTCTGCGCGAGGCCGACCGCGTGTCCGGGGTGCGGGTCCGCGACGTGGAGAACGGCGCGGAAACCGACATCCACGCCAACGCGGTCGTCAACTGCACCGGGGTGTGGACCGACGAGCTGCAGCACCTGTCCGGCAGCCGCGGCCGGTTCCGCGTGCGGGCGAGCAAGGGCGTGCACATCGTGGTGCCGCGCGACCGGATCGTGTCGGAGTCCGGGCTGATCCTGCGCACCGAGAAATCGGTGCTGTTCGTGATCCCCTGGCGCAACCACTGGATCGTCGGCACCACCGACACCGACTGGAACCTCGACCTCGCCCACCCGGCGGCCACGAAGAACGACATCGATTACATCCTCGATCACGTCAACTCGGTTCTCGCGACGCCGCTGACGCACGACGACATCGAGGGTGTCTACGCCGGACTCCGCCCGCTGCTGGCGGGGGAGAGCGAGGAGACGTCGAAGCTGTCGCGCGAGCACGCGGTGGCGCGCGTGGCGCCGGGTCTGGTCGCGATCGCCGGTGGCAAGTACACGACCTACCGTGTGATGGCGGCCGATGCCGTGGACGCCGCCTCACCCGACCTGGGCAGGCTGCAACCGTCCATCACCGACAAGGTGCCGCTGCTCGGCGCCGACGGTTACCACGCGCTGGTCAACCAGGCCGACCACCTGGCCGCGCAGCACGGGTTGCACCCGTACCGGGTCCGGCACCTGCTCGATCGCTACGGCTCGCTGGTGCACGAGGTTCTCGCGCTGGGCGACGGCAAGCCGGAGCTGCTGAAGCCGATCGAGCACGCGAACGACTACCTCGGAGTGGAGGCCGTCTACGCGGCGAGCCACGAGGGGGCGCTGCACCTGGAGGACATCCTCGCGCGGCGCACGCGCATCTCGATCGAGTACCCGCACCGCGGGGCCGACTGCGCGGAGCAGGTGGCGCGGATGGTGGCGCCGGTGCTGGGGTGGTCCGAGGAGACGATCGCCCGCGAGGTCGAGGTGTACAACGCGAGGGTCACCGCGGAGCGGGATTCGCAGACGGAGCCGAGCGACGAAGCCGCCGACGCGCGGCGGTCGAGCGCGCCGGAGGTGCGATCGGGCCTGTCGGCGCCCGTCGCGTGAGGCGTGCCCCGGCGCGGCGCTGCGGCGTGGTGCCGGGGGTTCGGTCTGGCTGGGTGGGCGC
>Ga0164243_10014979_pt1 | contig 10755 bp, 13 predicted proteins | sample OricompcompostOP_FD_108781 | JGI IMG/M metagenome (GOLD analysis project Ga0164243, IMG submission 108781) | Organic Plus compost microbial communities from Emeryville, California, USA - Original compost - Organic plus compost (OP) | ecosystem: Engineered > Solid waste > Mixed feedstock >...
CATCGGCAGCAGGGTCACGCTGTCGTGCTGCGACAGCTCGACGATCGAGGGCAGCCGCAACAGGCGGATGCCGTCGTTCTTCAGGCGGCCGAGCAGGTCGGCGGTGAGCCCTTTCAGCCGGCTCGGCTCGTCCAGCAGCAGGATGGCCCGCGGATAGCGGTTCCAACGCCGCAGGTCGGCGAGCGCGTCCTCGAGATTTTCGAGCACGTCGATGATGCAGACGCCGCGCACCTGATGGCCGACGTCGCGGCGATCCTGGCCGACGATGCCGACCGGAGTGTAGCTGCGGTCATGGCTGCGGGCGGCGTCCCGCAGGTAGCTGTCGGCGAGCGCGGGCGGGCCGATCAGCAGCAGGGCCGGGGCCTGGCTGGCGCGGTCGGTGAGGTTCTTCAGCGGCGCGAACGCGCCCAGGGCGTGCTCGTGGAAGGCCCGCCGGAGGATCCGCACGCCCATCGAACCGGCCATCTGGAACAGCGGCGCGAGGAACACGGTGGAGCGCGGCACGCTGCGCGCGCGGTCCAGGAAGAACACCCAGATCAGAAACAGCACCACCGTCAGCACGGCGACCCGCGCGAGCACGACGGCGTCGGGAATCGAGGTGTAGCGCCAGGGCGAGAGTTCGCGGCGGAACAGCAGGGTGAAGCTCGCGGCGAGCGCGGCGTAGAGCGAGACCAGCTGCAGCAGGGTCAGCGAGGGCAGGGCGACCGACAGGTTCGGCAGGTACGGCGGCGCGATCGTGTAGGCGGCGGCGAACGCGAGGGCGGCGATGACGGTGTCGAGCAGGATGGTCTGGGCTTGCAAAGCCATCCGCTGCATGGACCGTACTCCGCTCACACTTGAACTCCGTAACCAGCCCTCGGCGCGCGCGGGCGGCCGAGTAAATCGCAAGTTGGCGTTCCGAGCTGCGATAAGCTTGGGCCGGATCGGCAAGAGCTTAGGAAGGACCGGGTAGGGACGCAATTAGCAAAGGCCGCCGCGTTTTCGCGACGGCCTTGCCTGTGTCCTGAAGGACGCGGTTTTGGCTTAGAAGGTGGCCTTGAAGCCGACGACGAAGCGGTCGTCGTAGAGATATTTGGAATCCCCGAAGTCCGAACGGGATGCGTCGGTGCCCCAGTAGCGGAAGTCCAGGCCCAGATTGTCGGTCACCGCGTAGCCGACGCCGACGTTCCAGACGGTCCAGTCAGGGTCGCCCTTGGTGTAGGTCTGATGGCCCACCGCTCCGCTGAGCGAGAACTTGGTCTCCGGAATCGCCACGGAGCCGTTCAATTCATAGTAGTAGCCGTCGGCCTTGCTTGGGCCCGTCGCGTCCGGGGTCCAGTAGAACGCCGCGCCGACCGTGCCCGGGCCGACCGGCACCGAGCCGGCGGCCTTCAGTTCGAAGTAGTCCCAGTCGTTGCCGTCGTCGACATAGCCGTAATAGATCGCGCCGAAGTCGAAGGTGACGATGCCGAGGGTCGGTTTCACGCCGGCGTAGACGTCGATCTCCGCGTCGGTGCTGTCGCCGAAGTCGACGTTCGAGGCCCAGACGCCGCCGTAGCCGATGCCGGCGAAGCTGATGTCCGCGCCGCCGAAGATCTGCGCGTTCTCATTGGTCTGGCTGACGCCGCGAAACACGTAGTCGGTCGAGGCGCCGACGTTGAAGGCGAGGCCCAGCGGACGATCGGCGGCCTGCGCGGCCCCGGCGGTCAGCGCCAGCGAGCCGACGGCGGCCAGCAGCGAGAGTTTCAGCAGCTTCATTCTTGTCCCCTTTTCCCGGCCCATTCGGCGCAGGGCGCCCCGTTCGGCCGTCGGCGGCATCCTCATGGCGCTGGCGTGCGGATCAATCCGCCGCGCTTCCAGGCGCCCATCCGGCGGGCAGGCGCTTAATTTTGCGTCAATCAAGCTGGGCCGTTGCGCAGCTTTGCAGCAACCCCGGCCGCAATGTGGCCGCTTTGCACCAACTGCGCCGAGTCGCCGGCGTCGCGCGGGGCCGTTGTTCCGTCCCGCCCCAGGGGCTACATCGGCGCCCATGGACGAGACCCATCTCACTCAGCTCGGGCGGGAGGTGCGCGGCTTCGCCAGCCCCGAAGAGGCCGTGCTCGAGCGCGTGCCCAACCCGCACCCCGACACCCTCTACCTGGCGCGCTTCACGGCGCCGGAGTTCACCTCGCTGTGCCCGGTCACCGGCCAGCCGGATTTCGCGCATCTGGTCATCGACTATGCGCCGGCCGACTGGCTGGTCGAATCGAAGTCGCTGAAGCTCTACCTCGGATCGTTCCGCAACCATGGCGCCTTCCACGAGGACTGCACCGTGGCGATCGGACGGCGGCTGGCCCAAGAGCTACAGCCGCAATGGCTGCGGATCGGCGGCTACTGGTATCCGCGGGGCGGGATTCCGATCGACGTGTTCTGGCAGACCGGCGCGCCGCCGGCAGGCCTTTGGCTGCCCGACCAGGGCGTTCCGCCGTATCGCGGGCGCGGCTGAGACGCATCGGAAAAGGTCAATTGGTTAACGCCCAAGCAAAAGGCCGCGGGGATCACGCCGGCCTGCTGGGGGTTGGACTGCATTCTACAGTTGAGGGGCGCCTGCGACAAATTCACTTATCGCGCGAAAATCGGGCCTTCCTCGCCTGAGCGCCGCGCCGCAGGCTTTCCAGAACCGTAAAGAAGTTCTATATCTGCGCGGCCCAACTCTCCTCGGGCGTGTCACCTCAGGCCGGGCGGCGCGGCGCGTCGTCCGGCCGTCGTGTGTCTGGGGTTTGTATCTGGGCGCTTGGAGGGTTTCAGCCGCGCCAGCGGCTGGTCAGGCTCGCCGCGTCCGGACGTTCCCGCTCCAGCGGCGCCTCGCGCGGGGTCCCGAGCAGGATGAATCCCGCCACCTTTTCCGCCGGCTGCAGCCCGAGGATGGCGCAGGCCTCCGGATTGTAGGCGTACCAGTCGGTGATCCAGTTCGCCCCGTAGCCCATCGCCAGCGCGGCGTAGGTGAGGGTGGTGCAGACCGCGCCGGCCGACAGCAGCTGCTCCCATTCCGGAATCGCGCCCGCCCGTGGCGCGGCGATGACGGCGATCGCCAGCGGCGGGGTCTTCAGCTTCGCGAGCTTGGCGGCGGCGGTCTGGTCGCCGCGCGCCTGGGCCAGTTGATCCAGCCGGTCGGCGAACGCCGCCTTGTCGGCGCCCTCCAGCACCACGAAGCGCCACGGGGCCAGCTTGCCGTGGTCGGGCACGCGAGTCGCCAGCCGGATCAGTTCGTCGATTTCCGCAGGCGAGGGCGCCGGCTCGGCCAGCGTCACCGCCGGGGTCGAGCGCCGGCGGCGCAGGAAATCGATCACTTCGGGCGCGGCCTGGACCGGCAGCGGAGTTCCGAACTCGGGCGACGGCGGAGCGTCGGTCACGGAGGCGCCTCCCTTTTTCACAAGACCGGGCGGTGAGCGACCTTTATGGGGTGGACGGCCCTCTCGGCAAGGCAAGTTGAGAAGATGTCGCAAAAACCCGACTGGCTCCGGCCGCATGGCGCGCCGTGGACGCGCGGCGGCGAGCGCGTGGTCTACGAGAATCCCTGGATCCGGGTGAGCCATTACGATGCGACTGCGCCCACCGGGCGGCCGGCGCAGTACGGCCTGGTCAGCTTCAAGAACCTGGCGATCGCCGTCCTGCCGCTGCACGACGACGGTACGGTGATACTGGTCGGCCAGAATCGCTTCCCGTTCGCCGATTACAGCTGGGAGCTGCCGGAGGGCGGATCGCCGGTGGGCGAGGACCCGCTGGCGGGCGCCAAGCGCGAACTCGCCGAAGAGACCGGCCTGCAGGCGAGGGAGTGGCGAAAGGTGCTGCAGATGCAGCTCTCCAACTCCGTCACCGACGAGGAGGCGGTGGGCTATATCGCGCTCGGCCTCTCCGACGGCGACGGCGGCGCTGAGCTCGACGACACTGAAGAGCTCGCCCTGGCGCGCGTTCCGTTCCGCGAGGCGCTGGACGCGGCGCTGGCCGGACACATGAAGGACGCTTTGACGGTGGCGATGCTGCTTCGGGCCTACCATATGGCCCGCGAAGGGGCCCTGCCTGACGCCTTGAGCCGCGCCATGCTAGGTTCAGCTGCCGCCACGGCCGGAGAAGCTACGTGAGCCAACGTCTGGAAGTGATCGATCCCGCCGTCGCCCCGCCGGTCTGGGCGGCGCTGCGCAACGAAGCCACCGCCGCGGCGCGCGACGAATCCGCGCTGGCCAGCTTGCTGGCGACGGTGATCCTGAACCACAAGTCGCTGGCGGACGCGCTGTCCTACCAGCTGGCGCGCAAGCTGGGCGACCAGGAGCTGCGGGCGATGACCCTGCGCGAGATCGCCCAGGACGCCTATTCCGCCGAGCCCGGCCTGGTCGGAGCGGCCGAGGACGACCTGCGCGCCGTGTTCGAGCGCGACCCGGCCTGCAAGGGCTACCTTCAGCCGTTCCTCTTCTTCAAAGGCTTTCTGGCGCTGCAGACCCAGCGGGTGTCGCACTGGCTGTGGGGGCAGGGGCGCGAGACGCTCGCCTTCCACCTGCAGAGCCGCACCAGCGAACTGTTCCAGGTGGACATCCACCCGGCGACCAAGATCGGCCGCGGCGTGTTCGTCGATCACGGCACCGGCATCGTCATCGGCGAGACCGCGGTGATCGGCGACGGCGTCTCCATGCTGCAGGGCGTGACCCTCGGCGGCACGGGCGCCGAGCGCGGCGACCGTCACCCGAAGATCGGCAAGGGCGTGCTCTTGGGCGCCGGCGCCAAGGTGCTGGGCAACATCACCATCGGCGACTTCGCCAAGATCGCCTCCGGCTCGGTCGTGCTGAAGCCGGTGCCGGCCGGCTGCACCGCCGCCGGCGTGCCTGCGCGGCTGGTCAACTGCCCGACCTGCGAGGAGCCGGCCAAGAGCATGGACCACACCCTTGCCGAGGCTGTGTACGACTACGTGATCTGAGGGTTGCGCCAGCGGCCTTAACCGCTAGGTTCCGGCCGAGTGACTGCTTCAGGAGCGCCCCGCGTGGACGAAAAAACCATCCGCAAGATCGAGACCCATCTGCGCGGGACGTTCGCGAATGCGCGCATCAAGCTGACGCCGCGCCCGAAGCAGAAGGACTCCGCCGAGGTCTACATTGGCGAGGAGTTCGTCGGCGTGGTCTTCCAGGACGAAGACGAGGACGGCTCCTTCATGTTCGAAATGGCGATCCTGGCCGAGGACCTGCCGTAGCGGCGACGGCGCTCGGCCGGATTTCTTCGGGGTCGCTGTCGGGACGCGCCCCCGCGGCGCCCGCGCGAGAAGCGCGACGCGACCAACGCCAAGGTCATGGCGGACGAGCGGCTCAAGCCCGAGAAGTTCGACATGCCGTTCGACGGCAAGCGGATGATCTACGGCGGCTCCGCGCCGTTCCTGCAGGTCGGTCCGGTCGGCTGAACTCAGTGATCACCTAAAGGCAGTTCGCCGGCGCGGGACGCCTCCGCGCCGGCGCGCAGCTGCTCAACCTTGAGGCTGCCGGCGGGCAGGGGGCCCAGCTTCGGCGCGGGCTCGTCGCCGCCGAGCCATGCGCCCCATTCGTCGCGGGGCAGGATGACGATCTGCCGGTCGTGATAAGGCGCGATGTCCGGTCCGGGCTCGCAGGTCAGCATGGTGAAGCGGTCGTCGCGCACCAGACCGGCGATGGCGAACAGCTCGCTTCCGTCCGCCGGCGTGAACAGCCATTTGGTCTTCGGATACTTCGAGCCGGTGAACTCGTAGAAGCCGTCGGCGGGAACCAGGCAGCGTCCGGTGGGAAAGCGCCGCCCCTCGGAGCGGAAGTTGATCACCGGCGGGCGGTTCGGTTGCACGAAGCCCCAGCGAAGCTGTTTCAGCTCGGCGCCTTCGGAGGCACCGAGGACGATCGGCGCCGGATCGGTCGGGCGGATGGAATCGCGCGGCTCCAGGTTCGGCGCGCCGCCGGCCCAGTGCAGCGGCAGCTTGAGGGCGCTGAACTCCTGCGCCAGCCGGTCGAGTGTCTGCTTGAAGCGGTATTCGTTGCACATGCGCGCCAGAGCCTCAAAAACCGCTCATCCCCGCGAAAGCGGGGACCCAGGTTTTCCGGATCTGAGAATGCTGCTCAACAACAAAACACCTGGGTCCCCGCTTGCGCGGGGATGAGCGGTCGGTGGACGATCAGGCCGCCTCGACGCCGCTCAGGCGGTCGAAGTCGGCGACCAGGGCGGCGAGCGGCGCAGCGGCGCGTTCCGCCGGGGCCAGCCGGCCCTCGAACAGGATCGCCTGCAGCTCGTCGCGGGCCCGGCGCACCCGGCTCTTGACGGTGCCCAGCGGACAGCCGGCGATCTGGGCGACCTCCTCGTAGGACATCCCGCCGGCGCCCACCAGGATCAGCGCCTCGCGCTGGAAGTCCGGCAGCATGGCCAGCGCGCGCCGCACGTCCTCGAGCTCGACGATGCCGTGCGGATCGTCCGGCGCCACCAGGGTGCGCTCGATGATCTCCTGATCGTAGTCGGCGTGCCACTTGCGGCGGCGGCCGAGGGAATAGAACCGGTTGCGCAGGATGGTGGCGAGCCAGGCCCTGAGGTTGGTGCCCGGCTGGAACTGCTCGCGCGATTGCCAGGCCTTCAGCAGAGCCTCCTGGGCGAGGTCCTCGGCCTGCTCGGCGTCGTGGCACAGCGTGCGGGCGAAGGCCCGCAGAAAGGGCGCGGCGTTCAAGAGGTCGTCTTCGAAGCGCTTGGTGTCGCGGTCGGTCATCGCACTCCCCGGTCTACCCAGGCGAGAAACGTCCACGGCGGAGCTTGGTTCCGGACCTGACGCTGCGGCGCGAAGACGCAGTCAGAACTCGCCGGCGCGGCGGTCGCCGCCGATCCAGCTGCGGTCGCGCGGCACGCCCACGCGCGCGCCGGCGTCGCGCAGCGCTCCAGCCCGGGCCGCATCGAAGCCAGGCACGAAAGCCACTTCCTCCCACGTCATGTACGGCCGCCAGAGCAGCAGGTCATATGCGGCGCGCAGGTCGACTCCGGGCAGCGTCTGGAGCGCCTCGAGCGAGGCCGTGTTTAGGTCCACCATGTCGAGAGAACCGCGAAATCCGAGTCGGGTTCTAGCTCAGCTGCAGATTCAGCCGCTGGCGGCGGGCTCCAGCAGCTACAGCATAGCGCTCTGGCCGGCGGGTTCGGGGCGATCGTGCGGCCGCAGGCGGACGACGAAGCTGGCGCCATGCTGGCGGTCGATCTGCAGGTCGCCGCCGCACTGCTGCACCAGGGAGCGGACCAGGCGCATGCCGATGCCCGTGCTGAAGCCGGCCGCAGGCAGGCCGCGACCGGCGTCGCTGACCTCCAGAATGAGCCGCTCGGGCGTGTTGCGTAGGGACACGCGGATCACGCCGCCGACCGACGGCGGATAGGCGTACTTGGCGGCGTTGGTGACCAGCTCGTTGACGATCAGCCCCAGCGAGACCGCCTCGTCCAGCGGGGTCATGGTAGGGTCCGCCTCCACCTCGATGCGCACGCGCTCGCCGTCGAGCAGGCTGGCGGCGAGCCGATCGCAAAGACGCTTCAGATAGCTGGCGAAGTCGACCTGGTCTGCTCTGCTGACGCGGTACAGGCTGGCGTGGACGTCGGCGATGGTCTCGATGCGGTCGACGGCCTTGTTCAACTGCTCGCTGACGCGCGGATCGCCGGCCGCGCGCGCCTGCATGCTCAGCATCGCCGAGACGGCGGCCAGGTTGTTCTTCACCCGATGGTTCAACTCGTCGAACATCTCCACCTGCCGGTTCTCGGCCAGCTTTCGGTCGGTGATGTCGACGAGGATCTGCGCCAGGCGGTTCTCACCGACCCAGCTCAAGCGCACGTCGTACCAGCGCTGGGTCATGGGAGAGAGCAGCTCGATACGCATCGGCGTCCCGCTCAGGGCGCGCTCGGCGGCCGCGAGGTATTCCGGCTCGGCGGGGCCGGCGTATTCGCTGCGTCTCCGCCCGACGGCCCCCGAAGTCACCTTGAACATTTCGATCAGCGCCGGATTGGCTTCGAGCAGGACGAAATCCGTCAGATCGCCGGCATCGTTGTACACGCCTTCGATCAGGGCGAAGCCCTCCGACACCCCTTCGAACAGAGCCCGATAGCGCGCCTCCCGATCGGCCAGCCGCACGATGTCGCGGCGTCGGCGGCGCAGCAGGCGGCGCAGCCCGGCGCCGACCAGCCCGACGAACGCCCCGGCGAGGATGAAGATCGCTACGTCCAGGCCGATCGACGCCACCGGCGCCAAGCTGCCGTCGGCGTTGTGCAGGATTGTCCAGGCCAGGGCGGCGCTTAGTCCGAGCGCCAGCGCCGCGGAGACTTCCCCGCCGATCAGGGCCGCGCCGAGGATGGCCGGGTAATAGAGGTTGAAGACGCTGAGGCCGGGCAGGAGGCCCCCCAGCGTCAGGCGCAGCGCCGTCGCGGCCGCGACCAAGGCGACCGCCCCGAGCGGTCCGGCCAGGCGCTGCGCCCGCCGGAAAGGGCCGAATCTGGCGGATCCTCTATAGGCATGCCGCGCCATTGGTCGGAGCTCTGCGTCAAGTCTAGGCCATACGACCGGCGCAGGCCGCGCCAAGTCTAGGTCAAATGAACAACAGGAAGAGTGAAGCCCCGCGGGGAGCTACTGCTTCGCGAGATTTCGTTTGCGGGGGTGTTGCACGCGCAGATTGCGATTTTGCGAGAGGTTCACAAGTCAATACGCAGTATACGGCTTAGCTTGAGTTAAGTTGGCGTCGCTATTGCCGCGCCGCAGGGCGGAACCGGCGCCGACCTCCCACGCGGTTGCCGTAGCCGCCGCGCGCGGTCCATGATCGCGCGCATCCAAGAAGGCCATGACAAGGAAAGGGAGACCGCATGTCCTCTCGCGCCACCAGCGACGACGCCGGGGAGGCTCGGGTCTCGCGCTTCCAGATCTTCCGCGCTGCGGACGCTCAAAACATGGAAGAGCACATGCCGACGGAGGGGCTCAGCGACGCCGACCTCGCAGGCATCCCCAAGGCCAGCGCCGCGGGCGCGGCGGAGGGCGGCTTTGCGCGGCTGCTGTTCGCCGATCCGGTGTCGGGGCTGAGCGTCGGCTATGTCTGGTTCAAGCCGAACTTCGTGCTGCCAAAGCACAGCCACAACGCCGACTGCGCCTACTATGTGATCTCCGGCGAGGCGCGGCTGGGCACCGAGGTTTTGCGGCCCGGCGACGGCTTCTTCGTGCCCGCCGACCACAATTACCAGTATACGGCCGGGCCGGACGGCGTGGAGGTGCTGGAGGTCCGCAACGCGCCGGCCTTCAACATCCGCCTGAGCGGCAACGGCGAGGCCGCCTGGCGGCGCTTCGCCGACATCGCCGTCGCCAACCGCGAACGCTGGCGACAGATCACCCCGCCGCCGGCCGCCGCGGCGATGGGCGCATAGAGCTTCAGAACGAGAGAGGGGACATCATGGCCGATAGCGACGGGGTCACCATCACCTTCGAACGCCGCCTCAAGCCCGAGGCCGTCGAGACTTTCCTGAATATGCGCGAGGAGCTGGTCGCGGGCGTCTCGCAGATGCCCGGCTTCCGCAGCATCCGCATCGTCCAGCACAAGGACGACCCCGCGCGCTTTCTGTTCGTCGAGCACTGGGACAGCGAGGACGACCACCGAAACTACATCGCCTGGCGCATGCAGCGCGGCGAGATGGGCGCGTTCAAGGACGCGACCATCAGCGCCGAGCTCAACGTCTGGCCGAACCTGGTGGTGAAGGCTTAGAGGCGAGCAGATCCTCCCCCTCAGGGGGAGGTGGCCCACCCCGCCGCTTCGCGGCGGGGCCATTCTCAAATCGCCGGGTCGCGGCGCGACCCGGTGGGCGCCGGAGGGGGTTTCCACTCAGAAGTTGGTGTTCGGCTTCATCAGCGTTTGAGCGGAAGCCCCCTCAGTCGCGTTGCGACAGCTCCCCCTGAGGGGAACATCTTCCCGCCCTTACCGATTGCCGCCGATCAGGTCGCCGAGGTCGCCGAGCAGCGAGCCTTCGCCGCGGTTCTGGCCGCCGTAGCCGCCGGCCGCGGCCAGCATCCGGCCGGCCAGGCGCGAGAACGGCAGCGACTGCACCCACACCTTTCCGGGGCCGGTCAGGCGGGCGAAGAACAGGCCCTCGCCGCCGAAGAAGACGCTGCGCACGCCGCCGGCGGTGACCAGGTCGAAGTCGACGCTCGGGGTGAAGGCGGCGAGACAGCCGGTGTCGACGTGCAGCTCTTCGCCGGGCGCCAGCTCGCGCTCGATCACCGTGCCGCCCATCTGCACGAACACCCAGCCGTCGCCGTCCAGCTTCTGCATGATGAAGCCTTCGCCGCCGAACAGGCCGGTCATCACCCGCTTCTGGAAATGGACGCCGATCGAGACGCCGCGGGCCGCCGCCAGGAAGCTGTCCTTCTGGCAGATCAGCGCCCCGCCGTGCTGAGCGAGGTTGATCGGCAGGATCGAGCCCGGCGTGGGCGAGGCGAAGGCGACCCGCGCCTTGCCCTGGCCGTTGTGCGTGAACACCGTGGTGAACAGGCTCTCGCCGGAGATCAGCCGCTTGCCGGCGCCCAGCAGCTTGCCCATGAACCCGGCGCCGGCGCCGCCGCTTCCGTCGCCGAACACCGTCGTCATGCCGACGCTGGCGTCCTTCCAGACCAGGGCCCCGGCCTCGGCGACCGCGCTCTCGCCCGGGTCGAGCTCGATCTCCAGGAACTGCAGCTCCTGGCCCTTGATCTCGAAGTCGATGTCGTCAGCGACGCTCGCGCTTCGCTGATGGCTCCAGGGACCTTGG
>Ga0164243_10014980_pt1 | contig 10755 bp, 13 predicted proteins | sample OricompcompostOP_FD_108781 | JGI IMG/M metagenome (GOLD analysis project Ga0164243, IMG submission 108781) | Organic Plus compost microbial communities from Emeryville, California, USA - Original compost - Organic plus compost (OP) | ecosystem: Engineered > Solid waste > Mixed feedstock >...
GAACAGGATGGTAATGCTACTATAAGTGATACAGGTGTTGGTCGCAACGCTAAAGTATTTTTGACAGGGTCAGCAAGCTGGTTTAATTACTTCAGTTAGCGGTTTGGTGCCGCAAAGCTAAAATTTTATTAAGGAAATTACAAACTACTGATAAAAATAATTTTTGTTTAATACTGCATATTCATGTTGCCGCTATCCGGAGCAGCCTGGATCAGTCTATTTACATCCAAACAAACCAAGAAAAATGCAAAACTGGCAAACACCATTGTTATGGCCTACAGGTAAAACACTGGATTTACAAAACGCAACCTGGAGCTTACATCATGTAAAATATCAAATGGTTGAATTTGTTACATTTGCAAAAAACAGGTTTACATGATGTAAACTTCAGGTTTACAAAATGCCACAAAATTTCTAGCTGTTATGATTGACACTACTAATTTCAGCCATTCACATATCGGCCGGAAGATCGAACGCATAAGGAAAATAAGGGATATTAAACAAGAGACCCTCGCAAATGCATTGGGCATATCACGACAATCTTTATCCAAGCTGGAACAAAGCGAAACAATTGATGAGGAAAAGTTAACGCAAATAGCGAATGCGCTCGGAGTACCTGTAGAGATAATAAAGAACCTTAATGAAGATGCCGCCATACAGAACATTTTTCAGGAACAATGTACAGGGTTTAACTTCCATTGTACATTCAACCCAATTGAAAAGATAGTTGAGCTATATGAGCGGATGCTTTCTTTGGAAAAGGAGAAAAATGAGCTTTTGCAAAAACTGCTGGACAAAAAGAATGCGCTATAAATTCATAAGTAATTAAAGTGATACAGCCAGCTTTGTGCAATAGCTGACAGCAGGTTGCTTTTATACTGATAATTGCCGGTTTATGCTCCAGGCCGCATTCTTAAGCTCCAGGTTCTTGTAATTAACGTCCAGGGTGTTACCATCTTTACAATATATCCGCATTGTGGAATTTTCTATAGCAAAAGGTTCGACAAACAGGTAATAAACCCAACGTGCAACCTGTACGATCTTCTTTTTATGTTCTTTGCTCAAAGTTACAAACGGCGCGCTGCTCCTTATTTTTCCCGGTTTTTCGGTGTGTACCTCGATAGTGAGGCATTTGATTTTTTCCGGGTACCAATGTTGTGCTTTGCCACTTGACACCTTCTTCAGGGCTTTAACTCTCCCCATGTTGGAAATCATATAAAGCCCTTCATAGCCCGGTATGTCCTTCCAGCGTTCGCCGGACCGGCTTTTTAAAGACAGGTCAAAAATCGCTGGCAATGGGTCAGGGTCCCGCTTTATGCCAAGTTTTGCCATCAGGTTCTTATTAACCCGCTTAGTTTCGTCTTTCTGTGGTAATAGGTCTTTGCTCAATGTTTTCCGTCTACCCAGCTGCCATACAAATCCTTTATAAAGATAACAATCGCCATTAACTACACTGCAAATAGCCCTGGCATCGTAACCTTCCATCTTTTCTGCCTGGTACATGCTGTCAAATTGCGCGATCAGCTTACCATCTACTGTAAACTGGCTGATCGCCTTGCTTAAGTGGCTCCTGAATCGGCCTATAGCATAAGAATGATTTCTCATTTCGCTTAGGCTTGTCATAAAGAGGTTTTTGTAATACAAGTTCCTGCCATCTCCGTCTTTGTAACTTATATAAAGGGATTTGTCTTCTATATCAAATGGTGCTATAAATGCATTATAGACCAATCTTCCTACGGAGTAATGGTACTCTTTATTGTCCTGCTTCAGTGTAATGATCAGTGTATACAGCAGGTCGTTCATCCGGTTGTTGGGCTGCTTACCAACGTGGACTTTCCGGATCTTTTCGCCCATTCGTTGTATGCCGCCATGATGGAGTACCCGTTCCCGGGGAAGAGATTTGATACGACCATAGGACGATACTTCATAGCGATCTTCAAAGCCGGTTACCGGCTTCCATTTTTCACCGGGAAGATTAGCGAGCAGCAGATTTTGATATGGATATTCCTTTATATTTTTTTTAGGCAGCATTCCTGCGTGGATTGTACGGTTAGTAAATCAGGCAAGCCATTATAACCAGGTTCCCCCTGGCTGCCATTGCCTGTCCAAATTTACAATGGATATAAGTAATGACTAAAAACATTAAAGCTATTCCTATGTTAATCACCTCATCCAGGCCGTCTCCTTTTCTTTTTCGGTTGTGGCGTAAGGGAAACATCCCGGCCCTGTTCCGGCTCCGGTTTGAGCAAAGTGTGTAACATACTCTGAACAAAATTGACTTTCCGGGAAAAGAAATTGTCCACGCCTTCCCGGATCTCCCGCGGCATCCGCATGCGCCGGGGCCTGCCGTCAGGGTCAGGCTTTTGTTGTTCTGCCAGCATAGACCTGACCATTTTTTCTTTTTGCTGTTCCAATATATTTAGCTGTTGCCGGAGCAAAAGGGCCTGCTCAATTTTCGACAACGGCAGGCCAACCTCACTACCTTTGATCTTCACTTTCTTGCTGTCGATAAATGAAATTCCCCGTCCTTTGATGACCTGGTAGCCCTTTAATTTCATCTCGCGTTCGAATGCTGAATAGTTATTTACCCGCTGCAAGACTTCTTTAATAGCCCGCCTTAATGCATCCTTCCTGCTGTCTTTCCGGGGTATATTTTTCAAAGGTTCCGGTAAAAATTTCTTCGGGCTTAATACCTGCTGCAAGCCAAATTTCTGCTCCAGCTCCCGGCAGCATTCCGCCATTTTTTTAAAATTGTTGCTGCTGCTGATCGCTTTTCCATCAAAACCCACCCGGTTAGCGACAATATGCAGGTGCGTTTCCGAAGTGTCCCGGTGCAATACACAAAGGTATTGATGGTCCGCTATCCCAAACTTTTTGGCGCAGGTCTCCGCAATCTCCAGCCAGTTTTCCCTTGAAATAATTTCACCCGGAGCCGGTCGTAAAGACAAATGCAGGACCGGCTTTTCTACCCGGCTGCTCAGTGCCGCTACTTCCTTCAGGTCATTAACCAGGTCTTTTTTGCTGCCGAAACACTGGTTATAATAAAGCACTTCCGCCCGGTTCTTATGCCGTACCCCATCCTGTTCCGATAAATTTTGCTTCGCTTCTTCCGACAAATGCCGCTTGTCTTCCAGCACATAACTGATACAATGGTGAAAGGATTTTCCTATGGACACATGACCGATCATGACAATTTGCTTTTTATTTCCCGGGCAATACCTTTTAATTGTACAGCCTGCAAGCGCAGTAAATCAAGCTCAAGCAGGCTCAGGTCCTGCCTGCTGTTGCGCTTTTTTGCGATCTGGTTCAGGTTAGCTGCCAGGTGGTTGAGCGTAGCGCTGAACTGCAAAACTTCCCGTAAAAGGCCCTTATCCTGTACTATGATGGTATAATCCGCCGCCAGCTTTCTTAAGAACTCTGATACCGATACGCCCAGCATTGCAGATTTTTCAGTGATCATCTGCCGCTCTTCAGCACTGCATTTGAGGGACAGCACACAGGTTTTGGTGACGGCCTTTTTAGGCCGTCCGCCTTTATTCCTTGTATATTGCTGCCCGTCCTGCATGATGAGAGAAGTAATAAATTACCGGTTCCGAATCCCGCCCGTGCGGGATGAGCGTAAACCGTGTCCCGAATCCGCCCCAAGCCGGATGAGGGAAAAAGTGGTTTTGGTATTACCAAAACATAGCTGGCTACCCACCGCACAAAAAACCTATCGCCCCCTGCGCAAACCCTTTGACCGGTCCTCCTTCGGAGATAGAAAATCGTTTACCAACCATTCGTTGATATCCTTGTGTCGGCTGTAGAAATTGCTGTGGTCGATATATTTTCCTGTAACAGGATCATTATTCCAGGTAAGGGCCTTTTGTGTTGCTACCTTGCCCGCATCATCCCGGTTCAGGCACAGGAAAACCCTTGCATGATTTTCCATAAGAGGGCGGCTTTTTTCGAGAAAGGCAAGCGAGTTTAATACCAGGCAATTGGGTACACCAAGGCCTAATTTTTCACTGTAGGTAAGAAAGGACAGGTAATCAAAGAAGCCTTCAAAGACACAGACATCGGTCCGGCCATTGTCAAAAAACGTTATGTCTTTTGGCGAGCTGCTGCCCTTGAACAACGAATTTCTTAATTCAAAACCGCCCGACCTGTTGGGAAAGCCAATGGCAAATTGCTTTTTCCTGTTTAACAAAAAATCGACCTCCTGGCAAAATCGCTGCGCAATTTCCAGGGAAATTTTGCGTTCTTGTATATACCCAACGAGGGGTTTGTTTTGGAGTGGGCGGGTGTCAAGGATGGTAATTCCGGCTTTCGCCCGCTCCGTTTTTTCAGCCGCTTGTTCCTTCTTTTCACCAGCAGCAGCGATAGGTGTGTGCGGCGGATGAAAAGAAAAATCATTGCCCCTGGCTATTTCAGATAGCTTTTGAATCGCTTCCCTGGCTTCACAATTAAAAAACCGGATGACAAAATCTATTATATTGCCACCTCTCCCTTCTCCATGATCGTACCAGATATTACGTAGCCGGTTTACTTTAAAAGAAGGAGTTCTTTCCTGGCGTAAAGGAGATTGGTACCAGAAGTCCTGGCCTTTTATTTTCTTTGGTATATAGCCGAGTAGAGCCAGGTAAGTTACAAGGTCAACGCGTTTGGCTACAGTACTTCTTTGCTCTTTCATATTGTCGGAATATTGTCTATTTGGATTGAAGCATGTAAAATTTCTCCTTTCAGGCTCTTGTAACGGCTGAACAAAAGGGGGGGTCCGGTTTCGCTTACCTTCCCCTGCCTTTCTTTTTGCCCGGGGGCATATCTAACGGAGGATACGATCTTTTCGGGAGGAGGTTAACTTTATCGGGGAATTCTATTGCCGTTCTCAGGCATAACTTGATGTCCCGCCAATTAAAAGAGCGACCCAGCAATTGAATCTCATCGTTTAAATTGACGCGGGAAGTGTCGTTGAGTGCCAGGCGAGCAACCGCAGCGCGGGTATGGGGAGCGTACTTTTTCTCGTAAGCAGCATACATTTTAGCCAAAGGCATTTGTTCCAGCAAAACGCTAACATCTACAAAATCCTTAAGCCTTGCGCCACTTTGGACAATAGCATGCAACTTCATTGCGGCTATATCGGGAAGCGATGCGATCCTGATCCCATCAATCACTTCATGAGGGCTTACTTCCGGGTAGGCATGTGTTACAAGGTCTACTTTTACCTGGTCGATATAACAAAAGACAGCGCTTTTGAAAACTCTCATTTCCTCAGCCTGGTATTTGTTCTTTAACCACAGGCCGAGTGAACCAGTCTTAAATTTATGTGGGGCGAAAAGGTCAATGTCGATTGATTTACGATGACCGAGCTTTAGCGAAAGGGCGGTACCACCTACCAAAACGAAATCATTAAAATGGCGGTCGGCCATCAGGCTCCGGATCAGAGCCAGGGTATCTGCTGCAACTGTTTGCGTTTGTAGCATAACATATCCTCTTTATTTATGTTAAAAAATAAAGAGGCCTCATCTATGCATTCATCAGGCAAAAAGGCTATACTTTCTTTCAGGGAAGTAACGATATTTTCTTTTCCGTAATACCGGATAAGCTCCTGCCAGTGTGTTGAAGATCCACGTTCGAGGATACGTTGTATGATCGTATCGGCATTTGCCTGCCAGTCGATCTTATCGTAATTAAATTCCCAGAAAAACCTGCGGGGGAAGTTTGGTTTAGGGGCAGAGACGATGGCTTTTTTTTCTATGTAAACGTCATCATCTTCAAAAACCGTATTCCCAAAGGCAAGGGCACATTTGAGCACCGGCAAGTCATATCCCGGGTAACTGGCTGCAAAAGTGTCCAGCGTGTCAAAAATCTCGATGTGATTTTTTTGCTGCTTCCAGCGGACCAGGTACACTTCCTTGATATGTCTTTTGCCTTTGCTCATCTGTATAGCCAAATTTACTTAAATCTGCCGATAAAGCCTCTTTTTGTTGCTTTGTGATTGATTGGGCAATTAAGCTGTTTGGCTATACCCATTGCCGGCGGCTGCCGCGATGTCGCTGAACAGTTGTTGTATGTCCGATTGGAGAAAGTACACCTTTCCCCTGACCTTGTAAGGTTTTAGCTTGTCATGCGCAATCCAGTCATACAGCGTAGGCTTGGAAATCTTGAACAGGGCGCATACTTCTTTCAGGGAAAGGAGCGGATGTGTTGTCAGCCCGTTGGGGACTGTTGGGGAAGGCAGCGGTTGTTCACTTAATTTTTTACTGATGGCCTGGCTCATCAGTTCCTGCATTCTTGCATAGAAGTCTTCCGGTTCGACCGGGAATAAGAAAGGAGTTCCCATATTTTACGTTTTGCTGTAAAACTGGCAACTCCGGTTAACCTGGTAAAAGAAGATGCATCTTCTTTAGGCTAAAGATGCATCCTTTTATTTATTCTTACGTTCAACGACCAATACGGTTCTATTCAGATAGGTTTGTAAAGAAATGGCATGACGCTCTAAAACAGCGTCGCCGGTAGCATGGTAATACCGGATGATCTTCTCTAAGTAATTATTGTGGGTACTGCGTGCATTCTCCTGGTCCAATCTTATATCCTCCCTACGCCGGTATTGCATCATCGTTTTCCTGAAGTTCTTTTCATTAAATCCGATCATTCCCTTTACAAAAGGAATGGCCTCATCAATTGGCGCATCAAAGATGTTAGGGTATTTTGCTTCCCTTCTTACTAACTGTTCTAACAGGAATTGCGGGATAGAGCCTTTGGGTACCGGTATTATCATCGGCACCTCTTGTTGAACCGGATGATTGGCAATGCTTTCGGATGAATCTTTTTTCAATTTCCACAAAAGGTTTTGGCGGACATGGGTAAGGTTGCCCAAAAAATGTACACCATCTTTATAGAAGGTCACCAGGTAGCAAATAGCGGATAGCAGTATAGCCGCCAGTATTATGATAATTTGTGAGGAAGGCAACGCTTCTTTAAACAACGGGATTGTCCAAACCAGCCATAGCGGGATAAAGGCAAAGAATAAAGGAATAACCTGGTACCAGAGCCTGATGCTTTCGCTTCGTTTATGAATAGCTGCTGCTATCTCGCCTGGGGATGTGCTTTTAAGCTGTTGGCTGATCATCTGCTCCAGGTACGCTGTATGTTCAAAGTCCGTTGAAGCTATTTTACGGCTAATGTTCAAAAACCAGGAGACGCCCCTTGTCTTATCCTGTACAAATTTATCGTTTGCCATAATCTTCGGTTTTATCCGAAGTTACTGGTTCTTATAACCGATAAATTTCTCGAAAAAGTCTCCTTTGCTTATCTTAACTTATTTGATCTTAATTGAAGTGAATTAAATGAATTACGCTTCATATTTACAAAAATATTAACAATCCACTGTTCCTTTTCTTTCTTATTTACACGTAAAACTACATATAGAAACTATACTTCAACTGCATGGTATCTGTAGATTGCAAATATTTCAATATCTCTCCAACATTTCTCGCACATTCGATTGTGATAGGATACCTTCTATCAAATTGGGTATTATTCCAGTTCATTTTTGTTAACGCAATTATTTCGTCACAAATCAGATTTGGCGATTCGTCGTAATATGCCAATTTTATTTCAACAGGGTGTGGAATATATTTTCCCGGATATGTTTCATAGTAGGGGACTGACCCTCGGGTATATAATACATGATGCTTTTCAGTTAAACTAAATTGTGTGCCTCTCATGGGCGGATAATTGCCTTGCCTATATAAACGCACGTCAGAATTCTGAATTGAAACTAAATCAATCTGATTGATATTAAGTTGTCGAGCAGCTTGTGTAAATCCATAAATTTCCTCTTCACTAAAATTTGATGTTTTATGAAGTACTAATCTTTTGGGAAATATTTTTACAGCATCATAATATTCTTTTAGCGATAGAGTTAATAAGTTAAATGCTTGTTCCTCGCTTAAATGTGGCACTTTATTATTCTTCTTTAACGTAATTTCTTCACCACGTAAAATCACGCCTTTCCCTAACTCGTTAAATATTTGGGCTATGCTTGTTTGTGTCGTTGACCTGTCCCTACTCTTGAAGAAACTAATTCCCGCGTAGCATGTTGTTTCAGCAGCATCTTTTCTAATCAAAGCCCATGGTGTACCGGAAGCCTTGTAATACAAGGCTGTAAAAAAATTCCAAGCAATAGTTGCTTCATCTTGCATATCGGCCGTGGGCTTTGCAATTCTATCCCTAATAATCTGAATTGGGATATTATATTGCATCGCCTTTGCTTTGAGGTATCGCCTAAAGTTTTGTTCTTTTTCTGTTACTTCCTCAGTATCAAGATCCGACTGTTCTATGTTCCGGTCATCATCATCATTCTCACCTATTGCTTCCGGCTCTCTTTTCTGTATATATGTTATAAAATTCTCGCTAAGAGCACAAAGAATGACATCTGGCTTTTTATTTTTTGATAAGAACTTTATTTCAGTTAGATAAAGTTCCCCAATATCAGTAATACGATCTTCAAGGCTATCATTTTTCTTTATAATTGCGTCAAACTCGGAATTATTTATCTTACGGACGTAGGTGTCATCATATATAATATCACTTTGGAAGCCTACATCTTTGTTGAATCCACAAAAATTCAAGAAGAGGTTGGGATGCGGATTCTTGCTTTGTTTACCATCGATATGTTTTTTACACGATTCAATCCATGCCAAAATCTTATCTATACTTTCACCCTTACCAATGATACCGATAGTAATTCTTTCAGGCCGTACTTGATTGATGTCAAATGGGCTATAATTGTAAATGCCATACTTGGGGCAGATATGTTGATTCTGCCCGAACTGCAAGGAAGGTTCTTCTATATATCTAACTTTCATATAATTAAAATAAGGTATTGTCTCCTAATTCCATATCTGCTTTAATATCAATATCGGGATCAATCTCAGAATTTCTTTTCTCGGAAATTTTTATTGGTTTCCACGCTTTTTCCTCTAGTTTAGGAGTCATACTAAGCCCTTCAGCAGCATGAATTTCTAAGTATGGATAGGTCGGAGTAAATAGATCTTTGTGAGAAAAGAAATAGCTAAAAAATCTAAAATAGTTATAAATTGAACCGTTAGATTCCAGTCTTTTTATCCCAGCCATATATGCAGGCTCAAATCGGCTTTGGTCATAACCTCCAGGGTTTGTAAAGCTCCATGTAGGATTTAATACCAAATACCAATTTTTATCTATGTTGAGAAAGGAAGATTTAAATGCTAAGCTCCTAAAACACACAATATGACCTTCTTTCTTGTTGTGCATTTCAAAAATTACGGTCTTTGTTGCTTCTTTTTTTCCCTTCCATTTTATTCGCTTTTGATTGGGCATTGCTTGGTTGTTAGCAAATCTAAAAACCTCACATTGGCCATACCATTCAATTTCTTTTAATCTACATAATTCAATTAGTGTATTTCTTAGCAAGTATTTGAAGACCCTTAATTGATCTTCATCATCCTCATAAAACTCCTTACATTCAAGTCGTGTAATAGTCCCAATATCAACAATTTTTCTAAACGGCTCATTATTGTTATTTAAGTCTTTGAAGGTGTAAATACGTTTTTCATGTAATACCCATTCACCCGATTTTACATCAACGGCCCTTAATGCCTTTTTTACAAGGTTTCCAGGCTTTAGCCTTTTAACAGGACTTCTATTTATTGATACTAAATAAGTATTTAGGTTATCGACAATTGCCTTTTCATCTATGTTCAATTCGGCTTGATAGAGATATTTGGGAAAGGATATTCCCAACATGTTCGGACAAACCTCCTCGCTTTCAGTGTTGAGACATCCATTAACATAAGATTTCTCCCGCATTTGAATTTGAAAATCAGAAAATTCATGTTCATAAATCTTCGAGATTGCTTCAATCTTAGGTGTAGAACTTAAACCAGAAATCTTTTGAAGTATATCATCCTTATCGATTACATTATCAACTGCAGTAAAAGCAAAATTGGCTGGTATAAAGGGCTTTAGCTTCTCTTCGTTATACTTTCCCTTTTTGTGTGTAATTACATAAATATAAAGCACATCAAAGACATCGTTCAGGCCATGATCTTTGAATTTTTCCAAAGTACTTTTCACTTTTTCTAAGTCGCTAGTTGCAGTTATTTGAAAGGCAACTCTATTCGCAAAATCTGCAAGATCAATTGCTGGATAATTTTTTTTCTGTGAACTATTTAGATTTTCCAGCCTAATTCCGAATACTTCGTTTAAAACTGGAATCAAAAAGCTTTCAGCATGGATATTTATGTCATACAAACTAGATGCATTAAACCCTTCTACCTCTAACACGAATCTCGCCGCATAAGTGTTTATTTTATTGATATATCCTATTCTATTCATATGGTCAAATTACCTTGAAACTGCAATATAATTCAAAGATTTGCCAAAAAGAAGAGTGGTGTGACTGGGGAAGCAATTCTTACATTATGCCAAGATGTGTTAGTGACGGCTGAAATATAATTCAGAAAAGCTTTGTACCTTTGTAAAGACACGTTAGCCTTAGTAAAGGGTCGGTAGTTTTTTGAATGAAAAGTTGTTTCGATCGACTAAAAAATCGACTAAAAAGAAAAGCCCCCTGATAATCAGGGAGCTGTGCTTTCTCTAGTGATTCCGCTGGGATTCCAGTGGACCCTTATTATTTACTAATTATCAGTCTCTTATGTGAAGCGTGTAAATCGGAGGGTCCTGAAAGGGGTCCCATTTTTTTTGATCCGATTTGAATGGATTTAAAGA
>Ga0164243_10014982_pt1 | contig 10755 bp, 10 predicted proteins | sample OricompcompostOP_FD_108781 | JGI IMG/M metagenome (GOLD analysis project Ga0164243, IMG submission 108781) | Organic Plus compost microbial communities from Emeryville, California, USA - Original compost - Organic plus compost (OP) | ecosystem: Engineered > Solid waste > Mixed feedstock >...
GACCCGGCGAAGCGTGCGGGCGTACGCTTACGGCATGAGCCAGACCATCTCCTTGACCGCGACCGTCACCCCCGACGAAGAGGGTTGGTATGTCGCGCGCTGCGTCCAGGTTGAGGTCGCCAGTCAGGGCCGGACGGTTGACGAGGCCCTGGCCAGCCTCCGCGACGCCCTGGAGCTCTACTTCGAGGACGAGCCCCTTCCCCAGACCCCGCAGCAGCCGATCGTGGCGCCGATCGAGATCCGTCGCTCGGCATGAGCCCGCGCCAGTTTCCGATTTGCTCGGGCACTGACGTCGTGCGTGCGCTGGAGAAGTGTGGCTTTGAGGTCGTGACCACCAGGGGCAGCCATTGCAAGCTGCGCCATATCGCCGAAGACTAGACTCGCACAGTGATCGTGCCATTGCACGACACTCTGGCCGTCGGCACGCTCGCCTCCATCGTGCGGCAGGCCGGCCTTACTTCCGAGCGCCTACGCGATCTGCTCTGATCATGCGGCCCCTCCGTGTTCCTTCGACAGCCCCTGTCACCGGTGCGCGGCGGACCGTTGGGGGACGAACTGAGTGACAACAACCATGGACGCCCGTAGATCCGTACGGACGCACGCCCGTACCCCACGGCTGCCCGCCCCAGCCGTAGGGTTCCGGCGTCAAGGTCGACCGCGTGCACCTCGTCTAAGCCGGGGCCACACCCGCTCCTACCGAGGGCTTGAAGCCGGTCGGCGATGATTGCCGAAGGGCCCGCTCCTCTGTGCCCGTCAGGGCCTTCGCCATGACCTGCGTCCTGCTCACGCCGTCACGCAGCAGCTCTCCCGGCTTTCCGGTGTCCCTGAAGCCGTGGCGTTCGTACAGAGCGATGGCCCGGTCGTTACCCGGCATCACTGCCAACCGCAACGTACTGACCGCCCGATCACACACGGCCCACCGCTCGATCTCTCTGATCAACCGGTTTCCGACCCCTTTGCCACGAACCGAGGGACTCACCCAGAAGGAGATCAACTCAGCTTCGTCGGCTGTCTCGGCCGGAATGCCGGCGGCCATTCCAACCGGACGGTCGTCGATCGTGGCGATGACATTGTGGGAACCGGGCATCGCCAGGCGTGCCCGCCAGCGTTCCTCGCGGTCGCCTTCTCCCTGCCACTCCGACAACGTCGAGCCGAACGCGTACGGCGCCTCGGCAAGCGCGGCGAGCCGCAGCTCGCGCCAAATCGGCCAATCGTCTTCATACAGGACACGTAGTTCGATCACCGCCAAAACCTACAGGCGGCCACGGCACCACCCGCATCATCGGCAGGCGACGAGCGACCTGGGACGGAAGCGCGGCGGCAGCCGGGCGTGGTCGTAAGTTGCCATACGGGCTCAAGCCGCCGCCTGTGCCGGGCGGCGGTAACACGGCGCGTCCGCCCGCGGCCGCGCTACGTATCTCTTGGATCTGTTGCGCTCTGTCAGTCGACTCCTAGTCTTTTACAGTGCCGCAAGGAAAGCCTGCATCTCCAACATGTCCACCGTCTCGATATCATCCGGTCGGATGATCACGGTGAGCTCGCGGCATACCGGACGTACTCGAGATGAGGCAACAAAAGACAAAATAATCACTTTCAGAAGATTCTCGCGATCAAGAGCGTACACTCTTGCCAGCTCCGCACCCATGATGGGTACTGCCACGGCATTGAGTTGGCCCCTAGCCCCGATTGCTGTCCACAGTTTTCCTAAACTCATCCAGAAGTCGTCAATAGAGCATCGAGCCGTCAGATCATTACCCATCCTGCTATATGCCACGCAATAGATCCTCCGCTTGGGTGAACCAATGACGGCGACTGTCCCTATGGCGTACCGCATCAATTTCCCCTGCGGCTTTGTCGTTTTGGTCTCCACCTTAATAGGTGAGTATTCCGAGAGGGCTCGCGCTAGATCATCATCGAGCCTGCGACGATCGTTCTCGTAGGTTCGCTGTAGCAATTGTCCTTGAAGGCTTGCTCCATTGATTACGATGTCGTCTGTGGTGTCCGTGTCGAATGTGTCACAAAATCCCACAACGATATCAGTGTCCGACTCAAGAATATCGCCGACCCGGATTTCTATGGAAATATCGGGGTAATCGAATGCGCGTCCTGCATGGCGGCGTGGGAACGCCTTGAAGATGGCCCAGGCGAGGCATGCCGCCAGAGATAGCCCCGTCACTAGTCCTGGTTCAGCGAATCGAACGCCAAAGACTTGACCCGCGAACTGAATCGCCCCAGAGATGAGGCCAAAAGCGATGAGGAACTGCGCGAATAAAAGCGTGCGGGCTCTGCGTGTGTTCCACACCATCTTGTTCTTTCTGCCTACGCACAATGATCTAATTTATCACCTGGCGGCGTGGCGCGTATATGCGTCGAGATTCTGGAGATGTTCTGTGTCCGCAAAATCCTCGCCGGTAGCTCTCACCGCGCATCCTGCCGTCTGCAGCCGCTGGCGCAACTTCAATATGCTCGGCACTGAGCCATCAAACTGAATGTAGTTGCGACCGCCTATATCTGAGAAATCTCGTAAGTGTCCCATCTTTATAAGAACCGTTCGCTCTGGGTACAAGCCGAAAGCCATGCCGGCCTCAAACAGAACGTTTGGCCTGGCTTGACACTGCGTGCCGTGCTCGGGATCGGGCCCGCTCCCCTGAAGTGAAGGGTGCAGGCGGACGATGTCGTCCGGGGTCATCAATACCAAGGCGGCTTGGGCGATGGTGAAAGCGGCACGGACAGTGTCGCCCAAATAAGGGCTGGCCATCCCGACTTCTTGCACTATCGACTCCCATTCCAGAGGATGTAGGCCCATCCTGCGGAGCAGGTCAAACATCCTCAACCGTGCCTGCGAGTCGCGTCCGTGGATGACGAACACGGTACGATCAAGGCCTTCGCGAGAATGTCCGGGACCGCGGGTGGATTGCTCGGTGTCGGGATGATGAGCGTAAGTCACGGCTCGAGCCTTCGGTCCGGATGCGACATTTGCCGCATTGATTTGCCCGTGACCACTGATCCAGATTCCTTCATTCTTATTCATTTCCTTACCTTCTTGTTGATCCATCGGCTCTGCCGGATCTACCCATGTGATCGCCATGGCTGATCGCTTGCGCGTTGTTGCCAGCGGCAACGCTGTCCGCCGTAATCGAACTATTTCCCGTCACCATCACCCCGTTGTTCATGATTGTGGTCTGTCGCTGAATCAATTCACCCGTATCAATGTTCCGACTATCAAGGAATTGAACCAGGGAGTCAAAGATCCGCTGCTCGACGACCTTCGTGTACATCTCGCTGTCGAGCTTCTGAAAGTAGCGCTGATAGCGGGAATCGCTTGCCCACTCCCTGATGCTGAAGAAGGCACCATGGTCGAAGTCCTGGCGGTCGACACCTCTTTTGTTCGGCGCGAGTGCTCGACGGTCGTCACGGTATTCGGAGAGGTGAGTGAACCCGCTGACAATTCCAGAGAACGGTCGGAGACAACTAAAGAACAAGCGCATATGGTCACTCACGCTTGAGACCGGCTCGATTTTATCGTATTTGCGAAACGAATCTTGGAGTGGAGTCAGAATTGAATGACTGGCTTCGATGAACAGATTTTTCTTAACCATAACGAAGCGTAGGAATATGGTTAAGGCGAGTTCGCCGTCCCAGCCGAGTAGGCGAATAACCATATACGGGCGCGCTCGTTTGTCTGGTGCCGCTAGGAGTTGATTGAAATGCACCTGGTCGACACCTGGCCGTGGACGCCCGTCGCTTTGAATGAACATGCTGTCATTAGGAACGTCCCGTCCGCTGACGAATACGCGATCCTCTACTGTCAAGCCCAACCACTTCAGTGCCTCTACCTGACTCTTGACATAGGTGCGGATGTCATGGACATCAAATAGCTCTGGAATCGTCCCCTCTATCCGTGGTTTCGTGAGGTCGATTGCAAACGACCAGCCGCCGATCACCTTGCCGTATCCTCGGAATGGCTTGAATCCTTGGTATATGGTGGTGTTTCCGCGTGTTAGATCAGCGATCTGACGCAGGCGGCTGCGCAAGAGAGGACTGCGTGGCTCGGGCGCGGTAGTTGCCGAGAACCTGTCGCGTCGAAGTGCCCCCGTCATCACGCGGTAATAGTGCAGCTTTGAGAGATACAGCACAAGCGAGGAGACGATTGTCGATAAGCCGATTGCCCATGGCAGTAAAGCAAGAGGTTCGAGTGAGACGGTCAATGCAGCACTGATAATTGAACCCAATACCACTAGGGTCAGTGGCAGGTTTACGGCGGTGAGGACGCAGTCCCGGATTGCCCGCCGCCTACGCGCCGCGCATGCATGCCGGAGCACGCCCACGACATCAAGACCCGGGGACATCGCGATGCCACGGCGAGGTTGCCGAATGATGTGGGCAACGAGGTTCTGCGCGAACATAGGGTCTGACTCGGCCGCGCAGCATAAGTATCGGGTTACCTGATAATCGGCTTCTGCGACGTCCACAACGGGGGTGTGGGCTAGAAGATCTTCCTCGGTAAGGCGATCTGAGAAGGTGACTGATGGAGCCTTGTCCGCTGTTGGGACTGCCCAGGGACAATCGGCGCAAGTGTTACCGCCAGGGGTGCGTGATTGGCAGTCGCCGCATCGCATCCCCTGCTCGTTTCCCATCGGGTGCAGTAGTGACCTCGCTTGAGCAGGCAGATTATGGAGCGTTACAGATGTAGTACATATGTCTCTATACACCTCCAAGTCGCCGTCGGCCAGTGTTTGCAGGAAAGCTCGCGACCAGTGGTCCCAAGTTCCTACTGGCAGGTAGCGGGGATGGTTTCGGAAACCGCTTATCAAGGGACATTTGTGCTGCTCAAAGCATTGACTCGAGCTCGGGCAGTCCTCACCGTAAAGATCAGCGGCGGGGAGGGCCGATGACCGGGTCGTCCAAGCCGAGGTCCTCTAGAGCCGCAGGGGTGAGCACAATGCGTAATGCGTCATCGCGGATAGTGACTTCTCGAACGCAACCGTAGGCGGTTCGCTGGTCTGCGGTGACCAGGCAAGTGAGTGTCCAGGCCGAGATCCGCGTCTTGGTCGCCGGCTTCTTCGATGCCACTCATGAAGATCAGCATGAAGCCGCTGCCGTCCTCGTTTTCCGCTATCCCGGCCTGCCGGTAATTTTCGTCGAAGTCTTCGTCGCCGCCGGCGACACGGGCCGTGAATCGGTAGGTCACTACCGGGATATATCAGCCGGATAGTTCGCACGGGTTCCAACCGCGGCCCGCCGGCGCGTGGCGGGCTGCTCATCGCCGGGATCCGGCGGCGGTCGTCAGTGCTTTCCTGACGACGGAGGGAGAAGGGCGACCTGGTAGCGGTCGCGGTAGGCCACCCGTGAGCCCGGGGCGTTCTTGATGCGGATCACCCGTACGGTGTGACCCGCCTCGCGCAGCTCGGCCCAATGGTTCCGGCCGTACACGCGCCAGCCCTCCTCGGTCTACCAGAACCGGACCCGGCGGTTGTTCAGCGGCGGCAGGGGCAGCCCGTTCAGCGAGGAGCACGGACCGCCCGACGCCCACGCCCCGCGCAGCCGCGTGCCCGAGGGCCGCTCGCCGTCGTCGCGGGGGATGTCCGCGTCCACCCAGCTCGTGATCGTGTCCGCCAGGATCCGGTAGAGCATGCCGGCACCTCCCACCCAAGAATGGGCCGAATCGCCGGCGGTGACCAGGGTGCGGAGCCTCAGGCGGAGTACGGGTGCTCGCGGTGGGCCTGGCGCACCAGCCTCCGGGCGATCTCGGGCCAGACGCCCGGCAGCGGTTCGGCGAGTAGGGTCGCAGCCGACTGCACGCTAACCGCTGCGGACGTCGTGAGGACGGTTCCGGCCGATCCCACGGTCGGCGAATATGCCGCGACGGGAACTGTTCGATGCGGCAGACGTTCTTCCGTGCTGTTGGAGAACCGGGTAGATCGCGTCTGCGAACTGGCGCAGCTTCAACCTGGACGCAGCGCGCGACGTACCGACCCCGTGCGGGTGCAGGGCGCAGGGGCGGCGCTCGGTCGGGGAGACGCCCAGGGCGGACGGATCATGCCAGCGCGGGCGCCTGCTCGGCCGGACCGGACGCCACACCGGCGGGGACACGCTGCTGGGCGGGCTCCCGGCCGGGCGGCTCAGGCTCGGGCGGCAACTGAAGGGGAGCCGCATGCGCGAGTGCGGGCCGGGCCGGCGCGCGCCCGCGCAGCCGGGCCAGGGCGAGCCCGGCGGCCACGGTGGCCAGGACCACCACGACACCGGTGACCTGCAAAGTCACGCGGGGGCCCACGATGTCGCAGAGCAGGCCGAGAAGCGGCCCGCCGATGGCCCCCGCGCCCGCGCTGACCACGCCTTGGACGGCGATGACCCGGCCGCGCATGTGGTCGGGGCTGTCCAGCTGGGCGCGGGTCGCGAGGGTGGTGTCGATGATCACAGCGCCGGCGGCGATCGGCAGCATGAGCGCGCCGAAGGCGGCCAGGCCGGGCATGAAGCCGCTGACGCTCTGGCCCACGCCGGTCAGCAGCGCGGTGACGAGCAGCAGGGCCACCGTGAGGCGGGGACGTCCGGCGGCGATCACCCCGCCGATCACCGTGCCGATCGCGAAGATCGTCGACAGCAGCCCGTATCCTCCGGCGCCGGCGGCCAGCGGTCCGGAGCTCATCGCCGCCATGGTGACCTGGTAGTTGCGGCCCAGGCTGCCCAGAATCAGCGCGAGCGCCAGCAGCACCACGAGCCAGGGCGTGCGAAGCACGTAGGACAGGCCGGCGCGCACCCCGCCCCGGTCCGTCTCGGAGTGCAGGAGCCGGTGCATCTCGGAGGCGCGCATGGCGAGGACGGCCACGATGACGGCGGCGAAGCTCAGGGCGTTGACGAGGAACAGGCCGGCCGTGCCGGTGAGTGGGAGAAGGGCCCCGGCCAGGCTCATGCCGAGGATGCGGCCGGCCGAATTGATGATCGATCCCAGCGCGAAGGCGTTCGGCAGGTCCCGCGCGGGGACCACCTCGGCCCCGAATCTGCCGAGGGCCGGGCCGCCGATGGCGTTCACGACGCCGCTCGCGAACACGATGGCGTACACCGGTGCCACGGAGCCGGGGGCGCCCGCGGCGGTGAGCGCGAGGAGAGCGGCGAGCGCCGCCTGAGCCACCTGCGTGGCGAGCACGACCGGGCGGGCGGGGAGCCGGTCGGCCAGGGAGCCGCCCCACAGCCCCAGCAGGAGCGTGGGTGCGGCCTGGAGGACCAGGCTGAGGCCCACGCTGGTCGCCGATCCGGTGGCCGAGAGGATCAGCCAGTTGACACCCAGCACCTGCATCCAGGTGCCAGTGACCGAGACCAGGTCTGCTCCTGCCCAGAGGCGGTAGTTGTGATGGCGAAAAGAGCGCAGCGTCGCCGCAGGCAAGGGCACTTCTTTGTCCTTCTTTGGGGCGATTGTCCGGAATGGCAACACCTCGAGCCGAGAGAAGGATTCCGGTCAGACCGAAAATATGGCGCGGATCACACCCGGAGAAGGTTTGACCAGGCTTCCTCCGGAGGTGGCCCGCCGCCGGCTGGAGAGGGGGACGGTGGCGCCAGGTGCACGGACACATCGTGGGCAGCGGGTTCAGCGTCGACATCACGATCACCGACGCCGGCTGTCCGGTGAACCAGAAGAGCTGCCTGAGTGCTCGACGACATCGTTTCCTTGGAAGATGTCCAGGCGGAGGGCCGCGTCGATCGCCGATCTACGCTCGGGTCTTTGCGCTGGCTAGGCTGAACGCGTGACTGATGCGGGGGGACGGGTCGAGCCGTCCGGGGTGTGGGCCACGGCCGTGGGCGTGGCCCGGGTGAGGGCGATGGAGACGGCACGCGAGCAGCCGCTGTTCCGCGACCCGCTGGCGCAGGCCTTCGCCATGGCCGGTGGGAGAGACCCTGGGGCGCCGCCGCCCCCGCGCGCGGACGAGGCGGCGCAGTGCCGCCGGCTCGGTGTGGCCTTCTCGATCGTCATCCGGACGAAGTTCCTCGACGACCTGCTCGAGCGGGCGGTCGCGTCCGGCGTCCGGCAGGTCGTGCTGCTCGGAGCCGGGATGGACAGCAGGGCCTTCCGGATGGACTGGCCTGAGGGGACCCGGCTGTTCGAGGTCGACACAGCCGAACCGCTGGACTTCAAGGCGTCGGTGCTGCGTCAGGAGCGGGCCGTTCCGCGCTGCGAGCGGATCACCGTCCCGGTCGACCTGCATGAGGACTGGCCCGGCGCCTTGGCCGCGGCCGGGCACGATCCGGCGCAGCCGACGGTGTGGATCGCCGAGGGACTGCTGATCTATCTGCCCGAGGACGCGGTGCAGTCGCTGCTCGAACGGGTCGGCGCGCTGTCCGCCGCAGGCAGCAGGCTGGGTCTGACACTGGGCTCGCGCGGTGTGCTCGAACGCTTCCGCGAGGACGCCACTCCGGGATCGGCGGCATCGATGTGGGTCTGGGAGATGCCGGAAGACCCGGTCGGCTGGCTGCACGGCCTCGGCTGGGAGGCGGAGACCTTCACCCTGCGTGAGCGCGCCGAGGTCTACGGGCGCCCGATGCTCACCCCGCCGCAGCTTGACGAGGGCGCCGGCGGACTGGTCTCGGCGGTGCGCGCGGCGCACTGAGCACTATGGTGCGCGCGGCGCACTGAGCACGATGAAGGCGCACGATGAAGGCCGGCCTCACATGTGGCGTCGGCAGAGCCTGTGGCGCATGCTGTCCGGCTCCGCGTGCTCCAGCACTTCCTGGCCATGACGAGTCAGCCGCCACCGGCGCGAGTCCATGAGACAAGGCCTCGCCCGACGTTCAGGTCCAGGCCACCCGGCGGTCATCGCCCGCATGAAGGGTGGAACGTGTATCGAGGCCAAGCGGGGCGGACACTTCGTGTCCGTCATCGGCGGCGACGTCCGGGTGAGGCGCCGCGCGTGCGCTCGCTCGACGCGCTCACCGACGGCTCGCTGCGCGTCGTCGCCGATGGCCGGACGCCGCTCGACCAGCACCTCACGCGCGGCGGGGCGATCGAGTTCACCGTCCCGGCCCGGCCGGGCCGGGTGCGCGCCGAGCTGCGCCTCGGCAACGACCTGCCCGAGCAGGCCCCGCTGTGCGGACCGATCAGGGGATGCCCGCAGCGGGCGAGCGACGGTCGGGCGGTGAGGGATGCGTTACGGCGGATGAACGTGCGCGTGACGCCGGGGAAACGACGGCGCCGTACATATCTGTCAATCGACAGAAATCCCCCCAGCGCCCGGAGCCCCGATGGCCGTCACCGTCCCTTCCTCTCCCCCCACCGACGAGAGCGCCCTGCAGACGTTCGGCTACCGCCAGGAGCTGCATCGCAGCATGGGCAGGTACGCCTCCTTCGCCGCCGGATTCTCCTTCATCTCCGTGCTGACCACGGTCTTCCAGTTCTTCGCGTTCGGGTACGCCTTCGGAGGCCCCGCCTTCTTCTGGACCTGGCCCGTGGTGCTGGCAGGGCAGATCCTGGTCGCCCTCAACTTCGCCGAGCTGGCGGCCCGCTATCCGATCTCCGGCTCCATCTACCAGTGGTCGACGCGGCTCAGCACGGCGGCGTTCGGCTGGTTCGCCGGATGGATCATGATTCTCGGGCAGATCGTGGTGATCGCGGCGGCGGCGCTCGCCCTCCAGGTCGTGCTGCCCGCGATCTGGCCGGGCTTCCAGCTCGTCGGCGGCGACCCCACGCCCACGACGGCCACCGGTGCGGCCAACGCCGCGATCCTCGGCCTGGTGCTGCTCGCGCTCACCACGACCATCAACGTCGTCGACAACCGCGTTCTCGCCCGGGTCAACGGGATCGGCGTCACCGCCGAGATCATCGGGGCGGTGCTCATCGTGGTGCTGCTGCTCACCCACGCCGAGCACGGCCCCGGCATCACGCTCAGCACCGGCGGGCAAGGCGGAGCCATCGGCGCGCTGCTGGTCGGCTCGTTCACCGCCGCCTACGTCCTCATCGGGTTCGACAGCGCGGGGGAGCTGAGCGAGGAGACCCGCAACCCCCGGCGGGTCGCGCCGCGTACGATCCTGACCGCGCTCACGGCGGCCGGGGTGCTCGGGGGGCTCATCCTGTTCGCCGGTCTGCTCGCCGCGCCCAGCCTGACCGACGGGAGGCTGGCCTCCGAGGGCCTGTCGTACGTGCTCACCAGCAGGCTGGGCGACTGGGTGGGCAAGCTGCTGCTGGCCGACGTCGTGCTCGCGATCACCGTGGCGACCCTGGCGATCCAGACCGCCGCCACCAGGATGCTGTTCTCCATGTCGCGCGACGGGGCGATGCCCTGGTCGAAGGCGCTGTCCAGGGTCTCGCCCCGCAGCGGGATGCCGACCGGGCCCGCGCTGGTCACCGGGATGGGCGCGGCGGCCATCCTGCTGCTCAACTTCGCCTCTCCGGAGGCGTTCCTGGCCATCGGCACCACCTGCATCGTGCTGCTCTACCTGGCGTACGCGATGGTGACGGGCCCGCTGCTGCTCCAGCGCCTGCGCGGCGGCTGGCGGGGCGGGGCGCCGGCCGGGTTCGCCGAGGACGGCAGCCGGCTGTTCAGCATGGGCCGCTGGGGCCTGCCGGTCAACGCGCTGGCCCTCTGCTACGGCCTGGCGATGGCGGTCAACCTGGCGTGGCCGAGGGCCGAGGTGTACGCGCCGATCACCGGCCACTGGTTCTTCCAGTGGTTCACCGTGCTCTTCCTGGCGGCGGTCGTGGCCCTGGGCGCGCTCTACCGGCGGCTACGCCGGCCCGCGGCCCGTGTCGCACAGGCCGGGCAGATCCCC
>Ga0164243_10014987_pt1 | contig 10751 bp, 17 predicted proteins | sample OricompcompostOP_FD_108781 | JGI IMG/M metagenome (GOLD analysis project Ga0164243, IMG submission 108781) | Organic Plus compost microbial communities from Emeryville, California, USA - Original compost - Organic plus compost (OP) | ecosystem: Engineered > Solid waste > Mixed feedstock >...
AGTTCAGCGCGCTTTGCCGCGTACTTAGCAATCATTTTCTTTCGCTTTTCGTCGCGAACGACAGCAGATGTTTTAGCCATTAGCGTACGCCTCCTTCTTTCTCAAACGGTACTCCGAATTTCTCTAGTAATACACGGCTGGCTTCTTTGCTCCCGTTTTTGATAACAAAGGTAACCTGCATACCATGTGCGTGTTGGGTTTCTTCGAAGCTGAGTTCTGGGAAGATTGATTGCTCAACGATACCCAGGTTGTAGTTACCAGCTTTGTCGAAGCCTTTCGCGCCAACGCCGTGGAAGTCACGAACACGTGGCAGGGCAACGTTTACCAGACGGTCGAGGAATTCGTACATACGAGCGTCGCGAAGGGTTACAGACAGCCCTACGCGGTTCATACCAGCACGGATCTTGAAACCAGCAATTGATTTCTTTGCCATACGGTCAACTGGTGACTGGCCGGTTACTTTAGTGACGGTGTTGCGAACCACTTCGTAGTGGTGCTTGTCGTCTTTGTTTTTACCGATTCCTACGCTGACGATGATCTTTTCAAGCTTTGGTACTTCGTTGATGTTTGAAAGACCGAGTTCGGCTTGAAGTTCCTTGGTCAACTTTTCGTTGTACAAGGCTTTCAGGCGAGGAGCGGTGGTTACAGTAGTAGCTTTTGCCATTACTTAATCTCCTTACTATTTGCCTGACGCGCAACACGAGTTGTGCCGCCGTCAGCATTCTTTACATATCCGACACGGCTGGTTTTGCCGCTTTTTTCATCGATAACCAATGCAACTTTGTGTAGTGGAGTTGGAACATGAATGTCCTTTGAACCACCACGTGGGTTGAGTTGGCTTGGTTTAACATGACGGTGTTTTTGGCCGATACCTTCAAGAAGCACAGCGTTTTTCTTGGTCAGTACAGCCAAAACCTTTGCAGTCGTGCCTTTGTCTGCACCGCTCATGACTTTGACGGTGTCACCTTTGTGGATTCGTTTCACAGCAGTCATTACAGTACCTCCGGCGCAAGGCTGATGATCTTAGAGTATCCAAGGTCACGCAGTTCACGTGGCACAGGGCCGAACACACGAGTTCCCTTTGGAGTCTTGTCGTCGTTAATAATAACCGCAGCGTTGTCGTCGAAAGCAATGGTGCTTCCGTCTTTACGCTTGATTTGGTTCTTCGTACGAACAACTACAGCCTTTACCACTGATTTCTTTTTCACGTTACCGGTTGGGTTAGCGTCTTTCACGGTAGCAACAATAATGTCACCAACGTTTGCATAACGACGACGAGTACCACCGAGCACGCGGATACAAAGAATTTCCTTTGCACCACTGTTGTCGGCAACTTTAAGACGAGATTCTTGTTGGATCATTACTTCTCCTCCTCGTTTTCAGCTTTAGCTGGTACTTCAACCGCTTCGCTCTTGAGTTCGATGGTTCCGTGTGAACGTTCGTCAACACTTACCAAAGTAAATGACTTGGTTTTTGAAATCGGTCGAACTTCTTTAACGGTGACACGGTCACCCATGTGCGCTTCGTTGTTCTCGTCGTGAGCAGTGTACTTGCGGTTTACCGTGTATTGCTTTCCGTAGAGTGGGTGCGTTTCACGGCTGGTAACAGTGATAGTGATTGTCTTGTCAGCCTTATCAGAGGTGACAATTCCGGTTAGAGTCTTTGCCATATTATTTTTCCTCCTTAGTGGCTGCCGCTTCAGCCTGCTTGATAGCAGTTAAAGCGCGGGCAATGTTCTTGCGTTGTACCGTCAGGACGTGTGGATTGACCAGTTCGCCCATACGGTGGCTACGGCGTGATTCTTGGTTCTCGTTACGAAGGTTTTTGAGTTCTTCGTGCAGTTGTTCAAGAGTTTTCACTTCAGTAGCCTTCTTAGCAGTTTTTGGAGCTGCTTTGGTTGTGGTTTTCTTAGGTGCCGCCATTATGCTTGCTCCTTCACGATGAATTTAGTTTTCACTGGAAGTTTGTGAGCAGCCAGGCGCATTGCTTCGCGGGCAACAACTTCGTCGACACCCTTCATTTCGAAGAGAATCGTACCAGCTTTGACGCGAGCAACGTAGAATTCAGGTGAACCTTTACCACCACCCATCTTTACGTCCTGTGGTTTACGGGTACGTGGAAGGTGTGGGAAGATTCGGATCCAGATTTTACCACCACGCTTGATGTAGCGCGTCATAGCCTGACGAGCTGACTCAATTTGGCGTGAGGTAATGTCGTTGTTTGACTGTGATTGAAGGGCGAAGTCACCGAAAGCAATGTAGTTTCCGGCGGTTGCAACACCTTCGTTACGGCCTTTACGAACTTTTCGATATTTCATCTTCTTTGGTAACAACATATCGATTAGCTCCTTTCACCCTTGTAAATCCAAACCTTCACACCAACGATACCAGCACCTGGAAGGGCGGCACGTGCAGTGTGGAAGTCGACGTCAGCACGAAGGGTGTGCAGTGGCACTGAACCTTCGCTAATCTTCTCACGACGAGCCATTTCAGCGTTGTTCAGACGACCAGATACTTGGATACGAACACCCTTAGCACCGGCAGCCATGACGTTTTGTGCAGCCATTTTGGTCGCACGACGGAAGTTAGAACGGCGTTCAAGTTGGTGAGCAATGTTTTCTGCTACCAGCTTAGCGCTCAGGTCTGGGCGCTTTACTTCTTCGATGTTAATACGAACTGGCAGACTTGCGATCTTTTCAAGTTCGCTCTTGAGTTCGGTAACACCTGCACCACCACGACCGATCACGACACCAGCTTTCGCGGTGTGAATAGTCACGGTTACGAGGTTAGCAGAGCGTTCGATCTCGATACGAGCAATCGTCGGACGGCTCGCGAAACGCTTTTCAACGTGCTCACGAATTTTAATATCTTCAATAAGCAGGCGAGAAAAGTCTTTTTTGTGGGCAAACCAGCGTGAATCCCAGTTCTTGTGAACCTGGAGACGGAAACTGATTGGATTAACCTTCTGTCCCATTATTTCTTCTCCTCTTTCTTCGCTGGCTTAGCAGCAGGCTTTTTCGCAGCGGTTTTAGGAGCAGTGTCTGCAACTTCTTCCTGAGCGACGTCTGCGGCTACAGCTTTCGCTGGTGCCTTCTTAGGTTTCAACTCACCTGTCACCTCTACCAAAATGTTAGAAGTTTTCTTCTGGTATGGCAGAGCGCGGCCACGGCTGGCTGGGTTGAATCGCTTCAAACGAGTACCAGTGGTGACTGACAGGGTGCTAATAACAAGTGATTTACCGTCAAACCCGTGGTTGTTAACGGCGTTTGCCTGTGCGCTTTCGATTGCCTTACGGACAACCAGAGCGGCACGCTTTGGCGTGTGGTTAAGGATAACGATAGCGTCGGCTACCGAGCGGCCACGCACAAGACTTGCCACCAAGCTCACCTTACGTGGTGCTTGGTCGACATTCTTGGCGTAAGCGCGTACTACAGATGTATCAGCCATACTACTTCGCCTTTCCTCCGTGCTTACGGAACTTACGAGTTGGACTAAACTCACCGAGCTTGTGACCAACCATGTTTTCCGTAATCAGCACTGGTACGTGTACTTTACCGTTGTGAACGGCGATAGTACGACCTACCATATCTGGGCTAATGGTGCTTGCGCGAGCCCAGGTCTTGATGATTGTTCGGTCTTCGAGACTCAAGGCCGCCACTTTCTTAGCGAGCTTGAAGTCGACGAATGGACCTTTCTTAAGTGATCGACTCATATTACTTCTTCCTCTTCGCCTCGTGGCGCGTCCTTACGATGTGACCAGCAACGTCTTTACGACGACGGGTGCGGTATCCAAGGGTCAATTGACCCCAAGGAGTACGAGGTGCTTTACCAGCACCGTGACGTCCACCGTCACCACCACCGTGTGGGTGGTCTGCGGCGTTCATAACAACACCACGAACGGTTGGGCGAATACCCTTACGTCGCTTACGACCTGCTGAACCAATCTTAATGTTTTGGTGCTGAACGTTACCGACAACACCGATAGCGGCGGTAGCTTCAAGACGGAACTTGCGTACTTCGCCTGAAGGAAGACGTACTTGAGCGTAGTCACCTTCTTTTGCCATCAACTGAGCTTTTGTGCCAGCAGAACGTACGATTTGTGCGCCCTTACCTGGGTGAAGTTCAATTGCGTAAATCTGGGTACCAACTGGGATGTTGGCAAGTGGCATACGGTTTGATTGCTCGATTGGAGCATCCGCGCCACTACGGATTACCTTGCCTACAGTCATAGAGGTATCGGCAAGGATGTAGTGATACAGACCGTTTTGGTCTTTCACACGAGCAATACGAGCTGAACGGTTAGGATCGTACTCGATGTGCTCAACGGTAACAACCATACCTGCTGGCAGGTTGTGGTTCATCAGACGGTAGTGACGTTTTACTCCACCACCACGGTGACGAACGGTAATACGACCAGCGTTGTTACGACCGGCGTTTTGTTTCTTGCTCTTGGTAAGGCTTTTCAGAGGCTTGCGAGTAGTAATGTCGCTTAAGTCCTGTGAAGTCATACCACGGCGAGCAGGAGTAGTTGGGTTGTATTGCTTAAGTGCCATTACTTCTTCTCCTCGCTCTTCTTAGCGGCCGGTGCTTCAGGTTGTTCGAAAATCGCCAACTTGCTGCCTTCAGCCAGGGTTACATATGCTTTCTTGCTGTCAGTACGGTTGGTAGTACCTGGATAACGGTTTTTACCGCGGCTGTAACGGACAGCTTTACCAGATTGAACCAATGTTTTGACAGCTTTTACTTCAACACCGTATTGGCTTTCAACAGCGTCTACGATTTCATTTTTGTTTGCAACGGTAGGTACGTTAAAGACGTACACATTCTTTGCTGAAAGGCCGTATGCCTTTTCAGTAGTTACAGGAGTAACGAGAATGGTTGAAAGATTCTTAGCCATATTACGCCTCCTCCTTTACCAGCCAGCTCTTAAGCGTTGGTACTGATGCGGTCGACAGAACGATGTGATCAGCATTAAGGATGTGGTACACGCTGAGGTACTTAGTGCTCACCAGCAATACATTTTGCAGGTTGTTTGTTGCACGCAGCAGTTCAGGTGTCTTTTCATCTACCACGATAAGCGTGTTACGTTCAAACTTGTTGTCAGCGAGGAATTTCGCAACTTCAGCGGTTTTACCAGTGGTTTTAACATCGAGCACGTGTACTTTCTTAGCTTTGTTCGCAAGAGTAAGTGCTTGGCGAATTGCCTGGCGCTTTGCTGCAGTTGAGATTTTCTTGGTGTAGTTTTCGTTACCAAGTGGGCCGAAAACGATACCACCACCACGCCAGATAGGGTTACGAGTCGAACCGAAACGGGCACGACCAGTACCTTTTTGCCTCCAAGGCTTCTTACCACCACCACGGACTTCACCGCGGGTTTTGGTAGTTGCACTTGCCAGACGAGCGTTCGCAAGGTAAGCGTCATAAGCAAGCTTCAACAGTTCGTGATTCTTCACGTCAACTGCAAAGACTTCCTTAGGAAGGGTGCTTTTTGCCTGAGTTGTAGTAGTGTCAGCCATTATGCCTTACCTCCGATAACTATCAGTCCCTTCTTAGGACCAGGTACGGCACCTTTAAGACCAATAAGGTTGTTTTCGGCGTCGATGTAGCTTACGACCAAGTTCTTAACAGTGACTTGTTCGTGGCCCATGCGACCAGCCATTCGCTTACCTTTAAAGACCTTTTGTGGGTACATCGAACCAATTGAACCTGGGCGGCGAGTGTTACCTTTACCACCGTGGGTCTTTTTGTGACGTTCGAAGTTGTGCCTTTTGATATTTCCTGCGAAACCTTTACCCTTGCTAATACCAGTAGCGTCAACTACGTCGCCTAGCTCGAATGCGGTTACGTCGATTTTGCTTCCAACCTTCAGATCTTCTGATGGGTCTTCGACACGGAACTCACGAATGTGCTTCGGAGTTACGTCGGCTGCCTTAAGGTGTCCAGCCACGGCCTTGCTCAGGTTCTTACCCTCATCAAATCCTACTTGGACAGCGTTGTAACCGTCGGTTTCAACGGTCTTTACCTGAGTCACTGTCACAGGCCCAGCTTGAATCAACGTTACAGGTACTGCACGTCCATCCTCACTGATGATTTGGGTCATACCAATTTTGGTACCGAGAAGTGCTTTCATGCTCTTCATTCTCCCACTTAAAAGCCCCGGTGACTGGCAGTATCCGTAGACTTACCAATTCACTCTGGGAGCCAAGTTGTTATTACGTAATAAGTTACAAAGGTAATGATAGCATACTTACCCCTTTTCCGTCAAGAGGTGCTCTAGAGGGAGCAGGAAACTGGCGTTGTGTATCATTTTCTGACAATTTTCAAAAAGCATGACCAACATATTGCATTTCACCCCGATTGTCGGCATACTCAAGGTAGCTTTTAATATTTTTACTTTTTGAAAAGGAATTATGGCAAGCACTAAGAAATCTACATCTACAAAGAAACGAACCTTAAAGAAACCGGGTTCAAAGAGAAAAGTCAGCTCTGAGTTTCGTTCCTTGAAAGTTGCGAAAGATAATCCTCCGTTTAGAACATTTAAGGTGACCCGTCAGACTTTTTACTGGGCTACCCTCATGTTGTACATTGTCTTCCTGCAACTCTGGATTGTTAAATTACAATTAGACGTCGCTACACAACTTGAACAATACGAAGCGGTCATCCTCGGGGTACTCTAAATAAAAAACACTCTCGGAATGAGAGTGTTTTTTTATTGCACCGCCTTTATTACATGCGGATTTCTGCATCAACACCAGCTGGAAGGCTGAGGTTTTGCAGACTATCAATAGTTTTCGGAGTAGCGTTAGTGATGTCGATAAGACGTTTGTGAACGCGCATCTCGAATGTTTCACCGCCTTTTTTGTAGACGTGTGGTGATTTCACAACGGTGAAGGTGCTACGACGAGTAGGTAGTGGCACTGGTCCGGCAATAGCGGCGCCGGTGCGAAGTGCGGTGTCGATAATTTGTTTTGCTGATTGGTCGATGACCTTGTGGTCATACGCTTTAAGGCGAATACGAATTCGTAGGCCTTCTGAAGCTGCTTCTGCTGCTGACATGTCAGGAGAAACCTTTCTGGGCATCTGCCCTGCCCTATCGCTGGACCTGCGACTCCGTAACCTCTGCTCGAATCGTATCCTGGTTATACGGCTTACGTCTGACCGAGTTCTCGGAGTGATTAGTAATACTTGGCTATATTAACAGATTGAAGACACTTATGCAACTTGACTTTTTCTAGCACTTATGCTATTATGTATATAGTACTTTCACACGAGAAGATTAGGTTCGATACGCAAGATGTTCGATCTCGCATGACCCGCATTCGCGACCCTCCCGAAAGGGGAATCAGAAATGACCATCACCACACAGAGCGAAGCCGAGGTGCTCCGCATCATTGGAATCGATGACCCGAAGTGGTTCGTCAAGGACATGGTGGAGCGCTCCTACATGCCCAAGCAGTACGGCATCTACAAGAAGAAGGTCATCGTGCCGAAAGGCATGAGACAACAGCTGGCCACGCTCTCCAACGAGCGCATCGTGGAGATCCTCCAGGACATGTGCGCCCAGAACGAGAACGTGAAGCCGAAGAGCACCGGTGTTTACATCAGCCGGAGCTTCCGGGGCAACAGCATCAGCTTCGTCGAGATCACGATCTTCCGCAAGGAGAAGTAACTACTTCCCCGCCCTCCTGTCGAGAACCCCAAAAGTCCTCCGGGACTGGCGGGGTTTTCGCTTTTAAGACTTATACATTTCTCCCTTCAACCAGCCAACACCAATCACCACCTACCACCTACCATCTACCATCCACCATCTACCAAAAACCATCTACCAAAAACCAAAAACACCTCCGATCACTCGGAGGCATTTTTGCTAATAAGTTGGAGAACTATTTAAGCGGTTCTCTACTTGATGATCTTGGTTACCACACCTGCACCAACGGTCTTACCGCCTTCACGGATTGCGAAGTTAAGACCTTGCTCCATAGCGATAGGCGCGAGAAGCTTAACGGTAAAGGTTACGGTGTCACCAGGGATGACAAGTTCCTTGTCAGCTGGAAGTTCAACTTCACCGGTAACGTCAGTGGTGCGGAAGTAGAATTGTGGTTTGTATCCCTTTGAGAATGGAGTGTGGCGTCCGCCTTCTTCCTTCTTAAGGATGTACACTTCAGCTTCAAATTCGGTGTGTGGAGTCAATGAACCTGGTTTAACAATCACTTGTCCACGTTCGATGTCGTCACGTTCAATACCACGGAGGAGCAGACCGGCGTTGTCACCAGCTTGTCCACGGTCGAGGTTTTTCTTGAATGCTTCGATACCAGTAACGGTTGAAGTTTGAGTAGCACGGATACCAACGATTTCTACTGGGTCGTTAAGGTTAATAACACCTTGTTCGATACGACCGGTAGCGACGGTACCACGACCCTTAATTGAGAATACGTCCTCAATTGGCATCAGGAATGGCTTGTCGAGGTCACGTACTGGCTCTGGGAAGTATTCGTCCATAGCCTTCACGAGTTCCATGATAGCGTCTTCTGAAGCAGCGTCGCCTTCAAGAGCCTTAGTAGCTGAACCCTTGATGATTGGAGCGTCTTCGTCGTACCCGTTCTTAGCGAGCAGTTCGCGGATGTCCATTTCAACGAGCTCAACGAGTTCTGGGTCGGCAAGGTCCATCTTGTTAAGGAAGACCAGGATCTTAGGCACGCCAACCTGGTGAGCAAGCAGCACGTGTTCACGGGTTTGTGGAAGTGGACCATCGTTTGCAGCAACCACGAGGATAGCACCATCGATTTGTGCAGCACCGGTGATCATGTTCTTAACGTAGTCAGCGTGTCCAGGCATGTCCACGTGAGCGTAGTGACGACCTTCTGATTCGTACTCTTGGTGAGAGGTTGCAATGGTAATACCACGTGCACGCTCTTCTGGTGCGTTGTCAATTTGGTCGTAAGCGATTGGCTTGTTAACCTCGCTTGGAAGTTTCTTAGCAAGCACAGCAGTGATAGCTGCAGTAAGGCTGGTTTTACCGTGGTCAACGTGACCCATGGTACCAACGTTTACGTGAGGCTTGCTTCGGTCGAAATCTGCCATTTAGTTAGTTCTCCTAATTTAATTATTTTCGCACAGGATAAATATACCCCACGGCGTATAAGGTAAATTATAGCGTGTTTTAAAGGAAGTGTAAACAGGGTAAACCCTAGAAAATGTATTGATTTCCAAGCGGGCGTAAAAAGAGTGATTCGGTTGGCACTCGTCGATCGGTTGTCGTGCCATCTCCGATCTGTCCTTTATTGTTAAGCCCCCAACAGAAAGTGCGGCCATCGTTAATCACTGCACAACTACGGTTAGCACCGGCGCTAATTGCAATCACATTAGAGCTGGTAAGTGCCCCGGTTTGCTGCGTCACCGTGACTGGTTCACGGCGGGTCGTGGTACTGTTGTCACCTACCTGACCACTTGAATTATACCCCCAACAGTAAGCACCGTTATCTGCCATCACACAACTATGACGAAGCCCCACTTTGACGTCTTGGATCGTCTTCCCATTTAGTACACCGGAGGTAACCACTGCCACTGGCGAGAGGCGGTCGGTAGTAGTATTATCGCCAAGCTGCCCCGCGTTGTTTTCGCCCCAACAGAAGACTGCCCCGCTCGCCACCGCACAGGTATGCGGATGACCATTGGTGCTTCCGGTATAACCGTCGACCGAAATACTTGTGACGGTACGGCCACTTAATACACCGGAATCGGTTACTTTCGTTGGTACTGAGCGATCATTAGTAGAACCGTCGCCAATTGCGCCAGCTGAATTATCGCCCCAACAGTAGGCCTTACCGTCGGCGATCGCGCACATCGTCAAGCTACGACTACCACTGTTTGAAAGCACCGTTGCCGAGTAGTTAGTCGGAAGTGTTGTTGATGTATTCGAAGCGGTGACAAGTGACGGTGTCAGGGTATTTCCAGACGTCGTATTTCGTCCCGTCAGCCCCTGTGCATTGCTTCCCCAACAATATATCTTGCTTTCGGCAATCGCACAGGAAACGTCATTCGTACCGCCGATATCTGTCACTACTTTACCCGCCAAATCGCCGCCCACTTCTACTGGAACCGGTGAATCGGTCGTACTGTTATTACCGAGTTGACCCGATTGGTTATAGCCCCAACAATAAACTTTTCCTTCGCTGCTCAGCGCACAGCTGTGGTATTGTGCTGCGAATATCTTCGTTATAGATTTACCACCCATTACTCCAGCACCCTGATAGACCTTCACCGGAATTGAACTATCTATTACCGAGTCGTCGTCAAGGCCATGTGGACTTCCTATATAACGGCCATCGCCCAGCTGCCCATACGCGTTGAGCCCCCAACAATAGACTTTTGAGTTCACAATCGCACAGGTTCGGTTGGTTCCACTCGCCGACATCTGCGCCGTTATTTCGGTTGGCCAGGTAATCACTTTCTTTCGAATACTGGTGTAGGTTTTAATGACCGTGCCGTTTTTGACCACTTCGGCATAGCCCGTCGCAGAGATCTGGGCACTAAAAGAAAGTGAGTAGTCGAGATTACCGACAGTAAAGTATGAACGGATACTGTCGTCGCTATAGACATAGGTGTTCGATGGATACGTGTTATCACCGTTACAATCGGTGTTTGGCGCCAGGTCGCTCTTGCCTGCTGCTGCTCCCCATGTTTGGGCATGACTCGACAGGTTCAAGCAGGCCGTAGCGTAGGCAGAGCCAGCTTCAGCGGCTTCATCGGCCA
>Ga0164243_10014988_pt1 | contig 10750 bp, 11 predicted proteins | sample OricompcompostOP_FD_108781 | JGI IMG/M metagenome (GOLD analysis project Ga0164243, IMG submission 108781) | Organic Plus compost microbial communities from Emeryville, California, USA - Original compost - Organic plus compost (OP) | ecosystem: Engineered > Solid waste > Mixed feedstock >...
AGCGCCTCCGGGCTGCGGCCGGACGCGGACACGGCCAGTACGGTGTCGGCCGCGCCGACCCAGCCGGGGATGCCGGCGCTGCGGTGCGCGACCACCGGTACCGGGCAGCGCGGGCCGGCCACCGCGGCCAGCACGTCACCGGTACGGGCGGCGGTACCGGCACCGGCCACCACCAGCGACCGTGGCCGCCCCTCGTCCGCCAACGAGGCCAGATCCGCCTCGGCGGCGAGCGTCATCGCCTCCCGGATCTGCGGCCCGCCGGAGGCGATCGCGCGCAGCATGAACCCCGGGTCGGCGGCGTCGATCCGGGCCGGGTCGTCCAGCAGCGCCTCGTCGATCGCGCGGTGGCCGCTGACCCCGGCCGTACCCGGCTCACTCATGCCCGTGCCTCCCTCGTCGGACCGGGCCTGCGGCACGACGGGCGGGACCCGTGCTCGCTCATGACCGCGGCTCGGGGTCGGGGCCGCCGCGCGCCTCGTCCAGCAGCAGTACCGGGATGCCGTCCACCACGTCGAACACCCGATGGCACTCGGTGCAGGTCAGCGTCTGCGCCGCCGCGTCGTACGTCAGCGGCGCGTGATGTTCGTCCGGGCAGGCGAGGATCGACACCAGTTCGTCCTCCAGTACCGCCGGGGTCGTGTCGGCCATGCCGCCGCCTCTCAGCTCGTCGCGCGGACGACGGCCAGCACCTCGTCGCGCAGCTGCGTCATCCGCTTCTCGTCCGGCGCCTCGACGTTGAGCCGCAGCAGCGGCTCGGTGTTGGAGGCGCGCAGATTGAACCAGGACCCGTCGTCGAACCGTACGGTCAGGCCGTCCAGCTCGTCCTGCTCGCCGTCGGCGAAGCGTTCCCGCACCGCGGCCAGCCGGCCGGCCTGATCGTCCACTGTGGAGTTCACCTCGCCGGAGGCGACGTACCGGCTGAACTCGCCGACGAGCTCCGACAGCGGCCGGTCCTGCCCGCCGAGCGCGGCCAGCACGTGCATCGCCGCGAGCATCCCGGTGTCGGCGAACCAGAAGTCCTTGAAGTAGTAGTGCGCGGAGTGCTCGCCGCCGAACACCGCACCGGTGGACGCCATCTCCGCCTTGATGAACGAGTGACCCACCCGGGTACGCACCGGGACACCGCCGTGCTCGCGCACGATCTGCGGTACCGCCGCGGACACGATCAGGTTGTGGATGATCGTCGCGCCCGGCGCCTTCGCCAGCTCCCGGGTGGCGACCAGCGCGGTGATCGCGGACGGCGGTACCGGCTCGCCCCGCTCGTCCACCACGAAGCAGCGGTCCGCGTCGCCGTCGAACGCCAGGCCGATGTCGGCACCCACCTCGCGGACCTTCGCCTGCAGGTCGACGATGTTCGCCGGCTCCAGCGGGTTCGCCTCGTGGTTCGGGAACGAGCCGTCCAGCTCGAAGTACATCGGGACGATGGAAAGCGGCAGCGCCGGCAGCTTGTCGTCGCCGAGCACCGCGGGCACGCTGTACCCGCCCATCCCGTTCCCGGCGTCCACCACGACCTTCAGCGGCCGGATCCCGGACAGGTCGACCAGCGACCGCAGGTGCGCCGCGTAGTCGGCCAGCAGGTCACGGGTGGTGACCGTACCGGTGCGTTGGGCCGGCGCCGGCTCCGCGTCGAGGTACTGCTGGGCGAGGTCGCGGATCTCGGCCAGCCCGGTCTCCTGGCCGATCGGCCGGGCACCCGCGCGGCACATCTTGATCCCGTTGTACCGGGCCGGGTTGTGGCTCGCGGTGAACATCGCGCCGGGCAGGTCCAGCGCGCCGGAGGCGTAGTACAGCATGTCGGTGGGGCCGAGCCCGGCGTCCACCACGTCCGCACCCTGGCTGGTGGCGCCGGCCGCGAACGCCGCGACCAGCTCCGGCGAGGAGGTACGCATGTCGTGCGCGACCACGATCCGCTCGGCACCGACCACCCGGGCGAACGCCGCACCGAACGCCCGCGCCACCCGGTCGCTGAGCTGGTCGGGCACGGTGCCGCGCACGTCGTACGCCTTGACGATCTCGGTCAGGTCCACCGCACACTCCCGTCGGTCGTTCGACTGAATCGAAGGGTACCGACCCGCCCCGGTCGGCACGCCCGCCGTCCCCCACGGCGCGGTCGTGCCGGCCGCATGGGGCGGCCCCGGTCAGGCGGCCGGGATCTGCCGGTACGCGTCCAGCGGCCGCACCGCCACCCCCTCGCCGGCGAGCGCGTCGGCCATCCGGCGGGCCGGCCCGTCGACCGGCTCCCCCTCCGTACCGGCCAGGTGCTCGGCCCAGAACCGCCGCACCGGCTCGGCGGCGATCGTCCCGTCGTCCCGCCGGTACGGCTCCGCCACGTGCAGCGCGATCAGCAGCATCCCGTACGCCCGGTCCGCGTCGGCCCGCAGCGCCGGCTGGAAGTACGGCAGGTCCAGCGCCACCGCCCGGTACCGCTGGTAGAAGCGCAGCCGCGCGACCGGATCACCGTGCGCGAGCGACGCCCGGTGCTGGTCCGGCCGTTCCACCTCGGCCAGCACCAGACACGGCCGGTACGCCGTGGACCAGTCGTCGATCGCCCGGTCGAGCAGCTGCCCACCCACCCCGCGGCCGCGGCTGCCCGGCCGGGACGCCAGGTAGCTGAGCAGCACCACCCGGGCCGGCGCGTACCAGTCGCCCACCGCCGCGCCCCACGGCGTCCCGCTGCCGTCCAGCGCGACGGTCAGCGTGGTCCGGCCCGCGGTGATGCCGTCCCGCAGCCGGGCCAGCGTCACCAGCTCGGCGGGCGGGAACGACGGCGCCAGGATCTCCGCGTACACCCGGTCGACGAGCGGCCCGGTACGCCGCACCTCGGTGACGGTGAGCGGGTCGGGGTGGATGCTCATCCGTTCAGCGTGGCACGGATCGGCACCGGTACGGCAGCCCCGCGGCTCAGGCCGGCGGCGGGATGACCCGGAGGTGACCGCGCCGGCCCACCTCGCGGTCGTCCGGCTCGGGCTCCTCCCGGCGTACCGGTCGGCCCGCCTCACGCACCGCCTCGGCCAGCGCGACCAGATCGTCCGTACTGGGTGCCGGTGCCTCGAACTCGCCCTCGTGCCGGACCAGGTCCCAGCCGCGCGGCGCGGTCAGCCGCAGCGCGTGCTCCTCGCACAGGTCGTACGAGTGGGGTTCGGCGAACGCCGCCAGCGGGCCGACCACGGCGGTGGAGTCCGCGTACACGTAGGTCAGCGTCGCGACGGCCGGGTTCGGGCAGCCGGTCCGGGTGCAACGACGAGGTGACCTCACGATCGATCACGGTAACGCCCGCCGCTGCGCCGTTCGTCCGATTGGGCCTCGACACGCCGAAGGACTGTAGATCATGCGGCGTGCCGCCGGCCGAACAGGTACCGCCGACAGGACGTGGCGCGGTGCCGCACGGCCGGCCGCGCGCACTACGCTGGCTGCGTGAGCACCAGACCACCTCGTACCCGCCGCCCCGCCGGCCCGCACCGCGACCGGCGGGGTCGCGGCCTGCGTGGCCGGTTGGTGCCGGCTTCGCTGCCGCTGTCGCGTACCCGGGCGCAGCTGTTCGACGAGATGGTGCGCGACGCCGTGGAGCTGCTCGACCACCGGTTCACCCAGGAACTGTCCGGGGTGGAGTTCGCGGTCGAGGACGTGCCGCCGGCGCTGAACGTGTACGACGCGGACGTGCTGGAGGACGGCGAGGTGCCGATCGCCCGGCTGCTGCCCGGCCGTCCCGGCGGAAACGGCAGCGTGCCGCCGCGCATCGTGCTGTACCGCCGGCCGCTGGAGCTGCGCGCGGTGGATCGGGAGGATCTCGCCGACCTGGTGAAGGACGTGATCGTCGAACAGGTGGCGAACCTGCTCGGCCTGGACCCGGAAGACGTCGACCCGGACTGAGTCGGCCCGGGCTGAGTCGGCCCGGGCTGAGTCGACCCGGGGCTGACCGGCCGGTCGCGTCGGCGTCGGGCCGGACACGGAAAGGCCCGGTGTGGCGCCCCCACCAACACCGGGCCCTCGCCGCGTACGGCCGGATCAGCCGGCTCGCCGCTTCAACTTCCGCCGTTCCCGTTCGGACAACCCGCCCCAGATGCCGAACCGCTCATCCTTGCCCAACGCGTATTCCAAGCACTCCGCCTGCACCTCGCAGCGCGAACAGATGCGCTTGGCTTCCCGGGTCGACCCCCCCTTTTCCGGGAAGAACGCCTCCGGATCGGTCTGCGCGCACAAGGCCCGCTCCTGCCACTCCGGTGCGTCCTCCATCAGGTCGGCCACCGTCTCCCGGCCGTCCATGTACGTGCCTCCTAGCTCCGCGCACCGGCCACGAACACCGGTGCTCACCCCCCACGCGGAAGGCCCCGTTCAGTTATTGCTCCGGACCCGACGCGAGCGCACGCGGCCCGGCCAATGTCCGTAGTCAAAATTACACGCGTGTAATGCGTGCGTCGTCAAGCCGAACCTGATAAATAGGCCCGTTCGGCGGTCGTTTCGTACGGACCGGGAGTGCGGCAACAGGATACCCAGCCGCTGCCCGATGCGGACGAGTTTCACCGACTATCGGACTTCCGACACGACGGTGGCCCGACCGAACGGATCGGCCGGGCCACCGGTACGCGGACCGCGTCGTTACTGGTTCTGCTGGTCCTGCTGACGCTGCCGCATCTCCGGGGTGATCAGCTGGGTGCGCTGTCCCTCGTCCTGGTTCTCCGGCTCGGGCTGCTGCTCGTGCTGCCAGTTGCCCGCGCCCGGGGTGGTCGGCCAGGCGGCGGTCGCCGGGCCCTGCGCCGGGTTCGGCTGCTGCGCCTGCGGCTGCTGCTGGCCGGCGGCCGGCCACTGCTGCTGTTGCTGCTGCTGTTGCGGGTTGGGCCAACCGTACCCGCCCTGCTGCGGCTGGGCCTGCTGCGGCTGGGCCTGGCCGGCACCGGAGGTGGGTGCCGCGGCGCCGGACGTGGGTGCGGCCGCGCCCGAGGTCGGTGCCGCCGCGCCGTACTGCTGCTGGCCGTACTGCGCCTGCTGCGCGGGCTGCTGCTGGCCGTAGCCGGCCGGGGCCTGCTGCTGGCCGTACTGCCCGTACTGGCCGGCCTGCTGCCCGTACGCCTGCTGCCCGTACTGCTGCTGCGCGGCGGCCTGCTGGGCGGCGGCCGGGTCGGCGGCCTGCTGGCCCTGGCCGTACTGCCCGTACTGACCGGCCTGCTGCCCGTACTGCTGCTGCGGGTACCCCTGCTGGCCGTAGCCCTGCTGCTGCCCGTACTGGCCGTACTGGCCGGCGGCGGCCGGCGTGGTCGCGGACAGCCCGCGGAAGACGACCAGCGCGACCAGGCCACCGACCGCGGCGAGGGCGACGCCGCCGAGGTTGCCCAGCACCGTACTGGCCACGTGCGGCATGCTCGTGCTCTCGTAGCCGGTGGCGGTGGCGCTGTGCACCGCGCCGGCGATGGTGCCGATCAGGCCGAGCAGGATCAGCAGGCCGTACTCGATCAGCGCGAGCAGCGCGATCAGCTTCGCCTGCGGCAGGACCGGCCGTACGTGGCTGGCCAGCAGCACGGCCACGACCGGCGGCAGCACCGCGGACCAGCCGAGGAACCCGACCGCGGCGGCGCTGCCGAACAGCGCCGAGAACGACTGCCCGTCGTCCGGCACCAGGTAGATCAGGTTGGCGAGCACGACCAGCGCGGTCGCGCCGAGCAGAATGAAACCGGCCAGAAGCCGGATGGGTTTCGTGTACTGACTGGCCGTCGGATCTTTCTCGTCGGCCGCCGTCTGGGTTGTCACAGCTCCCCCTTCGGGTAGCACAGCGCGTGGTTTCGTGGGCATTCCGTGTCCCGACGAGACTAACCGCGGCTCCCTCATCGTGGTATCACGTGGTGCCCGGCGATGGCGAATGCCGGCCGCCCGGACGGTACGGGAGGATAGGTGCCATGCGCATCGTGGTACTTGCGGGCGGCATCGGCGGGGCCCGGTTCCTGCTGGGGGTACGTTCCTTCGCGGCGGCCGGCGGGCACGAGGTCACCGCGGTGGTGAACACCGGCGACGACGTCACCCTGCACGGCGTCCGGGTCTGCCCGGACCTGGACAGCGTCATGTACACGCTGGGCGGCGGCGCGGACCCGCAGCGGGGCTGGGGCCGGGCGGGTGAGACCTGGGCGGTCCGGGACGAGCTCGCCGCGTACGGTGCCGAACCGACCTGGTTCGGCCTCGGTGACCGGGACCTCGCCACCCATCTGGTTCGTACCCGGATGCTCGCCGCCGGGTACCCGCTGTCGGCGGTGACCGAGGCGCTGTGCGCCCGCTGGCAGCCGGGGGTACGGCTGCTGCCCGCCACCGACGACCGGATGGAGACGCACGTCGTCGTCGCCGACGGCGCCGGCAGCCGGGCGATGCACTTCCAGGAGTGGTGGGTGCGCCACCACGCGGAGCCGGCCGCGCAGCGGTTCGTGTTCACCGACGCCGAGCAGGCGACACCGGCCCCGGGGGTACCCGAGGCGATCGCCGAGGCCGACGTCGTGCTGCTGGCACCCAGCAACCCGGTGGTCAGCATCGGGCCGATCCTGGCCGTACCGGGGCTGCGGGAGGCGCTGACCGCCGGGCCCGCACCGGTGGTCGGGATCGCGCCGATCATCGGCGGCGCACCGGTACGCGGGATGGCCGACAAGTGCCTGACCACCCTCGGTGTCGAGGTCAGCGCGGCGGGCGTCGGCCGGCTGTACGGTGCCGACCTGCTGTCCGGCTGGCTGGTGGACAAGGTGGACGCGGAGACCACCGTGCCGGGCGTGCCGGTACTGGCCCGGCCGCTGCTGATGACCGACGAGGACGAGACCGCCGCCATCGTCTCCGACGCGATCGGCCTGGTCCATGCCTGAGCCGTACCGGCCGGGCGGCGGGCACATCGAGCGCGCGCCGGCGGGCCACGACGACGCGGTGCCGGGCCGGGTCGAGGTGCTGCCGCTGACCGGGCTGGGCGAGGTGGCGCCCGGCGACGACCTGGCCGCGCTGATCGCCGGGCTCGGCGCGGACCTGCGCGACGACGACGTCCTGGTGGTCACCAGCAAGATCGTGAGCAAGGCGGAGGGCCGGCTGGTACCGAGCCCGACCGATCCGGCCGGCCGGGAGGCGGCGCGGCAGGCCGCGGTGGACGCCGAGACCGTCCGGGTGGTCGCCGCGCGTGGCCGGACCCGGATCGTACAGACCCGGCACGGCCTGGTGCTCGCCGCCGCCGGGGTAGATGCGTCCAATGTGGACAGTGATCGGCTGGTACTGCTGCCGGTCGATCCGGACGCCTCGGCCCGGACGCTGCGGGCCGGGCTGGCCGAGCTGCTCGGCGTACGGGTCGCGGTGGTGGTCACCGACACGATGGGCCGCACCTGGCGCACCGGCCAGACCGACGTGGCGATCGGCGCCGCCGGGATCGCGCCGCTGCGGGACCACCGGGGGCAGACCGACCCGTACGGCAACGACCTCTCGGTGACCGCCGCGGCGGTGATCGACGAGCTGGCCGGGGCCGCGGATCTGGTCAAGGGCAAGACATCCGGGGTCCCGGTGGCGATCGTCCGCGGCCTTGGGCCGGTACTGGACGCCGACGGCCCCGGCGCGACCGCGCTGGTGCGCGCCTCCGCCGAGGACATGTTCTCCCTCGGTACCGCCGAGGCGCAGGCGCTCGGTCGGCGTGCCGCCGTCGCGGCCTGGCGTTCGGACGGACGGCTCGCGGACCGGCCGGTACCGGCGGAGGCGGTACGCGAGGTCGCCGCCGCACTCGCCGGCGCGGCCAGCAAGCCGGACGGCTGGCGGTACGTGCACGTCTCCTCGCCCGCCGCCCGCCGCGCGCTGGCCGACGCTGGCCTGGACACCGATGGGCCCGCCGTCCTGGTCGTGTTCGGTACCGGCGACGACCCGAACCCGGCGCCGCCGCTGGCACCGGCCGCCGCGGTCGCCGGCCTGGCGGTACGGGAGCGGCCGGTACCGGCCGCCGCGGCCGACGCCGTCACCGCCGCGCTGTCCGTACCGGCGGGGTGGCGTCCGGCGACCGTCGGCGTGCTCGGCTTCCCCGCCGACCCTGACCCCGGCGACCTTGATCCCGGCGACAGGTACCTGACCCGATGACGTTGTACGACGACGCGGTACGGGTGCTGATCGGCTGGCGTCCCGGCCCGGTACGCGACCGCACCCTGGCACTGCTGTCCGCCGGTCCGGCCGCGCTGCACCCCGGCCACGACGCCGGGCACGTCACGGCCAGCGCGATGGTCGTCTCCGCCGACCGGACCCGGGTACTGCTCTGCCTGCACGGCACGTTCCACCGGTGGGTACAGCTGGGCGGGCACGTCGAGCCGGACGACGCGTCGCTGGCCGCGGCGGCGCTGCGGGAGGCGACCGAGGAGTCCGGCATCGACGGGCTGCGGCTGCATCCGGACCCGATCGACGTCGACATCCATCCGGTCCGCTGCGCCGGCCGCGGCTCGTACCACCATGACGTGCGGTACGCGGTGCTCGCGCCGCCGGGCGCGGTCGAACGGGTCAGCGCCGAGTCCGACGCGCTCGGCTGGTTCCGCCCCGGCGACCTGCCCGCACCGCTCGCCGACGCGACCGAACGCCTGGTCGCACCGGCCCTGGCCGTACTCGGCTGACCGCTGGTCAGATCAGCTCGCGCTGGCCGCGTTCCTTGAGCCGGTCGACGAGCGTCTTCACGTCCTGCGCGCGCTCCCGTGGGCAGACCAGCACCGCGTCACTGGTGTCCACCACCACCAGATCGTGTACGCCCAGGGCAGCCACCAGCCGCCCGGAACGCGGCACCACGACGGTGTCGTGTGCGTCGACGGTGAGCACCTCGCCACCGCCCTCGTCGCCGCAGACCACGACGTTGCCGTCGTCGTCCATCGGCAGTACCACACCCAGGGTGTGGAAGTCGCCGACGTCGGTCCAGCCGAAGTCACCGGGTACGGTCGCGACCCGGCCGGCGCGCGCCGCGCCCTCCATCACCGCGTAGTCCACCGAGATCTTCGGCAGGGTCGGCCAGATCTCGCCGATGACCTCCTCCCGGTCGCCGGTGTCCCAGGCGTCGACGATGCGGCGCAGCCCGTCGTACAGCTCCGGCTGCTGCCGGCCCAGCTCGTCCAGGAACGCGGCCACCGGCCAGACGAACATGCCGGCATTCCAGAGGTATTTCCCGGATGCCAGGTATTCCACCGCGACGTCGTGCGACGGCTTCTCCCGGAACTCGCCCACCAGCTTCGCCGAACCGTCCAGATCGCCGGCGCAGCGCAGGTAGCCGTACCCGGTCTCCGGATGGGTCGGGGTGATGCCGATCGTGGTCAGGTACCCCTGGGCGGCGGTCGCGGTCGCCACGCGCAGCACCTCGTGGAACCGGGCGGTACGGCGGATCAGGTGATCGGCCGCGAACGACCCCATGATCGCGTCCGGGTCGCGGCGGTCGATGACCATCGCGGCCAGCCCGATCGCCGCACACGAGTCCCGCGGTGACGGCTCGACCAGGATGTTGTCCGCCGGCAGCGCCGGCAGCTGGCGCGCCACCCCGGTCGCGTGCGCGACGCCGGTCACCACGTACGTCCGGTCGGCCGAGGCGAACGGGGCCAGCCGGTCGATGGTGGCCTGCAGCAGGGTACGGTCCGAGCCGGTCAGATGGTGCAGGAACTTCGGCCGGCCGGCGCGCGACAACGGCCACAGCCGGGTGCCGCTGCCACCTGCCGGTACCACCGCGTAGAAGCCGCCCTCGTCGGTCATCACGGCAGCGTAACCAACCCGACTGAAAAGTCCCTGGAAAGCCGCCGGCGAGCCGATCTCAGGCGGCCACCAGCGCGGCGGCGCGCGACCACGCCGCCATGTGCACCTCGGCGCTCTGCTCCCAGGTGAACTCCTGGGACCGCTGGTACCCCCGGCGGCCCAGGTCGGCCCGGCGCGCCTGGTCGTCCAGCAACGCGGTCAGGTCCCGGCCGATCTCGGCGGCCGACTCCCCGGTGTACGCGACCGCGTCGCCACCGACCTCCGGCAGCGACAGCCGCGGCGTGGTCAGCACCGCCGCGCCGCAGGCCATCGCCTCCAGCACCGGCAGGCCGAACCCCTCGCCGTGGCTCGGGTACGCCGCCACCAGCGCGCCGCCCAGATAGCCGGGCAGGTCCGCGTACCGCAGGTAGCCGGGGCGCAGCAGGCGCAGGTGCGGCGGCACCTCGGCGACCGCCTTGTCGATCTCCTCGTCGTGCCCGTTGCCGCCGGCCAGCACCAGCGCCGGCGGCTGCTCCCGGTCGGCCACCGCGCGCACCCAGCCGCGGATCAGCTCCGGCACGTTCTTCCGGGGCTCCTTGGCACCGAGGAACGCCACGTACGGCGTGTCGCCGAGCCCGAGCCGCGCCGCCACCCGGGCCTTCTCGTCCGCCGACGGCGGGTGGAACGCCTCCGGGTCGACCCCGTGGTACGCGACGTCGAGCCGGGTCGGGTCGGCGTCCAGCAGCCGGATCAGCTCGTCCCGGGTCGCCTTGCTGGGCACGATCACCCGGGCCGCCCGGCGCAGCGAGGTCTTGATCGCGGACCGGAAGAACGTCCCGCGCGCCTTCTCGTAGTGGTCCGGCTCGGTGAAGAACGTCGCGTCGTGCACGGTCACCGTCACCGGGCAGGCCGCCCGCAGCGGACAGGTGTAGAACGGCGAGTGCACCACGTGCGCGTCGTGCTGCTGGGCCAGCAACGGCAGCCCGGTCTGCTCCCAGGCCAGCCGGGCCGGCCGGTGCGAGACCGCCGCCGGGCCGACGACCACGTCGGCGCGCGGCAGCATCCGCCC
>Ga0164243_10014989_pt1 | contig 10750 bp, 9 predicted proteins | sample OricompcompostOP_FD_108781 | JGI IMG/M metagenome (GOLD analysis project Ga0164243, IMG submission 108781) | Organic Plus compost microbial communities from Emeryville, California, USA - Original compost - Organic plus compost (OP) | ecosystem: Engineered > Solid waste > Mixed feedstock >...
CTCCGCGAGCAGCATCCGGTTCTTGAAGTTGGCGTCGATGTGCGCGCGCAGCTTCTTCAGGAACGCGTGGGTCTCGTCGAGGTTCTCGCAGCTCGTGCCCTCGCGCTCGTACAGGTACGGGACCGCGTCGAGCCGCATCCCGTCGACACCCATCTCCATCCAGAAGTCGATGACGCCGAACAGCGCGTCGTGGACCGCGGGGTTGTCGAAGTTGAGGTCCGGCTGGTGCGCGTAGAACCGATGCCAGTAGTACGCCTTCGCGATCGGGTCCCACGACCAGTTCGAGCTCTCGTAGTCCTGGAAGATGATCCGGGTGTCCTCGTAACGCGCGGGGGTGTCGCTCCAGACGTAGAAGTCACGCTCGGGGCTGCCGGGCGGCGCGCGGCGGGCGCGCTGGAACCACGGGTGCTCCGACGAGGTGTGGTTCAGCACGAGCTCGGTGATCACGCGCAGCCCGCGGCGGTGGGCCTCGCGCAACAGGCGGGCGACGTCGTGGCGGGTCCCGTAGGACTCGTGGACGTTGGTGTAGTCGGCGATGTCGTAACCGCCGTCCTTGAGCGGAGAGGGATAGAACGGCAAGAGCCACAGCGCCGTGACGCCGAGATCGGTCAGGTAGTCGAGCTTCTCGATCAGCCCGTTGATGTCGCCGATGCCGTCGCCGTTCGAGTCGTTGAAGGCGCGGATGTAGATCTCGTAGATCACCGCGTCCTTGAACCAGAGCGGATCGTCGGGCAGCTGGCTCTCGGTCGTCATAGGAAGTATTCGAACTGGTTCTCGGTCCGGACGAAGCGACGGACTTCGAAGATATGGGCCGGCATCACGTGCGGGTCCAGCTCGACGTAGTTCCGGCGGCCGCGCCACGTGTAGTGACCGCCGCCGAGCACGTCGTGGACCTGGAACGTGTCGTCGTGAGCGAGCCCGAGCTCGCCGAGGTCGAGATCGAGCCAGCCGCGATGGGTGTGGTGCGGGTCGAGGTTGACGACGCACAGGATGACGTTGCGGCGATCGGGCGTGCGCTTGCTGTAGGCGATCAGGAGGTCGTTGTCGGTCGGGTGGAATCGCAGGAGCCGGTTGCCGTGCAGCGCCGGCTGCTCGCGCCGGATCGCGTTGAGGCGGGCCATCACGTGGCGCAGGCTGTGCGGCGCGTCGAGGTTCCAGGTCCGGATCTCGTACTTCTCGTTGTGCGCGAGCTCCTCGACGCCCGGCCGCGGCACGTTCTCCATCAGCTCGTACGACGGGCCGTAGATGCCGTACGAGGACGACAGCGTGCCGGCGAGGATCAGCCGCGACAGGAACGCGCCCCGGCCGCCGTGCACGAGATGCTCGGGGAAGATGTCGGGGGTCGTCGGCCAGAAGTTCGGGCGGAAGAACTCCGCCACCTCGGTCTGCGTGAGCTCGACGAGGTACTGCGTGAGCTCGTGCTTCGTCGTCCGCCACGCGAAGTACGTGTACGACTGCGAGAACCCGAGCTTGGCGAGCGCGTACATGACCTTGGGCCGCGTGAACGCCTCGCTCAGGAACACGGTGTCGGGGTGCCGCGCCTGCACCTCGCGCAGGCACCACGCCCAGAACGGCAGCGGCTTGGTGTGCGGGTTGTCGACGCGGAACACGCGGATCCCGCGCGCCGCCCACCACAGGAACACGTCGCGCAGCGCCTCCCACAGCGCCTTCCAGTCCGCGCTCTCGAAGTCGAACGGATAGACGTCCTGGTACTTCTTCGGCGGGTTCTCCGCGTACTGGATCGTGCCATCGGGGCGGGCCCGGAACCACGACGGGTGCTCCTTCACCCACGGATGATCCGGCGAGGCCTGGAACGCGATGTCGAGCGCGACCTCGAGCTTGCGCGCGCGCGCCGCGGCGACGAAGCGGTCGAAGTCCTCGAGCGTGCCGAGCTCCGGGTGCACGCTCGTGTGGCCGCCTTCCGCGGCGCCGATCGCCCACGGGCTGCCGGGGTCCCCCGGACCGGCCACGGGAGAGTTGTCGGGGCCCTTGCGGAACGCGTGACCGATCGGGTGGATCGGCGGCAGGTACACGATGTCGAACCCGAGCTCGGCGATGTAGTCGAGGCGCGCCTCGGCGTCGCGGAACGTGCCGTGCTTGCCGTCCTGCCGCGTCGAGCGCGGGAACATCTCGTACCAGGCCGAGAACCCCGCGAGCGGTTGCTCGACGAGCAGCTCGAGCTCGCCCGACGAGGACGCGAACGCGCGATCAGGGAATCGCCCCATCTCGTCGGCGACGTCGAGGTTCATCGCCCGCGCGACGCGCTCGTCGAGCGGGTGCGCCGGATCCCGCAGGAAGCGGACGAGCTCGCCGAGCGACGCGCCCCGGGAGACGGCGGCCTCGATCAGCAGCGCACCCTCCAGCAGCTCGACCGAGACGTCGTTGCCGGCCGCGACCTTGCGCTCGAGCCCGCGCCGCCAGGTCGCGAACGCGTCGACCCACGCGCTCACCATGTAGCGATAGCGACCGAGCTGCGGGAGCGAGAACTTCGCGCACCACGCATCATTCGTGCCTTGCACGAGCGGCGTCTCGGCCCACCCGGGCTCCGACAGGTGCCGGAAGCGGAGCACGCCCGCGAGCACGTCGTGCCCGTCCGCCACGAGGTCGGCCGCGACCTCGAGCTCGTCGCCGAGCACGCGCTTCACGGGATAGCGCCCACCGTCGACCACCGGGCGCACCGCGAGGACGACGACCCGGCACCGACCATCCACTCCTGGCGTGAGCTCCATCGACGTCATGGCCTGTCCCCGCGACGATCGACAACCTACCTTGCATGCTCCGGGCCGAGCGGAGCGCGTCCAGCGCCTCCCCGATCTCTCACCTCGGCGTCGAGGCGGAGCCCGGTGCGGACGCGGGCGTGTCGCTGCTCACGGGCGCGGGAGGGGCGGACCGGTGACCCGTGACGCCGCTGGCTGGACGTGATCGCTCGCGGTCACGACGCTGCGGTCACGCGACCGCAGGACTTCGCGGGCGGCCACGAGCTCGCGGCCGGCGTGCTGGGTGCTCGGTCGGATCCCGACGACGAGCGCGGCCACGATCGCCCTGCGCGGCCGTTCTGGCTCACCGTCACGCGGTGAGGCTCACGCCAGCCGGGCGCGCACGGCGCCCGCGATCGCGTCGGCGACGCAGATCGAGTTCGTGGCGTGCGGGATCGTGTCGCACGTGATGATGCCGCGCGCACCCGCCGCGAGGAGCTCGTCGTGCACCGCGTCGGCGAACACCGCGTGGATCGCGATGCACAGCGGCGCGACGGCCCCGGCGGCACGCAGCTGGCGCGTCGCCTCGACCAGCGTCTTGCCCGTCGACACGATGTCGTCGATCAGCACGGGCGTGTGGCCGTTCACCAGGTACTCGTTCGAGCGCTCGGGTGACGAGATCGAGACGTCGCGGTCGCCGCGCCGCGTCTTCTCGAGGATCACGTACGGCGCGTCGCACTCGGCGGCGACGGCGGACACCCACTGCACGCTCTCCGCGTCGGGACCGACGAGCACGGGGCGCTCGATCTCGGCCGCGACGAACCTCGCGATCGCGGGCGCGGCGCGCGCGATCGTGGTCGGGATCGAGTAGACGTGGTCGAGCGAGTCGAGCCGGTGCAGGTGCGGGTCGACGGTGACGAGCCAGTCCACGGTCTGCGAGAGCAGCCGGCCGAAGTACGTCGAGGTCACGCCCTCGCCCGGCTTGAACCGGCTGTCCTGCCGCATGTACGCGAGGTACGGCGCGACCAGGCCGACGCGGCGCGCGCCGAGATCCCTGGCGGTCCCCGCGAGGAACGCGACCTCGAGGAACCGGCTCCCGGCGCCGCGCAGGCTGCCGACGAGCACCACCTCGTGGTTCGCGAGCTCGGCCTCGATCCGCACGTACAGCTCCCCGTCGGGGAACGCGCGCAGCTCGGGCACGATCATCGCGACACCGAGCCGCGATGCGAGCGCCTGCGCGTGGCCTTCGTTGTCGGGCATCGCGATGACGACGGTCACGCGCCGATCGTACCTCGCGGATCTCGTGAGTGTCAGCGTGCGCCCGCGGTCACGTGCGCGGCTACGCCACGCTTGGCCGCCGCATAGTCCGCCGCGCGTCGATGGTGACGCTCCGTCACCTGCGTCCGGAACTGCTCGTCCATGAGGAGGTCGCCCTCCGCGACGACCTCGACGGCCCAGTCGCCGTTGCCGATCGTCAGCACGTCCTTGTCGCCGTCCTTCGACCACACGCAGCTCTCTGTCCGCTGGCGCCAGCGCGCGAGCCGTTCCCAGGTCGTGCAGGTGCCGTCCTCCTCGAGCACGTGGACTCCGCGAGCGCAGACCACGGCCGCGTTGCCCCGGCGATACCCCGCCGCCCCGTGCCCGACGAGCAGCGTCCCGCGATCGAGCAGGTACTGCACGCCGTAATAGGCGACTCCCTTCATGCTGCCGTCGTCGATCTCTTGCGTGAACTGCGCCTCGCACGGCGCGACTACCGCGAACCCGAGCTCGTGCTCCTGCTCGCCGTCGAACACGCGCGCGCGCCCACCCGCGATCTCCATCGCGCCCGGCGCGCTCGCGATCGTCATGCCGCTCGACGGTCGCAACGTCAGCCGCGTCGTCCACGCGCCGTCCCACGCCCGCTCCGCACCGCGAGGCATCCACGCGGCGAACGCCACCGGCCGCACCTCCTCGTCGGCCCCCGCGTGCGCGGTCTTCTTCGTGCATCCGCCCAGCGCCACCAGCAGTACGAGGCAACCCGAGATCATCCGCATCGTGGCCGATCCGGACGGACGCCCCCCGCCCCCAGTCGCAGGGACGCTTTCAATGCAGGCACGTCACGATCTCGAACCCAGCGGAATCACTTTGGTCCTGGGACGCTTTCGAGTTACGGGGGAGCGCTCGCGCCCCCTTTGGTTCCGGGGCCTTGCGACCGCAACTCGAGAGCGCCCGACGTCGGGGGCCGCCGCTTGCCCACGTCGAGAGCGTCCCTACGGGGGCGCCCCGAGGATGTCGGCCATCTCCTCGCGCCGGAGGATCTCGGCGAAGGCGCGGCACGCGTCGACGGCGGTGAAGATGCCCTCGACGCCGTCCCGACCCATGACGATGACGGAGCCGTACTTGTGGTCGGCCATGATGTCGAGCACCTCGTCGAGGGCGGTGTCGCTCGTGACCACGAACGGGTTCGGGGTCATGGCCTCCTCGACGTCGACGGAGTCGAGCGGGAACTCGGCGACGGACTCGAGCAGGTGCAGATCGCGCTGGGTCACGATCCCGACGAGCTCGCCGTCGTCGACCACCGGGAGATGGCGGATGCGATGGTCGCGCATGAGCTTGTGGGCCTCATCCAGCGTCGCATGGCGCCCGATCGTCCACGGCTGCTTGACCATGAACTTCGAGATCGACGGCATCAACATGCCGTGAGGATCGAGCAAGGCGCGTGCCGCGAGCTCAGAGGGCCTTGAGCCGCGTCAGCCGCAGCAGCACCGGGATGACCTTCTTGCTCGTCACGATGCCCATGTGGTCGTACTGCGAGTGGACGTAGAGCAGCTTGGCCTTGCGCTCGCGCGAGGAGAAGCCCTCGATCGACGACGGGACCTTCTCGCGCGCGACCGCGAACTTGTACCGGTTGGCGAAGCTCTTCGAGCTCGCGGCCGTGCTCGCCGCGACGACGATCAGCTTGTGGCGGTCGGCGTACTTGCCGGTCTTGATGAACTCGTCGAACTTGCGCTCTCCCGAGTACATCGCGTCGAGCAGGATGATCTGGTCGATGTGACGGTGATCGACCCACTGCATCACGGTGCGGAATGCGCCCGAGTGACCGACGACGATGATCGGGCCGTCGGGCAGGCGGATGTTGGCGCGCGTCACGGCCTTGCGCAGGTCCGTCAGCGCGGGCCACTTGACGCTCTCCTCGTTTCCCGACGGCGCATCGGGGACGATGAACATCGCGTTCTGCCGGCTCGCCTTGAACTGCTGCGCGAGATGGTGGTCCCGCCACGCGCCATCGGCGTCGGTGTAGTAGCCGTGAACGTAGACGACCGTGCCAGCGGTCTCGCGCTCGTAGTTCGGCGGCACCCATACGTGGACGGCGCCATGTGCGGTCTTGATCCGCCAGTGCATGCCGCCGAGGACGGTGTCTTCCTTCTTGTCGAGCCGGCCCGAGCCGGTGTCCTTGACCTGGCCCCGACGCGGCCGAGGGCGCGCGGGCGGCGCGCGTCGTTCGGGCGTGGGCGCGGGGGCCGCCTCGGGAGCCGGCTCCGTCGGTGGCGCGGGTGGCTCGCTGGCGGCCTCCGTCGACGGCGCGTCCGCGAACGGAACCGCGGCCGACAGGTCGTCGGCGCGCGCCACTCCGAGCAGGGACACCAGCGCGACGAGCTGCGCCAGCGCGCGGATCACTTCGCCGGCTCCGTGATCATCAGGTGCACGTGCTTCTCCGCGTCCGGGTAACCGTAGCGGAACGGCAGCTTGCGTCGAGGCTGCTTCGCCCACAGCTCGACCATCTGCGCGCTCGTCACCGGGTCTGCCTCCTCGAGGAACGCCCCCTTGAACGTGCCGAACGTCTTCTGCGTGAAGCCGGCCTTGCGCGCGAATCGCGGCGGGATGCCGGTCGAATCCGACGCCATCCACGCCATGTTCGAGAGCAGGTAGTCGCGGATGCCGGAGAAGTAGGCGTTCCAGATCAGATAGCTCGCCGCCTTCGTCATCGCGGAGACCTTGCCCTTGGCCCGCAGGTGCTTCTCGAGCGGCGAGCCGGGGAAGCCGTTGTTCGCGAGGTTGGCCGCGAAGTGGCGGTGCACGATCACGGGAGCCTTCGGATCTCCCGCCTTGCGGAACGACAGCTCCATGTTCGTGAACGCGACGGAGAAGTCGGTGTCGACCCAGCTCGCGCGCTTCTTCTTGGCCTTCTTCGGCCGCAGCGCCTCGATCTCGCTCGGCGTGAGGTACTTGATCGCGCCGTCGTCGGTGAGCGTGAAGTACTTGAGCGACACCGGCTCGTAGCCGTGCGCGGTCATGCCGGTGATGTGGAACGAGAGCTGGCCCGGGATCCCGCCGCGCTCGAGCTTGCGCATGTTCTCGCTCGTCGAGTCGTTGAGCGTGAGCAGGCCGGCCGAGGCCGCGCGGAACTCCGCGAGCGCCGTCCGCAGCTGGCTCTTCGTCAGCTTCGCGAGGCGCGTCGGATCTCCCGCGTGCTCGAGGGAGATCGTCGTGATCTCGCGAGCTCCCGGGTACGTGACGAGCGCGCCTGCGAGGTCGCCTCCGCCGAACGGATAGACCACCGTGGTCGGCACGTCCGCGGGGCGGAGCTCGGCGAAGAACGCCTGCGCGGGCGTGATGTACTTCGTGCGGAACCGCTCGTAGCGCCGCGCCATCTCGGCGCAGTGCTTCTCGACCAGCCGGGCGTCGAACCCCGCGGGCAGCGGCTCCGTGCCGCCACAGGCGACCACGCGATGAAACAGCTTCGCGTCCGCGACGAAGTCCGCGGGCTGCTCTGCCGACGCCGGCGATGCGGCGGCAGCGAGGATGACGGCGACCGAAACGAACCGCATGAGACCTCCACGAGACACATAGGGCCACCCCGGAAGACGGCGCCAGTTTCCGATCGATTCAGGGCCGGGCCGCGATCAGACGCGCGCCCGGACGCGCGCTCAGTTGACGTCGCGGCGATCGACCGGCGTGCCCTTCTTGGGCCCGACGAGGCTGTGCAGGACCGCACGCGCCACGATCTCTCCGCTCGCGTCGCGCAGGATCACGGGCACGTCGTAGTGGGCGCGGGCGGCCGTGCGCGGGATCGGCGATTCCCCGATGGCCGTGATCGTGCCGCGCGCCTTCTTCACGTACTCGATCTCGATCCCGGAGACGATGAACCGCGCGTCGTCGGGGAGGGAGTACATGAGCGCGACGTTCCCGGCGAGCTCCGCCAGGTTGGCGAGCGCGATCGCGTGCACGCAATCCAGGTGGTTACGCACGGCCTTGCGGTCGGCCATCTCGACCTCGGCGTAGCCGGCGCGGAGGACCGTGATCGAAGCACGGATGCTGCCGGTGTACGGGGCGAGCCGGCCGACGAGCCGGGAGAACACGACCTTGCCGCCGGGGACCCCCGACAGCAGGTCCCACGCATCGCGGATCAGGTTGCGGCCTCCGTCGAGGCGGGGCACGGGCAGGAACTTCGACAGCGGGCCACGCGGGCGATCGGCGGTTGCCATCCGCCGCACCGTACCAGATCGCGATCGAAGTGCGCGACGAGGATCTCGGAAGCGAGTAGGATGGTGGCGCCTCCATGATGTCACTCGCCCGCCTCTCGTCGTGCGTCGTGCTCGCGCTCGCCGTCGGCGCCTGCTCCAGCTCGTCGCCCAAGCGCCCGATGACCACGCAGGAGATGATCGCGGCGGACCCGCTGCCGCTCGCGGTCGGCGCGAAATGGACGTACGCCGTCACGGTCAAGCGGTTCGACCCCGACGCCGGCAAGGAGACGACCCGCACCCTGTCGTGGACGACCGAGGTGCTCGACGCCAAGGAGGCCAACGGCGTCACGGCGTACCGCATCAAGGGCTGGCCGACCGACCTCGCCGAGATCGACTCGGGGGATGCGGCGCTGCCCACCCCGACGGAGACCACCGTGCTCCGTTCAGGAAACAACTTCCTGTTCGGCGCGTCGGCGGAGCCCAGCCTCGACGGCGCGCAGGGCTGGTTCTCGTGGCCCGTGATCGACGGCCAGAAGATCTGCCCGAGCGCCGAGATGGTGTACTGCTGGAAGGTCTCCGCGGTGGACGGGGGCTATGCGCTCCAGTTCTATACGGGACCCGACGAGCAGACCTACGAGCTCGAGCCCGGCACCGGCGTCTCCCGGTTCCACTACGCACACCACGGCACGACCAACGAGGTCGAGGCCAAGCTCGTCGAGTACATCAAGGGCCGGAACTGAGCGCCCAGCTCCCGTGCTGCGTCCCCGGGCCTGCCCGATGAGGCAGCTGCCAGGTCGGTGACCGTCCGGCGCATTGCACCCGGTGCGGGGCGCTCGTACAGTCCTCGTCATGAAGACGATGAACTACCTGGTCCCGACGGTCATCGAGCAGACCCATCGTGGTGAGCGTGGCTGGGACATCTTCTCCCGCCTCCTCAAGGACCGCATCATCTTCCTCGGCACGGCGATCAACGACGACGTCGCGAACGTCGTGATCGCGCAGCTCCTGTTCCTCGACTCCGAGGAGCCGGAGAAGGACATCATGCTCTACATCAACTCGCCGGGTGGCCACGTCTCGGCGGGGCTCGCGATCTACGACACGATGCAGTACCTGCACTGCGACGTCGCGACGATCTGCATGGGCCAGGCGGCCTCGATGGGCAGCTTCCTGCTCGCGGCCGGTACCAAGGGCAAGCGCTACGCCCTGCCCCACTCGCGCATCATGATTCACCAGCCGCTCGCCGGGTTCCAGGGCCAGGCGACGGACATCGAGATCCACACCAAGGAGATCTTGAAGACGCGCGACACGCTCAACGAGCTGTACTCGAAGCACACGGGTCAGCCCGTCGAGAAGATCAAGCAGGACACCGATCGAGACAACTTCATGTCCGCGTCGCAGGCCAAGGAGTACGGCCTCATCGACGAGGTGCTGATCACGGCGAAGAAGAAGCCCGAAGAGAGGAAGTGAGGGGGGCTGGTCGCGGGCGGTCACGCACGGTAGGCTCAGGCGAGCGATGCCCATCGAGAAACGTGACGGTGCGTCTCTGACCTGCTCCTTCTGCGGCAAAGCGCAGAAGGAGGTCAAGAAGCTCATTGCCGGTCCCACCGTCTACATCTGCGACGAGTGCATCGGGCTGTGCAACGACATCATCGCCGAGGAGATCGAGAAGGAGGACCAGACCTACGGCTCCTCGACGATCCCCAAGCCGCAGCAGATCAAGAAGGTCCTCGACGAGTACGTGATCGGTCAGGACCGCGCGAAGAAGATCCTCGCCGTCGCGGTGCACAACCACTACAAGCGGATCGACCACAAGGCGTCGGGCACAGGTGACGAGGACGTCGAGCTCCAGAAGTCGAACATCCTCCTGCTCGGCCCCACCGGCTCGGGCAAGACGCTGCTCGCCCAGACGCTCGCGCGCATCCTCAACGTGCCGTTCGCGATCGCGGACGCGACCAACCTCACCGAGGCGGGTTACGTCGGCGAGGACGTCGAGAACATCATCGTCTCGCTGCTCCAGAACGCCGACCACGACATCGAGCGCGCGCAGCGCGGCATCGTCTACATCGACGAGATCGACAAGATCGCGCGCAAGAGCGACAACCCGTCGATCACGCGCGACGTGTCTGGTGAGGGCGTGCAGCAGGCGCTGCTCAAGATCATCGAGGGCACCACGGCGTCGGTCCCGCCGAAGGGCGGCCGCAAGCACCCGCAGCAGGAGTTCCTGCAGGTCGACACGACCAACATCCTGTTCATCTGCGGCGGCGCGTTCACCGGGCTCGAGGACATCATCGAGAACCGCGTCGGTCAGAAGATGATCGGGTTCGGCGCCGGCATGAACAAGAAGGTCGAGCGCACGCAGTGGGAGCTGATCCAGGAGGTCGAGCCGGAGGACCTGCTGAAGTACGGCATGATCCCCGAGTTCATCGGCCGCCTCCCCGTGATCGCGCCGCTCCACGAGCTCTCGGAGGAGGCGCTGGTCCAGATCCTCACGCAGCCGAAGAACGCGCTCGTGAAGCAGTACCAGAAGCTGTTCGAGATGGACGGCGTGAAGCTCAAGTTCGGCAAGGGCGCGCTGACCAAGGTCGCGAGCATGGCCGCCGAGCAGAAGAG
>Ga0164243_10014990_pt1 | contig 10749 bp, 10 predicted proteins | sample OricompcompostOP_FD_108781 | JGI IMG/M metagenome (GOLD analysis project Ga0164243, IMG submission 108781) | Organic Plus compost microbial communities from Emeryville, California, USA - Original compost - Organic plus compost (OP) | ecosystem: Engineered > Solid waste > Mixed feedstock >...
CGTTCATGGGCGCGACGTTCAAGGCCCACCTCGACGGCAATTGGGCCGAGGCCCAGTACACCAGCACCACCGACCCGACGCTCAGCGACGAGTCCTTCGTCGTCAATGGCCGGGTGGCCATCGCCGACATCCCGCTGAGGGGGCAAGACGGCCGGCTCGAGGTCGCGCTGTGGTCGCGCAACCTGCTCGATGAAGCCCACGTGTTCCTGCGCAACTTCAGCGCCGCGCTGGGGACCTTCGGCATCTACAACGAGCCGCGCACCTACGGGGTGGAAGCGCGGATCCAGTTCTGACCCTTCCGACATCGCTGGAGCCAAGCCCATGACGCAGGTTGTGAACCGCCTGGACCGCCGCGCCTTCCTGGCCGTGGCCCTCGGCGGCGGCGCCGCCCTCGCCCTCGACCATGGCGCGCTCGCCGCCGTCCCGATCGAGGCGAGCGCCGTGCGCACCTCGCCGGCGGCGGTGAAGATCGATTGGCAGGGCGCCCAAGGTCCGGCCGCCGTTTTCGTCGCCCCCGAGCCCTACGCCCCCAGGCGCGGGCTGCGCCGCGTGGCGGCGGCCGCGCAAGGCGCCGTGGACGTGGACGCGCCGTCCTCGCCGCGGCCCTACTTCCTGGTCCGGACCCGCGCAGGGGAGACCTGGACCGCCGAGCGGCTGCTGCCGCTGCAAGGCGGGCGCAACTTCCGCGACCTCGGCGGCTATCGCGGGGCGGGCGGCAAGCAGGTGCGCTGGGGCCGGATCTTCCGCTCCGGCGTGATGAGCGGCCTGACCGACGCGGACCTCGCCTATCTCGGCAAGCTGGGCGTCAACACCGTCTGCGACCTGCGCAGCGCCCAGGAGCGGCAGGCCGACCCCAGCGCCTTCCTGCGAAGCCCGTCCGCCAAGGTCGTGGCCTTCGACTACGAGCTGGCGAGCAGCCTCGACGGACTGACCCGCGCCAAGACGCGCGACGACGCCATCGACGCCTTCGCGTCGGCCTACGTGGCCTTCCTCGACACCTTGACGCCCCAGTACACCGACATGTTCGCCCGGCTGGCCCGAGGCGAGGCGCCGCTGGCGCTGAACTGCTCGGCCGGCAAGGACCGCACGGGCGTGGGCTCGGCGCTGATCCTGTCGGTGCTGGGCGTTTCGCGCGAGACCGTGGTGGCCGACTACGCCCTGACCCAGGTCTACACGCCGCCGTCGACCTACGCCCAGGCGATGAACAGCTCCGCCCCGACCCCCGGCCTGACCAGCGACCAGGCCCGGGCCCTGCGCGGCCTGCCGCCGGACGTGCTGCAGGTCATCATGGGCTCGGACCCGGAGGTGATGCGCCGGGCCCTGGCGCTGATCGACCGCCGCTACGGCGGCCCGGAGGCGCTGGTGAAGACGAAGTTCGGCCTGACCGACGCCGGCGCGGCCCGGATGCGGCGGCTGTACCTGGTCTAGGGGCGGCAAGGCCCTTCCATTCGTCATCCTCCGGACGGTCCTGGCGGGCCGCCGGAGGATGACGGGTGGGAAAGCTCACCGCCACATGTCGGCTGGCGCGCGCCTCGCACGTCCTCGGAGCACAACGGTTCCAAGGAGGACGCGATGAAGGTCACCCAGCATCTTTGGTTCGAAAAGGACATGGAGGCGGCGGTCCGCTTCTACACCTCGCTGATCCCGGGCTCACGGGTCGAGGGAATCTCGGCGGTCATGGCCGACAACCCGGCGGGCCCGGCGGGAAGCGTGAAGATCGCCGCCTTCACTCTGGGCGACCAGAACTACATGGCCATCGAGGCCGGCCCGCTGGAGCCCTTCAACCACAGCTTCTCGATCATGGTCGAATGCGATGCGCAGGCCGAGGTCGACCGGCTGTGGGACGCCCTGAAGGAGGGCGGCTCGGTCGAGCAGTGCGGCTGGCTGAGGGACCGCTGGGGCCTCTCCTGGCAGATCGCGCCCAAGCGACTGCGCGAGTTGATGGAGGATCCGGACCCGGCCAAGGTCCGCCGGGTGACCGAGGCCATGCTCAAGATGGTCAAGCTCGACATCGCGCCCTTAGAAGCAGCGGCGCGGGGCTGATCAATCCGGACGGGCTGGCGTAGACTGCGTCGGCGTGGGCGCCCTGCCGACGCCGACGTCCCCGGCGCGCCGTCAGGTCCAGCCCTTGATCCGAGCCATCCTCATGTCCCTCGTGCTGCTCGCCTCCGGGCCGGCCGACCTGCGCGTGTTCGGCGCGCGGGAAGGAGGCGAGACCGACCTGGCGGCCGTGTTCGACGCCGCGGCGCAGGCCGACCTGGTGTTCGTCGGCGAGCGGCACGACGACGCGGCCTCCCACGGATTCGAGCTGGCGCTGCTGGACGCCCTGGCCGAGCGCGGCCGGCCCGTGGTGCTGGCGATGGAGATGTTCGAGCGCGACGTGCAGCCGGCGCTGGACGACTATCTGGCCGGCCGCGTCGACGAAGCGGAGATGCTGGCCCGCACGCGCCCGTGGCCCAACTACCGCACGGACTATCGCCCGCTGGTGGAGCTCGCCCGCGCCCGCGGCTGGCCGGTGATCGCCGGCAACGCCCCCCGCGCCCTCGCCGCGCGGGTCGCCCGGGAGGGGCTGGCGGCGCTGGAGACGCTGCCCCCGGCCGAAAGGGCGCAGGCCGCCGCAGCGCTGGAGTGCGGGGAGGGGGCCTACCGCGAGAAGTTCATGGCCGAGATGCGCCAGATGGCCGGCCATGGCGGGACGGCGGATCTCGACCGGCTGTTCGAAGCCCAGTGCGTCAAGGACGAGACCATGGCCGAGAGCGCCGCGGCCGGTCTGGCGCCCGGCTCCACCGTCGTGCACGTCAACGGCGCCTTCCATAGCGACGAGGGCCTGGGCGTGGTCGAGCGGCTGCGGCGGCGCCGGCCCGAGGTCCGGGCCCTGGTGGTCTCCATCGGCCAAGGCGCCCCGTCGCCGGAGGGTGCGGCCGGCGACTTCGTGGTCTGGGCGCCCTGAGACGAACGAGGTGACCGCCCCGCCGTCTTGTGGCAGGTCATCCGGGCGCAGGGAGTGACCGCATGGGAATGCTCGTCGAAGGCCGCTGGCACGACGTCTGGTACGACACCAAGGCGAGCGGAGGCAGCTTCAAGCGCGAAGCCAGCCAGTTCCGCAACTGGGTCACCGCCGACGGCCGCGCCGGGCCGACAGGGCAGGGGGGCTTCGAGGCGGCGCCGGACCGCTACCATCTCTACGTCAGCCTGGCCTGCCCCTGGGCGCACCGGGTGATGATCATGCGCCGGCTGAAGCGGCTGGAGGCGATGATCCCGGTCTCGGTGGTCAACTGGCTGATGCTGGAGAACGGCTGGACCTTCCAGCCAGGCCCCCGCGTCACCGGCGATCCGATCAACGGCGCCGATTACGTCTGGCAGGTCTACACCGCCGCGGACCCGCACTACACCGGCCGCGCCACCGTGCCGATCCTGTGGGACAAGGCGAGGGGCACGATCGTCAGCAACGAGTCGGCCGAGCTCATCCGCATGCTGAACACCGCCTTCGACGGCGTGGGCGCGGCGCCCGGCGACTACTATCCCGAGGCGCTCCGCAGCGAGATCGACGCCGTCAACGACCGGGTCTACGCCACGCTCAACAACGGGGTGTACCAGGCGGGCTTCGCCACCACTCAGGAGGCGTACGAGGCGGCGGTCCGGCCGGTGTTCGAGACCCTGGACTGGCTGGAGGCGCGGCTTTCGACCGGCCGCTACCTGATGGGCGACCGCCTGACCGAAGCGGACATCCGGCTGTTCCCGACCCTGATCCGCTTCGACTCCGTCTACTACAGCCATTTCAAGTGCAACGTGCGCCGGATCGTCGACTATCCCAATCTCTGGGGTTTCGTCCGCGACATCTACCAGATGGACGGAATCGCCGAGACCGTCGATTTCGGCCACATCAAGGGGCACTATTACCAGAGCCACCGGATGATCAACCCGACGGGGATTGTTCCTGTCGGTCCGATCCTTAGCCTGGACACGCCGCACGGCCGAGGCTGATCCGGACGCGCGGACCGCCTGGTTCGAGCCGCTTCACTCTGGGCCGCTGCGTCGGCGCGGCGGACCTGCTAGACTTAGGTTAAGGAGAGCGGCCTGGCGGCCGGCTCTCCGGGATCGAAAGCGCGGCCTTGGCGTTTCGAACCGCAACGGTTCGGGGACAGACGGGCGAGGTTTCATGACGGGCGAAAAGCGGGACTGGATGTCGCCTCGCGAACCGCAGGGCCGAACCGCTGCGGTCGCCCAGGACCTGGAGCGGATTTTCGGCGGGGCGGCGGCGGGTCAAGGCTCGTCCCGGACCGCGCCTGGGGGCGCGCCCAAGACTCCGCGCCAGCCCAAGCGACGGGCGGCGGCCGTGCGGGCGACGCCGTCGGGACAAAGGCGCCCGTTCCGCATCTCGCCCGCCCACGTCGGCGGGGCGGCCGCCCTGGCGCTGCTCGGCCTGGCGGCCGCTATCGCGCTGAACGACCACGGTCCGGAGCCGGCTCCCGCTGCTCCCCAGACGGCGCCGCAGCCTTCGCCGGCCGTGGTGCGCGACGGACCCGTGGCGAAGCTGGCGCCGGCCCCGGACCTGGCGCCTGCGCCGAGGCTGACCCCGGCGCCGAACCTCGCGCCGCCGCCGAGGCTGGCGCAGGCGCAGGTGGCGCTCCGCAACGCCCTGGCCGCCCGGCCGCGGAGCGGGGCCGCCGTGGCCGAGACGGAGCAATCGGCTCAACCGCAGCCCCGCGCGGAAGCGCGCCAGGAGCGCGAGGCGACGACCACGGCCGACGCGGCGACCCAGACGCGAACCGCAGCCGACGGGCCCTGCGACGGACTGAGCCTTCCGGCGCGCGTGCGGTGCCTCTACCCGGCCGTGCTGTCGGCGGACGAGCAGTTGCGGCAGTCCTATGACGCGGCGGTGCGGGCGCGGGTCGAGCCTGCGGTGCTGCTCCGCTACCAGGACCTGTGGGAGAACCTGCGCCGGCGCGCTGGCGCCGAACCGCAACGGGTGATCGACAGCTACCGTGAGATGGCGCGGGCCCTGGACCAGATGGCGAGCGATGGCCGTCCGCGCAGCTAGCTCCCCCGTCCTTACGCTCGTCGAGGGTCAGTCTCTCGCAGAGAGCCAAGGCCCCCGCCCCGAGTGGGTAGAGACTTCGACGTCGTTCGGCGTCGACGGCGAGCTCGTCTACGCCGTGGGAGACGTCCACGGCTGCTACGACCTGTTGAGGAGCCTGCTCGCCGAGCTCGCCCGGGACGCGGCCGAGCGCGCGGAGGGGCGGCGGCCGGTGATGGTGTTCTGCGGCGACTACATCGACCGCGGGCCCCAGTCGGCCGAGGTCCTCGACGCGATGTTGTGGCTCAAGCGCAGGCCCGACGTGGAGACGCGGCTGCTGAAAGGCAACCACGAGCAGGGTCTGCTCGACTTCCTCGACGATCCGGCGGCTGGATCGGCCTGGTTGAGGTTCGGCGGCGTGGAGACGCTCGCCGCCTACGGGGTCGAGCTTTCCGAGGACGAGTCCGATCCCGAGCGTCTCGCCGGCGCGCGGAACGACCTGCTGGACCGGATGCCGGCGGCCCACCTTCGGCTGCTGCAGTCGCTGGAGCTGATGGTGTCCGTGGGCGACTACGCCTTCGTCCATGCGGGCGTCCGGCCCGGGCGCCCCCTCCGCCGACAGACGGAGCGCGACCTGCTATGGATCAGGGAGCCCTTTCTGACCTTCGACCGGCCCCACGAGAAGGTCATCGTCCACGGGCATACCTGGACCGACGAGCGCCCGCAGCTGCACCGTCACAGGCTCGGGCTCGACACCGGGGCCTACGCCACCGGCGTGCTCACCGCCATAAGGATCGAGGATCGCCGCCTGGGCGTCATCCAGGCCTGCGAGGCCGACGTCAGCCGTCCCTGAAATAGTTGCTCCAGTCGGGCTCGCCGCGCAGGCGGCGCATCACCCTCACCATCCGGGGCCGGGTCAGGATCCACGCCAGATAGGCCGCCAGCACCGCAGCGCTGACCAGATAGTTCCCTGAGACGATCAAGCAGACAATGAAGACGGCCACGGACGTGGCTGCGCAGAACAGGATCGCGCGTGCGTCTCGCGGTCTCATGGAGCCTCCGCAACAGCGAACAGACGATCGTTGACGCTAACGAATGAACCAAGCCTTTCAGCGTCGCCAGCGACCCGATAAAGGCGCCGGAAGCGCTGGGCCGCAAGCAGCCTGCGCCTGCATAACTATGTTGCAGTGCGGAAGTGTCCGTTTTGAGGCCGCGCCCGCGTCCGAGGTCCCGAACGGGGCTATGCCGGCGAAGGATCCGCAAGCTCGGCGAAGACTCCGTCCAGCTGATCGAGCTCCAGCGGCTTGGGAAGCACGAAATCGACGTGGGCCGGAGCGTCGTCTCCGCTCGCCATGCGTCGTCCCCAGCCGGTGAGCAGCACGACCGGCGTTTCCGGGAACAAGTCCTTCACCGTGCGTGCGACCTGGTTGCCGTCGACATAGGGCATGCCGAGATCGGTGATGACGACATCGAACCGCTCGCCGGTGGCGTGCGCGGCGCGCAGCGCGTCGATGCCGGCCTGGCCGCCATCGGCGGCCGTAACCGTATGACCGCGAAGCTGCAGCACGAGGGCGGTCGAGCTCAGCACTGCGGGATCGTCGTCGGTCAGCAGCAGGCGCAGCGGCGGGATGGAGCGCCGGGCGGCCACGCGGGCTTGCCGCGGCCGGTCCTCGGAGGCGGCCGGAAGGTCGAGCCGAACGCGCGTGCCCGCCCCCGGCGCGCTGTCGATGTCGAGCTTCCCATGGTGGCGCTGCGCGGCTCCGTAGACCATCGCCAGGCCCAGCCCGGTGCCTCGCTCGCCCTTGGTGGTGAAGAACGGTTCCAGACAGCGCCGGCGCGTCGCCTCGTCCATGCCCGCGCCGGTGTCGCCCACTTCGATCCACACCCGGCGCTCGCCCTTGGTCCGCAGCGGCGAGGTCTGGGTGCGGATCGTCAAGGTTCCGCCGTCCGGCATCGCGTCGACCGCGTTGAAGATCAGATTGGTCAGGGCCTCGCGGAGTTCGGAGGCCGAGCCCATGACGGGGGGCAGATCGGTTTCGAGTTCGGTCGAGACGCGGATGACGACGCCGCGCTGCTGGGCCATGTCGCTCCAGCGGGCGCGCGTGAGCTCGACGACCTGCGGCGCCAGCTCGTTCAGGTCCACAGGCGCGAACTCGCCCTCCGTCTGATCGGCCCGGTAGAAATCGCGCATCCTGGCGACGGTGGCCGAGACGTCCTTCAGGACCCGGTCGATCAGCTGGAGGTGCCCGCGCATGTCGGACGGCCAATCGCGCTCCTGCTCGAGCATCGCCTGGTTGTAGATCGCGGCCGGCGAGATCGCGTTGTTGATGTCGTGGGCGATGCCGCTCGCCATCTGGCCGATCGCGCGCAGCCGCTCCTGCTCGAGCACGGCCTTCTGCGTGTGCTTCAGGTCGTCATAGGCTTGTTGCAGGCTGTCGCGCAGCTGGGTCTGGTGCGCCGCCAGCGCGACATGCTCGCCCAGCTGCCGCAGGAATTCGCAGTCCGAGCTGGCGAAGGCGGCCGGCGCAAGGCGGGCCACGATCAGCACGCCGAACACGTCCGACTCGATCGCCAGCGGCGTCACCACCAATGAGCGAAGCCCATGCGAGGCGAGCCGTTGCGGGAACGGGAAATCGACCTCGGTGACGTCCGGTTCGTAGACCAGTTCGCCCGCGACGCAGCGCGACAGGCCGTTGCCGTCGATCGGGAGTTCGGCGCGTTCGACGATGCCGAGTTCCCGGCCCAACGCCTGGCTGCGGACGCCGACGTGCTCGACCGTCAACTGGTGCGCCACCGGATCGTAGCGGCTGATGCAGACGAAGTCGGCGGGCATGCGGTCCTCGAGCGTCCGCACCACCACCTGGAAGATGCTCTGGACGTCCTGCCGCTGGCTGATCGCGCGCGTGATCTGTTCGAGCAGGTGCAGGCGCTCGAGCTGGATCTGCAGCCGCTGCTCCGCGACCTTGCGCTCGGTGATGTCGCGGACGAAGGCGCTGAAGCTCACCGTTCCGCCCGTACGGATCGGGGTGATGGAAAGCTCGACCGGGAACTCGTGGCCGTCCCGGTGGAGCGCCATCAACTCCACCCGCTGGCGCAGCACCTGCGCCTTGCCTGTCGTAAGATACCGCACCAGCCCCTGCCGGTGCGCCTCCCGGTAGCGTTCGGGCATCACGGTTTCGTCGACCGGCCGATCCAGCGCCTCGGCCTGGCTCCAGCCGAAGGTCTTCTCGGCCTGGGGGCTCCAGCCGGTGATCGCGCCCTTGCTGTCCATGGTGATGACCGCGTCGAGCGCAGTCTCGACGATCAGGCGGTTGCGCTGCTCGCTCGCCAGCAGCGCTTCCTCGGCCCGCCGCTGGTCGGTCACGTCGGTCGAGATGCCGAACACCGCATAGGTCCGGCCCGCGTCGTCGCGCAACGGCGATTTCACCGAAAGGTAGGTGTGGGCCCCGTCGTCAAGAAGGGCCGTCTCCTCCTCGGTCAGCGGGCGATCCGCACCGGCGACCCGCTGGTCCATCGCCCGGTACGCGTCCGCATTCTCCTTCGGAAAGATTTCGTGGTCGGTCTTGCCGATCACCGCGGAGCTTTCGACGTGGAACACGTCGGTGTAGCGCCGATTGACCATCAGGTACCGGCCGGCCAGGTCCTTGACGAAGATCAGGGCGGGACTGTTCTCGACGATCCCCTCGATCAATCGCTGGCCGCGGCGCTGCTCGGCCTCGCGAACCGAAAGCCGATGCGCCATCAGGATGGTGATTGCGGCCAGTCCCACGGCGGTCGCCACCGCCAGCACCGCGAATCCGAAGCTGGCGTCCAGGCCGAGCGTCCTGTCCGCCAGGACCAGCAGGCCCGCGAACACGAAGGGCACGGCGACGACGACCGGAAGGAACCGGCGAGCCGTCAGGCCGCCGCTGTCGTTCGCCAGCACCGCCGTGATCCAGCCTTCGCGCCTGGCGAGGAGCGTGGATACGAACAGCAGCGCAAAGCAGGCGGTGGTCGGCAGCGCCATCGCCGAGATCGGCGAGAGCCGATAGAGGGTGTCGACGCCGTAGACATAGCCGCCGACCGCCAGCGCGGTGACGGCGAGCCCCGCCGCGATCAGGGCCCCATACAGTCGGGCGGCACGTTGTCCGAGCGGCAGCAGTAGCGCGGTCGCCAGGAGCATGAAGTTGAATGCGGTCGCCGGAGCGACCCGTCCTCGTCCGGGGCCAAAGACATAACCGGCCCCGGCCGCCGGCGTCCCGGTCAGCCCGCCCTTCGCAATGAAGTCGCCGAGCGCGACGGCGCCGACGGCCAAGACGAACAGGAGCGCGCCGGTGCGTGCAAGGCGCGCGCGGCGGGCTGCGTCCTCGGGCAAGGTCAGGCTGAAGATCACGGCGGCGCTGGCGAGGAAGCAGACGATCGAGGCGACGGACATGGCCGCCGTGCCGGGGACGATGCTCGCCATCGCCGGGATGTCGAACGCCCAGCCGATGGCGGCCACCCCGCAAACGACTGCGACGATCCCAACGCCGATCCGGCTGAGCGCGGCTAATTTCTTAGCTTCGTCAACCATCGCTCCTCCCCACGGCGATTCATTTGATGTTGTCGCGCCTAGGTAGAAAGTATTAGCGCGGGTCGGTTGCTTTAGCCATATCGACCAAGTTCTAAAGCGCAGGTGCGCCTGGCCGTATGGCGGGGTCGTCCCGGGCGACAGGCGGGTTCCGGGCGGTCCGGCGCTGGACCGCCTTGACGACCGAAGAATGCGCCATTATGCATATGAACCAATATGCATACGAACGCTTTCGAGACCCTGGCCGATCCCACCCGCCGCCGCATCGTGGAGGCGCTGCGCGACGGCGAGCGGCAGGTCAACGACATCGTCGAGCGGGTGGGAATCCACCAGTCCGGCGTCTCGCGGCACCTGCGGATCCTGCACGAGTCCGGGTTCGTCTCGATGCGGCCGGACGGGCAGCGCCGCCTCTATGCGCTGCGGCCGGAGCCTTTCCGGGAGCTGGAGGCATGGCTCGCGGACTACCGCCGGCTGTGGGAAGCCCGCCTCGACCGCTTCGGCGCCGCGCTCGACCAACGGCGCAAGGACCAAGACGCAACCAAGAAGGAGCCAGGCCAATGAACGACATCAGTCCAGCCGCGAAAGCCGCGCCCCAGGCCGCGGTGGTCGTAGAGCGCACCTACCGTGCAGGGGTCGAGGACCTGTGGGCGCTATGGACGACCAAGGCAGGCTTCGAGTCCTGGTGGGGGCCCGAGGGCTTCCGCGTCGAGGTCCATAGGCTGGAGGCGCGCACCGGGGGCGCGCTGGAGTACGACATGATCGCCGACTCGCCCGAGGCGATCGCCGCGATGAAGTCCATGGGCCAGCCGCTGTCCCACAACACCCACGGGACCTATGCCGAGTTCCGGCCGCACGACCGGCTGAAGCTGGTGCACGTGATCGACTTCGTCCCGGGCTCGGAGCCCTACGAGACCGCGATCGAGGTCGACTTCGGCGTCGCCGGGGATCAGGCGCGCATGGTGGTCACGATCCACCCGCACCTCGACCCGCACTGGACCAAGATGTCCGTCATGGGCTTCACCAGCCAGCTCGCCAAGCTGGACAAGCGGTTCGGCTGGATGGAGCGGTAGACCAGATTCGGGCCGTCATCCCGGCCGCAAGCCTTCGCCGGGAGACTGGAGAGCCGGGACCCGGGGGACTGGGCGGCGCGCGTGGCCCCTGGGTCCCGGATCGGCCTGCGGCC
>Ga0164243_10014991_pt1 | contig 10748 bp, 12 predicted proteins | sample OricompcompostOP_FD_108781 | JGI IMG/M metagenome (GOLD analysis project Ga0164243, IMG submission 108781) | Organic Plus compost microbial communities from Emeryville, California, USA - Original compost - Organic plus compost (OP) | ecosystem: Engineered > Solid waste > Mixed feedstock >...
AGCCACAGGGTGCCGTCGCCGCCGAAGGCGTGCACGTCGGTGCCGATGCCCACGCGGGGTGCGCGCGGCGTCGCGGCGCTCAGCAGGTGACGAGCGCGCTCGAGGTCGGCGGGGGTGGTGATCTTGAAGCTCCGCTCGGAGCCCGCGATGTGACGCACCGGATGACCGGCGGCCGCGAACAGCGCGGCATCGTCGGTGTACTCCGCCCCCCGCTCGTTCGCCAGCGTGTACGCCGCCTCGAGCAGGTCTCGCGGGAAGCCCTGGGGGGTCTGGGCCGCGGCGAGCTCCGAGCGCTCGACCCCGTCGACCACCGCGTCGCCGTCGACGCGCTTGAGGGTGTCGACCACCGGGAGCACGGGGATCACTCCGCTCTCGGCGGTGACGGCCGCCGCGACCCGGTCGATCACGGAGGGGGGTGTGAGCGCGCGAGCCGCGTCATGCACGAGCACCGTGGTCACATCGCCCCACAGCGCGGCGAGCCCGGCGGCCACCGACTGCTGACGGGTCGCACCGCCCCGGACCACCACTCCCAGTTCCGCTCTGTCGCCCGCCGCGGCGAGCAGCTCGCTCTCGGCGTCGCCCTCGAAACCCGCGGGAGCGACCACGACGACCTGCGCGGGAGCCGCGGCGAACACGCCGTCGAGCGCGTGCCGCAGGATCGAGCGCGCGTCGATGCCGACGAAGGCCTTCGGCGCTCCGCCGTCCAAACGTGTACCGGAACCGGCGGCGACGACGACGATCGCGGTGTCGGGGACGGGGAGGATGCTCACGCTCTCACGTTACCCGGAGCACGAAAAAGGCGGATGCCGAAGCATCCGCCTTTCGAAGACGAAGACGTCAGGACGCGAGGACCTCGTCGAGCAGGGAGCCCGCCTTCTCCTCGTCGATCTTCTCGGCCAGCGCGAGCTCGGAGATGAGGATCTGCCTGGCCTTGGCCAGCATCCGCTTCTCTCCGGCCGACAGGCCGCGATCCTGGTCGCGGCGCCACAGGTCGCGCACGACCTCGCTGACCTTGATGACGTCGCCCGAGGCGAGCTTCTCGAGATTCGCCTTGTAGCGGCGCGACCAGTTCGTGGGCTCCTCGGTGAACGGCGCGCGCAGCACCTCGAAGACGTGGTCGAGGCCCTCCTTGCCGATCACATCGCGGACGCCGACGAGGTCGACGTTCTCGGCCGGAACCTCGATGATCAGATCGCCCTGGGTGACGTTGAGCTTCAGATACTTCTTCGTCTCACCCTTGATGATGCGCTCCTTGACCTCGATGATGGTCGCAGCGCCATGGTGCGGATAGACGACGGTCTCGCCAACCTCAAAAAGCATAAAAACATGTCCTTTCGGCAACCTCAAGGATACCACAGGGGATATACGCTAAGGTTCGCGCACCGGGGTCCGGGACGCGCCCGCGGATACCCATAGAATGGACGCGGAACACACGCCGGATCTCAGGAGGACCCGTGAAATCGCGCCTTGTCGCCTCTGCCGCCATCAGCGCCCTCGTCGTTCTCGGTGCGACCGGCTGCACGTTCATCTCTCCGCAGTCGACGAAGATCGAGTACTCACCCTCCGACGGTGTGAACGTGCCCGACAGCGACGGCCCGCTCGACGTCCGCAACGTGTTCATCGTCGCCACCGAAGACGGGTCGGTCGGCAACCTCGTCGCCGCGATCGTCAACCCCACCGACACGCGCTCGACCCTCACGATCACCCTCCCCGGCATCGACCCGTTCACCGTGACGGTGCCGGCCGGCGGCACCGTCAGCCTCGGCGCCGACGAGGAGCCGCTGCGCATCGTCGGTCTCGACACCAAGCCGGGCGCCACCGCCGAGGTGCACTTCCAGTCCGGCGACGGCATCGGCACGAAGACCGAGGTGCCCGTGCTCGACGGCACGCTCCCGTACTACGCCGACCTCGTCCCGAGCACGTCGACCGCGAGCTGACCGCTCCGCATCCCCTCTGTGCGCCGAGGCCGGTCGCCCGTGACGGCCGGCCGGCCTCCGTCGTCTCCGGGATCAGCCCTCGAAGCGATATCCGAGGCCGCGCACGGTGACGAGCATCCTCGGCTCGCCCGGGTTCTCCTCGATCCGTGAGCGGATGCGCTTGATGTGCACGTCGAGCGTCTTCGTGTCGCCGAAGTAGTCGCTCCCCCACACGCGATCGATGAGCTGCCCGCGGGTCAGCACACGGCCCGCGTTGCGCATCAGCACCTCCAACAGCTCGAACTCCTTGAGCGGCATGTTGATCTGCTCCCCCGCCACCGAGACGGTGTGCCGGTCGATGTCGAGCGTGACCCTGCCGCCCTCGAGCACCCGCTCGTCGAGCTCGCTGTCGGCCTGGGCGGCGCGACGGAGCACCGCGCGCATGCGCGCGAGCAGTTCGCGCGAGGAGTACGGCTTGGTGACGTAGTCGTCGGCGCCGAGCTCGAGCCCGACGACGATGTCGACCTCGGAGTCCTTGGCCGTGAGCATGATGATCGGCACGGCGGACGTCGAGCGGATCTGCCGGCACACCTCGGTCCCGGGCATTCCGGGGAGCATGAGATCGAGCAGCACGATGTCGGCGCCGCGTTCGCGGAACGCCGCGAGCGCGGCGGGTCCGTCTTCGGCGATCTCCACCTCGTAGCCCTCGCGACGCAGCAGGAAGGCGAGGGGGTCGGCGAGGTCTGGCTCGTCTTCCACGAGAAGGATGCGGGTCATGCGCTGTCTCCGTTTCGGACGCGCGCGGCGGCTTTCGAGCCTCCCCGCGCGCGCTTCTTCTTTTTCTTCTTCTTGTCGCCGGTGGCCGGTGCGTCGATGCGCGGCAGCCGCACGGTGAACGTCGAGCCCTTGCCCGGTCTCGACCACAGCAGAACCTCGCCGCCGTGCCGCTGCGTCGCGTGCTTGACGATCGAGAGCCCGAGTCCCGTTCCCCCGGTGCGGCGCGATCTCGCCTCGTCCGCACGGTAGAAGCGCTCGAAGATGCGCTCCCGATCGGCCTCGGCGATGCCGATGCCCTGGTCGGACACGGCGATCTCGACCACGTCGCCCTCCGCGCGCACGCCGATGCCCACGCGCGAGCCGCGCGGCGAGTACACGATCGCGTTGGCGATGAGGTTGCCGAACGCCTCGATGAGGATCTGTGAGTCTCCGCGCACCCACACGCCGCGGTCCCCGCCGCGCACCAGTTCCACCCCGGCGGAGTCGGCCTGCACCGCGTGCGCCTCGATCGACGAGACGAGCACCTCGTCGATCGACACCGGCCGCACGTCGGAGAGACCGTCGTCGGCCTGCAGCCGCGACAGGCTCATGATCCGGCCGGTGAGCTGGCTCAGCCTCGCGGCCTCCGCCGAGATGCGCGCAGCGAAGATGCGCACCTGCGCGGGATCGTCCGCGGCCGACTCGATCGCCTCGGCGAGCAGTGTCACCGCGCCGACGGGCGTCTTCAGCTCATGACTGGTGTTGGCGACGAAGTCGCGCCGCATCTGGTCGAGCCGCTCCTGCTCGGTGACGTCGCGGATGATCAGCAGCGCCATGCGAGGGCTGATCACACTCGCCCTCGCCGAGACCAGCCGCGGGTCGAGGCTGAGCCCGCCCCTGGTCAGGCGCAGCGACTCCGTGGCTGTTCCCCCGGTGCCGCGCACCCGTCGCACGAGCTGGCGGAGCTCGGGGTTGTCGATCGTCGATCCGACCTCGATGCCGAAGCGCACGGCCGCGTTCGAGGCCGCCAGCACCAGCCCCGAGGTGTCGACGACGCACGCCGCATCGTCCATGCTGGCCAGCACATCGGACACGCCGTCGGGAACGGCGGTGGACGTCTCTTCGGCCGCCCGCGCCCTGGTGCGGTACGCCCACACCACGAGCAGCGACATACTCACGCCGATCACCAGCCCGACGGCGAGCGCGAGCAGCGCGATCTGGGGCAGGGTCATGGTTCCACAGTAGAGTGCGTTCACCTCCGATCCGGCGGGTTCAGAGGACCTGGCGGCATCGCGAGAAGTACTATTCACGTGCTGGGCACCGTTCGTTAACCTTCGGGGCACACAATCGCTTCGGGCCCGTGCGGGAGCGCGCCGGTGCCCTCTCGTGCGGACGAACCGCCGTCTCTGGCCGACCATCCGGCCGAGACCCGAATGAAAGGGTGCGCCCCCAGATGCGCGAAGTCTTCCACCAGTCCCTCGAGGACCTCCAGTCCCGACTCGTCGAGATCGCCGAGCTCGTCACGATCTCCATCGACAAGGCCACCCGCGCCTTCGCCACCAGCGATGTGGCCCTGGCCGAGGAGGTCATCGCCGACGACGCCAAGATCGACGAACTCGCGGTGGCCCTCGACGAGCAGGCCATCGAGATCCTCGCGCGCCAGCAGCCCGTGGCGCGCGACCTGCGCATCGTCGTCACGGCGCTGCGCGTGAGCGCGTCGCTCGAGCGCATGGGCGACATGGCCGAGCACATCGCCCAGCTCGCGCGCCTGCGCTTCCCCGAGCGGGCCGTCCCGAAGGGCCTCAAGGGCACATTCACGAAGATGGGCGAGCTGGACGTCGAGATCGCCCGCACGCTGTGGGAGCTGCTGCGCACGCAGGACCTCCGTCTCGCCGACGCGATCCGCAACACCGACGACGACATCGACGAGCTGCACGCCAGCGTGTTCGAGAAGGTGCTCAGCGACAACTGGAAGGGCGAGGCGACCGCGACCGTCGACGCCACGCTCGCCAGCCGCTACCACGAACGGTTCGCCGACCACGCCGTCGCCGTGGCCAAGAAGGTCGTGTACCTGGCCACCGGTGACTGGAACGTCGAGGAGGACGACATCGCCCTCGCGATCGAGCAGCAGGAGCACGGACACGCCTGAGCGGACTCCGGTTCGACGGCACCCCCTCTGCGCGACGACGCCCCTCCTGATTCCCGGGAATCAGGAGGGGCGTCGTCGTGCAGAGGGGGCGTCGCGCGCGCGGGCGATGTCCCCCTCAGGTCACTTCTTGCCCTGGGCGGCGACGGCCGCCGCGCCGGCGGCCGCGGCCTCCGGGTCGAGGTAGCGACCGGGACCCGTCGGCACGTTGTTCTCGTCGAGCTCGTACACCAGCGGGATGCCGGTGGGGATGTTCAGCTCGGCGATGTCGGCGTCACTGATGCCCTCGAGGTGCTTGACCAGGCCGCGCAGGGAGTTGCCGTGCGCGGTGACGAGCACGGTCTTGCCCGCGGCGAGGTCGGGGATGATCGCGCTCTCCCAGTAGGGCAGCAGGCGGTCGATGACGAGCTTGAGCGACTCGGTGCGCGGCACCTCGCCGTCGATGCCGACGTAGCGCGGGTCGTTCACCTGGCTGAACTCGCTGTCGTCGTCGAGCGGGGGCGGCGGCACGTCGAAGGAGCGGCGCCAGAGCTGGAACTGCTCCGGTCCGAACTGTTCGAGCGTCTCGGCCTTGTCCTTGCCCTGCAGCGCACCGTAGTGGCGCTCGTTGAGGCGCCAGGAGCGGGCGACGGGGATCCAGAGCCGGTCGGCGGCGTCGAGGGCGATGTTCGCCGTCTGGATGGCGCGGCTCAGCAGCGAGGTGTGCAGCACGTCGGGGAGGATGCCCGCTTCGGCGAGCAGCTCGCCTCCGCGGCGGGCCTCGGCCTTGCCCTGGTCGTTCAGGCGGACGTCCACCCAACCGGTGAACAGGTTCAGCTCGTTCCACTCGCTCCGGCCGTGGCGGAGCAGGATCAGGGTGCGCGTCGCAGTCATGCAGCCAGTTTATCGACGGGGCTGGGAGGATTGAGCCATGGCGTCATCTCCCCTGGGCAAGCCCACTCGCGGCACCACGGGGACGAATCGCCTTCGCCGCAACGACCGCTGGATCGCCGCGAGCGCAGCGCTGCGCGGTGCGGCCGACCCGCTCGTCGTCGACCTGGGCTACGGCGCCAGCGGCGTGACGGCGTTCGAGCTCGCCACGCGACTGCGCCGGGTGCGGGAGGATGCCGAGGTGCTCGGGCTCGAGCTCGACCCGGCCAGGGTCGAGGCGGCCACGGCACAGCTCGACGAAGTGCGGGCGGGAGTGACCCCGTTCGCATCCGACCTGCGCGTGTCGTTCGCGCGCGGCGGTTTCGAGGTGCCCCTGCCCGGTGGCCGACGCGCCGCCGTGATCCGCGCGATGAACGTGCTGCGGCAGTACGACGAGAGCGACGTGGCCGGCGCGTGGCGCACCATGGCGGCGCGCCTCTCTCCCGCCGGGGTGCTCGTCGAGGGCACGTGCGACGAGATCGGGCGCATCGCCAGCTGGGTCGACGTGACCCCGATCGGAGAGCCGGTGCGGTTCACCGTCTCGCTGCGCCTCGCGGGTCTGGACCGGCCCGGCGTGGTGGCCGAACGCCTGCCGAAGGCGCTGATCCACCGGAACGTGCCCGGCGAGCGCATCCATGCCCTCCTGACCGACCTCGACAGGGCGTGGGAACGCGCCGCGGCGTTGTCGACGTTCGGGGCGACGCAGCGATTCCTTGCCGCCGTCACGGCGCTCAAGGCGCAGGGATGGCCCGTGCAGGGAGGCAAGGCACGCTGGCGGTTGGGCGAGCTCACCCTGCCGTGGGATGCCGTCGCGCCGCTGTCGTGATCAGCCGCGGCCGCGCGGATCCTCCGCCGTCGGGCGGCGGGAGAGACGGGTGAGACGCGGGACGTCGGCGGTCGCGCCGGCGTCGGCCGGCACGATCACCTGCTGCGACGCGGCGACGTCCGCCCCTTCTGCGCGAACGACGAGATCCCCGGCCGGCGCCCTGCGCGACAGCACGGCGAGCGCGATCGGACCGTCCTCGTAGTGCCGCGCGACGGAGGTGACGTGTCCCACCTCGTCGTCGCCGGCGAAGACGAGGTCGCCGGGGGTGGGAAGCACCGCATCGCTGCCGTCGAGCTGCAGCGCGGCGAGCCGACGAGGCGGGTGACCGAGGTTGTGCACCTTCGCCACCGTCTCCTGCCCGCGGTAGCAGCCCTTGTTCAGGTGCACCGCGGTGCGCAGCCAGTCGGACTCGTGCGGCAGGGAGCGCTCGTCGACCTCGGTGGCCCAGCGCGGGCGCCAGGCGGCCACGCGCAGCGCCTCCGCGGCGAGGAGGCCGGCCACGGAGTCCTTGCCGAGGGTCGCCGCCAGGGTGCCTGCCGCATCCGGGGTCATGATCGCCACCCGCCACGCGAAGGACGATCCGGGGTGGTCGTCGACCTGCGCGTACTGGTGCCCGCCGGCGCTCACACGCTGCCACGGGTCCGCCCAGACCAGGGCCGCGCCGTGCGGGGCGGATGCCGCCGCCACGACCGCCGCGGCGATCGACCCGCCGTCGACATAGCCGATGAGCGCGAGATCGGGACGAACCGTGACCGTCGCCAGGGTGCGGAACTTCATGCGGGTGAGCCAGGCGGCCAGCGGTTCGGCGTCGCCGGCGTCGGCGATCAGCCAGGTCGTCTCGCCATCGTCGATCACGCCCGCCGCATGCTCCACGTGTCCCTGCGGGTCGAGCACGAGCAGCTCCGTGCTCTCGCCCGCCGCGAGCCGGCCGAGGGCCTGCGACGTGACGGAGTCCAGCCAGCCCAGCCGTTCGGGTCCGGAGACCTCGATCACCGTGCGGTCGTCGAGAGGCACCACCGCGTCGCCGGCGGCCAGGCGGCGCTGCTCGCGGAACGCGTCACCGAAGTGGTCGATGCCGGTCGCCCCGGCGATCGCCCCCTCGATCCGCTCGAACGCGCCCATGTCAGACCCGGGCCAGGCGTGCCGAGGCGTGAGCGCGCAGGGGCGTGCCGAGTGCGGCGATGTCCCAGGCCCAGAGCAGGTGAGAGTCGACGAGCCCGTACATGCGCGATGCTGCGCCGTAGTCCTTCGCACCCGCGCCGCGGACGATCGCGTCGGACGCGATGTCGATGCGCGGACCGTTCACCTCGCCGAGATACAGCTCGAGCGTGCCGTCGGAGTGTGCGACGGAGACCTCGAGCGGGAACCCTCCGGATGCCGCGCGCAGCGCCTCGACATCGTCGACGCCGCGGGCGACGACGGGCGCGGTCGGCGGCAGGAGCGCCGGACCGGCATCCGCGGCGGTCGCCGGACGCGACACCCGCCAGAACCCGGTCTCGGCGACCAGGGGGATCCGGGCATCGCCGTCGTCGCCGGTGAAGGTCGCGGTGGCCGCGTAGTTCAGGAACGGACCTCCGTCGTGGCTGAAGCTCACCCGATGGGTGAACTCGCCCTGCAGACGGTCATCGCCGACCGGGTAGTCGATGACTCCGGTGCCCTCCCACACGCCGATCAGCCAGGCGAGGGGCGCGAGGTCTGCGGGGAGGTCGGTGGGCAGTTCGAGCATGCGCTCAGCGCTGGCCGCGGAAGAGGTTGCGCAGCACCACGACCGAGACGAACGCGATCGCGAGGCTCGCGAGCCCGAGCAGGCCGATGAAGAAGAATTCGAGCGCGACGAGGTCCATGACCTCCACATTACCCCTACCCCGGCGGTGTCAGCCGGTCGGGATGAGGGCGGCGACGCCGAATCCCACCGAGATGAGCCCGGTGAGCAGCAGGGCGCCCGTGACGCTGCACGCCACGCGGAAGATGAACCCGTCGGTCAGCCCGTACCAGAGCTGCACGGCGAATGAGAGCAGCACGAGCGCGCCGAAGACAATGAGCAACCACGGCACTCGCAGCTCTTCCGGCACGAACACGCCGACCGCGACAGAACCGAGGAACGCGATGCCCCACACGACGAAGACGCCGACGAAAGCGTTCCGCGGAGCGAGTGCTGGCTGCGACATGACTCCATTGTCACCCATCGGCTGCCGTATCATGGCGGCACGTCGACGATCAGCCCCCGACACGATCGTCGTCCGGAAGGAGAGTGTGTGGCCGAGGTCCTGGTGTTGACCAACGCGCCCGCCTCAGAGCCGGTGCTCCCCGCTCTGGACCTGCTCAGCCACCGCGTGCGCCACATCCCCGCCGAACCGGCGCAGCTCGTCAACGCGCCGGACGCCGACGCGGTCGTGGTCGACGCCAGGGCCGACCTCGCCGGCGCCAAGTCGCTGTGCCGTCTGCTGCGGGCGGCGGGGCAGGATGCTCCGCTGCTGCTGGTCGTCACCGAGGGCGGCATGAGCGCGGTCTCGGGCGACTGGGGCATCGACGACGTGCTGCTCGCCACGGCGGGGCCGGCCGAGGTCGACGCCCGCGTGCGCCTCGCCCTCGCACGGCACGACGAGGTCGCGGAGCCCACCCGCGTACAGGCGTCGGGCGTCACGATCGACGAGCAGTCGTACTCGGCCAAGCTGCACGGGAGGCCGCTGGATCTCACCTACAAGGAGTTCCAGCTGCTGCACTTCCTGGCCACGCACCCCTCTCGCGTGTTCACACGGGAGCAGCTGCTGAGCGAGGTGTGGGGGTACGACTACTTCGGCGGCACCCGCACGGTCGACGTGCACGTGCGACGGCTCAGGGCGAAGCTCGGCGATCAGGAGCAGATCATCGGCACCGTGCGCAACGTCGGCTACCGCTTCAACGTGTACGACGAGGACTCCCCCGTCGCGGCGGGATGACCCCGGCGCAATCGTTCACACGCGCGACACCTGGCGGTGCTTAGATGTACCCCATGATCGATCCCGCACTCGCCGATGCCGGTCTCGGCGACTCCGAAGACGATGACTTCGACGCCGTCGAGTCGCCCGACGCGCTGCTCCCCGACCACCGCTACCTCGACCGCGAGCTGAGCTGGCTGGCGTTCAACCAGCGGGTGCTGGAGCTCGCCGAGGACCCGAGCCTCCCCGAGCTCGAGCGGGCTAACTTCCTGGCCATCTTCGCCAGCAACCTCGACGAGTTCTTCATGGTCCGCGTCGCCGGACTCAAGCGGCGCATCATGACCGGCCTCGCGGTGCCCACCAACATCGGCCGCTCGCCCGTCGACGCCCTCGCCGACATCTCGCGCGAGGCGCACGCGCTGCAGCTGCGGCACTCCGACGCGTGGACGGCGCTCGTGCGCCCCGCCCTCGCCGACGCCGGCATCGAGATCGCTGACTGGGCGGATCTCTCCGACGCCGAGCGGGGCGCGCTCACCGAGTACTTCCAGGCGCAGGTCTTCCCCGTGCTCATGCCGCTCGCGGTCGACCCCGCGCACCCTTTCCCGTACATCTCCGGTCTCTCACTCAACCTCGCGATCCGCATCCGCAACGCCCGCACGGGCAGGCAGGAGTTCGCCCGCCTCAAGGTGCCGCCGATGCTGCCGCGCTTCGTCGAGGTGCCAGGAGGCGGAGAGATCCTCCGCTTCATCCGCCTCGAAGAGCTCATCGCCAACCACCTCGACGACCTCTTCCCCGGCATGGAGGTGCTCGACCACCACGCGTTCCGTCTCACGCGCAACGAGGACATGGTCATCGAGGAGGATGAGAGCGAGAACCTCATCCAGGCGCTCGAAGCCGAGCTCATGCGGCGGCGCTTCGGGCCGCCCATCCGCCTCGAGATCACCGACGACATGGACGACGTGACGCTCGACCTGCTCGTGAGGGAGCTCGACATCACCGACCAGGAGGTGTACCGCCTCCCCGGTCCCCTCGACCTCCGCGGGCTCTTCGACCTGGCGCGCATCGACCGCCCCGATCTGCGCTACCCGCCGCACCTGCCGACGACCGCGGTGGCGTTCCAGCCCGGCGACAGCAACGAGCGCGCCGACGTGTTCAAGGCGATCCGCACATCGGACGTGCTCGTGCACCACCCGTACGAGTCGTTCACGACGAGCGTCGTGGCGTTCCTCGAGCAGGCGGCCCGCGACCCGCACGTGCTCGCCATCAAGCAGACGCTC
>Ga0164243_10014992_pt1 | contig 10748 bp, 5 predicted proteins | sample OricompcompostOP_FD_108781 | JGI IMG/M metagenome (GOLD analysis project Ga0164243, IMG submission 108781) | Organic Plus compost microbial communities from Emeryville, California, USA - Original compost - Organic plus compost (OP) | ecosystem: Engineered > Solid waste > Mixed feedstock >...
GAACCTCCTGAGGATTCGCTAAGCCTGATCCGACCGGTGTAAACGATGTACCTGGACTGCTGTGTAAAGGATGTACCTGGACGAAACCCGGCGCGATCCCTCACCCTAACCCTCTCCCTTCGGGAGAGGGGATGCTCGACAGCGCCGTCGTCGCGCGGTCTTTCGTCTCGATGATGATCGGCAGCAGCGCCAATCCCAGGAGCGGTATGAATCCCACATAGAAGATCGCTTCGCCCGCATTCCCGCCCGCGGCGATGGCCCCGACGATGAACGGCCCCGGCGCCGCGACGATGCGCCCGATGTTGTAGCAGAAGCCCGAGCCTGTCGCCCGCACGCGCGTCGGGAACAACTCCGGCAAATAGAACGCGAACACGCCGGCGACACCGTACACGCCGATGCCGACGACGACGTACGACAGCAAGCTCGCAAGCCCGGTGAGCTTCATCCCGAACGCGACGAAGATCGCAAGCGACGAGAGCGCGAAATAGATCGCGAACATCGCACGCCGCCCGAGCCGCTTCGCGATGGGAATCGACACCAGGATGCCGATCAGCCCGCCGACATTGAAGGCGAGCGTCGCCTGCATCTTCCAGCGCTCGATCAACATGACGGTTGCCGTTGCATCGAGGCCGCTCGCTCGCGCACTTTCGCGCGCTGCTTCGGTCGCGACGGTGGGCAAGAATGCGTTCGAGCTCCACCATGCGATCAGCGCGACGAGCGCCGTCAGCGTGCCGCAGATCGTCAGGCGCCGCACCGGCGATTGAAACAGCTCGCGCAGGCGCACGGGCGATGCCGCCCGCTGCCGTTGCGCGCTCCAGCTCTCCGGCTCGTGCAGGAAGTAGCGCACGATGAACGCGATCGCCGCCGGAATCAGCCCGCACAGGAACACGATGCGCCATGACCATTCGGGCGCGTGCGCGAGCCACACGCCGGAGATGTTGTAGGTGACGAAGGTGGCAAGAAACAATCCGAGCGGCGATGCCGTGTAGAGAAGCGCGCCCGCCTCCACGCGCCGCTGCTCCGGCACCACCTCCGCAACCATCGCCGCGCCCGCCGCCCATTCGCCGCCGATGCCGAGGCTCGCCAATGCGCGGCAGATCATGAACACCCAGAGGTTCGGTGCAAACGCGCACGCAGCGGTGCCGAGCGCGTACAGCAACATCGTCAGCATCATCGTTCGGACGCGGCCGATGCGATCACAGACGACACCGAACAGCACACCGCCGATTGCCCAGCCGACGAGCAGCATCGCAGTCAGGATTCCCGTCCAGTACGGTGTCGCCGCGCGCGCTTCGGGCGAGCCGAGCTCCAAGCCGAGCAGGATCGGCACTGCGTTCGGCGCGACGTAGTTGAACAGCAAGGCATCGAACACGTCGAATCCCCAACCCAACCACGCGGCGAACAGGACGGTCCATTGATAACGGCTGAGATTGAGCATGATCGTGCGTGTTCTCGTGGGAGGTTTATGCGATCTCGCGCCAGGCGCCGAGCAATGGAAAGTACAGCGCCATTCTCACTCGGGGCGCCGGCTGCCATTGCTGCATCAACTGAGCATAGCGATGCAGCTGTCCCGAGTAGCGCACGACTTCTTCGTCGAGGAAGGCCTCGAGCCCGCCGCCCTCGTGCGTGCTCGTCTTGAAATCGACGATCCACCGCGTGCCTTCGGCGTCGATGAACGTGCGATCGATGACGCCTTGCACGAGCTGCCCTTGCACGATGCCGGTGAGCGCCAGCTCCGATTGCAGCTCTCGCACCTCGGACGTCAGACCGAGCAGCCAGCGCCCGCGCGGGTCGCTGCGCATGCGCTCGATTGCATCGATCACGCGAGAGGCGCCCTCGGCGCATCGTTCCGGAGGAACACCGAGCTCCGCGAGCTCGACTTCGAGCCGCGCACGATCGCGTGCGGCCAGTGCGATGCCCGCGCGCAGCGCGCGATCGAGCTCGCGATGCACGAGCGTTCCGACCTGCCGGCCGGTTTGCGTGACCCAATCGAAAATCGGCCGCGCGCCTTCGACGTCCACGACCGCCGCGGTTCGAGCCAGGATCGCGGGCGCGGGCGGGGGCGGTGACCAGCTCCATGGCAATCGGCGCAAATACTGCGGCGGCGGCGCGAGGTCCGTGACGGAGGGAATGTCGGCGTCCGGCGCGGCCGACTCGAACTGTGCGACGAGCGCGGGCCACAGCATGCGCAGCATCGATCCCTTGCGCGGCTCGGTGAGCTTCATTTCGTTGTCGCGCATTTTCGCGCTGACGTTGCCGAGCAGGTGCAGATGCTTCCTCGCGCGCGTTGCCGCGACGTACAGCAATCGCCCGCGCTCGAGCAGAATCCGTCGACGCTCGAGCGAGTCGATCCAGCGGTAGATCGGATCGGGATCGCTGCCTTCGGCCTTGATCGGCGCGAGCACGATGCCGCCCTCCTCGCCCGCGATGCGCGTCCAGCGCAGCAGCTCGCGATCCTCGTTGCGCATCCAGCTGTCGAGGCCTGGCAGGATCACTGTGTCGAACTCGAGGCCTTTCGCGGCGTGAATCGTCATGAGCTCGACGCTCGATTGCTCGAGAATCCGCGGCCGCGCGAACAAACGCTCGAGATGCTCCTCGAGACGCGCCACGTCTTCGAGATCGCCGGCCGCATCGAGGTCTTCGAGCTTGCGAAAGAAGGCTTCCGCATCTTCGAGATCCTGATCGCGCACGGCCGTCGCGGCGCCCGCGAGCGCATTCCAGGCGCGCTCGACCCACATTCGCAGCGGCCAACGCCCGCGCTCGGACAATGCCGCGCTCAACACCGCGTGCGTGCGAGCAATGCGGCTTTGCGCGTCCTGAGTCAGTCCCGGCACATCTCCGTGCGCCGCGGCATGCAGCGCGTCTTCGATCGTCAATGCGGGAAACGTCGCGAGTGCATGCAGATCAGCAAGCCCCAATCCGCACCACGGCGCACGCAACACGGAGAGCCACGCCGTGCGGTCCGCGACGTGCAAGAGCGCGCGGGTGAGCGCGATCAGGTCCTGCACGATCGGCCTGTCGTACAGGCGCTCGATCTCGACCGCCTGGAAATCGATCCCGGAGCGCGTGAGCTCGCGTGCGATCGCATCGACGCGCGTTCGCGTCGAGACGAGGATCGCGATGCGCCCGTCGCGATCGAGCTCGAGCGTTCCGCGCACGATCTCGGCCACTTTCGCGGCTTCCGTCGCGCGATCCGCGTTGATCAGCGGATGCACGGTGATGGCGCCGTCGCCGCGCCGAGTCGCCGCGCTCGGGCTGTATTCGACGGCGCCCTGCTCGGCATTGCTGCGCTTCGCGAGCACGTCTGGAAAGACCTGATTCACCCACGAGACGATCGCGGGCTCCGAGCGGAAATTCGCCGTGAGCCGCAACGGCGTCAGCGGCACGTTGGGAAGGCCCTGCCGCTGCAATTGAATGAACAAGCCGACTTCGGCCTGGCGGAAGCGATAGATCGACTGCATCGGATCGCCGACGCAGAACAACGTGCGTCCGTCGCCGGGCTGCCAGCCCGCCGTCAGGCGCTCGAGCAGGTCCTGTTGCGCGAACGAGGTGTCCTGAAACTCATCGACGAGCAAATGCTGCAAGCGATAGTCGAAGGCCAACGCAAGATCCGTCGGCTCGTCCGCGGTGCCGAGCGCCTGGAGCGCACGCAGCGCAATCTCCACGTAGTCCGCCTGCGTGCGTGATTGAAATACGAGCTGCAGCTCCGCGACGGCGGCGGGCAGCAATTCGAGCAGCGCTTCCAGGATTCGCCATTGATCCTCGGAATACACGGGATCGGGCAACAGCTTCAGGTCCGCGAGCCGCTCGCAAGTTTCGGGCTCGCCGCTCAAGTCGCGCAGCAGTCGCAGAACGCGATCCTTCGCTTCGCGATTCGTGGTCGGAAAGCCGTGCACCTTCGTGACCGTCGTGTACAGGTCACCGTCTTGCTTGAATGCCATCGCCGCAAGCGCTCGCCATGCGGGCAGACACGCGCTGTCGGGCGCGAGCGGTGCCGGGGTGCTCAAACAGGCTTCGAGCTGCGCGCGCCGCTCCGGCGCCAGCCCATCGTTCGCGAGCAGGTTCGAAGCCGAGTACTGCGCGAGCGACAGAAACTCGGCGAGCCGCACGGGTCCGAGCAGATCGCCCAGCTCACTGAGATGTCGTTCGACCACGCGCCGCAAGGTCGCTTCCAATGCAGCCCGCAGATCCGCACTCGCGCCGGCACGCACGACCGGATGCAGCCATTGATCACGCTTCGCAAGCAGCGCGGTCAGCAATTCGATCAGCCGGTCGACCCGGTTGCCGAGATGCACGATGAGCGCTTCGAGCTGCCGTGCGGTGGGCGAGCCGTCGCCCAGTCGCGCCAACATCTGCAAACAGGCTGCTTCGTACAGCCCCGAGGCGTCGTCGGTTGGTTCGACCGCGGAGCCGGTGCCTGCGAGGATCGGCAGCCGGCGCGCGAGGCTTGCGCTGAATGCATCGATCGTCTGAATCCGCAGCCGCGAAGGTTGTTGCTCCAGCTGCCAACCATGCGCGCGATCAGCAGCGCGAACGGCGCTCGCGAGGTCCCACGTCGTGCGCTTGTGCGGACTCTCGGGCGCTGGGCCATCGGCGGCGATGAGTGCTTGCAGAATGCGATGACGCATTTCCGCCGCAGCCTTGCGCGTGAAGGTGATCGCGACGATCTGCTCCGGCGCCTCGACCGTCGCGAGCAGGCGCAAATAGCGCTGCGTCAGCAGCTCCGTCTTGCCGGAGCCTGCCGGTGCCTGCACGATGAACGAGGCGCTCGGATCGAGCGCTCGCGCGCGTGCTGCGCCGTCCGCGAGGGCGTCACTCATCGTCGACCTCGGCGTGTTCGGCGACGCCGAGCTCGTGAATGCGACACAGCGTGCTCAGGTGGCAGGTTTCGCATTCGCGCGGCAGCGGATCGACGGCGGCTTCGCCCGCGACGAAACGCTCGGCAAGGCGCGTCAGCGTGAAATGCCATTGATCCTGCAGCGCCTCCCAATCCATCGGATCGCCCAGGTCGACGCGCAGCCGGCGCGGCGGATAGGCATCGATGCCGGGTGCGGCGTTCGCGCCATCGCTCCAGCCGCGATATTCCACCTTGCCCGTCGCGAGCACGACGAACGCAAGCGCACGCAAGCGCTCGCCGTGCGCGAGCCCATACAACGGCAGTTGCGGCCGTCGTGGGCGGCCGGGCCATGCGTCCAACCAATCGCGCGGCCGGTTCGCGTCGCCGAGCTTGTAGTCGATCAGCAGCTCGCCGCCTTCGGCCAGTTCATCGATGCGGTCGGGGCGCAGCGTCACTTCCAGGCCGCCGATCGAGTAGCGCTCGGCCGTTTCCGCAAAGCGCACGCGGAAGGGCGGACGCTCGCGCTCGATCGCAAGCAGCTGCATCACTTGGCGGACCGTCGCTGCGACTTCGAGCGTCGCGAGGCGCTCGCGCACGCGTGTATCCGGCTTCAATGTTGCGATGGCGTGGCGCTGTGCGGACTCGCGAACGCGCTTCACGAGTTCGTCGTCGCTCAGGGCCAGCAATGCTTCTTGCGTGCCGAGCTCGCCCCAGATGTCCTGTAGTACCTGATGCAGGATGCCGCCGCGATCCGCAGGCGCAACGCCGACTGAGACTCGCGCGAGCGGCTGCGCCTTCAATCGCAGCTCGGCATGCGCCTTGAACGGACAGCGCGATTGCAGCTCGAGAATCGCAGCGCCGCCCGACGCGCTTGCACCGATGACTGGCGGAGCGCGATCGTCGATCGTTTGCTCGAGCACCGGTCGATGTTCGAAGAGCGTCTCGCGCAGCGTCGGTACGCGCTTTTGCTGCGCGCTGCCGCGCGGGTACTTCGCGAGCAGCGGGCTCATGCTGAGCTCGGCATCGCCATCGCGCTCGGGCCAGCTGAAGACGACGGCCGGCGCGCTGCGGGTCCAGCGCTCGAGCTGCAATCGCGCGAGCTGCAACAAGCCCGCAGGCGTCGCATCCGGAATTCCGACCTCGCGTTGCAGCTCGAGTGGAATCAGCGGATCGGGATTGAGCGGCGCGGGCATGCGATCCGCTTGCAAGCCAAGGACACGCAATGCGTCGAATTGCATCCCGGCGCTCGTCATCGCGTCGATGACGATGACGGAGGCGTTCGTCGTTTCGGGCTCGAAAGGCGTTTCCCGCAACAGCTCCTGGAATCGATACAAGGCCTGGCGTGCATTGAGGCGGGAGGCGACGGCATCGAGCGAGCCGAACTCTGCGAGCGCATCCTGAAACTTGGCGAGCGTTTGATGCTCGATGCTCGTGAGCGTGCGATCACCGGGCCAGCCGATTCGCAAGAGCAGCGTTTGAAAGCGTTCGGCCCAGACGCTCGGCGCCGCCTGAGCGAATCCCGCGCGCAGCAATCCGGTGAGCTCGCGTGCCGCGAGCGCAAGCTGCTCGCATTGCATGATGGCGGCCCAGCGTTCGAGCTCGAACCAATCCCAACGGTCGCGTTGTTCGTCGCGCAAGCGCTGATCGGCGAGTGCACGGCGGCTGCGCTCCGCTTCTCCGCCGACGATGAACGGCGAGCGCAGGAGGCGCCCCGCGAGCGTGCTGTCGCCCTCGCCTGTCGCGAGTCGAAGCACGAGGAGCGCGGCGTCGATGAGCGGATAGCTGTTGAGCGGCGCGGGTGCGGCGATCACGACAGGCACGGCAGATGCCGGCGCTTGCGTATGGCGTTGTCCGGGCGCGAAAGCATCTTCGAACACCCGGCGCACTTCGTCGCGCCGCGATGCCAGGTCGCCGACGATCACGCCGACAGACCCGGCACCTGCTTCCACACGCGCGCGAGCCCACTGGGCGGCGAGCTCGATTTCAGCAGCCGCATCGGGGGCACCAACGACTTCGATCGCAACGCTCTCGTGCGCGGCGATCCCTGCATCGACGACTCGATCGGCTGCTCGCCAGCGCTCGACGAGACGCGCCAGCGCCGGGACGAGCACGTCGAATCCCGCGAACACGAGTCGATCTTGCGGCATGAAATCGACTGCGTGCATCCAGCCCGCGAGTCGCGAATCATCGATGGCGCGCAGCGCCGCGCAGCGCTTCTCGAATTCGCGACACCAACCGAACAATGCGGCCGCCTCGGGGGTATCGAATTCCTGCAGGCGCTCGATTGGAATCAGGTAGTCGTGCAGCCGCTGCCAACTGCGCGCCGCCAATCGCGCCGCGTTTGCCGGCGCGAGCAGGTCGCGACCTGCTGGGCTGCTCGCGACGATCTCATCCCACAGCACACGCGCCTGCGCCGGTGTGAGCAGTCGCTCGACGTCGGCATTCTGAGTCGCCCGCGCCGCAAGCCTTTGCTGACGCAGCCAGGCGGACCAGGGCAGCACCTGCGGCGTACGCCAGACGGTCAACCCGCGCGCTTGGGCGTATTGCGCGTACTGCAAGCGCATCGCATGCGCGAGGCGCCGACTCGCGGTGAGCGCGACGACGCCTTGTTCGAGAAGGGGGTTCAGTTGCACGCGCGGAAAATACCAAACGCGAGCGGCGCGCGCGCGATGCGTGAAGGGCTGCTGGGCTGTGGGGCTGCTGGCGAGAACGGAAGCGGGCTTTCTCTGGCCAGCAGCCCAGCGCCCAGCAGCCCTTCAGCCGAGATTACACAAGCATCTCCGATCGCGCCCTGACCCGCGTTCCCGTGCCGCTACTTTCCTACGACCGACAGCGCCGGCCCCGGCCGCGATACCGGCTGTGCGCCGGACGCGTAGCTGTCGAGCAGCTCTTCCATCCGCTGAAAGACATCGGCGAGCACTTCGGCGCGCGGCAGGTTCGTGATTCGGAAATGCGTCTTGTAAGGCGTATTGAAGCTCGTTCCCGGCGCCAGCAGCACATGCTTGTGCTGGAGCAGATCCAAGGCGAATTGCTGATCGTTGAACTCCGGGAGCACGCCCGGACGCACGCCGATGAACGCGTAGATCGCCCCTTGCGGGGCATGCACCTGCAGATACTTGCTCTTCGCGACGCCTTCGAGAATGGCCTGGCGCGATTGATAGAGCCGGCCGCCCGGCCGCGTCAGCTCATAGATGCTCTGATAGCCGCCGAGCGCGGTCTGCACCGCCCATTGTCCCGGTACGTTGCTGCAGAGTCGCAGCGAGGAAAGCTTGTCGAGCGCGCTCAGATATTCGCGCGCGGGCTCGACATCGCCCGAGAACGACACCCAGCCGACGCGATAGCCGCACGCCCGATACACCTTCGACAAACCCGACAGTGTCGCGCACAACGTGCCTTGCACGAGCGTCGCCATCGGGACGAACTCGGCTTTGTCATAGAGGATCTGATCGTAGATCTCGTCGCAGAACAGAATCAGCTGATGGCGCTCGGCGATGCGGGCGATCGCCTCGAGCGTTGCGCGCGAGTACACGGCGCCGGTCGGATTGTTCGGATTGATGACGACGATCGCGCGGGTCCGGCTCGTGATGAGCGCCTCGAGCTCCTGCGGATCGGGCTGGAAGCCATGCTCGGGCCGACACGGATAATGTACGGCGCGGCCGCGATTCAAATTCACCGCCGCAGTCCAGAGCGGATAGTCCGGGCTCGGCACCAGCACTTCATCGTCGGTCGACAACAGCGCGCGGAGCACGAGGTCGATCAGCTCGCTGACGCCGTTGCCCATGTAGACCTCATCCGCCGTGACGCCGCGCACGCCCCGGCTCTGCTGCTGCATCACGACGGCCTCGCGCGCCGGGAAGATGCCCTTCTGATGCGAATACGCTTCGCTCGCGCGCAGGTTCTCGATCATCGCGAGACGCATCGTCTCGGGCGTCCGGAAGCCGAAGACGCCAGGGTTGCCGATGTTGAGCGGAATGATGTCGTACCCCATCCGCTCCATTTCGTTGGCGCGGCGTGCGAGATCCCCACGAATCTCGTATTTGACGTTCGCAAGGCTGGCACTGGGGCGGATGGTGCGCATAGTGGGCTACGGGTTAGGGGCTACGGCCGTAGAAGATAACAGAACCTCGACCATGCAATGTCCAGACACCTGGCTGCTGCGCAAAGCATCACAGACACACTCCTATTCCGGCCGTAGCCCGTCGCCCCTCACCCTGAGTCCTCGCTCAATGCTCGACCAAGAGCGACCCGAACCCCTCGATCTTGTCCTCGATACCGAGGCTGCGCAGGGCGTGCCAGTACATGCAGGTGTTGACCGCCAGCACGGGCTTGCCGAGCCAGCCCTCCGCCTCGGCCGCGACCTTCGCAAAGGCGAGGTTCGTGCCGACTTGCAGGATCAGCTCGACGCTCGGATCGTCCACTTCGCGAACGGCACGGCGCAGACGCTCCGGCGGCTCGTGCGCCATGAGCAGCGGACTGTTGCACTTCAGGCCCAAGAGGTTCACGACCTCGAAGCCGCTGTCCGTAAAGGAACGGCGCACCTGAGCATCGCCCGCGGGCATATAAGGAGTAATGAGCGCGATGCGGCGCACTCCGCCATAGCGCTGAATCGCGGCAAGACAGGCCTGCGCGCCGAGAATGACTTTGACGTGAGCGCGCGATTCGAGATGCGCCTGCAATGCGTTCACGTCGAGCGTGCCCTCCCAGAACGTCTCGGCGGACATCGCCACCGCGATCGCCGCGGGCGAGCACGCGAGGATGCCGTCGATCGCGGACTCGATCGACGCGCGCACGGTGCTCATCATCGTTGCGAATTCCTCGTCGCTCGCGACCGGCGTGTCGGGGATGACGACGCGCATCATCTGGTTCGTCACGCCCCGCGGACGCATCGCATCGAATTCGGGCTGGACGATCGTGTTGCTGGCGGGCGCGATGACACCGAGCTTGAGTCGAGGAGCGAGTGCGTCGGGCATGGTTGTTCTAAGTGTGAGGCAATGGCGTAGACGCCGGGCCGCGGCAGTTTAGCGTGGCCGCCGCGCGCAATTTCTCGACGCATTCCGCAGAGTAAGACTTCAGCGTCCGACTTTCCGATTTCGCTCGCCCATGCGCCTGCGCCGCTCGCCTGCCCTCTTCCGTGTTTGACTCCACCGCCTCCTCCCGTTAACGTGCCCGCCGCTGCCCGGCGGGCGGCAATCCCATATTTGTCGGCGATTCAGGCCCGATCCGCGCCCCCTTCGACTACGCAGGTATCGGCGGGCGTCGCTGGGCCTGCCGACAGTCACTCGTTGACTTCCGACTCTGGAGCATGGCGTGAGCAAAATTTTGGTGGGTCTCAAGCGAGTCGTGGACTACAACGTCCGCGTCCGCGTCAAACCCGACGGCACGGGTGTCGTGACCGAAGGCGTCAAGATGAGCATCAATCCCTTCGACGAAATCGCGCTCGAAGAAGCTCTGCGCATCAAGGAAAAAGGCGGCGCGACGGAAGTGATCGTCGCGAGCATCGGACCCGCCGACACGCAACAGCAGCTGCGCACGGGCCTCGCCATGGGCGCAGACCGCGCGATCCTGGTGCAGAGCGATACGCCGGTCGAGCCGCTCGCCGCCGCGAACGTATTCCTCAAGCTGATCGAAAAAGAGTCGCCGAGCATCGTGCTGCTCGGCAAGCAGGGCATCGACGACGACAACAACCAGACGGGCCAGATGCTCGCCGCCTTGTGGAATCGCCCACAGGCGACGTTCGCGTCGAAGATCGAGCTCGAGGGCGCGAAGGCGAAAGTGACGCGCGAAGTCGATGCCGGCCTCGAGACGATCGAAGTCGATCTGCCCGCCGTGTTCACGAGCGATCTGCGCTTGAACGAGCCGCGCTACGTGAAGCTGCCGGACATCATGAAGGCGAAGAAGAAGCCGCTCGACA
>Ga0164243_10014994_pt1 | contig 10747 bp, 8 predicted proteins | sample OricompcompostOP_FD_108781 | JGI IMG/M metagenome (GOLD analysis project Ga0164243, IMG submission 108781) | Organic Plus compost microbial communities from Emeryville, California, USA - Original compost - Organic plus compost (OP) | ecosystem: Engineered > Solid waste > Mixed feedstock >...
CATGTACTCCAGGTCGACGGGGCTGAGACGGAAGCCAGCGTTGACGAGGGCGACAAAGTCGGCGGGAGCAAGACTCTTGAGCCTCGCTGCGTTTTCGACCGTCGTCGACCATACCATCGTCGCAAAGTTTCCGGGGAGGGGAAGCATGGCGAGTGGGCCAGTGGGCAGGAAGCGTTGATACGCGGTCTTCATGCCGTGGCCGCCATAGCCGTCATCTTCAATTTGGAGAGTAGCAACTACGCCGTGCCTCTCGTAGGCCCAGCCTCGGCTCGGGATGTCCGCGAAGGTTCGCACGGGGCTGTTGGCCCCATCGGCGCCAACTAGTAGCCTCGCCCATAGTTTCTTCCCGCTCGATAGCTGTAGAACGGGCCACTCGCTGAGATCCATACCCTCCGTCTCCTCGCCGAGGGAAATCTCCTCGACCTTGGCGCTGTCGAAGATGGATACACCACCGAGTTCGTGGATTCGACGTAAAAGGCCGTGTGTCATATTCACATTCTCAATCATGTAAGCTACGACGTCTCCGCTCTTGGAGCCCGGGAGAGTGTCGAACTCGATCCGGGCGCCCGTCACGCCATCCCAGACTTGCATCTCTTGATATTCCTGGATACGATCTCGCTTCATGTGCGACCAGGCACCAATGTCGTTTAGGTAGTGCGCTGAAGTCGGTGTGAGGGAGACACATCGGTTGGAGAACTTGTCGGACGGGAGGGACCAGTCGGGGAGCTTTGTGAGGTCTTGGGCTTCGACGAGGGCGACTCGTAGGCCACTAGTTACGGGATTGGCGCCTAATGGACGGAACAACGTGTTAGATTCAGACACTAAGTAAGATCATATGGCGAAGGGTAAAGCGTACGGAGAGAAGCCAAGAGACTAAGTCCAGCAGGCCCACCTCCAACACACACGACATCGTAGATATCAGGTTCGGCGCTGGTGCTGTAGAATCGAGGGAGCTTGGTCCGGAGGTGGCCTGTACAGCGCCGGCAAACAAACCGAGTGCTGGGAAGAAGGATTCGGCTCGACATTTTCTCAGGAGAAGCTTCGCTCCTCAGATAGGTTATGGGCGGCTCAATTGACCCGCCTCTCGAGGACAATGTTGAAGTTCAGGTGTGGTTCGATACGGTGATCACTGCTGTTGAAAATCTGCTGAATCAGCAATTTAAGCTCAAACATCTATAAGTGCCCGAGAATACCCAAGAACGCCATTGCGGCCGCGACTAGTTTACTAGCTATTCTTAGGACGTGGACCTAACGATATCTGGGAGACGAGATATTATTGATCCGGCTCGTCCATGAGGAGCTAGGTAGCAGGCCAAAATCACAACCTCTTCAAGAGTGTATGAGGCCTCGACTGAGAGAGTCCAGGTACCTAGTATCAAATCATCGAACGCGGCCCACCATTCAGATGCAAATCTAACCCAAATAACCGCCTCGAGGAAAATTACCAGGGAGAGTACCGGCAGATCAAGAATAGTGTACACATCCGTAGACGAGCTATGAAGACACCCAATATATATTCACATCAAGTGTTGTTGCTGGCATGGGAAGCGACCCAGCCATACTTTCGCTTCTTTGCCACATCGAAGTCGTCCCTTGCTTGTATTAGTCAGAAACGCGCACGTGCCAAGACCGAGAACTTGGGACTTGGAAGTCACTAGTTCCACCGCGTTGCCCCGACAAGAAAAGAGCAACTTTGAGTGGTGCTTTTCTGCTTAGATGATAAACATAGGCTTCAGTGGACAACATCCCACTTGCGTCAGACCTCGTCAATTCTCCCTTTCTCCCCAGCCATCCAATCCTAGGCAACCTTCCATCGGTCGCGACCCCAAGACCTATTTATAAGCTGCGGGAGGCCTGCAACTTGCCGGCCTATATTATCAGCAGGGCAATTTTGGAAACTTTGGGTTCGAATTTTTCTATCATTCCACATCATTCAAGCCCGTGTCTCGACCCGTGCTTCGGCAGAGCACATCGATCAACATCCGAAGATGTCTGATAACGAGGGGCAAGAGTACCTCCAAGATGACTTCCAGCCTGAGAGTTTGACGGTACCTCGTCTGCGATCTATACTGGTGAAGCACAATGTCCAGTACCCATCAACCGCCAAGAAGCCGATGCTTGTTGAGCTCTTCAACGAGAACATTGTGCCGCAGCGAAAGAAGATTCTTGCCCGCGCTGCGAGGGCGAAACGCTCCAGCACCGGAATCGTGAATGCTGGGATGGAAGATGAGTTCAACCTCGAGCCTCCAAAGTCGGCCAGGAGGTCCCGATCTCCTAGAAAACCAGCAGCCCGCGTTAAGACCGAGGACTCTGATGAACCGACCTTGCCCGCGTACTCGAGGTCTTCTCGATCCGCAAGCAGACAACTAGCTCAGGCCTCCGATACGGACAATGCCCCTGACACCATCCGCCGCACCCGGAGAACCGCGACACCTCGGATAAAGTCCGAGGAGCCTGAGGATCATCGCTTCGGGCGCCTTTCAACCGATCGCCTCTCGACTGAGGACAGTGTCTTTACGAGTGATAACCCATTCCAGAGCGGTAGTTCGCCGGCGACGTCAAAGCCGCCAATTGGTCGCAGGAAGACCTCGAGTGTGGAACGACAACCCAAAACTCCAAAATCATCGAGACGACGAACTTCTATGACGCATTACACTAGCGAAGAGGACACTCGTGATTATATGTCGTATGACAGAGCGACGCCGAGACCTTCGCGTCGAATAACTTCCGAACCACCCGAGTTTGAACCTGGCGAAGAATTTACCCCTGAAGCGCAGCTAGAGCTCCAGCAAGAATGGGCTTCTCATGGCAAGACTAACCTTGCTCCAAGGCAAAGGAAGCAGCCTGCGAGAAAGTCTACCCTCGCAACTTCTCTTTGGGTACTCTTGACAACAGTCCTCGTGGCCTATGCGGCTTGGTACCGACACGAAAAGATTGCCGTTGGATACTGTGGCTTAGGCAGACCAGCAACTCAAATAATACCGCCAGAGATCCCAGTTCCCGACTGGGCCGTTCCGTTTGTCGAGCCTCAGTGTGAACTTTGCCCCCAGCATGCCTATTGCTACGCAAACTTTGAGGCTCGCTGTGAGCCAGACTTCATCCTCAAGCCTCATCCCCTCTCTTTCGGTGGCTTGGTTCCACTTCCTCCCACCTGCGAACCCGATGGAGAGAAGGTCCGTCGAGTAAAGGCTGTAGCTGATAAGGCAGTCGAGGAGCTACGAGAGCGTCGCGCCCAGTTCGAATGTGGCGAGACTATTACCGAGACGGGTGAACGACTTGAGACACCGGCTGTCGAGGTTGAGGAACTCAAGGAAACTGTCAGCCGAAAGAGGAACAAGCGCCTCAACAAGCAAGATTTTGACGATTTGTGGGTGGCGGCTCTGGGTGAAGTCCAGAACAGAGAGGAAGTGGAGGTACAACAGTAAGTTAACCCCATCTTGTTTTCTTTTCGTTTCCCAGAGGGCGAGTCAGTTATACTTGCCCTTTGTCTTCACGCCAGGATAGATTCTCCTACACCTTGAAACAAATCCCGACGGCAACCATTTCTTTCTTTTTGATTTGACCGTTCTGACAACAAACTAACCAGATCCTCTCTACCTCCTGTAGAAAAACCGGTCCCGGAGGTATTCCAAACACGTACCTCTCTTCCAGCTCTCTCGCTCGCCTTCCCCTCACGTGTGCGATCAAACGCTCCGTCGTCAACGGCTTGGAGCGACATCGCCTCACAATTGGATCTGTAGTTGCCGCGTTACTCCTTTTCGTTTACGCAAGGGCACGCTACCTGTCGGAAAGAGCAGCAGCAGCTAAGGTCCCCGCTCTCGTAGACCTGGTCCTTGACCGGTTATCCAAGCAGAAAGAGCTTGGTGAGGAGGAGCTGGATGACCCATGGCTTTTCCTTCCCAATCTGAGAGATGATGTCCTTCGATCGGTGCACTCATTGTCCGCGAGAGAACGCCTATGGAAACGAGTCCGCGCCGTTGTTGAGCAGAACAGCAACGTCCGAACCGGCCAGCGCGAAGGTCGCAATGGCGAATTTGGTCGCGCGTGGGAGTGGATTGGGCCCATGTCTGGTGACGGCGCTCGGCGTCGCAAGAGTGGTCGTGTTTCGTGGGGTCCTGATGTGAAGGGCGACGAGACTCCTGATGCGTCGGATCGGTCGCATACCAAATGGGAGGAGTCTAGGCCTATTTATTGATGCCTGGGACTCTTACTTTTGGTAGGGTCGGACCAGATGTTTATTGTTTTCATTTGTACAATTTTATAGTCGACTTTTTTTTACTGTCGTTTTCTTGTTGATATTTGTACGAGCTCCTGGGTAGGAATGGGCGTTTGGAGGCAGGTTGTCAGTTCAAATACAAATTAACGAAAAGGACCACGGCAAGATGAGGGCCTTGCTATATCAGTACTGTTTCTCTCCTGAAATTAATTAGTGATGCCCCGAGCTTACAGATTGGGCGGTCCGCCGACGAGCTGATGACTCGTCAATTACCTCGGTCTACAGGGTGGTGGTTGATCAAGTTATTTTCACTGTTGAACCAAAGACTCCGCCCGCGAAGCCGGCAGGCACGGGTCCCCCTGAGGTATCTAGATAGTATGAATACAATTGATTAGGTACGATTGAAACTTGACGTATGCAACTTGCTGAGAAGTCGTAGGATCCGCATGCCTTTTGAACGAAAAGCGGGGACCCCTTCTTGAGGTGGCCAGAGGTTCTGGATGATTGACGGCCTTGCTTCTTCTCCGGAAAGATTCGAGCGTCGCAGGAAGGCAAAAATAAATAAAAGATAGGTTTCCCAGTGATGGAGAGTTCGGCTTCAGGTTCAGAACATAATCTCAGCCGGGTAACTTTCTCATCGGGAACATTCCAGAAGCAAATTAAGAAGTGCGAATGTGGAGGTATGGCTCTGGGAGAGAATATGCATCGTATTACAAGAATAGTTGAGAATAATTGGATTGACTATAGCACAAGTGTTTATGAACAGTGGACAAAAGAGATGTTTCTACGGGTTGGCGTTCCCCTGATGATGTGAACTTTAAACTCTTTTCGTCTATTGGGCCTTGGAGGAAACAATTCCTGAAATCGATCGAGTTAGTTTCCGGCGTCGGGCGTTTTCGAGTTGGAACGGCAAAGATAACTCACTCTCAACATCCGCAACGCTCTGCTGGAGGATCTGCTGAAGGACCTTGGGGTTCTTGAGATCCCTTTCCACATTGGCGATGATGCTCTCGGCAAGCTCCTTCTGTTGTCGCTGCTTAACCTGGCCCTCGTATCGGACCCAGGAGTCGAGGACAGCCTTGGCCTCGGCGGCAAGGGCAGTCTTCTGCTCGAGCTCGAAAGCCTCGGCCTCGAGCTTGGCGGTTTCCTATTAAAAGAATATATGAGCAACTCCGGTTCAACCCACAATGCGAAAGCTTGCTGTTAAAAATTTTTCTCCGTCGAAATCTTGAACCACCGTACCTTCGAAACCTCGAAGAGGGTCTTGGTGATGTCGACAACACCCTCCATCTGCTTCACATCCTCAATGCGGCTCTGGACGGCGGCGGTATGGTCGGCCCTAGCCTGGTTGAGGATGTTCTTGATCTTGTCGTTCTGGCCGTTGGCCCACTGCGAGTACAGAGGACCGACGTACTTGATGAGACCACCCCAGACGGCGAGAAGGCAGAAGGCCACGACGGTCTCCTCGTTCATCACGTAGTACTCATTGCTGATGGCGTAAACGGAGAGACCGGCAGCGCTGGAGAGGATGGCGGTCTTGGAGAGGAGGCTGCTGCCGGGGAGCGCATCGACGATGGACTGGGCCTTCTTCTTGGGGTCCTCGGTCGGGACGCTGGACGAGTGGCGGGCGGTCGTGAGCGCGGTGAGAGCAGGCACGGTTCGTCGGGCGACGGTCGGCCGGAGAAGGTTGGCGCCTTTTCAGGTTTTCAAGTCAGAGCGGAGGGTTCTTCCGGCCGTGGAAGGGGCTGGAGCGACTCAATTGATCATCTCCATCTAGAAAACGCATAATTGCACTTACCGACGGCGCTTCGAGCCAAGCGAGACGCCATTGTGGATGAGGGGAGATGTCGGGATTGAAGTGTTTAGCTGGTTTGACGTGGAACATGGGAGTGATTGACGATGTGAGGTTTTATCGCGCTTCTTCGGCAATACCAAAAGTCACGTGATGAATTGGTTCCGGTTCCGGGTTAGTGGCTTACATTAGCTTCCGGGACCCACTTTATTTTTTCAATACTTTTATTCAGTGTTGGTGCTGCTTCGAGGATCCAACTTCAAGGCGAAATATCTGGAATTATTCTCATCTTCTTTCATTTTTGTTACTTGCCCAAAACTTAGATAAGATGCCTGGGGCCACAGTGAAGGACGATGGCCTGAAGCGCAAGCGAAAAGACGCCAAGAATGATGTGAAAAAGCGAGCCCGAACGGATGAGAGCAGCGATGAGGAAGATGTCCAGTCTCAAATTCTCTTAATGGAAGCCGGAATCGTGGAATCCAAGAAGAATTACAACGACATCGTGAAACTCATTGGCCTTGTAAAAGACTACGAGGAAGAAACGGAATCGACAGTTTTCGCGGCAGTTGCGTTATGTCGAATATTCATCAGATTGTTGGCAGCGGGAAGTCTTACGCACCAGAGGAATGCGTCTGATAAGGAAGTCGTGGTGGTCCAGTGGCTAAAGGATCGCCTATCGGAGTACAAGGATGTCCTTGTATTGTTGGTCTCTCAGGAGGACCTGGCCTCGACGGCGCTGACTTTGGCGATGAAGTTGTTGAAGGCTGAGGGAGAACAACTGAATTTCAAAAAGGAATTTTATGTCTTCCCGAAGGAGTTCCTAGAGCAGATCATTTTAGGTCTTGTCAGGTCAAAGAGTTCTGAAGGACGCGATGAATATGTGGAAAAGTATGTGGACGAATATGACGATGTCCGTTTCTTCACACACCAAGCTATAAAGTGAGTTGAATCCTGCGCCGTGTCGTTCTCACGATCAAGCTTCCTTGATGTCTAACCCTATCTCAGGAACATACTCTCAAGCCGGTCTGATGAGATACCGGACTCTGAGTGGTTTGACCTTGTCTTCGATCTTCTTGTTGCCATTGATGGCGTCCCGGACTCCAACGGCGAGCTTGAGGACTTTTACATGCCTGCTCCCAAGAAGAAGGCCCATAATCTGTACTCCCTCGCACAACACAAGAAGCAAGCACAAGACGCCTGGCTCGCGCTTATGGCACTGAGCATAAGCCGGGAGCAGCAAAAGAGAATCCTGGGCTCGCTGGTGTCGGTAATTGCACCATGGTTCGCCAAGCCGGAGCTCCTCTCCGACTTCCTGACAGACTGCTACAATGCTGGTGGATCGCTCTCACTCCTTGCACTATCCGGTGTTTTCTATCTCATCGAGAACCGAAACCTCGACTACCCCTCCTTCTATCCTAAGCTTTACTCCCTCCTGGACAAGGACATCCTCCATTCCAAGCACCGATCTCGATTCTTCCGCCTCCTCGACACCTTCCTCGCCTCGAGCCATCTCCCCGCGGCCCTAGTGGCAAGCTTCATCAAGAGGTTATCGAGGCTGGCGCTGTACGCGCCGCCGAGCGCCGTCGTTTTCGTCGTGCCCTGGATCTACAACCTCTTCAAGCGCCATCCGGCCTGCACCTTCATGATGCACAGGGAAATAAGGGATCCGGAGTTGAAAGAAAGCATAGAGAGCGAAGGCTTCAAAGATCCATTCCTACCGGATGAAACGGACCCGATGGAGACCAAAGCCATTGAGAGTTGCGTGTGGGAACTCGTGCAGCTGCAGGCGCACTATCACCCGAATGTAGCGACGATAGCGAAGATTATTTCGGAGCAGTTTACGAAGCAGTCTTACAATATCGAGGACTTTTTGGATCACTCATACGGAAGTGTAAGCTTGCCCACTCAGACAGACCTTTCCTTCTTTTGCGTTCTTTTTCTTTTACTTTCGAAAATAATCTAACACGGTGTGATCTCAGCTTCTCGATTCAGAAATGTCAAAAGACGTCAAAAAGGCGCCTGTAGTGGAATTTCAGATACCTAAGAGGATATTCTTGTCTCAGGACGAAGGGTCGGGGGTTGCTGATAGCCTGCTCGTCAAGCTTTGGAACTTTTCTTGAGAGTCCAGCTGCTTGAAGACGGTGGTGTGCTAGGGCCACGTCGTCACAATAGTCTAAATCTACATGAAATAGATACCCAGGATATTGTAGGCCCGAAAGAATTCGTGACGTGTAATTGAGTCAATGACGCAAATAGACTTAGAGGAGGCTATCTTTGACAAAACGTGCGTTTTTCGTGCCACTAATAATCACACAATGCAAGTATAGGTTTCCATGAGGTGTTCGTAAATTATACGTCAACACGAACTATCCTCGATTATCCCCGAGTCCCAAAGCCTCTTTTGATTGAAGATAATTGATCTCTGATACATGTTTCTGGAAGTACACCACGTTAATACAAGCCTCCAAAACGCCAATTCGCCAAGCATGCCTTTAAACAAACGTTCGCTCCCAAATGTGCTGCCCAGTGTGAATGACTGAAGTCGACCCAGAAATCGAAATAACAAGCGGTTCTCAACCGTTAGACTCAAAAAGGCTTTGGATACCATAAAGAGCTAGGCGGGGTTGTCGCATGCGGGAAGGACGGTGGAAGTGGGAAGTCCACTGATGACTGTGGTGAGTCGTCCCGGCACCAAGGTCTTTCCACGAGGTGAGTTTCAACGCCCGGTGCCTCGAGCCTTCCAAGTCGCATCTTTCCGCCTTGAATTCCGTGTAGCAGGTATTGCAGCTTCGTCGGGCCTTCAAGATGCTCCCTAACTTTCCGCATTCTTCCTTGTCGCAGACGACTGGGTGTGTCCAGAAACACGTCAAACTCTGCATCTGCGAAGGGACGTTTTCGGGGTCAGCAGGGAGGAGGAAGGGAAAAATGTCTCGCCACCTGATATGTGCGCAGACATTGACAACCTCCAAGTCATCATGTGAGAGCCCTAGCAAAGCATACACCACGTCCATAGCTGACTCTCGTGGTACAGCCGGGGACAGAACGACTTCCGTCATGAGTATCAAATGGCCAATGGCTATCTTAAAGTTCGCGTCGATGCTTAGCCAGGGTCCCCTTTTATCCCTGCGCCCTCGGAATTTCTCGGCGTCGAGAGCTGAGGCTGGGTAGATCAGGTTCCCATGCCGGTGGGATCTCATGATAGAGGCTAGCATCCCATATGTGATGAGATTCCAGGTCCACTTGTTGGTCTTCTCACAAAGCCTTAACAAGAAGTCTTCGTTGATAAAGAGTCGCCCCGGAGGTAGGTAGCCTATGTAGCCCCACTCTAACATGAATTCAGGGAGGCGAGGACGATGAAAGGACCTGCAGTACGAACAAAGAAACATGGCGGGGTATATCTTGTCTTTTTCGAGTATCTGAAGTAATGGGAGTCGGGATCGGCGATCAAGTTGGATGACTTTCTTGCCGAGAGTGTATAGCAGAGGTTTGCTGGCTAGAGCGAATGCGGCACGGGAGCCACAATCGAGATGGCCAGCGATCTTGCGTACCATCTCCAGAGGAAGGTCCAGCAAGGTTAACTTCTTTATTTTGGAGCAGGTTCTTTCATCTGCTTCGTTCTCTGGGGGCCCAGCGAGCTGGTCGGAGAAGCAAAGCTGCATAAGCTCTGTAAGCCGCACCGCGGTGATATCGTCGAGATGCATCTCTCAAGGGTGATCGAGGCGAATAAGCATTTACAAGTGATGGAATAAGAAGTTAGGAGTGATGGCCAGAGTAGAAGAGAGTGGGCGCGACAGGATGCGGGGACTCAATATATAACCCAGCATCCTGCCCCATGAGAAAAGCCATGATGAAGAATGCTCTTTAGCTCTTACATTTACACGATCCGTTTGGGGTATTTCGACGAGCCGGGGCCGAACTCGATTATGACCAGCCGGCCGACCAGCCCAACAGCTGCCAGAGAACTGGTCTAGCAGTGCTGAAAAGAAAAGTCGGGTCTAGTTTGAATGAAAGCACATGGAAAATGCAAAAGAAAGATGGACCATGTCAGGGAAATGAGACGCGTTGGTTGAAGCGGATGAGTGGAAGTCGAAGATGGTCTTTCCGTGAGAACAATGAGGTACTGAGAGAGGCCCAGGGATTACAATGTCCTTCGCAGCTGCTGTGACTAAAAATGCTTTGCATATAAACCAAATCCCAAAAACTAATACACAAACTTTGTGAATCGAGGAATATGAAGATGTCGAGGATAAGACAATTCCACAATAATATGGGTCCAAGTGCCATTGCCCTGTCGTACTTGATCACGTAATCATACACTTTCAATTCCCCGTGGGATTCACCTGTCAGACCCCGATTCTTCGTTCTTCGTACAGTGTCAATCCGTGTCAAGCCGCAGCGTTCGGTCACCCCACGCAGATTTGTGCAGATCGTCTGTCGATTGCCAGAAACTGCAACTCACATTGGAGCTCCCCCTGCACTGTGTGACTTCATCGCTGCTTGCCAGCAACTGTAATCCGCAGCAATCCGCAGCTGCTAGCCAAACTCGGCCAGTAGCGTGCTGCGTCACAGTCACAAGCGTAAACCTGCCCAGACAAGCCCACGTTCCTCATCAGCTGCCTCTCAGCGCTCTCAGCGCTCTCAGCCTCCGAGTGCGCACACGTCTCCCAACATCGAATGTACTTTGTAGATATTGATCCCCTTCAAGTCTTTCTAGTTTAAAACTTTCCCACGCCACAAAG
>Ga0164243_10014997_pt1 | contig 10745 bp, 23 predicted proteins | sample OricompcompostOP_FD_108781 | JGI IMG/M metagenome (GOLD analysis project Ga0164243, IMG submission 108781) | Organic Plus compost microbial communities from Emeryville, California, USA - Original compost - Organic plus compost (OP) | ecosystem: Engineered > Solid waste > Mixed feedstock >...
CGTAATCGCGTGATCCAGGCCGGCAGCCTTGCGTGCGCGTACCTGTTCTTTCTCTTCTTTGGGCACCTTGGGAACGACGGGCTTCTTCTGCACGGTTTTCGTCTTCCTGCTCATATGGCGAACCTTTTTTCGGCTTGGCGTTTCAGATAGTGGCGGCGCTCTGGCGTTAGCTTGGCTACGGCTGGCCGCCAGTTCATGGGAACCGCATAGACCGGCGCGGGCGGATCAACGCGATACCACCGGCCGTCGCGGTCGAGAAAATACCGGAAGCGCTCCGTTTGGAACTCGCCGACCAAGTCGTTGAACAGCAGCTCGCAGATAGTGCCGTCTGACCTGGCCTCGGCCATCGGGCGCCATGGGTTGAGGCGGTCGTAGGCTTCGCGGGCGAGGCGTTCGGAGATGTTCATCGGCCCACCTCTCGAATGACCTCGCTGCCGACGAGGTAAATGATCGACGCGATGAGGCTGACCGCAATCCAGATATCCTTGTAGCCGACCGCGTATTGAACGCAGGCGAAACCCAGATAAAACAGTCCACATAGCGTGAAACGAATGCTCGCCTTCATTGCGGCCTCTGTGACATGTGGATGAAAGCGTGACGGATCGCTTCAAAACCGTCCGCCTGGTGCGTCACGTCGCGACGACGGTTTACCCAGCCCCAACGGTATGCCGGGGAATGGTTCGGGCCGGGAACGGGATCGTCGGGGCGATGATCGCGATAACCGGTCGCGACCTCGTGGCCGTTGTAGGCTGCCACGTCCCATTCATCGCGGGGAGGGAACACTGTACCGAGGTTGTTCATGCCGCCACCTTTCGCTTCTTCCGGGTTTTCTTGAACCATGTGATCGCCAGCGCCTTCCAAAGCGGCACCTTCTGCGCGACCGAAAACAGCTTGGCCTCATGCTCGGCCGTTTTGCCTGATGTTGCGATCTCCCGCGTCAGGTCTTCCGGTTCGAATTGATCGCAATAGTCTGGATCACTCATCAGCAGTTCGACCGCCTTGACGTGCGGTGTGCCGATCGGCGCCAGCTCGGCATTCGCCAGCACTTCCAGTATTTGCCGCGCCTTCATGGCCGTGTGCTTCTTGACCAGCGCGGCGATGGCGGTGATGGCGACCGTATCGCCGGGCTCATAGCTGCCGTTGTTGGTCAGCAGCATGCGGACGCCGGCACGGTCGCAAATCTGCTGGATGGTCAAGGCATCCTCGTCACCGGCTACGAGCGCGGCCTGATGCAGCTACAGCTTGGTCACGCCGAGCCGATCGACATTCTGCCCGATGAAGGCCGATGCCTGCGCGGCCGTGTCCGATGCCTCGACGATCTGAACCGGTATACGGTCGATCCGCGGATGACTGGCGGCTGCGATGGCGGTATGCTGGCCGTCGATTACCTTCAGCACGGTCTGGCCGCTGGCCTCGGCATAGGAACACACCGGAGCGCGGAATTTCGTCCAGTCCCAGCCAACGATCATCTTGCGGATCTGGCGAATGCCCCGTTCGCCGATATCGCGCTGGTAGGTCGGGTCAACGTACAGCGCGGCCGGATCGATGCTTTCGAAGATCGGCTCGCCCGTCGACGGCGTGGTCGGCTTCAGGTCGCTGATGTTGATCGGGTAGATGTGGCGCAGGGTCATCAGAATGGCACCTCCATGACGGCGGTGCTCGTGCGCGATTGAGGGCGCATACGCGCTCCGTCAGATTGCCGAAGAAGTATTTCGTCATCGACCACGGCTTTGATCAGCGCCAGCATGACTGATGGGGTTTCGTCGCCAATCTCTCGATGAACAAGCGCGGCGAGATTTTGCAGGCCCTCATTGCTGAGTTGGCCGAGAAGTCTCTCGCGCTCTATTGCGCCATGGGCCCAGTTGCACATTTCGACGTAATATTTTTCGATGGGGAGCATTCTCAGGCCTCCATACCTGCGATCTTCCACAGCGGGTCGCCGTAGAGGGTGCGATAACCTTCAAGTTCAGGAACATATTCGAGAGTGACGTCACCCTTTTTCCCGGACCACGAGAACCGAGCCTTCTTTACCCAGACGACGGTCTCACGGTGTTCTGGGTTTGGTACGTCGATGACGACGCCGTGGTCAGGTTTGTTGTACCAGGCGGCGGAGCCCTCGCAGTCGTAGAGCGTAGGCACCCGGCTCTTGCCTTCTTTGCCAACCTCTTTGGTAGGATGGCAGACGACAATCGCCAGCACGTCATAGCGCAGCGCAAAGCGGCGGATGGCTCTCAGGCTGCGATTCACATACTGCGTCTCGCTTTCGCTCCTAGGCCGGGCATGTTCGACTTCGTTCCACGGATCGATGACCAACACCTTGATACCGTCGCGCAGAACCGCATCGGCCGCGCGTTCCAGAATCCACTCCAGCGTCAGGTCTTCGTCCATGTCGCCAGCTGGATCGGCGTCGATGAAAACGAAATGGCGCTGGATGAAACCATCCGCCTCATTGATCAGTTGCCGGTGCCAAGCGTCCGGTTTTGTCTGTGTCACCGCAAGGCGCAGCTTGGACCGGAGAGCGGGAACAGTCGGAATTTCGAACGACGCAATCGCCGTCGTCCAGCCATGCAGTCGGGCGAAGTTCACGCACATATTCGTCACCCAAGTGGACTTTCCGTGTCCTGGAATGCCAGTGACGACCAGCAATTCGCCGAGCCAGACCTTCATGTAATCGTCGAGGGCCGACCACCCGGTGCTGTAGGTCTGAGGCTCGCCAACCTCGGGATAGTCGCTGAGCCGATACAGGCCCTTGACCGGATAGGGCTTGGCCTCGTTTATGCACCGCACCACTGCGTCCTCGCCGTGCTTCATCAGCACGTCGTTCAGATCCTTGCAGCCCTCGGGATAGGTGACGAAGGCACAGCGTGCAGCGCCGAAGCGGCGCACCAGCTCGGCGGCCAACCGCTTACCGGGACCGTCATTGTCGACTGCGATGACGAAGCGCTTGATACGCTTGACACGGTGCCGGTTGTTCCAGACGAATTCGAACTTGCCGTGCTGATCGGCCTCCGGATCGATGTCCTCGACCTCGGCCGGGTCTTCGCCGTCCCGCACCGGCGGCGCACCATCGGGAACCGACACGGTGAACGGAAAGCCGCAATCCAGTGCGGTGAGCGCATCGATTTCGCCTTCCACGACGATCAGCGGGACATGGCCCGTTTCGAGCGCCGGATCGTCCATCACGTCGGCGTTCCAGAACGTCTTGCGGCCGCCCTTGCGCTGCCAGAAGCGCTTTTGCGGGGCACGGTATTTCTCGCCCACCACATTGCCGCCATCGATAAAGGGGAACACGATCACGTTCCCATCGGCGTTCGGCACGACCTGAGTTCCGCCTTCGCCATCGTCGACGCTTTTACCCGTATACACTCCGAAACGAACGGCGGTTTCCGGGTCGATGCCCCGACCCTCGAAAGCCTTCAGCCCGATAGGGCCCAGAACGGCGGTCGTCATACCACTGCCCTCCGTGCCAGCCGCAGTGATGGCAATTCCAGCGGACCCCATCCGTGCCGATCTCGACCGACAGGCAGGGCTCCTTGCGATTGCGGCGAGTGGGAGAGCATTTCGGGCATGTCGTTTTCTGGTTTCCGTTGGTCAGACGCCTGAGCCGGATGCTCGCGGCGTCGAGGATTTCGGAAGCGGTTTTCATATCCGGCCGTCGATGTGCTGGCGGGGTGGAGGCTTGGGAGTGCTGATTTCCAGCTTGCGCATCTGGATGCGCTCGAACGCTTCACGCTCCTTCTTCGCCAGCAGGCCGCTGACCGCGTTGAACCAGTTTTTGCCCTTGGTGGCCGCCCATTCGTCCATCGCCATCAGCTCGGCTTCAAGCCGGATGCTCGGAAAGCTTTTTCGCCACTGATCCAGATCACGCTGGTTCAGCCTGATCGTCTTGGCCTCGAAAGCATATTTCGACGGCGGCGGCCCCGCCTCGGCGGGAACAGCGTTGATGAAGTTCTCTGAGTTATCAGAACTACCTTCTGGTATCTGATATCTGGTATCTGGTTCTGTATGGTCGAACGGTGGAGATTGTAAGACACTGTTTTTATTAGGTCTGCGGCGGTTTTGGCGCTGTTTATCTTGAAATTTTCCGAGAGTTTCGAGCTCTTTATCTGCGCGAGAGTTGGAGATAATCCCGTTTTCGATGACGATCTTGCCGGCCTCCATCAGCGCGGAACGGTACTTGTTCCATGCCCTGACAGAGCATCCCAGAATGCCGGCAATGTAGCGGGGATCGTCGGGAAGATTGCCGGCGCGCATGTAGATCATGTCGAGCAGCAGGCGGTAAGCGGCCTTGATCTCGAACGGCATACCAACCGTGCCTTCGATGAAGTCGCGCGGGTACGCTTTGTAGAAGGGGAGGCCGTTTCTCATGCCCGACCTCCAAATGGCAGAATGACCGCCGATGGAGACGGCATGGTCGCGAGCCTGCTGTTGTCACCCAGATAGAGGTTTTGGAACCGAACCCATGCCTGTGCGGTATCGTGGCAGTCGGCGAAAGCCATCGTCCGGTCTGATTTGAATTTCAGGCGCCGCCAATCCTCCCAGGCGTCAAACACGGCATCCAGTTCGTCATCTCGTTTGCTCATGAGGGGTTTTCCTCATGCGCAGGCGCGGGACGCGCGCTAGAGGCATGCTGAGGTGACGAGTTGGCGGGCTTCAAAGAATCGCTCTCGTCCGAGAAGTTGAGGAAATCATTTGGCGTTACGGCACCGCACGTCGCCTTAACGATGCGTCGCATGAAAACGTCGCGTGGCGTTCGCTCGCCTCGTCGCCACTTGCCAACGGCAAAAGGGGTTGCGTGGACCTGCGTGGCGAATTCCACATCGGTGATCTTGTTGTCTTTGAGGTAGCGAGATAGCTTCATGCCCGACAACATACACAGAATGTGGTTGTTAAGCAAGTTTCGAAAATGCACATGCTGTGCTATGGAGTTTTCCACAGGTTTGCCCCATAATGGGTACATGGAAAACCGAGTTAGAATGTTTCGCGAAAAGGCCGGGCTCACCCGCGATCAGCTGGCCTTTCACATGGGCATTTCAACGTCTCAGCTGACCAAGCTGGAACGGGGCGAGCGCAGGCTGACGAAGGAATGGATGGAGCGTATAGCAGGAGCGCTTCATATTTCCCCGGCCGACCTCTTTGACGAGCCAGCGTCGAGGCTGATCAGCGTTCCGCTGATATCATGGGTCAGCGCTGGCGGCTTGGCGCAGCCGGACACGGTCACCGAAATCATAGACTTTCCGATGCTGGAGGTTTCCGGCCTTCCGGCAGGGGAGTGGATAGCGCTGCGCGTGGAGGGCGATTCGATGGATCGAATATCGCCGCCGGAATCGATCATTCTCGTGAACCGCAAAGACAGGCGGCTTGTCGCGAATGGCTGCTATGTGATCGCAGACCAGCACGGTAATGCGACGTACAAACGATATAGGCCAAACCCGGATCGTTTTGAGCCGGTTTCTACCAATCCAGCGCATGAGCCGATTTTCCCAGACAACGAAGCTCCGGTTGTCGGGCGCGTCCGCCGCACAATGCTGGATATGTGATAAGCTGCACAGCGGCTTGGGGCGTCTCCTGATATAGATACACAGTATGGGGTTGCTCAGGATGCCCACTCTGTGTATGTATGCTCCATAGAACCATTGGAGCAACTATGTCTGCCGCCAGAATAGAGATTGCCGATAAGAGCGAATGGCTCTCAAAATGGCGCAATGTGGCATTACGTTTTAAGTCGCAGAGGAATTATTTTCCGCCTTTGGGTTCGTTACGGATCTTATCAAATAATTCTAATGCTCCGCGAAGTGACATGCGCGAAAGTTGCCCGACACGGCCAATGTCGCGATCACGGAACTGCTCATCGGTCATCTTTGAAGTACCTACCTTCAGCGCAATTATTTCAGCGTTAACTCGAGTAATCGTCTCAAACGCAGAAAAGGCGCCTTCTCCCGCGGTATCAACCATAGCGCTCATCTCAGGCGGCAACTTTTCCTGGACATCAACCAGATTGACCAAGTGTCTATGGAAGGCAGCGATTGCGTCTTTGATCAAACCTCTGGCCGACGACGCTTTGTCATCCACCATCAAGCCCATCTGGCAGAGTCGTCGAATTGCTTCTCCTCTCGACCGGATGCGATTCTTAAACATCCAGTCATCGATGGATTCCAACTCGGAGGGCGACATCATGGTGACGACGCGCTGGTCTTTCAGTTCCTTGTCGTCGGTCATAGGGAAGTCCTCTGGATAAACTTGCACAACATTACAAGGACACTTGACATAAGGAAATGGAAAACTCAACAATGGCAAACATGGTAAACATTACAAGCTTGGAAGATGGTAAACGAACCGTATCGTTAGCGCGCAACATCCGCTTCGTGGTGATGCTCAATGAACAGGAGGACAAAGAAATTCAGGCATATCGTTTCAGCCGCCAAATCGGCACCAAGTCCGAGGCGATGCGAATTCTGATTCGAAAGGGTCTGGAAACGGAGAAGACGGCAACGACGGGGGTCGAGTTTGGCGACCTGTCCCCCGCCGTTGCTGAAAACCACAACACTCGAAAGGAGTGCTGCGATGCAGCAGACATATAACAGCGATTTAGCGATTTCGCTACCGGCACGGATCGGGAACGCCCCGATTACCATGAGCAGCCGCGAGCTCGCGGAGCTTTGCGAAAAGCGCCACGACAACGTCATGCGCGACGTAAAGGCGATGCTGGACGCGCTGGACATGCCAGCCCTCAAATTTGAGGGCTCGTACGTCGGAGACAACGGCAAGGAACTCCCCTGCTATAATCTCCCCCGCGACCTGACCATGACCCTCGTCACCGGCTACAGCATCCCGCTTCGGAAACGGGTGATCGATCGGCTGGCCGAATACGAAGCGGGTCAGGCCCGCCTTCCCACGACGGCAGAGGCATTCGCCAGCGTCTTTTCAATGGTGGCGGATCAGGAGCGCCGACAGGCAGTTCAGGATCAGCAGATCAAGGCTATAGGGGCCAAGGTCGATCTGATCGGCGAGACACAGCTTCTGAAGGTGAAGCCACAGAACGCCGAGAACATCACTGAAATCAGGAAACGGATCGCAAAGCAGTTTGGCTTGCCTGTCCGCGTCATCAACGAGGTTATGGCGCAGATGCCCTACAGCCCGAAGCCGGCCGGGATGGTGAAGAATGCAAACGAGAAGGCCGAAGGCAGCAGCTTCGCCGTCTACTGGATCAGGGACGTGACGACGGTGTTCAAGCGTTTCGTGGGCGACTGCCATCAGGTCAGTCCGTCGAAGTGGACGCACCCCGACATTGGCAAGTTCACCCGAGTGAAGCCCGCCGCCTAACCGAACAGCAGCGCGGCTGGCCCGCGCTCCACCAATTCGATCTGGAGAAATTCCATGAACACGAACGACGCCACGCGGGCGAACGCTGATCCTATGCCGGAAATGAGCCGGCGTTCATTCCTCCGCGCCGCCCCGGTTCTCGGTCTGGCGGCATCGGCCCCGGCAATTGCCCCAAAAGACGAGGCTATGGCCTGTCCCTTCGAACCCATCGAGTGGCCGGCAGATCGCGCAGACATGTGGGCTATGCCTCTTCCTACCCCTAAGCAGCGCCTTGACGCGGCCATTGGAGAATTGAAGGCGGCGGCAAAGGCAGTCTGGCCCGACATTTCAAGCTGGAGTGTCAGCATAGACGAGGGGAGCCGATTTCCCCTGATGATTGCCGCAAAGACGCCGCGCCGCGCTTCCGCACTGGTATCAATCCTGAACGGGGAGACCCGGCCATGAAGGTAATCATCAAATCGCAAGAAATCGAAGCTGGTGACGCGCTCAATCGGGGCATCGACAAGGTTCGCACAGTCATGTGCGCCTTGTTCGGCGGAGAGGTTGATGAGCGCGACCTGGACAGTCTGGCCGCCGTGCTGGAACAGGCATTGCGGGACTTTGACGCCGTCGTTCCGGTGATGTGGGAGGACGACAAATGAGCCGCTTTGTTCCCCAGCGCGACATGAGCGCTGAAGAGATACTGGACTGCATTTCGCAGGCCGAAGCCATTATGATCCTGTGCGCAAATGCGTCCGATAGCGTGTTCAACGACATAGGCGACAGAGATGTTCTGGCATGCGCCATGAACAATGCGCTGAAGCTCGCCATCGATCTTACGGGCCCTGTCAGGGATGCATTGGCTTCTCACGAAGGGCTGAAAGGCGGTGCAGAATGAGCACCGACGCGAAGCTGATTGAGCTCGGCCGCCAGTTCGAGCGCGCCAAGGCGGAGGCTCGTGCTCTACGGCCCGAGAGAAGGCGGACATATAAGCTGTACATCGAGGCTGTGAACGCAAAGAGCGTCCCGCTTGCGGACGTCAAAACGCGCAATCGTATTGCGCGCCGGTGCGGGTACCAAACTGCGTACCGGACCTTCAATGCAAAGCATAAGGAAGCCATTCGCCTCATGCGGGCAATCTACCGGGAGCAGGCGACGACCCTTCCGGGCTTTGCCGTGAAGCTGGCGGCTGTGACGTTCGACCACTTCGATTTCGATCTGGAACCGACCGGGGCCGATGTGGCCGAAAAGCAGCTTCTTCGATTGTCAAAGGAAATTGCCAAAGCGGCTGGGCGCGAACTGCGCCAAGGCGGTGCGGCATGATTGGCTATACCGTCGATGATCTGGAAAGCGGCCTCCGCCATCTGAAGGACGTGTTGAGCGTCGCCTGCGAAATCCAATTCGGCCAGTCGGCCGGCGAGACAGACAGCCGGGTCGATAGCCTGCTGTGGATCGCGGACAGCATCGCGAAGGCGGTTCATGAATACCATACCACGCCGCCGAGTGAGCGCAGCGAAGGGGGTGCGGCGTGATCCCCGTCATTGTTCGCGTCGCACTGGCGCGCGGCCTTCTGAAACTGAGCGATGCTATCCTTGCTGTCGTTGAATGGCTGCTGCAACAGCCCGGCCTCGCGGTTCCGAAAAGCCATGCCCGCCTCCGGCCTGCCGATCTGATGCTGCTCGCTTCCATCCTGGGCGCCGGCATCGCCGGCATCTGGGTCGGGATAGTCTGGAGGGCAGCAATATGATTGCTTGGCTGTTCGCTTTCGTCTTCTTCGTGGTCTGGATGATTACGAAGCAGGAATGGAGCCTCATGGCCGCGCACATCTATAACGCGGCATTTCTCGTGATCGGTTCGATGAGGTCGAGGCGATGACGCAGACCCTCACCAGCCTGAAACGGCGCGCAGCCGAGATAAAGGATACACGCAAGGTCAGCGCCTACAAGAAACAGGTGGCGGATGTGCTTGCTGCCCTTGAGCGCCAGAAGGAGAAGACCCGAGCCGAGGAAGCGCGTGCCGAGCTTGCGGAACGTCAGGTGCGCCAGATCGCGGCTGAGCGGGATATCTGGAAGCACCAGGCCGAGGCGGCACAAGCCGAACTGAAGTCGATGGGGAGGGCGCTGGAATGATTGCTCTGCCCGAATACATCGAGCCGGATGAGATGGCGCAACATCTCGGCTGGTCACCTCGTCGTTTACGAGATTTCGCGAGAAAGCTTGGCGCGTGCCGAATTCTGGGCAATCGTATGGTGCTGACCAAGTCTGACGTTGACGCAATCATGGAGGCGACACGCCCATGCCCCTCAAGCTCTACCGCCGCGACGACGGCGAAATCTGGCACTACAGGGGCACCGTTGCCGGGCGGCGATTACGAGGCTCTACTGGCACGGCGCAAAAAGAAGTCGCCCAGCGGTTCATCGCGGAACTCGAAACCCGCCAGTGGAAAGGTCATTTCGATGGACCGGAATCGGTCCTGACGTTCGCCCAGGCTGCGATCCTCTACCGGGATGCCGAGAAGGCAACCCGGTTCCTCGATAAGGTCGAAGACTACTGGAAGGATAAGTCGGTGAAGGACATCACCGGTGGCGCGGTTCGCAAGGGCGCCATCGCCACCTTTCCGAACGCAGGCGGAGCAACGCGAAATCGCCAGTTCATCGTTCCAACGATGGCCGTCATCAATCACGCCGCATCGCTCGACCTCTGCCGCCATGTGAAGGTCGAGCGCTTCCCTGTCACGAAGAAGGAGAAGGAGCCGGCCACATGGGAGTGGGTACAGGCATTCATGGCCGTGTCTACCCCGCACCTCGGAGCGCTGGCGGCCTTCATGTTTCTCACGGGAGCCCGGATAACCGAGGCGATCAACCTGCGGTGGGGCGACGTCGACCTGTCCGCTCGCAGGGCGCTGATCAGGCAGACCAAGATTTCCGAGGAACGTAAGGCGCATCTACCGCCCGCCCTCGTCGCGGCGCTCGCCAACATTCCCAGCAATCGAGAGGAGACTGAAAAGGTGTTCGGTTACTCGTCCCGGGACACCGCAAAGCACCCATGGTTCGCGGCGTGCAAACGAGCCAAGATCAAGGTGCTGACCTTCCACTCCTGCCGCCACGGCTTCGCCACCGCGCTTCTGCACCGGCGCATCGATCCGATTACGGTCGCGAAGCTGGGTGGGTGGAAATCAGCCCAGCACGTGTTTCAGACCTACGGCCATGCAATGGATGACGACACGCTAGCAGACCTGATCACTGACACGCCAGCGACACGCGCAAAAAAGAAGGCGCGGAAAGCATCATAAAAACAATATCTTGGGAGTGTTTCGCCATACCCTCGTTGGGGAGGGGTGGCCCACTTGCGGAGATACGGCAAAGGCGGGCCGCGCGCAAGGGGGAAATGGATCGCGGAATGTGCCGGCTGGCCGCCGGCTCGTGAAGCCGGGCCAAGCAGAAA
>Ga0164243_10014998_pt1 | contig 10745 bp, 11 predicted proteins | sample OricompcompostOP_FD_108781 | JGI IMG/M metagenome (GOLD analysis project Ga0164243, IMG submission 108781) | Organic Plus compost microbial communities from Emeryville, California, USA - Original compost - Organic plus compost (OP) | ecosystem: Engineered > Solid waste > Mixed feedstock >...
GTTCGTCTACGCCGCGCGTTCGTCGGCATGGAGGCCACGCTATACGGAAACACCTCGTTCTGGAACGATGGAGTTCCGTAACTCGCCGCGACAGTGCAGCACGCTCGCTCAGGAGGAACGACACGATGACGACGCCGGTGAGCGCGCCCCGTCGCCTCGGCAGACCGCGGGACGCCACGCGCGACGCGGACATCCTGCGCGCGGCGCGCGACGAGCTCGCGGAGCGTGGCTACGAGCGCATGACGATGTCCGGTGTGGCGGCCCGGGCGGGCGCTGGCAAGGCAACCGTCTACCGGCGCTGGGCCTCGAAGGCCGAGCTGGTGATCGACGCGGTCGCATGCGGTTCTCGCGGCATCGCCCCCGAGGACGTGCCGGACACCGGTTCGCTGCGCGGCGACCTGCGCGCGCTGCACGACCTCAAGCACCGTGACGAGGGGATCTGGCAAGCGCTGGCGGGTCTCGTCTCCGAGCTGCCGCACGCGCCGGAGCTGGCTGCCGTCGTGGACGAGCGGCTGGTACGGCCGCGGGTCGCGCTCGTGCGCGCGCTGCTGGAACGGGCCGACCGGCGCGGTGAGCTGATCCCCGGCGTCGACGTCGACCTGCTGGCCGGGCTGCCGCCGGCGATGATCGCCTACCGTCTGCTCGTCTCGGGTGAGCCGTTGGACGACGAGTTCCTGCGCGCCGTCACCGACCGGGTGCTGCTGCCGCTGGCCACCGGAGGACGGCGGTCCTCCGCCTCGTGAGGGCGCCGTCGTGGGCGCCCCGTCCTGACGCGAGCGGCGCAGTCCTCAGGAGGCGAGCGGTGGCCCGACATACCGCGCCGAGGGCCGGATGATCTTCCCGTCCCGGGCCTGCTCGAGCACGTGCGCCGTCCACCCGACGGTCCGCGCCACGGCGAAGGTCGGGGTGAGCATCTCCCGCGGGAGCCCGCACAGCTCCATGACCACCGAGGCGTAGAACTCGACGTTCGCGTGCAGCCCGCGGCCCGGCTTCGCCTCGGCGAGCAGCCGGTCCGCGGTCTCCTCGAAGCGCACGGCCAGGTCGACGCGGGGGCCGCCGAGCTGCTGCGCGACGCGCTTGAGCAGTCGGGCGCGCGGATCGGCCGTGCGGTAGACGGCGTGGCCGAAGCCCATGAGGCGCCGGCCCGACGCCAGCTCGCCGCGGACCCAGGGCTCGATGCGGTCGGGGCTGGCGACCTCGTCCAGGCTGTCGAGCGCACGCGACGGAGCCCCGCCGTGCAGCGGCCCGGACAGCGCGCCGAGCGCACCGGTCAGGCAGGAGGCGAGGTCGGCACCGGTGGAGGCGATGACGCGGGCGGTGAACGTCGAGGCGTTGAAGCCGTGGTCCATCGCGGCGACGAGGTACGCGGTGAGCGCGCGCTCGACCTGCGGCTCCGGCACGACGCCGGTGACCTGGTACAGGTAGTTGGCGACGGTGCCACGGTCCGGCAGCGGGTCGAGCGGGTCCTGCCCGCGTCCGAGCCGGTGCAGGGCGGCCAGCACGACGGGGGTCACCGCTGCGAGGTCGACCGCGTCGTCCCGGCGCGCGGTCTCGTCGAGGTCGTAGAGCGGGCGCAGGCCGCGCCGGGCACCGAGCAGCGGCCAGGCCGCCTTGAGCCCGGAGAGCGGGTCGACGGACACCTCACCGCCGGCCCCCACGACGGCCAGGGCCACCTCGACGACGTCCGGAGCGGTCCGGGCCGCCGACAGCCGTCGGCCGAACGCGGCGCTCTCATCGGCGCCCGGAAGCGTCCCGACGACGAGGAGGTGCCACACGTCCTCGAAGGTCGCCGTCTCGGCCAGCTCCACGGCGGACCGGTCCCGGTACTGGTAGAAGCCCTCCAGCCCGTGCACGTCGCTGATGGCGGTATCGGCCACAGCGACGTTCGTCAGGCCGCGTGGCACCTCGATGAGACGGTCGTCCATCCTGTCGACCAGCACGGTTCCCACCGGCCTCTCTGCCGTGTCGGCGTCGTCGTTCGCGTACGGTCAGTGTCGAAACGTGATCGAACGTCCGTCAATCTTGATCGGATCAACATGGCCGACGGTCAGCCACTCCCGCGGCTCTCAGCGGCCGAGGCCGCGGCACGCCTCGGCGTCAAGCCGGAGACGCTCTACGCCTACGTGTCGCGCGGTCTGCTGACCCGGGAGCGCACGGCCGCCGGCTCGACGTTCGACCCGCTGGAGGTCGAGGGATTCGCCCGGCGTCGGCGTCCGAGCCGCCCGGCCGCACCGCAGGACGGCCGGATGCCGGCCGGCACGCCGCTCATGGTGCTCGACACGGACGTCGCCGTGATCGAGGACGGCGAGCTGTACTACCGCGGGCGTCCGGCGGCGGTGCTCGCGACCGAGGCCGACCTCGAGGCCGTCGCGGCGTGGCTGTGGAGCGGTGTCGATCCCGGCACCGCAGCGCCCGTGGCGGGAGTCGTCGGGGACGACGACGCGCGGGCCGTGCGGCACCTGGTCGCCGCCTTGCCGTCGTCGGCGACGCTGCTGGACCGCATCCAGGCCGCCGTGACCGGGCTGGCCGCGACCGACCCGTTGCGTCACGACACTGACGCCGAGAGCTTGCGTCGGGTCGGGGCGCGGCTGCTGACCGGCGTCCCGCGGGCCCTGGCCGGGGCCGTGGCCCGACCGGTCCCGGCAGCCGTGGGGCGGCTCGGCGACGTACTGGCTGCGGGTCCGGGCGGCGATGCCGTCGTCGGCGGCGGGGGCGGACGGCATGCCGGGACGGGCGGGCCGAGCGTCACGACCGGTGCTGGGCCGGCCGCCGCGACGGGGCGCGGGCCGCGCGGCGGGACCGGCGGGGGGTCCGACGTGGGCGGGGGAACGGCAAGGACCGGTGTCGCGGCGACGCTGTGGCGCGCGCTGTCCACCGCTGCGCCGACGCCCGAGGGCGTCCACGCGCTGAGCGCCGCCCTCGTCCTGACCGTCGACCACGACCTCGCGGTGTCGACGCTGGCGGCGCGGGTCGCCGCCTCCGCCCGGGCGTCCGGGTACGCGGTGGTGACGGCGGCCCTCGGCGCGTTCGACTCCGCGCTGCACGGCAACGCGAGCCGGGCGGCCGCCGGCCTGCTCGCGCGGGTCCTGGCGGGGGAGCGGGTAGAGGCGGCGCTGGCCGCCGTGGTGCGCGACGGGCGAGGCGTCCCCGGCTTCGGTCACCCGCTCTACACCGGTATGGACGCCCGGGCCCGGGCGCTGTTGCCGCTCGTCGCGGCGCTGCCGGAGGGCGGTCGCGTGCTGGCGGCGGTCGAGGCGGTGGCGGCCGAGGTGGCACGACGGGCCGGTCTGCACCCGAACCTGGACCTGGCGCTGGCCGCGCTCGTGCTGGCGGCCGGCATGTCCCACGAGGCGGGCACCGCGGTGTTCGCCGTGGGCCGCACCGTCGGGTGGATCGCCCACGCCCTGGCTGAGCACGAGGAACGGCCCCTGCGCCTGCGTCCCAGGGGCCGCTACACCGGCCCCTGACCCGCCACCCGCTCCTACACCCGCCCGACAGCACCCCTTGCAGGCTCGCGGCGCCCCTTTCCGCCCGACGGCCCTGGTTGCCGGGTGGCGGTGTGGCCCGGCCCCCGGGGTGGGGCGGCGACGGGCGTGTAGACGACGACCTGGAGCTCCGGCTGGTCCGACGGGCGCAGCTGGTGGTGCTCGTAGACGAGCGTGCCGGCCGTGGGGTGGTGGAAGACGCGCTCGCGCGACTCGAAGCCACGGATGTCGTGGCTCTGCCACCCGTCACGGAACTCCGCGCTGGCCTCCACCAGCCGACCGACGAGCGCCAGGTACACCGGGTCGCCCAGGCGCGGCCCGGCCTCGGCGCGGAACTCGGCGAGGAAGTGGCGGCTGGTGACCTCCCAGTCGTCCAGCAGGTGGCGCACGTAGGGGTCGGTGAAGACCAGCCACAGCAGGTTGCGCTCGGCCGCCGGAACCGTCGCCACGTGCGGGTAGAGCTCCTCGTAGGCCCGGTTCCAGCCGGCGATGCCCCAGTCGGGCGCGAGGGCGTAGGCCGGGCAGCCCTGCAGCGCGTCGAGCAGTCGCTGCACGTGCGCGGTCACCGTCTCGACTGCCGGGGCGGTCGCCGGGCGGGCGGGGGCGAACCCGGCGAGGGACAGGACGTAGTCATGCTCGGCCACGGACAGCCGCAGCGCACGGGCTACCGCGTCGAGCACCTGCCGGGAGGGACGGATGTCGCGGCCCTGCTCCAGCCACGTGTACCAGGTGATGCTCACGCCGGACAGGTACGAGACCTCCTCGCGGCGTAGCCCGGCGGGGCGCCCGCGTGGGGCCGGGGGCAGGCCGTAGTCGGCCCGAGAGAGCTGTTCGCGGCGGGCCCGCAGGAAGCCGCCGAGCTCCTTGCGTCGCTCCTCGTCACTGGCCACCCGAGAACACTAGTGCTCTCAGTACTAGTGTTGACGCCGTCTTCACGCCGCCGCCCCCGCGCGGCACCGTTGGACCATGCCCACCCCCCTCAGGTCTCGCACCGTCACCCATGGCCGGAACATGGCCGGCGCCCGCGCGCTGCTGCGCGCCGCGGGCGTCGCTCGTGAGGACTTCGGCAAGCCGATCATCGCCGTCGCCAACAGCTTCACCGAGTTCGTCCCGGGACACACCCACCTGCAGCCCGTCGGGCGCATCGTCTCCGAGGCGATCCGGCAGGCCGGCGGCATCCCGCGCGAGTTCAACACGATCGCCGTGGACGACGGCATCGCGATGGGCCACAGCGGCATGCTCTACTCGCTGCCGTCGCGCGAGCTCATCGCCGACTCCGTGGAGTACATGGTCAACGCCCACCAGGCGGACGCACTCGTGTGCATCTCGAACTGCGACAAGATCACGCCGGGCATGCTCATGGCCGCGCTGCGGCTGAACATCCCGACGGTCTTCGTCTCCGGCGGCCCGATGGAGGGGGGCCGGGCGGTCCTCGTCGACGGCACCGTGCGCACGGGGCTGAACCTGGTGACGGCCATCGCCGACTCGGCCAGCGACGCGGTGTCCGACGCCGACATGGCCCTCATCGAGGAGGCCGCCTGCCCGACCTGCGGCTCGTGCTCCGGCATGTTCACCGCGAACTCGATGAACTGCCTGACGGAGGCCCTCGGCCTGGCGCTGCCCGGCAACGGCTCGGTGCTCGCCACCCACACGGCCCGCCGCGCGCTGTACGAGAAGGCCGGCGAGACCGTCGTCGAGATCGCCCGGCGCTACTACGACGAGGACGACGCCTCGGTGCTTCCGCGCAACGTCGCGACCCCCGCGGCCTTCGCCAACGCGATGGCGATGGATGTCGCGATGGGTGGCTCGACCAACACGATCCTCCACCTGCTCGCCGCCGCCCACGAGGCGCGGGTCGACTTCGACCTGGACGACATCGACGCCCTGTCGCGGCGGGTGCCCTGCCTGTGCAAGGTGGCGCCGAACGGCTCCTACCTGATGGAGGACGTGCACCGGGCCGGTGGCATCCCGGCGATCCTCGGTGAGCTGCGCCGCGCCGGGCTGCTGGACGAGGACGTGCACTCGGTGCACTCCCGCACGCTCGGGCAGTGGCTCGACCGCTGGGACGTGCGCGGCAAGGCCCCCTCCGACGAGGCGATCGAGCTCTTTCACGCCGCGCCGGGCGGGCGGCGGTCCGGCGAGGCCTTCTCGCAGTCGGAGCGCTGGGACTCCCTCGACCTCGACCCCGAGCACGGCTGCATCCGGGACGTCGAGCACGCGTACTCGGCGGACGGCGGGCTGGCGGTGCTTCGGGGCAACCTCGCGGAGGACGGCTGCGTGGTGAAGACCGCCGGCGTGGACGCGTCGATCCACACCTTCTCCGGACCGGCGGTCGTCGTCGAGTCGCAGGAGGAGGCCGTCGACGCGATCCTCGGCAAGCGGGTCACGGCCGGTGACGTGGTGGTCGTGCGCTACGAGGGGCCGCGCGGCGGGCCCGGCATGCAGGAGATGCTCTACCCGACGTCTTTCCTCAAGGGGCGCGGCCTGGGTGCATCCTGCGCGCTCATCACCGACGGGCGCTTCTCCGGCGGCACCTCGGGCCTGTCGATCGGCCACGTGTCCCCGGAGGCCGCGGCCGGTGGTGTGATCGCCCTGGTGGAGGACGGTGACACGGTGACCATCGACATCCCGAACCGCGCCATCACGCTCGACGTCCCGCAGGACGTGCTGGACGAGCGCCGACGGCGGCTGCTGGCCGACGGCGGCTACCGTCCGCGCGCGCGTGAGCGGGCCGTCACGCCGGCCCTGCAGGCGTACGCGCTGCTGGCCCAGTCGGCCGACAAGGGCGCTGTCCGCGACGTGGCCGCCGTGCAGCGCGCGCTCGAGAGCGTGGGAGATCGGTGACTCGACGGCTCAGCCCGCCGTGCCGAGGTCGGTGACGGCCTCGCGTACAGCGGGCCACGCGGGTCCGTCCGGGTCGATGACGCCCATGTGGTCGGCGTCCACGACGTCCAGACGCACGTCCCAGCCCGCCGTGGCGGCCGCGATGGCGAAGGCGCGGCTCTGCGCCGGCGGCACGGCGTCGTCCTGGCGGCCGTGCACCAGCCGCAACCTGCCCGGGCGCGCTCCGGCGAGGAGCGGGCCCGGGTCGGCCTGCCGGTAGCGGTCGGGCACCTGCGTCGGCGTGCCGCCGAGCAGGTCGGCCACGGCCCCGTCGATGAGACCGACCTGCGCGGAGCCACGCAGGTCCAGCACACCCGCGAGGCTCACGGCACCGGCGACCCGGACGTCCCGGGAGCCGCCGCTCACGGCGAGCCACACGGCGAGCGTGCCGCCCGCGCTGTGGCCGAGCGCCACCAGCGGGCGGGGCAGCAGGCCGTCGTCGGCGAGCTGCGCGACCCGTGCGACGGCGAGGCCGGCGTCGTCGAACGTCGTGGGCCAGCCGCCGCCGGCGCCCACGGTCCGGTACTCGGCCTCGGCCGTGACCCAGCCCGACGCCCTGAATCGCGCGGCCAGCGGCCCGAGCGTGCCGCTGCCGACCCCGGCCCGCCACGAGCCCCCGTGGAACAGCAGGAGGGTGCCTGTCCCGGCCGACCCCCGACCGACGGGGCGACGCAGGAGGACGTGCTGGAGCGGCTCGTCGCCGTACGCGAGGCGTTCGGGCCGGCGCTCGCCGGAGGCGGTGGTCGCACGGTCGATCCCCACGGACGGCGACGTTACCGTCAGCCGGCGACGCCCGGCAGGCTCACCGCACCGCTACGGTCGACCTGTGGGCGACACCGAGGAGATCCTGCTCTGCTGCCAGCTCTGGGCGCGGCCCGGTCAGGAGGACGGGCTCACCGCCTACGAGACCCTCGTGCTGGCGCTCGTCCCCGACCACGGGGGCGAGGTGCTCCAGCGAGCCTGCAGCGACGGCGCCGACGGGCACCCGCACGAGGTCCAGCTCTACCGGTTCCCGTCACGTGCCTCGCTGGACGGCTACCTGCAGGACCCGCGCCGACTGGCCCTGACCGACCAGCGTGACCGGGTCGTCGCGCGCACCGAGCTGTTCCCCGTCGCGCTGCTGTAGCGACCGGCCGGGTGGTCCGGCTCAGCGGTGGGCGAGCAGCTCCAGACCGATGACCCCGAGCCCGAGCACCGCCTCCGCCCCGAGCACCACGAGCCGCTGCCAGATCGGGAGCCGGACACGGCGGACAGCCGCGTACCCGACCGCCACGAGGGAGACGATGAGCGCCACAGCCGACCCTCGCAGCGCCCGCCCGGTGTCCCACACGCCCAGCGTCGCCAGCCCGAGGAACACGAAGGGCAGCAGCACCGCCCCCACGGTGCCGACCGATGAGGCCAGCGCATGCCGCAGCTCGTCAAGGGTGGGGAGGCGCTCGTGGGCGACCAGGTGCGAGACCAGGTCGGCGACGAGCACGGCGAGGAGGGTGCCAGCCACCGTGATGGCGAGCGTCGTCAACGCCTGCTCTGCGGTCGCCGAGGTGTGGCCGCCGAGCGCCAGCACGACCGCCAGCGCGGTGAACGTCAGGTAGATCCGCTCCTTGAGCCGGTCGGCGCGCCGCTCGCGTGCCTCGCTGACCTCGCGCATCGTCGTCCTCTCGGCACCGTGGCCGCGGGACGCGGCGATGTGGTCCATTGCAGCACGCGCGCCGTTGCCAACCGTCGGACAGGGTCGTGTCGTCGACGTAATGAGAACGCGTATCATTCGCGTCATGACGACGGACGTGATCGCGGTCATGGGCTCGTGCGCTCCGGAGCGGCGCCAGTATGCGCGCCGACTGGCCCGGGCGACGGTCCGACAGCTCCTGCCGTCGTCGCGGCTGGCGATGGCGCCCGACCCGGTGGGTGAGGCGGCGTCTCTGCTGCCGTGGGTCGACAACCCGGCCGGTGCGGTGGTCGAGCTGCCGCTCGCGGTGGACGCGACGCACGTCATCGGGACGCTGGCCGACCCGGAGGCAGGCTCGCGGCTGTCGGCGGTGGTCTGCGTGGTCGACACCGCTCACCTGCTGGCCGATCTGCGCCGCGACGGCTGGGTGACGTGCCGGCGAGGCCCGTTGGACGATCTGGAGACGGAGCGGACCTCGGTCGCGCTCCTCACCGTCGCCCACATCGAGTACGCCTCCACCGTCGTCTTGGCCGGATGGGAGGCCGTCGAGACGGACGAGCTGTCGACCGTGATGGCGCTCGTCAGCCATCTGGCGCCACGCGCCCGGCTGCGCCTCGAGCACGACGGTCTCGCCGATCCTGGCCAGGACGACGGGCAGCCGTACGACGTGCGCCAGGACCGGCCTGGCTGGGTGTGCGTGCTCAACGATGACGTCGGCCCGCACCTGACGGACCCCCGGGTGAGCGCGGTGCGCTACGAGCAGGTCCGTCCGCTGCACCCCGGACGGCTCATGGCGTTCCTGCGCCGCATGGAGACCGGCGCGTTCGGGACGGTGGTCCGCTCCGCGGGGTTCTGCCGGCTCGCCACCCGCGCACAGGTGGTCGCGCGCTGGGAGCACGCGGGGTCCACCATCGGGCTGGAGCCGCTGGTGGCCGACGACAGTCTGGCCGGTGGTGACGAGCTGCTGGCGGTGGGGCAGGACCTCGCATTCCTCGGGCTCGACCTCGACCGGCCGGCCCTGCTCCGTGCGCTCGACGACACCGCCCTCACCGACACCGAGCTCGCCGCCGGTCCGTGGGCCTGGGCCATGCTCGACGACCCGTTCCCCGCGTGGGCGACTGCACGGGACGGTGCCGAGTAGGGGTCGGGGTCCCATGACCGACAGCGCACAGCCGCCGCGCGAGAGGCGCAGGACGGTCCAGAAGGAGGCCGTCCGCCGGGCGCTGGTGCAGTCGCCGGGCTTCGTGTCGGCCACGGCGTTGCACCGGCGCCTGCAGCAGCAGGGCAGCCGCGTCGGGCTGGCGACCGTCTACCGTCAGCTCACCGTGCTGGCGGAGACAGGGCTGGCCGACACGGTCACCGCCCCCGAAGGACAGCTCTACCGCGCCTGCGCACCCACGCACGGTCACCATCACCACCTGATCTGCGAGGACTGCGGTCGAGCGGTCGAGATCGCCCCGCCGTCCGAGGAGTGGATCGAGGAGGCCGCCCGACGGCACGGGTACACGCTGACGCGTCACGTGGTGGAGGTGTTCGGCCGGTGCGCCGAGTGCGGTGCCGAGCGCGCTTGACCTTGACGCTACGTCAATCCCTACCGTCGTGGACATGAGGCGGACGGAGCAGCGGGAGTGGTCGATCCAGGAGGTGGCCCGCATCGCGGGCACCACCAGCCGGACGTTGCGGCACTACGACGCGATCGGCCTGCTGCGACCGTCGCGAGTCGGCGACAACGGCTACCGGTTCTACGACCGGGACGCCGTGGTGCGCCTGCAACGGATCCTGCTCCTGCGGGAGCTGGGCCTCGGACTGCCTGCCGTCGCGGAGGTGCTCGACCAGGAACGCGACGTCCCCGGTGCGCTGCGGGCGCACGTGGGATGGCTGCGCGCCGAGCAGGAGCGCATCGGCCGGCAGATCACGGCGGTCGAGCACACGCTCGCCGCCCTGGAGGACGACGGAGAGGAGCTCACGATGAGCACGATGTTCGACGGCTTCGACCACACCCGGTACCGGGACGAGGTGGAGCGGCGGTGGGGTGCGCAGGCCTACGCGCGCAGCAGCGCGTGGTGGGAGGCCATGACGCCCGACGAGCGGGCGCGCTGGCAGCGGGACGCCCAGGCGATGCAGGACGAGTGGGTGGCGCTGGCCGGGAGCGGAGCCGACCCGTACGCCGAGGACGCCCAGCGACTCGCCGCCCGGCACGTGGCGTGGCTGACGAGCGTGCCGGGCACACCCGCGGCGGACGGTGACGCGTCGGCGCTGCGGGCCTACGTGGTCGGCCTAGCCGGCATGTACGTCGCCGACCCGCGCTTCGCCGCCCACTACGGGGGAGAGACGGGGGCGGCCTTCGTCCGCAGCGCCCTGGAGCGCTACGCCGACACCACGCTGTAGCCAGCGACGCCGCGCCCGGAGCCGCCGACTTCGCCACTTCCCCGTGAGACCGCCGGTTGCAGCCGGCGAGCTCGACGGCAAGTGGCGATCTCGACGGCCGGGGGCCGGGCAGGTCGGGGTCGGTGGCGGGGTCGGGCGGGGTGGTGGGGTCAGGTGGGGGAGGCCGCGGCGGCGGTCCGGGCGGCTGCCGGCAGGGCGGAGAGGATCCGGTCGAGGGCGGCGTCGTCGTGCGCGGCGGTGAGGAACCAGGCCTCGAAGACGCTCGGCGGCAGGGCCACCCCGGCGTCGAGCATCGCGTGGAAGAACGGGGCGTACCGCCAGGA
>Ga0164243_10014999_pt1 | contig 10745 bp, 9 predicted proteins | sample OricompcompostOP_FD_108781 | JGI IMG/M metagenome (GOLD analysis project Ga0164243, IMG submission 108781) | Organic Plus compost microbial communities from Emeryville, California, USA - Original compost - Organic plus compost (OP) | ecosystem: Engineered > Solid waste > Mixed feedstock >...
ATGGCGCGGCTGGCGGGGATCGAACCCACGACCCTTGGCTTCGGAGGCCAATACTCTATCCACTGAGCTACAGCCGCGTTGCGGGGAACGCTTGAGAGGCAAGAAGGATACCGTTTTTCCCCCGTTCCGTCCACGCAAAACCCTTGCCTCCTCGTACCACTGCCACCGCATTGCGACTATAATCAAGGGTTTTGCAAGATGTTGCGCTGCAGTACCCGCCGGCCGTTTGCAGCGCTCCCACCGGTTCCGACACAGCTTTGAGGGAATAATGAGCGACGCACACAATGAACACGAGCCCCTGATCAAGACACCGCGGCAACTAGTCGTTGCCGTGATGTTTGCGTTCCTGGTCCCGATCATCACGATCGTCCTGATCGTCAACTACGTGGCCAGCGGCAGTACCGCAGGGGCGGGATCGGACGCGATGGCGCCGGAAGCGGTCGCCCAACGCCTGCAGCCGGTGGCCGACATCAACTACTCGCTGGTCGACGCCAATGCGCCGAAGCAGTTGATGACCGGCGAAGCGGTGTACAAGGCGTCGTGCGCGGCATGCCACGGCACGGGCGCGGCAGGTGCGCCGAAGTTCGGCGATGCTTCCGCGTGGGCTGCACGCATCAGCCAAGGCCAGGCCACCGTGGTTTCGCACGCGCTGAACGGCCTGCGCGGTATGCCGGCCAAGGGCGGCAACCCGGATCTGGATGACATCGAGGTCGAGCGCGCAGTGGTGTACATGGTCAACAAGTCCGGCGGCAACTTCAAGGAACCGGAAGTGAAGGCTGCTGCACCGGCAGCGGCCGAGAGCGCGCCGGCTCAGGACCAGGGTGCACCGACGGCTTCCGCTACCGCACCGCTTAGCAGCTCCCAGCCGACGCAGGCCGCCGCACCCGCGACCCCGGCTCCTGCGCAAACGGCCCAGGTCGATGGCAAGAAGGTGTTCGATACCAGCTGCGCCGCGTGCCACGGGACCGGGGTTGCCGGTGCGCCGAAGCTGGGCGACAAGGCCGCCTGGGGCCCGCGCATCGAGCAAGGCATGGACACCCTGGTCGAACATGCGATCAAGGGCTTCCAGGGCAAGAGCGGTTTCATGCCGCCGCGCGGCGGCTCCTCCGCTTCCGACGCGGAAATCAAGGCTGCGGTTAGCTACATGGCGAACGCGGCGAAATAAGCTAAGCGGCGCTCCCGATGCAAAGAGGCCGACCTGCGGGTCGGCCTTTTTATTGCCCGTGCGCGGCGCAACGCCGCAATTGCCGAACCGGCGTCAGCGCCCCGAGGTCGCGGGCTGCGGCCCGTAGGCTGCCTGCTGCGGCTCGGCCACGAAAATCTCCACGCGCCGGTTGCGCGCGCGGCCGGCCGCGGTGTTGTTGGACGCGACCGGCTCGTGCTCGCCGCGCCCTTCTATCCGGACGCGCTGCGGGTCGACGCCGCGCGCGGCCAGGTAATCGCGGACGGCGTCGGCGCGCGCCAGGGAAAGCGGGTCGTTGACGGCGTCGCTGCCGGTGCTGTCGGTATGCCCGATGATGTTGATCGTGGTGACCGGATAATCGACGAGGCCGGTCGCGAAACGGTCGAGCACCGGGCGGAAATCCGGCTGGATGTCGGAGCGGTTGGTGGCGAACGAGATGTCGCTCGGGATCTCCAGTTTCAGCCGGTTGTCGGCGGTCTGCGTGACGGCCACGCCGGTGCCTTGCGTGGCGCGCTCCATCGCCTGTTTCTGCTGCTCCATGCGCTTCGACCAGATGTTGCCGATGACCGCGCCTGCGGTGCCGCCTAACACCGCACCGGTAGCCGCGCGCCGGTCGCTGCCCGACCCGGTGGCCGAGCCGAGCACCGCGCCGAGGCCGGCGCCGATGCCGGCTCCGGTGGCCGTGCCGCGCTGCACTTCGTTCATGTTCGCGCAGCCGGTGAGCGCGATGGCGGCCGCCAGCGCGCAATGCGTCAGTCGAATGACCATATGCCTATCTCCATGATTGCCATGGACGATTCGACAAGCTTGCATGCAGGCGGGTTCGAGGCGTAACGAATGGATACGCAGTCAGGCTTGTGTGCGCCGGCGCAGCAGCGCGTCGCGGTCGCCGCGCAGTTCGGCGAGGGTGGCCGGCAGCGCCAGCTTGTCGCTGGCAAGCATGGAACGTGCAATCAGCAGCACGACGATAGCCAGCAACGTGTAAAAAGCGGCTACCAGCAACAGGATTTTCCATCCCAGCGCCGGCCACGCGAGCGCGACGACCACGGCGGTCCAGCCGCCGAGCGCGAAGCACAGCAGCAGCACACCGATTGCGCCGACCAGCAGCAGGCGCGCGAGATGGTCGCGCGCCTGCCCGAGTTCAAGCGCCGCCAGTTCCACGCGCGTCATGCACAGCGCGAACAGGTTGCGCGCAAAGGCACCCATGCGTGCGCCGATGCCGCGCGGCGCGGCTGCATCGAACCCGGCCTGATCCATCTGCATTACCTGCGCGCGCACAGCAGGCCGATCAGCAGGGCGGCCCCCGCCGATGCGGCCACCGCCTGCCACGGATGCTGCCGCACGTATTCGTCGGTCTGGCGCGCCGCGACCTTGCCCTTTTCGAGCGCGACGGCCTGCAACGCCTGTCCGCGTTCCAGCGCGACATCGAGCATTTCCATGCCCTTCGCGCGCAATTCCTCCGCGCGGTCGCCGGTAACGAGGCTGGCCTCGCGAAACAGCTCCCGTGCGTCCTGCAACAGGGTCTTGATGTCGTTTCTTGCGGTCTTGATATTCGACGTCTGCATGCGATGCTCCTTCGGGTAAGACGGCGGCGCCGTCATTCCGGAAACATTAGCAAGCTCCGCTTTGCCTGCTTCCAACAAGCGCAAGAATCGGCAAAGAAACGATCAGCAAGCGATCAGGAAGCGGCCCGCAGGCCGGGCCGCTATCGATTCATCTGCGGCAGTGCAACCGTGCGCAACTGGAAGCGACCGTCGTTGTTGAAGAGCCAGGTCTCGGCCACTTCGACGCGGCCGCGATCGAGCAGGTTGGCGGAAGGGGGCGGGAACGGTGCGGCTGCGCGCAACGCCTGCAGTGCGGCCGCCTCGGTTTTGCAGTCGCGGTTCGAGCGCATGATCTCGCTGTGGAGCAGCTTGCCGTGCGCATCGACCGTGAAGCGCACGACCACCACCGAGCGCAGCAGCGCCTGCGGCCGGCCGGGAAAGACCCGGGCCGCGCTGTGCTGCGAGATGTGGCGCGCCAGCACGCGCTTGTATGTGTCGTACGACATGGCCGGGACGATGACCGCCGGCTGCGGCGGCGGCGCGGATACACTGGGTTGCGGCGCTCCAGGCTGCGCCTGCTCGCGCGAGGCGCACCCCGCAACGAGGGCGGCAACGGCAGCAATCAGTAACGCAATCCTGGTATTCATCCGACTCTCCTCCGGCACTGCATGCAGTCAATCGGAAGTATCGCCGAAATGTTGCCAGTCGGAAGCGGTCTTACCGCTGCTTACGCTGCTTACAAAGCCGCATCAGGCAAAGCGGCGCTGTCGCTTGAAGTGCTCGGTGGCGTCCACCAGCGCGCGTGCGATGCCCGGCTCGTAGGCTGAATGGCCGGCGTCGCCGATGACCTCGAGGCGCGCTTCGGGCCACGCCGCGTGCAGGCGGAAGGCGGCCTGCGGCGGACACACGACGTCGTAACGGCCCTGCACGATCATGGCCGGCAGGTGGCGGATGCGATCGACGTTGCGGACCAACTGGTCCGGCGCAAGGAAACCGTCGTGCAAAAAATAATGTGCTTCCAGCCGCCCGATGCCGAGGCTGACCTGGTCCGAGGAAAAATCGTCGATCGCCTGCGGGTCCGGACGCAGGAACAGGCAGGCGCCTTCATAGCGGCTCCAGGTACGCGCCGCCGGCGTATAGACGGCCGGGTCGGGGTCGAACAGACGTTTCGCGTACGCGCGCAACAGGTCGCTGCGCTCCTGCGGGAGAATCGGCGCGCAGAAGGCCCCATGCTGCTCCGGGAAGAACCAGCGGATGCCGTTGAGGAACCAGTCGATCTCCTCCGGCGTGCACAGGAAGATGCCGCGCAAGACGAAGCCGAGGCAGCGCTGCGGGTGCGCCTGCCCGTAGGCGAGCGCGAGGGTCGATCCCCAGGAACCGCCGAACACCAGCCAGCGTTCGATGCCGAGCATTTCGCGCAGACGCTCGATGTCTTCGATCAGCAGTGGCGTGGTGTTGTTGCGCACTTCTCCGAGCGGCGTCGACTTGCCGGCGCCGCGCTGGTCGAACAGCACGATGCGATAGGCCCGCGGGTCGAAATAGCAGCGCTGGCGCGGCGAGGTGCCGCCGCCGGGGCCGCCGTGCAGGAACAGCACCGGGATGCCGTCCGGGTTGCCGCTCTCTTCCCAGTACAGCGTATGGATCTCGTCCACCGGCAGCATGCCGTGGCGATGCGGCTCGATCGGAGGGAACAGGAAAGAAGATGTCTCGCTCATGATGACGATTGTAGGCTGAGCGCCCGCCGCGCAAGGATTTTTCGCGTCGGTAGTAGGCAGATGCGCGGAATTGGTGTTACACTTCGAGCCCTTTCGGACGCGGTGACACGCGTCGCGCGTGCCGGACGCCGGACGCGAACGAATTCAGGAGTGGTAGTTCAGTTGGTCAGAATACCGGCCTGTCACGCCGGGGGTCGCGGGTTCGAGCCCCGTCCACTCCGCCAAGTCATGGAACGGGTTACAGCGCACGCTGTAACCCGTTTTTCATTTTCGCGCTACATCAGCGTGATGCCGGGCAGCGTGCGCAGCGAGGTCTCGCGCATCACCTGCACGAAGTCGGCGACATACGGACGCTCCGCCAGATGTTCTGGCACGACCGCATACAGGCGCCCGGTCAGCCCCTGCGCGCCGATCCGCTGACGCGCCACATACCCGCGCTCCAGGTAGCCGCTCACCGCCCACAGCGGCAACGCCGCGAACCCGCGCCCGCTCGCGACGAGCTGCAGCATCGCTACCGTCAGTTCGGTCGTGCGCCGCTCCGGGGCCACGCCGGCCGGCGCCAGCACGCGCCGCACCAGGTCGAGCATTTCGTCGGGCACGGGGTAGGTGATCAGGGTGGCGTCGGCGAAGTCCCGCGCCTCCAGCCACGGCTTGTCGAGCAACGCATGCCCGTTCGGCAGCAGCGCGACGATCTCGAATTCGAACAGCGGATGCAGGTGCACCCCGCGCTCGTCCTCGTCGAAGTCGGACACGATGGCGAGTTCGGCGCGATCCTGGTGCAGCAGGCCGACCGGGTCGGCGTGGAAGCCGGATACGATGTCCAGCTCGACCTCGGGCCAGCGCGCGCGGAACGCATCCATCGCCGGCATCAGCCAGTCGAAGCAGGTATGGCATTCGACCGCGATGCGCAGGCTGCCGGCGGCGCCGTCGACCAGCCGCGCGACATCGCGCTCGGCTTCGGCCAGCAACGGCAGCACCGCATCGGCCAGCCGCAGCAGGCGCTGGCCCGGCGCGGTGAACACGACCGGGTTCGACTTGCGCTCGAACAGCGCGGCGCCGTACTGCTCTTCCAGGCCCTTCAGTTGATGCGACAGCGCCGACTGCGTCAGATTGAGCAGTTGCGCGGCACGCGACAGATTGCCGGTTTCGCGCAGCGCGGCCAGGGTTTTCAGGTGCCGCAATTCGAGGATCGATTGGATCATGAATGTAATTCAGAGTGTATCCAGAATTTTTTCGTTTGAATCATAAAGCCGTGCGCGGGATCATCACAAGTCTCATTCATCGACTTGCGACGACATCATGATCAAAACGCATATTCTCGGCTTCCCGCGCATCGGCGCGCAGCGGGAATTGAAGGCCGCGCTGGAACGCCACTGGAAGGGCGCGCTCTCCGAACAGGAACTGGAACAGGCCGGCCGTCTGCTGCGGCACCGGCACTGGGAGGCGCAGCGCAGCGCCGGCCTGGATTTCCTGACGGTCGGCGACTTCGCCTACTACGACCAGGTCGCGAACCATATCCAGTTGTTCGGCTGCGAGCCGGCGCGCTTCGGCTTTTCCGGCAGCGAAAGCGATCTGGCACGCTATTTCACGATGGCGCGCGGTACCGCGCACGTGAACGGCTGTGGCTGTGCGCATGGGGCAGGCGACGGCACGGCCGCGCTGGAAATGACGAAATGGTTCGATACCAACTACCACTACCTGGTGCCGGAGTTCGGTCCGCAGACCGACTTTCGTCTGTGCGCCGAGCGCCTGCTGGGCGAACTGGCCGAGGCGCAGGCGCTCGGCCATCCGGTCAAGCCGGTGCTGCTCGGCCCGCTGAGTTTCCTGTGGCTCGGCAAATCGAAGGCGGAAGGCTTCGACCGTCTCGCGCTGATCGACGCGCTGCTGCCGCGCTATGCCGAGTTGCTGGCGGCGTTCGCCGCCGCCGGCGTCGAATGGGTACAGATCGACGAACCGATTCTCGGACTGGACCTGCCCGGCGAGTGGGCACTCGCTTTCGAGCGCACCTACGCTACGCTCGCGGCCGCCCCGCTATCGATCCTGCTGACCACCTATTTCTCGCCGCTGGAAAACCACCTGAGCCTGGCCTGCAAGCTGCCGGTGGCCGGCCTGCACGTGGACGCGGTACGCGCCGCACACGAACTGCAGAGCGTCGCGGACTGGCTGCCGGAACACAAGCTGCTGTCGGTCGGCATCGTCGACGGTCGCAATATCTGGCGCACCGACCTCGACCGCGCGCTGGAAAAGCTGCGTGCGCTGCTGCCGCGCCGGCGCGGCGCATTGTGGCTGGCGCCCTCGTGCTCGCTGCTGCACGTGCCCTACAGCTTGAGCGACGACCGTGCGCTGGACGCGGAATTGCGCAGTTGGCTGGCCGGCGCGACCGAGAAGCTCGATGAACTGCAGGTGCTCAAGTGCGCGCTGAGCGAAGGCGACGGCGCCGTCGCGCAGCAATTGTTTGTGTCGCGCGCAGCGGTGGCGGCTCGCGCCGCCAGTCCGCGCGTGCGCAATCCCGAAGTCGCACGCCGCGTCGAACAACTGCCGCCCGATGCAGATCGCCGCGCCAGCCCGTTCCCGGTGCGCCAGGCGGCGCAACGGGAGCGGCTGCGCCTGCCGCCCTTCCCCACCACGACCATCGGCTCGTTCCCGCAGACGCCGGAAATCCGCGCCGCACGCGCCGCGTTCCGGCGCGGCGAGCTGGATGTCGAGAGCTATCAAACCGCGATGCAGCGCGAGATCGCGCACGCGGTGCGCGAGCAGGAAGAACTGGGGCTGGACGTGCTGGTGCACGGCGAAGCCGAGCGCAACGACATGGTCGAGTACTTCGGCGAACAACTCGACGGTTTCGCGTTCACCGCCAACGGCTGGGTGCAGTCCTACGGCTCGCGCTGCGTGAAACCGCCGGTGCTGTTCGGCGACGTGGCGCGCCCGCGCCCGATGACGGTCGAATGGACGCGCTACGCGCAAAGCCTGACAAACAAGCCGATGAAAGGCATGCTGACCGGCCCGATCACGATCCTGCAATGGTCGTTCGTGCGCGACGACCAGCCGCGCGCCGACACCGCGCTACAGATCGCGCTGGCGATTCGCGACGAGGTGGCGGACCTCGAGCAGGCCGGCATCGCCGTCATCCAGATCGACGAACCGGCGATCCGCGAAGGACTGCCGCTGCGCCGCGCGCAATGGAACGCCTATCTCGAGTGGGCCGCGCGCGCGTTCCGCATCGCTGCTTCAAGCGTGCGCGACGACACGCAGATCCATACCCACATGTGCTACTCGGAATTCAACGACATCCTGCCCGCGATCGCCGCGCTCGATGCCGACGTGATCACGATCGAAACGAGCCGCTCCGACATGGAGCTGCTGCGCGGCTTCGGCGCGTTCAAGTACCCGAACGAGATCGGACCGGGCGTCTACGACATCCATTCGCCGCGCGTGCCGGCCAGCGAAGAGATGCTGCGCCTGATGCGCAAGGCGGCCGAGGTGATCCCGGCGCAGAATCTGTGGGTGAATCCGGATTGCGGGTTGAAGACGCGGGCGTGGCCCGAGACGCGCGCGGCGCTGCGCAACATGGTGGAGACGGCGCGGCGGCTGCGGGCGGCTTGAGGCGAACAGAGCATGTGTCGTTCCCGCGCAGGCGGGAACCCAGCAGCGTCGCAGATTGCGGTAGCCAAGGCATCCCTAGTGTCCTGAGTCGTTAGTTCGGTGAACAAGAAAATTGATGCAATCGGCGCCAGGCGAGGCCTCGCCGGCCGCACGCAACCGCAGCGATAGTGGGACTATCGCGACGATTGGCAACGACGCATGGCGTCGATTTCATCGGTTTTCTTCAACGAATTAGCGACTCGGGACACTAGTAGACCATCCAGATGAATCTGGCGGGTTGTGTCGGAGAGTGGAAAGGCCCCTTCCCCCTTCCAGGGGGAAGGATGGGATGGGGCGGCCCGCGTAGGGGTAGTGAGGTTGAGCACAAGTCTGCTTATGCATAACCACTGCACCCCCACCCTAGCCCTCCCCCTGAAAGGGGGAGGGGACCTGACCATTGAGCGCTCAAACCTCTCGAAATCATCTGGACGGTCTACTAGGTTCCCGCCTGCGCGGGAACGACGATGCTATGGCAGTCTGCGGCTTCGGACCGTCGGAGTCTCCTGCCTGCGCGGGACGGCGACAGGTCTCAAGCCGCCTCTTTCGCCTTCTGTTCCCCGCCCAGCGCCTCGACGATATCGGCGATCATCTTCGCCAATTCGCCGCTCATCAGCGCGAAGTCGGTGTCGAAACGCTCGTCCTCGTTCTGCAGCGCTGCGTCCTGGTTTTCCTTCAGCACGTCCAGCGGCGCGACGCGCTTGATCGCGAGCGACTCTGTGAGCACGAACGAGACACGATCGGCCCAGGTCATCGCAAGACGTGTGCACTGCTTGCCGCTTTCGATGTGGCGGCGCACGTCGTCCGGCTCCAGCGTGTGGCGCACGTAGCGCACGGTGGCCTTGCCTTCGGTGGTCGAGCGCAGTTCGGTGTCCTGGTCGATCGTGAAGCCGCCCGGCGCTTCGTCGGCGGCCAGCCAGTCGGTCATCGCCGCCACCGGCGAATGCTCGGTGCGCAGCACGCCGAACGGCAGCACTTCGAGCGATTTCAACAGCAGCTTGAACACTTCGTCGGCCTTGGCCGCGCTGGCCGCATCCACGACCAGCCAGCCGTTGACCGGATCGATCCACACGCGCGTGCTGCGCTGGATCGCGAATGCGCGCGGCAGCAGTTCGTCGGTGACCTGCTCCTTGATCTCCTTCATCTGCTTCTTGCCGGGCTTGAAGCCCTGCTGCTCTTCGAGCTCGAGCGCGCGCGCCTTGGCCACCTGGTTGATGACGGAAGTCGGCAGCAGCTTCTTCTCGGTGCCGAGCTGCAGCAGCAACTGCTTGTTGACGACGTGCACGAGGCGGTCGTTGCCGCGCGGGGAAGTCCAGCCCTGGGTCTGCATGTCGGAGCTCGAACACGGCGTAAACGCGAGCGGGGCCAGCTTGTCTTCGAGTTGCTCGGCGCTCAGGGTCCAGGGGGCGGTAAGACGATAGATCTGGAGATTCTTGAACCACATGGCGCGCACCTGCGAAAAAAACGAGGCGCCATTCTACACGCCGCCTGCATGCACGTCTGTGTCGTTTTCGTCGAACAGGCCGGGCTGCAGCAGGCCGTCTTCTTCCTGCAGACGCACCCCGACGCCGAGCAGGCGCACCGGCCGGCAGGCGCGCAGATACGCGGTTTCCAGCAGGCGCGTGCATGCGTCCGGATCGATGCTTGTGCTCACGCATTCGGCGGTCGTGCGGCGAAAGTCGGCGAAACGGATTTTTACAAACAGCTTGTGCATCCCTCGCTCGATCTGCTTGCGCTGCATGCGCTCGCGCAGTTGCTCGATCAGCGGCGCCAGCGCGCGCCGGCACGCCGCAAGGTCCGGTAAATCGGCGGCATAGGTTTCTTCGACGCTGACCGACTTGCGTTCGCGGTCCGGCTTGACGGCGCGCGTGTCGATGCCGCGGCACAGGTGATACAGGCTGGTGCCGAACTTGCCGAAGCGCCGCTGCAGGTCGACCAGCGTCCACGCGCGCAGGTCGGCGCAGGTGTGCACGCCGAGCCTGTTGAGCTTGTGCGCGGTGACCTTGCCGACGCCGAACAGCTTGTTCACCGGCAGCGCGGCGACGAACGCATCCACGTCCTGCGGACGCACGACGAACTGCCCGTTCGGCTTGTTCCAGTCGCTGGCGATCTTGGCGATGAACTTGTTCGGTGCGATGCCGGCCGAGGCGGTGATGCCGACGGTGTCGAAGATGCGCGCGCGGATCTCCTGCGCGATCAGCGTTGCGCTGTTGCGCTGCTGCGGCGCGTCGGTGACGTCGAGATAGGCCTCGTCCAGCGACAACGGCTCGACCAGCTCGGTGTAGTCGCGGTAGATCGCCAGGATCTGGCGCGACGCCGCGCGGTACTTGTCCATCGCCGGCGGCAGCACGATCAGGTCCGGGCAGCGCTGCAGCGCCTGCGCGGTGGACATCGCGGAGCGCACGCCGAAGCGGCGCGCCTCGTAGTTGCAGGTGGCGATCACGCCGCGCCGGTCGGCACGCCCGCCGACCGCGAGCGGATGTCCGCGCAGCGACGGATCGTCGCGCATTTCGATCGCCGCGTAGAAGCAGTCGCAGTCGCAGTGGATGATCTTGCGCGGGGAGGCCGGCACGGGAGACGGGAACGGAGAAAACCGGTAACGATTGTACCGGCCCCTCCCGGCCCGCGTGCGGTCGAGCGTGCCGCTCAGCCGCCCGACTGCGG
>Ga0164243_10015001_pt1 | contig 10744 bp, 6 predicted proteins | sample OricompcompostOP_FD_108781 | JGI IMG/M metagenome (GOLD analysis project Ga0164243, IMG submission 108781) | Organic Plus compost microbial communities from Emeryville, California, USA - Original compost - Organic plus compost (OP) | ecosystem: Engineered > Solid waste > Mixed feedstock >...
CAGCCAGGCCGGCGGCACCTTCGGCGTCAAGCTCCAGCAGCTGCCGCAGGTGACGCCGGGCAGCAACGAGCTTTCCGGCAGCGGCCAGCCGACCGGCCGCGCCACCGTCGACCTGCGCGGCCTCGGCGCCAACCGCACGCTGGTGCTCGCCGACGGGCGCCGGCTGCAGCCGTCGACCTCCAGCGTGATTGTCGACCTCAACAGCATCCCATCGGCGCTGGTCGAGAATATCGAAGTGATCACCGGCGGCGCCTCGGCGATCTACGGATCGGACGCGATCGCCGGCGTCGTCAACCTGAAGCTCCGGCACGATTTCCAGGGGCTGGAGCTCAACGGCCAGTACAACCTCACCGAACTGGGGGACGGCCGCGAATATTTCATCGACGGCCTGCTCGGCACCAATTTCGCCGATCATCGCGGCAATGTGGTGCTGGGCCTCAGCTATCTGGATCGCGGCAACGCCTATTACAGCCAGCGCGATTTCTATCGCGAGGCGTTCGCGCTCGGCGCGCCGCCCTGGGGATCGGACCTGCTGCCGGAGGGCAATTTCGTGCCCGATGCCGCCAACCTGCCCACGCAGCAGCGCGTGGACGAAGTGTTCGCGCGCTACGGCATCGCACCGGGCTCGGTCGCGCGCAGCAACGTGCTCACTTTCAACAACGATGCCGCGAACACGCTGGTGTCCCAGTTCATGGGCCTCAACTATCGGGGGCCGTTCAACGACCAGATGGTGCTGTCGCCGTTCAACGACTCCCTGGCGTTCAACCTCGGCACGCTGCAGCTGCTGACGGCGCCGACCGAGCGCTACAATGTCTATGGCGCCGCGCATTTCGACGTCACCAACAATGTCACCGTCTATGCGCAGGGCATGTTCACCGACTATAGCTCGGTGACCAACTATGGCGCCGGCCTGCAGACGCAGGGCACCACGGCGGTGGTGCCGGCGGACAATGCCTTCATCCCGGCCGACCTCGCCAGCATCCTCGCGTCGCGGCCGGATCCCACCGCGCCCTTCTCGATGCGCAAGCTGTGGACCGCGACCGGCACCTCGGTCACCACCTATGACAACAGCATCTATCAGATCGTCGCCGGGCTGCGCGGCAAGTTCGGGGATTCCGACTGGCGCTGGGACCTGTACGGCTCGCACGGCAGGACCAAGATCGACGTCACCCAGGCATCGGGAAGCGCCAGCTTCTCGCGCATCCAGCAGCTGCTGACCTCGCGCTCGGTGGTCGGGCCCGATGGCGCGCTGGTCAACGTCCCGCAGTTCGTGCCCAGCGGCAACGGCGGCAACAGCCTGATCCCCAACCCGGCCTATGCGACCGCCGTCAACGATGGGGGACGGAGCCTGCCGGGGGTGAACGGCGGTCCGGCGCCATGCCCGGAAGGGCTCGACATCTTTGGCAACGCGCCGCTTTCGGAAAGCTGCAGCCAGTTCCTGCAGATCCATCCCACTTCGGTCACGCGCATCGGGCAGACGGTGGTGGAGGGAACGGTCACCGGCAGTCCGTTCTCGCTTCCCGCGGGCCCGGTGCAGGTGGCGATCGGCGCCGATTATCGCCGCAACACCTATAGGTTCACGCCCGATCCGGCGGCCGGCGACCTGGTCGGCAGCTTCGGCAGCGAAGCGGTGGCAGGCGCCACCACCGCCAAGGAAGTCTATGGCGAGGTGCTACTGCCGGTCCTGCGCGACGTGCCCGCCTTCAAGGCGTTCGACGTGAACCTCGCCTATCGCTACTCCAAATATCTCTCCGGCGGGGTCAGCACCTACAAGGGCGACATCGACTGGACCGTGATCGACGCGGTGCGGGTGCGGGCCGGCTATCAGCGCGCCATTCGCGCGCCCAATGTGGTCGAATATTTCAACCCGGCAGTGGCCTCGCCCGCGCTGCTCGGCGGATCAGGCGATCCGTGCAACTTCGACAGCGCCGAGCGCGCCGGCGCGAACGCCGCCCGGGTGCGCGCGCTGTGCGTCGCCCAGGGCGTGCCGGCCTCGATCATCGATACTTACAAGTCCGGCTTCTCGGGCACCCAGGCCATCCAGCAGGGCAACCTCGATCTCAAGCCGGAGAAGGCCGACACCTATACCGCCGGCGTCGTGCTGACGCCGCGGTTCGGATCGCCGCTGTTCCAGAGGCTTTCGCTCTCGGTCGACTATTACAAGATCGATCTCAGCCAGGCGATCAGCACGCTTTCGGCGGATCTGGTGTTCGCCCGCTGCTTCAACGCCACCGGCGACAATCCGGATTACAGCGCCGACAACCTCTATTGCCGAAGCATCCTCCGCAACCCCGCTGGCGGCACGCCGGACCAGACGCTGACGCCCTATTTCAACCTGGGCGGCATCCGCACCGACGGCATCGACGTCCAGCTCGACTGGGGCTTCGGCCTCGATGCGCTGGGGCTCGACAGCGGCTGGGGACGGCTCGACCTCAACGTCGTCGCCAGCCGGCTGATGAGCTTCGAGGTGCAGGCCTCCGAAGGCGCGCCCTGGGTCGATTATGTCGGGACGACCGGCTTCCGCGTCTCGGGCTACGACTTCGCCAGCAACAACGGCACGCATCCCAAATGGAAGGCGAACTCGTCGCTGACCTGGTCGGGCGACGGCGGCTCGCTGGGCCTGCGCTGGTATTATGTCGGGCCGATGCGCGACATCGTGGGCGGGCCGGGGCTGGAGGGCTACAGCCGGTTCGACCTGTTCGCCAGCGTCAAGGTCAACGACCAGCTCAGCCTCTCCGGCGGCGTCAACAACCTGTTCGACAAGGACCCGCTCAAGACCTTCGGCGGCCTGCCGGGCAACACCGATTCCGGCACCTATGACCCGCTCGGCCGGCGCTATTTCATCAATGCCAGGCTGCGGTTCCGGTGAGGGGGAGGGGAAGGATGAAGGGACAAATGGTCCTGCCGCTCGCGGCTGCAATGCTGCTCGGCGCGGCGGCTCCGGCCCAGGAGGCGGCGCCCTGCGACCGCGCCTGCCTGACCGCGGCGATGGACGGGTTCCTGGCCGCGCTCGTCTCGCGCGATCGGTCGAAGGCGCGGCTTGCCGCCACGCTGCGCTATACCGAGGACGGCGTGGCGCTGCCGGTGGGCGAAGGGCTGTGGGGCACCGCGACCGGCCTCGGCGGCTATCGGCATGATTTCGCCGATCCGGCGAGCGGCAATGCGGCGGTGTTCACGATCGTGGACGAGGGCGGCAAGAAATCCATCCTCAGCGCCCGCATCCGGGTGGTCGGCGGACGGATCGCCGAAGCGGAGACGATCGTCTCGCGCGCCGGCCTGTTCGGCGGCGGCATGGGCTCGGCGGGCGTCGACGCGCTGGAGAAGATGGGCCGCCCCGATCCGCTCTGGACCGAGTCGGTGCCCCCGGCCGAGCGGCTTTCGCGCGCCGAGCTGCAGCGGGTCGCGAACCTCTATTTCGCCGGACTGGAGAAGAACGACGGCAAGGGTGTCTATCCCTTCTCCGACGATTGCGTGCGGCTGGAAGGCGGCATCCCGACCACGAGCCGCACCGCGCCGCTGCCGGGCATCCCGGAAGGCGGTTACGGCCAGGAGCTGATGCGGCTCGGCTGCAAGGCGCAGTTCGAGCAGGGCTATTACAAGTTCCTCGACCGCATCCGCGACCGCCGCTTCGCGCTGATCGACCCGGAGCGCGGCGTGGTGTTCACCTTCGTCTTCTTCGATCACAGCGGGACCGTGCCGCAGGTGACGCTCACCAACGGCCGGACGATCAAGACCAACATCACCCAGCCGATCGCCTGGGAACTGGCCGAGGCCTTCAAGATCACCAAGGGCCAGATCCGGCGGATCGAGGCCGCGATGAAGCAGGCGCCCTACGGCATGTCCTCCAACTGGCCGGCCGACTGACATGCGGAGGAAATGGAGCTTGAAGCGGGCCGGGTGGCTCGCGGCGATGGCGGCGAGCCTCGCCGTATCGCTGCCGGCAGGGGCCCGGCCCGCGGCGCCGGGCTGCGATCGCGCCTGCCTCACCGGCGTAGTGGACGCCTATCTGCAGGCGATGGTGGCGCATGACCCGCGCCGGGCGCCGTTCGCCCGGGGCGCGAAGTTCACCGAGAACACCTCGATCCTGCCGTTCAGCGAGGGGCTGTGGCTTACGGCCACCGCGATCGATCCCTATCGTATCCTGGTGCTCGATCCGGAGACCGCGCAGGCGGCCTATGTCGGGGTGGTGCGAGAGCATGGCCGCGAAGTGCTGCTCGCTGCCCGCATCAAGGCGCCGGGCGGGCGCATCGCCGAAGTGGAGACGGTGGTCGCGCGCGACCTGGCGATGATGAAGAACCTCCGGACGCCGCGCGCGCCGATCATGGCGCCGCTCGCGCCGGGCGAGCGCGTCCCGCGCGACCGGCTGATCGCTGCCGCCAACGCCTATTTCGACGGGATCGAGCAGAGCAACGGCCGGATCATCCCGTTCGACAAGGACTGCAACCGGCTCAAGAACGGCCTGCAGACCACCAACAATCCCGATCTGATGGCCGAGCTGGCCGCGGCCCGGGCGCGCCAGACCGGCGGCAGCGCGCCGACGCCCCTGCCGCGCGTCCAGGCGTCCGCGCCGCCGCGCGCGCCGATGCCGCGCGACTGCGAGGGCCAGATCGACAGCGGCGCGATGGGCTTCATCAGCAAGGTGACGCCGCGCCGCGGCTATGTGGTCGATGAAGTGACGGGCACCGTCTTCGGCCTGTTCATGTTCGTCCATCGCGGCGACGCCACCGACATCCGGCTCAAGGACGGCAGCACCATGCCGTCGCCGTTCGGCGGCCAGCCCTGGAATATGCAGATGGCCGAGCTCTTCAAGACGCGTCGCGGCCGCATCTGGCTGGTTGAGGCGATCGGAACGCCGCTGCCGTTCGGCGCGCGCACGGGATGGGAGTGACGAGGATGCGATCGAAATGGAGCCTGCTTGCCGCGGCCCTGCTGGCCTGCGCCGGCCCGGCGGTGCCCGCCGCCGCGCAGAATGCGGCGCCTGGGTGCGACCAGCGCTGCCTGACAGGCATCATGGAGACCTATCTGGATGCCCTGGCGCGCCGCGCCCCGGCCGACGCAGCGCTCGCCGCCAATGTGGTCGCGACCGAGAACGAGCAGCCGGTGGCGCCCGGCGACGGGCTGTGGGGTACGATCACCGGCCTGGGCAGCTATCGCCACATCGTCTCCGATCCCACCGCCGGCAGCGTCGCCGCCTTCTTCGCGCTGAAGGAGCAGGGCACGGGCGCGCTGGCGATGGTCCGGCTGCAGGTGGCCGACCGGCGGATCACCGAGGTGGAGACGATCGTCGTGCGCGGCGAGGGCACCAATCGCTTCCTCAAGAGCGAATATGGCCCGGTGAAGCCGGTGTTCGAGCGCGTGCTGCCTGTCGCCCAGCGGCTGAGCCGCGACGAACTGATCCGCATCACCGACGGCTATTTCGAGGCGATCGAGCAGAGCCGCAGCGCCGCGGCGAAGTTCCACAAGGACTGCAACCGCACCGAGAACGGCATCCAGACCACCAACAATCCCGCGTTCGGCATGCCGGGATCGAATCCCAATTCCTCGAACACGCCGGGGCAGGGATGCGCCGCGCAGATCGACACCGGCATCTTCGGCTACATCACCGAGATCAAGCCGCGCCGCTACCTGCTGGTCGACGAGAGCCGCGGCCTGGTGTTCGGCGTCTTCATGTTCCGGCACGAGGGGCGCCTCACCGAAGTGGACGTGCCCGGCCGCGGCAAGGTCAAGATGATCCGGGAAGCGATGCGGCCCTTCAACGTCACCGTATCCGAGCTGTTCAAGATCGAGGACGGGCAGATCCGCGAGATCGAGGCGGTGATGGCCGAACTGCCGTACCGTACCCGGTCTCCGTGGAAAGGAACCCTTCGCTGATGCCTCGCCTGTCGCTGACCGCCGTCGCCGTAGCCGCGCTCGTCGCCTTCGCCGCGCCTGCCGCCGCCCAGGGAAGCTGCGACCGCGCCTGTCTCCGCAAGCTGGGCGAGGACTATCTGGCCGCGCTTGCCGCGCGCGACGCCAGGCGGCTGCCCCTCGCGGCGGACGCGCGCTTCACCGAGAACGGATCGGAGCTCGCGCTGGGCGACGGGCTGTGGGGAACGGTGGAAGGGCTGCTCGACTATCGCATCTTCGTCATCGACTCGAAGAGCGGCAATGTCGGCATCCTCACCGCCGTCACCGAGGCGGGGCATCGGGCGATGCTGGGCGTGCGGCTGAAGGCGCCCGACGGCAGGATCCGCGAGATCGAGACGCTGGTCGCCCGCAGCGATCCCAATTCGGGCTTCCCCCAGGCCAAGGAGCTCAAGGTCCGCCCGGGCCTGGTCGAGCCGCTGCCCGCCGGCCGCCGCGTTTCGCGCGAGCAGATGCGCGCAGCGGCGGACAGCTATTTCGTCGGGCTGGAGCGCGCCACCGACCAGGGCGTGGCGTTCGGTCCGGACTGCGTGCGCATGGAGAATGGCATGCAGACCACCAGCAACCCCGATTTCGGGGCCGACATGGGCAAGCTCGATTGCCGCGAGCAGTTCGCGACCGGATTCTCGAAGTTCATCACGCGCCTGCGCGATCGCCGCTGGATCGTCGACGAGGAGACGGGGGTCGCGATGGCGTTCCTGTTCTTCGATCATGCAGGCACGGTGAAGAAGGTCGCCCTGCGCAACGGCACCACGATGGAGGTTCCGTTCCCCTTCAACCGACCGTTCAGCTTCGAATTGTTCGAAGCCTTCAAGATCGACGCAGGCAAGATACGCGAAGTCGAGGCGATCCTTACCGAAGTGCCCTATGGCATGAAGGCGGGCTGGACCGCCGAGCCCTGAGATATATGAGGAATTATCCGTCGCGGAACACCCGTGGCGCGGGGCACCGTCGCATCAGAAGCCCAGGCCGTAGCTCACGCGCAGCGTGCGGGGCACGCCGCGGGTGAAGTAGAGGAACCGCTCGCCGGTATCGGCCACCGCCGAGCCGAAGCCGCGGGTCGCATATTCCTTGCCGGTCAGGTTCTCGATGTTGACGCCGAAGCGATTGCGGCGGGCGCGATCGAGATAGACATGCGCGCCGAGATCGACGAGCGCATAATTGCCGTAGTTCTGGCGCGGGAAGCCCGAAGCGGACGAATAGACGTCGCCGACCCAGCTGAGGGCGAGGTTCGCCCCGAACGGCTGATCCACGGGCGCATAGAGGATGGCGCCCTTGGCGAACTGCTCGGGGGAGCGGTCGCGCTGCGTGGTCGAGCCTTGGTCGCGGACGCGCGAATAGGTGTAGCTGGCGTTGAGGTGCCAGTCGCGCGCCAGGATCGCGTCGACCTGGAATTCGCCGCCGCGCACCTTCACCTTGTCCTCGACGTTGATGTAGGTGCCGTTGGGAAAGGCCGGATCGTCATAGGTCGTGTCGATCAGGTCGGTGATGTCGCGGTGGAAATAGGTCGCCTTCCAGCTGAGCGTGCCGCTTCCCAGGTCGAAGCTGCCGCCCGCCGTCAGGTTGAGGTTGGTGCCCTGCTCGGGCTTGAGGTTCGGATTGCCGATCTCGCAGCACGGATCGATGCCGTAGAGCGACGAGGCGTCGGGCAGCAGGAACGACGTGCCGCCGACGCCCTCGAGATACAGGTTGCCGGTCAGGTCGACGCGGCCGCTGACGTTCCAGATTGTCTTCTTCGCGCCGCCGGTCTCGTTGTAGCGCAGCCCTGCGGTCAGGCGCGCGCGGCGGCTGAGCTCGTCCGTGGTGCGCAGCTGGAAGATGCCGGCATGCACCTGCTCGCTGGTCTTGCCGATCAGCAGCACGTCGTCGCGCCCGTTGAAGTTCTGGAAATCATAGCCGAACAAATATTCGAGGCCGCGGTGCGGGTGCAGCTTCACCATCGCGCTGCCGCCATAATCCCGATAGCCCCAGAAAGTGCCGGCCGGATAGAGGACGACCGGCGGGCCGGCCGGGACCGGGTTTTGGATATTGACATAGGCCGTCTTCCAATCGTGGAAATAGCCCTTGAGGAAGAACTGGATCGTGTCGCTGCCGGTATAGTCGAGCCGGGCGCTGGCGACCTCCTCGTTGCGGTCGTTGCGGCTGGTGTTGACGCGCGTCGGCGAGAGATTGTCGAGCTTCGCCTTGGTGTGCTGATATTGCAGGTTGAGGCGCAGATCGGGCGTGAAATCATATTGATACTTGCCGCCGACGGTCCACAGGCGATAGCCCCGGTGCCGGTCGGTCGCGCTCGGCTGCATCACGCTGTAGGGGCGATAGCCGTCGCTCACGTTGCGCGATCCATAGACGACGAAGCGATGATCGCCGATGCTGCCGCGCGCATAGCCGTCGAGATTGGTGCCGCCGAAGCTGTCGACGCTGCCGTTCACCTGGCCGTTGAAATCGTCGGTGAAGCTGCGCGTCACGACGTTGATCACGCCGGCCGCCGCCTGGGTGCCGTAGAACAGGCTCTCGCCGCCCTTCAGCACTTCGATGCGTTCGATCATGCTGGCCGGCAGCGTGTCGTTGGGCGAGGTGCTGCCATAGAGACGGTTGTTGATGCGGATGCCGTCGACCGTCCACAGCACGTCCTGGGTGCGTGATCCCTGGAGCGACAGGTCGACATAGCTGAACGGGCCCGAGGCCGGCATGACGTACAGCCCGGGCACGCTCTGTAGCGCGGTCGCGACGTCGACATTGCCGCGGTCGCGCACCTGCTCGGCAGTGATCGTCTCGATATCGCTGCCATAGCGCGCCAGTTCCTGGGGCAGGGTCTCCTCCAGGCTCTGGGCGGTCACGACGATGTCCTCGCCCGCGGCGGTCTGCGCATGGGCAACGGCTGCAAAGGCGGAGGCGGCGGCCGCGATGGCGAGCCGCGATGCGGTGGTGATTCGCATTATGATTCAGTCCCCCCTGGCGTCGGTCGATAAGGTCGGAGCGTGCCGTTGCATGAACGGCCGGCGCGCGTGCGCGGGTGGACGCCAAAAGCACCCGCCGCACGAACCGATGTGGCCCATTCCCGGTCAGGGAGGAGCGCAAGGCTCTTCAGGAGGCTTGGGAACCGACGCGCCGTGCCCAAGCCGTCGCTACCGCGTCATCCCAGCCTAGGCGCCCGTTTGTCATGTTTATTACGGTTCGGATCGTTACAGGATCGGAGCCGCTGCGCGTCCGCGCAACAACACTGTAACGTCGCGCGAACCGTTAAGAACAGGATTTGCCGAACGGCCGGCAGCCGCGCCGGTCACAGGCCGAGCGCGCGGCGGCTTGGGAAACGCATGCGGAAGCAGGCGCCGCCGTTGACCGTCTCGTAGCTGGCGGTGCCGCCATGCGCCTGCGCGATCGCGCGGACCACGGACAGGCCCAGGCCGCTTCCTTTCGCCGTGACGCCCCGCTCCATATAGCGGCGCCAGGGCTCGAAGGCATGTTCGGCGAAATCGGGCGCCAGGCCCGGCCCCTCGTCCATCACGCTGATCCGCACCATCCGGTCGTCGAGCGCCATCCGGACCCGCACGCGACCCGGTTTCGCATGCCGCCTCACATTGTCGAGGAGCGCGATCAGTGCCTGGCGAATGCGCGCCGTATCCACGTCGCAGATACCGGGATCGAGCCTGGACAGGACCTTGAACCCGGCGCTCTCCAGCCCCGGCTGCATGAGCCGGACGACAGCATCGATTTCCTCGGACAGGTCCACCGAGTGGAAGCGGATGTCGAGCCGGCCGCCTTCCAGCAGGCTGACGGTCCGCAGATCCTCGATCAGCCGGGCCAGCGCATCGGTCTGCGACAGCAGCGAGCGCAGCAGGGGCGGGTCCGGACGGAACACCCCATCGGCCAATCCCTGGAGCCGGCCGCTCAGGATGGTGACGGGCGTCCGCAACTCATGGGCGATCGTCGCGTTCCAGCGCGTGACCGCCTCCGAGGCTCGTTCCAGCCGATCCGCCAGCTGATTGAAGTCGTCGACCAGCATCGTGGCTTCGGAGGGCGCGCGGTCATGGGTCTCCGCGCGGATCTTCAAGTCGCCGTCGGCTATGCGCCGCGCGCTCTGCGCGACCGACACCAGCGGCGCAACGATGCGCCGCGAGAGGCGCATCGCGACGAACATGGCGATGGCCGTGGCGAGGACGCACATCAGCCCGATCATCACCCATTCGAGGCCGCTGGGCAGCCAGGAATCGGTCATCGGGAAGAGCAGGTCCGGCGCGATCCGGATGACGATGCCGTAGAAAATATAGAGGCCGGCGATCGCGACAAGGACCGAGGCCACGGTCGCGACGACCATCGACAGGATGATCTGGCGCCCCAGCCCGCCGGCATAGCGCTTCATATGATCTTCGCCAGACGGAAGCCGATGCCGCGGACATTGTTGACGAAGCCGCGCGCGCCGGCTTCCTCCAGCTTGCGGCGCAGCTTGCTCAGATGGGAATCGACGGTCCGTTCGAGCGCATCGCCTCCCGGCAGGCATGCATCGACCAGCTCGCCGCGGGAAAAGGCCCGACGCGGCGAGCGTGCCATGTGCGCGAGCAGCCGGAACTCGGTGAGCGTGAGCGGCAGCACGACCTGGTCCGGCGCGTCGCCGGTGCATACGCTGGCGAGGTGACTGTCCAGATCCACTTCGATCGGATCGACCCGAAGGATCGTGCCGGTGTTGCCCGATGAGCGGCGCAGCACCGCGCGGGCGCGAGCGGCCACTTCGGCAGCATTGAACGGCTTCACCACATAATCGTCCGCGCCGATCCGCAGCGCCTGGAGCTTGTCGATGTCCTGATCGAGCGCCGTCAGCATGATCACCGGCGTGTTGCCGCGG
>Ga0164243_10015002_pt1 | contig 10744 bp, 9 predicted proteins | sample OricompcompostOP_FD_108781 | JGI IMG/M metagenome (GOLD analysis project Ga0164243, IMG submission 108781) | Organic Plus compost microbial communities from Emeryville, California, USA - Original compost - Organic plus compost (OP) | ecosystem: Engineered > Solid waste > Mixed feedstock >...
GCCGAGCGTGGGGGCGGGGGACGGAGCCGCGTCCTCGGAGCGCGAGGAGGCCTGTTGCTCGGGCGTCGTGGCCTCCGTCGTCAGGGGCCTGGTGGGCTGCTCCGTGTGCGCCCCGTTCGCGGAGGCGGCGTGCTTGGTGGAGACGCCGCTCGTGGAGGCGGACCGCTCCGTGGGAGTCCCGCTCGCGGAGGTGGATGCGGCCTGCTCGGTGGAGACGCCGCTCGTGGAGGCGGACCGCTCCGTGGGAGTCCCGCTCGCGGAGGTGGACCGCTCCGTGGGAGCCCCGCTCGCGGAGGCGGACCGCTCCGTGGGAGCCCCGCTCGCGGAGGCGGACCGCTCCGTGGGGGCCCTGCTCGCGGAGGTGGCCAGCGGCGCGGCGGGGGCAATGGCCGCGGGTTGGCTCCGCCCGGCAGCGGGGGCTTGCGATGCGGCGGGGACGGCGGTGGCGGGTTGTCCGCGCGTGGCGGGCGCTGGCGCGGGAGGTGTGCTGGCCGCTGGCGAGGGCTGCGCACCGGCGGAGAGCGAGGCGAGGCAGAAGATGAGCGCGAGGCGGTTCATGCGCGGAGGGCAGAGCACGAGGCGTTCCAGCCGGGACGATGCGGCAAGTGCTTGAAAGCACGGATGCCCGCCTGCCGCATCGATGTCATGGGCACATCCCGATGTCGAATCAGGATGTGATACTGACATCGCGCCCGACGATTGCCGCTCCCCTTCGAGAAACGCGGAGGGACTCCACGTGCGGGTCCCTCCTCCGCTGGCGGCGTGAGCCGGCTTCAGCGGAGCACGGGCTCAGGCCCCCTGGGCCGTGTAGGTGCCCTGGTGTGCGTCCCACCACTTCAACCAGTGGCGGCGCGTCTCGTCGAGGTTGCCCACGACGCCCTCTCCGAACGTGGTGATGCCGGTGATGCGGCGCAGGGCCGCGCCCCAGAAGACGCTGCCGTGTCGGTAGCGCTCGATGATGAGCGGCACCGCGCCTCGGCCCAGCGCCACCAGGGCGTCGAAGGAGGGGTGCTCCAGGAACACGTAGGGATTGGACGCCTCGCGGTGGTCCGCGCAGTGCTGCTCCCACCGGGCCGCGAGCGCCTCGAAGCGCATGGCGACGTCGCTCATGACACGCTCACCGGCGGCTGGCGGGGACGCACGTAGACTCGCACGGGCGCACCATACGAGGGACCGGTCAGGTCGTCAGCGCTCTGGTGCCGGATGAGCGGCTGGGTGCCGATCTTGCTCGTGAAGCGGCCCTGCTCGTCCATGAGCGCGCCGTGCGTCACCTCCAGGGGGCCGCTGCCCGTCATCGGCTTGCGCCCGTAGATGACGACCTTCTCCAGCGTGGGGTCGTGGCTCAGGTCCACCGAGTCCAACGGCTTGTAGCCCTGTTGCGCATAGAGCGTGTCGAAGTCCTCCACGCGCGTGCCGGGCCAGACCCACTCGTTGCGGTTGCCCAGCGTCCAGGCGATGCAGTTGTAGCGCTCGGACGAAGGGCCGACGCCCACGAACTTGTCCGCGGTGAGGTTGGGGAAGCTCTTGCTGCGCAGCAGCTCGTTCTTCCACGACGGGTCCGCGTCGTCGCGCGCGACGCCCACGGAGAACTTGAAGTTCTGTCCGGAGGCAGAGTCCCACGAGGTGCCATCGTCGGCCTTGCCCCGGAACCACATGGCCACGTCCGTGGCCTCGAAGGGCACGCGCAGCGAGGGCATGAACATGCCACCCGGCTGGCCCGGCTGGTCGGGGCGGATGTCGAGCGGCACCTCGATGGGGGGCTCGCCGTTGAAGGACACGCAGGCGACGACCTCCGAGGGTGTCTTGCCTCCGGCGATGGCCTTCAGGCGGTCCTGGTCGTAGGCGATGCGCAGCGAGTCGCCCGCGCGCACCTTCCCGTCGACCTGCGTCTGGAAGTCCTCGGTGAAGGACACCGTCGCGCCCTCGCGCGAGGCGATGGCCGCGTCGTTGCTCGGGTCCCACTGGTTGCTGACGCGGCCGCTCTTGTCGGTGGTCCGGAACGACAGCCGCATCACGCCGCTGGCGTCCGGTGGGACCTCGAACGTCGCGGGCTGGAGGTTCAGCCGGCCGTTCGCGTCGCGCGTGCCGTCGCTCATGGGCACCACGTTCTCGGTGCCACCCGGGTACACGCGCCAGACCAGCTCGACCTTCTCGTAGGTGGACGAGAAGCGCGCCGGGTCGGCGTTCACGGTCAACGGCTTGCCCGCCTCGGCGTGGAAGGAGGGGCCGCGGCCGGAGCCCGCGGGCAGCTGCACGCGCCCGTGCCCCGCGATGGCGGCGGAGGCCTTCCGGCCGTTCTGCTCGAAGCGGGCCTCGTAGCCCGTGGCCTCGTGCACCTGGGGCTGGAGGTCGAGCGCCTTCGACCGGATGGGCACCGCCGCCGCTGTCGCGCTCGCGCCCGTCAGCAGCGTGGCGGCGCGGGTGGCGCGAGCGTCGAACTGGTCCACCGCGCGGGTCGAGGACGTCTTCTCTCCCGGGGAGCGGGCCGCGCGCTCCGGCGTGACTCCAGTGGAGGGCGTGGGGACGAAGGACGGACGGCCGATGCGGTTCGACATGAGTCGATTCTTCCTGGAGCCTGGAGGGCGGCCCGGGGATGGCGCCGGGAGGATTATCGCCCGGCAGCTCCCAGGGTTTCCTGCCCGGTAAGAATTCCCGCTCAGAGAGGGGTTGTCGAGGGAAGCCAGGTTCTCCGGCCTGGAGTGGAGGCGGGTGTGGCAGGCTGCGCCGCTCCTCGTGACTGGAAGGAGCATTCTCGTGACAGGCAGCAGTCTTCGACGTTGGAGCGTGTCGCTGGCATTCCCTCTGCTGTGCGTGGGCTGCGCGCATGTCGACCGCGCGCGGGACGAGGCGACCATCCGCGAGCAGGTGGATGCGCAGACGGCGGCGTGGAACCGTCAGGACGCCGTGGCGTGGTCCCAGGACTTCACGCGGGACGCGGACTTCATCAACATCGTGGGCATGCTGTTGGAGGGCCACGAGCAGATCGAATCGCGGCACGCGGCGGTGTTCGCCAGCATCTTCAAGGGCAGCCAGAGCAAGGTCACCGTGCGGCGGTTGTCGTTCACCACGGACGACGTGGCGGTGGTCGACACGGTCCACGAGGTGACGGGGTTCAACGGCCTGCCGCCGGGCGTGCAGCCCACGGAGCCGGGGTTGCTGCGCACGCAGATGCGCTACGTGATGAAGCGCGTGGATGGGAAGTGGCGCATCGTCGCCGGGCAGAACACCGACGTGAAGCCCCGGCCCTGAGGTCGCGGCCCGATGCTCGGGTGCCGCGCCCTCGTGTCATGGCCTCTGGAGCGTGTGCGGCCGGAGTCGCCCATCTCCCGGGCTTCATGGGGGCGTGGGGGGCCTCCGCAGGTGCAGGGCGTGCAGGTGATGCGGTCCGGCGAGAACCCGAACCCGCGCGTCGACGACCCCACCGCGTCCGTTCTGGAGACGCGGTGAGGTCATGCGCGGGAGTCACTCCGTCCAGGTGGTCCGCGTCGAGACGGCGAAGCCATCCGCCGTGTCGAGGAAGAACGCGACGGTGCCGCCGCTCCAGCCCGGATAGTCCATGTAGCTGTAGATGCAACCGGACAACAGTCGACCCTGGAGGAGCGCGGCGAGGTTGTTCCTCCCGGCGGCCTTGATGGCCGGGGGCACCTGCGTGTGTGGGTCGGCCCTGGCGTAGGCGTTGTCGAACCAGCCGAGGACCTCCTCGGGCGTGGCCAGGTTGGCGCGCCAGCTGGCCGTGTAGGGGACGCGGTCCGGGTTGAGGCCGAAGCAGGTGATGGGGCGCTCGCGCGAGCTCCAGGCCAGCAGGGTCCGCATCTCGTTCCACCAGTCGAAGTGACGGGCGATGTAGCCGCGGTAGTCCTCCTTGGGCACCGTCTCCAGCGCGGAGATGAGGACCTCCAGCGGGCGGCTCAGGGTGGCCGCGTTCCGGATGTGCCGCAGGCTCACCGGGCCGATCCCCGAGGCGTTGGAGATGCCCAGGACGTTGGTGAAGGGCCGCGTGTTGAGCAGCGTCTCCGCGCCGTTCCACGCGTCGGGGAGGATGTCGTGCAGCTCCGTGGAGCTGATGGAGTTCACCAGCGCGACGATGGCCGCCTCGTCGTCGGCCGACACGGCCAGCGCGTCGAAGATGCCCACGCAGTGGGGCTTCAGATAGAACTCGGCGCGCGCGCCGCCCTCGAGCTGCTTCAGCCGCGCCTCGCCCATCCCCGACACCGTCAGCAGGTCCGCGATGGACACGAACGGCCGCGTGGTGCGCCGGGCGATGAGGGCGCTGGCGACGTTGCTGGGCAGGTAGTAGTCGAGCGTCGCGTAGTTCACGCCGTTCACGAAGTCGAGCAGCCCCAGGCACTCGGGGGCCACGTCGACATCCGTCGAGGTGAGCGGCGCGGCCGCGACCTCGAGCGGCCCCGAGACGCCGCTGTCCGCTTCGTCGATGACACCACCACATCCGGTCAGGAGACTGACTGCGAGAACCGCCGAGCCGAGACGCGTCATGGATGCTCCCTGAGTATCAAGTGAAGTGCGTCACCCTGGCGAATGGTGACATCCATGACTTAGAGGATTGTCGAGGTCGGTGACAAATCAGCTCACGGGCAGCCCGAGCGCCTTGATGCGCCGGTAGAGGTTGCCGCGGTCGACCTGGAGCAGGCGCGCGGCGCCGGCGATGCTCTCGCCTTGCTGGAGCGCGGCGCGGATGAGGTCGCGCTCGAAGTCCTCCACGTGCTCGCGGTAGCTCTTGTCCCCCAGGCCGGGGCGCGGGGGGGCGGTGGGGGCGAGGGGCGCGGAGATGGACTCGGGGCCGAGCGTCAGCGGGCCCGTGCCGCGCAGGAGGTTGAGCCGCTCGATGACGTTGCGCAGCTCGCGCACGTTGCCGGGCCAGGCATAGGCGCGCAGTGCGGCCTCTGCGCCGGGGGCGAGGACGAGCGGGACGTCGGGGCCGGCGAACTCCGCCGCGAAGGCGCGGGCCAGCGGGAGCAGGTCCTCCTGGCGCTCGCGCAGCGGGGGGATGTGCAGCGGCATGACCTCGAGGCGGAAGAAGAGGTCCTGACGGAAGCGCCCCTCGCGCACCGCGCGGGCCAGCTCCTGGTGCGTGGCGGCGACGATGCGCGCGTCCACGGGCACGGGCGCGGAGCCCCCCAGCCGCTCCACCTCGCGCGTCTCCAGCACGCGCAAGAGCTTCGCCTGTAGCTCGAGCGGCATGTCGCCAATCTCGTCGAGCAGCAGCGTGCCGCCGTGGGCCTGCTCGATGCGGCCCGCGCGGCGGGTGAGCGCGCCGGAGAAGGCGCCCTTCTCGTGGCCGAACAGCTCGCTCTCCAGCAGCGTGGCGGGGATGGCCGCGCAGTTGACGGCGACGAGGCGGCCCTTGCGGCCGGAGGCCAGGTGCAGCGCGCGGGCGACGCGCTCCTTGCCGGTGCCCGTCTCGCCGGTGATGAGCACGGCGGTGTCGCTCGGCCCCACGCGGGCGATGAGCTGGCGCAGCGACTCCATGGCGGGGCTGTCGCCCACGAGGTGGCCCGGACGGGAGAGCGCGTCCAGTAGCCGCTCCCGCTCCTCCCGGAGCGCGCCGAGCGCCAGGGCGTTGCGCAGCGCCGTCAGCAGGCGCTCGGGGGACGGGGGCTTCTCGACGAAGTCCGTGGCGCCCAGCTTCAGGGCCTGCGCGGCCTCGGCGGGGGAGGCCTCGCCGGAGAGGACGACGACGGGGACGGGCAAGGGGCGCGGCAGGCGCGCGAGGAGCTCCAGGCCCGTCTCGCCCGGCATGCGCAGGTCGAGCAGCATCATCGCGGGAGGCCCCTCCGGTGCGTCGAGCAGGCGCGTGGCCTCGGCGGTGGAGCGGGCCTCGACGGGGAGGAAGCCCTCGTCGCTCAACAGGCCCCTGAGGGCCTTGAGCACGCCGGGGTCGTCGTCGACGACGAGGATTCGGGGACCGGGCTTCATGGCGTGGACACGGGGAGGGAAGGGGGCGTGAGGGGCAGCTCCACGCGGGCGAGCGTACCGCCACCGGGGGCGGGCTCCAGGCGCAGGGTGCCGCCGTGCTCGTGGGTGATTTTCTGGGCGATGGGCAGCCCCAGGCCGCTGCCCTCGGGCTTGGTGCTGAACAGGCCGCGCGTGAGGGCGGCGCCCTCGAGGACCGCGGGGATTCCGGCGCCGCCGTCCGTCACGGTGACGCGCACGGCGCGCGCGTCCGCGGGCTCCACCTGGACGCGGACGGGGGCCGCGCCGGGGGAGGATGCCTCGGCGGCGTTCTTCACGAGGTTGCCGAACAGGCGGCGCAGGCCGTCCGGGTCGGCGCGCAGCGAGGTCTCCGGGCCGGGGAGCAGCTCGACGGGGACGGGGGAGGTGCCGGCGTAGAGCGCGCAGACCTCGGTGAGCAGCGGCCGGAGGGCGACGTCCTGGAAGCGCGCCGCGGGCAGGCGGGCGAAGGTGGAGAAGCTCTGGGTCATCCGCATCAGCAGCTCGACCTCCTCCTGGAGCAGGGCCACGGACTCCGCCACGCGCGTGGCGTCCGTGGGCGCGCCGGTGTCCGCGCGCGACAGCCGCGCGAGCGAGAGCTTCATCGCGGTGAGCGGGTTCTTCAGCTCGTGGGCGAGGGCGCGGGCCACGTCCTGCCACGCGGCGATCTGCTCCGTGGCCTTGAGCCGCTCGCGCTGGGCGACGAGCTCCTGGCCCATGCGGTTGAACTGGCCCAGCAGGAACTGGAGCTCGTCGCGGGGCGGCTCGACGGCGGGCAGTCGCACGGAGAGGTCGCCTCGCGCGTAGGCCCACATGCCCTCGGTGAGGGTGACGATGGGGCGGGTGAGCGAGCGGCCGAGCAGCACGGCGGCGAGCACCAGCACCCCCGCCGAGACGAGGACGAGGATGGCGACGAAGGCGGGCACGCGACGGGCGAGGGCGCGGCGCGCCAGCTCCGCCTGGGCGAGGTTGAGGCGGGCCTCGTCGAGCGAGTCGCGGGGCAGCCCCCGCTGCGCCAGGTCCGTGGACACCGTGTCGAGCACCGCCTCGACGGGGGACACCGACACGGACAGCACGCGCTCCAGCGCGTCCTGGGCCAGCGCGCCCAGCAGCAGCAGGGGCAGCAGGCCCGCGACGAGCATCACCGCGAGGAGGCGGCGGCGGAAGCGCGGGGGCGGGGGCGTGGGGGACATCTCGGTGGGGGCGGTCACGGGAATCGGTGCGCTACACGGTACGCGGGAGTCGCGCCGCGCTTGCGCTGGCGTTCTACCGCCCCCGGGCCCCGTGGCCCAACCCGGGGCGGTTGCTGCTAGCCTCCCGGCTCCGGATGTCCCGTCTCCTCGCGCCCTCCCAGAGCTGGTTGTTCGGTCGTGGCGTGGACCTGTCCGTCTTCGCCGGCAGCGCGCTCGTGTCCGTGGCGCTCGTGCTCGCCGCGCCGTGGCTCGGCGCCGCGGGGACACGCCGCCGTGGGCCTGGGTGTTGCTGGTCGTGTGCGTGGACGTGGCCCACGTCTGGTCCACGCTGTTCCGCACGTACCTGGACCCCGCCGCCCTGCGCGAGCGCCCCGGGCTGTACCTGGGCGCCCCGCTCGTCGCGTGGCTGGGCGGCGTGGCCGCGTACCAGCTCTCCGCGGGCGCGTTCTGGACGCTCTTCGCCTACGTGGCCCTGTTCCACTTCGTCCGCCAGCAGTACGGCTGGGTGGCGCTCTACGCGCGCAAGGCGCGGGTGACGGCCCTGGAGCGCCGCCTGGACGCCGCCGCCATCTACGCGGCCACCGTGGGCCCCGTCGTGTGGTGGCACGCGAACCTGCCGCGGCGCTTCTGGTGGTTCGTCGAGGGCGACTTCCTCCCGGGCCTGCCCCGCTGGGTGGGGACGCTCGCGCTCGCCCTGCACGCGGGCGTGCTCGTCGTCTGGGGGGCGTTCCAGGCCCTGCGCGTCGCGCGGGGCGAGGGACTCCTGCTGGGCAAGGTGTCGCTGGTGGGCGCCACGTGGGTGGCGTGGTTCGGCGGCATCGTGCTCGCGCGCGACGACTTCTCCTTCACCGTGATGAACGTGGTGCTGCACGGCGTGCCGTACTTCGCGCTCCTGTTCCGCTACGCCCGGGGACGGGACGCGGAGGGGCGCTACGGCGTCGCCAGCGACATCCTGCGCGCGGGCCTGCCGGGCTTCCTGCTGTTCCTCGTGGCGCTCGCGTTCGTGGAGGAGCTCCTGTGGGACCGCCTGGTCTGGCACGAGCGCGCCGGTCTGTTCGGGAGCGTGGGCCTCCAGCTCGACGCGGACGTGCTCGCGCTGGTGGTGCCGCTGCTCGCGTTGCCGCAGGCCACGCACTACGTGCTCGATGCGTTCATCTGGAAACCCGGCCGCGAGCCCGCGCTGCTCGCGCGGCTCGGTTGGGCGACACGCCGCGTGGAAGAGGGTCCACCATCCGGCACCTCGCGCGAATCGGTGATGGCCATTCCCGCTCGGAATGAATAAGGGTCGGAGCCTTCTATGGCTCGACTCCTGCTCGTCTCCAATCGTCTCCCCGTCACCGTCAAGGTGGAGAAGGACAGCGTCGCCGTGGTGCGCAGCCCGGGTGGGCTGGCCACGGGGCTGAGCCGTCCCCACGAACGCTCCGGAGGGGTCTGGATTGGCTGGCCCGGCGACGTGTCCCGTCTGTCGGAAAGTCAACGCTCCCAGGTGGAGGCGCAGCTCGCCGGGCTGCGCTGCGTGCCCATCCACCTGTCGGCCAGCGAGGTCAGTCGCTACTACGAGGGCTACGCCAACCGCGTCCTCTGGCCGCTGTGCCACTACATGCTCGACCGCGTCCCCCGGCAGGACCGGGACTGGGACGTGTATCGCAAGGTCAACGAGCGCTTCGCGGACCTGGTGGCGAAGCACTATCAGCCGGGCGACACCATCTGGGTGCACGACTACCAGCTGATGCTCGTGCCGGGCCTGCTGCGCCAGCGCCTCCCGGAGGCGCGCATCGGCTACTTCCACCACATCCCGTTCCCGTCGTCGGAGATCTTCCGCACGCTCCCGCGCCGCGACGAGCTGCTCGAGGGGCTGCTCGGCGCGGACCTCATCGGCTTCCACACGGTGAGCTACGTGCGGCACTTCTCCGGCGCGCTCCAGCGGCAGCTCGGCCTGGACACGGACATCGACCGGGTCATCTGGAACGGGCGGCAGGTGCGCGTGGGCGCCTTCCCCATGGGCATCGACGCGCAGGCGTTCGAGTCGCTCGCGCTGGACCCGAGCGTGCTCGAGGACGTGGCCTCCATCCGCAGGAACGCCTCGGGGCAGCGCATCCTGCTGGGCATCGACCGGCTGGACTACACCAAGGGCATCCCGCGGAGGTTGCTCGCGGTGCAGCGCCTGCTGGAGCGCGAGCCCGCGTGGCGCGGGCGGCTGCGCTTCATCCAGGTGGCCGTGCCCAGCCGGACCCAGGTGGACGCGTACGCGACGTACCGCGACCTGGTGAACGAGCTGGTGGGCCGCATCAACGGCCTCTACGGCTCCGTCCAGAACGTGCCGGTCCACTACCTCTACCGCTCGTTCAACGAGAAGCAGCTGGTGGGGCTGTACCGCGCGGCGGACGTCATGCTCGTCACGCCCGTGCGCGACGGGATGAACCTGGTGGCGAAGGAGTTCTGCGCCGCCCGGCCCGACGAGGACGGCGTGCTGGTGCTCAGCGAGTTCGCCGGCGCCGCGGACGCGATGCACCGCGCGCTGGTGGTGAACACCTACGACGTGGAGGAGGTGGCGGACGCCATCGAGCAGGCGCTCGAGATGAGCGAGTCCGAGCGCCGCGAGCGCATGGGCTCGCTGCGCGCCCAGGTGAAGAAGTACGACGTCCACTGGTGGGTCTCCAGCTTCCTGGACCGGCTCCAGGGGCTGCCCTCGCTGTCGCTGCGCAGCACGCGGGGGGGCGGCGAGGCCCTGGCGGAGATGAAGGCGGCGCCGCGCCTGGCGCTGCTGCTCGACTACGACGGGACGCTGGTGGGCTTCGCGCCGAGGCCGGAGCAGGCCGCGCCCGACGACGCGCTGCGCGAGCTGCTGGCGAGGCTGGTGGCGAGGCCGGACACCTCCGTCAGCGTGGTGAGCGGGCGTCCCCGCGAGACGCTGGAGGAGTGGTTCGGCGCGCTGCCCCTGGGGCTGTACGCCGAGCACGGCCTGTGGGCACGTCAGGCGCCCGGGCAGCCCTGGCGGATGCTGGAGGGCGTCAGCGTCGAGTGGAAGCCCGCGGTGCGCGCCGTGCTGGAGTCCTTCGCGGCGCGGGTGCCCGGGTCCTTCGTGGAGGAGAAGTCCGCGTCGCTTGTCTGGCACTACCGGCAGGTGGACCCGGAGTTCGGCGCGCTCCAGGCGCGTGAGCTGCGGCTTCACCTGGCGGACACCTTCGCGCGCCAGCCCATCGACATCCTGCCGGGTGACAAGGTGGTGGAGGTCCGGCCCCGGGACGTCCACAAGGGGCGCGTCGTGCCGCTGGCGACGCAGGGCCTGTCCGCGGACACGCGGGTGGTGGCCATTGGCGACGACCGTACGGACGAGGACCTGTTCGCGTCGTTGCCGCTGGGAGGGTTCGCCATCCACGTGGGAAACAAGCCCACGCGCGCCACCTACCGTGTGAGCGGCCCCTCCGAGGTGCGCCAGCTGCTGGCGTCGCTCGTCACCCCCTGATGTCTTCGGTACCCATGTCCCGGGGCGCCAGGGCACACCGCGTTGTCCGATAGTCGCGGCGCGCATCCCTCGACTACCTGACATGGCGGGGGCTGGCGGGGGTTTTCGAGCTCGCGGGTGACAGCCGCATGACCGC
>Ga0164243_10015003_pt1 | contig 10744 bp, 7 predicted proteins | sample OricompcompostOP_FD_108781 | JGI IMG/M metagenome (GOLD analysis project Ga0164243, IMG submission 108781) | Organic Plus compost microbial communities from Emeryville, California, USA - Original compost - Organic plus compost (OP) | ecosystem: Engineered > Solid waste > Mixed feedstock >...
AAACGCTTCAATTGCCATCGTGCCAACCAGAAGCACGATTCGGGGCTGTACCAGACGAAGCTCGGCTTCCAGAAATGGGCGGCAGAGAGCAAGTTCCTGCGGCGAAGGTTTGCGATCTCCGTTCCCGCGCGGGTTTTTGCCTGGATCGCAATGTGTCAATGAGCTCAAATAACAGTGCTCATAGAGATAATTGGGTGGGAAGCCTGCCTTTTCCAGCCATTTTTGAAGGAGACGCCCTGCCGGTCCGCTCCAGGGAAGCTTGTTCGCTACTGAGCGATGCCCCGGAGCCTGCCCAATAACGAAGATACGGTCGCTTGTTCGTCCTTTGACGATGGGTTGGGCACAAGGAATAAAGCCCTGAAGTTGACATTTGCGACAGGCAAGAATATTGGCTTGTAGTATCTGTAGTTCGGTTTCTCTTGCGATATCCGGATCAGTCTGTTTGTTCATGTGCGGTTGTTGGGAGGGCCGCTGACGGCACGCCTGGTTTTTGCAGGGCTTCTGCCATCTGGCGGTACTGACCTTTATAGAAAAGCAGTGGTAAGCTTTCTTCTTGTGTATAATGGTGATTAAAACTCAATGTTGAGACCTTCTCTTGCAGGCTATCATCAGCAAAAACAATATGGTCTTGAATACCCATAGCTTCTACCTGTCCCAAAAAAATGATATGGTCTCCGCCGGGATATTCTGCGACAATGCGGGTATCGACAAAAGCCAGCGTATCTTTTAAAATGGGCGCTCCGGTGGCGACGGTCCGGTATTCTGCATAGCAGAAATGCTCAAACCGCTCTACTGATGGTGTTGCAAAGCCAGTGGACAGGCTTTTTTGTTCCTGTGTCAGAATATTGACCGCGAAATTTTTGCCTTCACGCATAATCGGAAGGGAATGGCTGTTCTGCTCAATACATACAAGGACAAGCGGGGGATGGAGCGAAACAGAGCAAAACGCATTGACGGTCAGGCCGCTTATCTTTCCCTGACATTGGGTTGTAACGATGGTAACACCTGTTGCAAAGCGTCCCATCACCTGCCGGAAGAAATCTTTTTCTATTGCCATCTATCAAAAACCTCTAACTGTTTCCACAGTAGGAACGCCTGCTTTGTTTCTCCTTTGAACTCGTGTTGGCGTAAATCACTGTGTTTATGGGCAAAAGCACGCTCTTTGTGCTATTTATTGCCAGGGTGGCTATTCTTTGTATGTAGTATCATCCTCTGGCGTCCTTCTTGTCAACTGTACAGAAGGTCAGTCCACTTGTAGGACTTTAGACGAAGGATGAGGGGAAGAGCGTACAGCATATCTGTCTTTGTAATCGGTATTTGATTGACACATCTTTAGTCGTCTGTCTATACTAGCTGTAGTTTTTGAGGTATTAAAGTAGAACGCTGATGAAAACAGAAACACCTTTTTCCCGATCATTATTGGAACAATCGCAGCGGAGGCGCTATATACCTTTGCCTATCATTTTATGTGTATTGAGCATAAGCTTGCTGCTAGCCCTTTTACTCTCAGTGAGTGTTGGTTCAACGGCGATCCCTCTGGCAACCATTGTCAAGGTGGTGTTGAATGGGACCAGGCTATTTCATTTTGTCCCATCATGGGATTCTTCAATTGAAGTGATAATCTGGAATGTGCGCATGCCTGTTGTTGTTGGATCGGCACTGGTGGGGGCTGCATTAGCGGTTGCAGGGGCGCTCTTTCAGGGCATTTTGCGTAATCCGTTGGCTGATCCCTTTCTGATCGGCACATCTTCGGGGGCCGCACTGGGTGCGACGCTTTCCTTTATTTTGCCAGTTGCTGCATTGGGAACGCTGTTCCCGGCAACGGCTGTTTTAGCCTTTGTGGGGGCAATCCTGACAGTACTTTTTGTATATGCGCTGGCACGAGTCCAGGGGCAGACACCAGTTGTGACCTTATTGTTAGCCGGCGTGGTAGTTAATTCTGTGCTGGTAGCGCTTCAGACGCTGTTGCTGTCGCTTTTCCCTCGGGCGGATTTCCCTTTTCAGGCGCTGTTCAACTGGTTATCCGGTGAAATTGCTGTGACAAGCTGGTATCCGGTTCTGATTGCTGCTGTGTTGGTGCTGCTCGGGCTGGTGCTTGCTTTGAGTCTGACGCGGGTGCTGGATGCGCTGGCGCTAGGGGAAGAGAGCGCAACTGCTCTAGGACTCAATGTGGAGGCATGGAAGTTCGGAATTGTGGTAGTGGCCTCACTGATGACCGCGGCGGCTGTGTCGATTAGTGGCCTGATCGGTTTCGTTGGGCTGGTAACACCCCATGTAATGCGGCTCTTGCTTGGGCCAGAGCATCGTTCATTGCTTCCTGCCTCGGCTCTGGGAGGGGCTATTTTCCTGATTCTGGCCGATTTGTTGTCGCGTACGGTTATTGCCCCGGCTGTCCTGCCTGTCGGCATTTTTACGGCGCTGGTAGGGGCGCCCTTCTTCTTGTTTTTATTGCGACGTAGTAAGAGAGAGTATAGATGGTAGCAGAGACTGAGACACGACAGGGTCTGGATGTCGCCTCTTCTGTTCCGTTGTTGCAGGCCAGAGATGTGACCTTTGGCTACAATCGCCAGGAGTTACTGCATGAGGTCTCTCTTGCCATTCAGACGGGCGAAATGGTCGGGTTGCTTGGCCCGAACGGTTCTGGAAAGACGACCCTGCTACGGCTCTTAAGCGGCATTTTTCAACCCCGGAACGGGCAGATTCTGCTAGAAGGCCGTGAACTGCGCCAGTGGGGACGGCGCGATGTTGCCCAACGTATCGCCGTCGTGCCGCAGGAACTGCATATGCCTTTTGCCTTTACGGTCAAACATATGGTTGAAATGGGCCGTACCCCGTTTATTCGGTCGTTTTTTGGCTCTCAGGGGAGCCGGGATCGCGAGGCGGTACAGGAGGCGATGGCGATCGCGGGCGTGGCAGATCTGGCTGAGCGGATTTTCAATGAGTTGAGCGGTGGTGAGCGTCAGCGGGTTCTGGTGGCGATGGCGCTTGCGCAGGAGCCGTCGGTGTTGCTTCTTGATGAGCCAACAGCGCACCTGGATATCAAGTATCAGATAGAGACACTTGAACTGGTGCGCAGGCTGAACAGGGAGCATAAGGTGACAGTGCTCGCAGCGCTCCATGATTTGAACCTGGCGGCCCGCTACTTCCCGCGCCTGATTCTGTTTCAACGTGGAATCGTTGCTGATTCCAATCCGGCGGAGGTGCTGGACCCTGCATTATTGCGTCGGGTGTATGGCGTTGATGTGCAGGTCGGAATTATGCGGGGAAGCGCTCATTTAAGCGTATTGCCGCCCGTGCTGGAAGAGAAGAGAGGGCTACCTGAGCGACCGGTTGTGCATGTCATTGCGGGTGGTGGCTCCGGCGAGGTGATGATGCGGGCTCTGGCTGATGCGCATATTCCCTTTGTCGCGGGAGCGCTTAATATCGGCGATAGTGATCACACGCTGGCGCTGCATCTGGCGACCGAGGTCATCACCGAACAACCTTATGCGCCTATTTCCTCCGCGGTGCTGGATCAGGTACGAGCGAGCTTACGCAGCGTTGCCTTGTTGATTCTCTGTCCTGTTCCCATCGGTGCGGGGAATCTCGCGTTGTTGCGTGAAGCGCTGTTTGCGGCTCAGCGCGGGTTGTCTGTTATCATGCTGGAAGAGCAGGTATCCGAGGGACAGGAAGAAAGCTTAGAAGCCATTCTTCCTCGCGATTATACTGAAGGCAAGGGGACGCGTTTACTGATGTTGTTGCGCCAGGCCGGTGCGACCGTCGTTACTTCAGTGAGCGAGGCGCTGGAATGTGCGAAGAAACAGCTTGCTGATGAGACCTTTCTTTCCCTACAATAGAAATCCTGACAACTTTAATAGAAAAGGCCCTGTAAGGGATTGCATGTATCGGCTCAATTAAAAATAGAGGAAGTTATTGTACTCTCTTTTCAGTATGTCTGTGCGACCTTCAATGCAGTGCCGACCGGATGACGGTGTGTGCCAGAATAGGATACAGCAAAGGATGATGTACAATCTTTCCAGCAAAAAATACAGTCAAGGTGCAATATTTTGGTGAAAAATGCTTGCAATCGCCGCTGACAGACCCTATACTTTGCCATATATGAGAGAGCATCGAAAACCGAGGCAGCGAGAATGGACCTTGCGATTTTCGTGCGTTCTTATGTATAGATGCAAAAGAGACAGCAAGGATCGGGCCCGATTATGAGTAATGATGCATTGTTTGTAACGCTCCGTTTACCCTCAACGCTAAGCGCATATAGTGGAGGGAAAAGTCAGATTTTTCTCAAAGCCGAGACGGTGCAGCAGTTGCTAGAACAACTTCGATTGCATCATCCGGCAATCTGGGAGTGCCTCTGCACCGAACAGGGACATGTGCGCGAGCATGTGCAGATCTTCGTGAATAATGAATTGATCAGTGGGGCCAGGGGTCTTCATATCCCACTCACACCCGGGCAAGAGGTGATTGTGCTCCCGGCGTTTAATGCATAAGCAAAAAGAGATGATCCGGGGCTTATCCTGTTGTGTGTTCGCCAGCCTCGTACTGGCGTGAATACAGGCAAAAATTCTCTATCAGGAATAATACATGAAAACAGGATTCTCCGAGGAGCCGGATGCCGAGAAGGGAAACGTCTCTCTTCAGCGTCAACCCGAGACGTCCGCTGTGCAACCTGCTCCCGGCTATTGGAGTGTCTTGCGCAACCGTAATTTTGCGCTGCTTTTCTGGGGACAGCTTATTTCGACGGCAGGAACGCAGATGCAGATTATTGCTGTCTCCTGGCAGGTCTATGAGTTGACTCATTCCGCTGTGGCGCTTGGAGCGATCGGGTTATTACAGGCTATTCCCAGGTTGCTCTTTTCGTTGCTTGGAGGCGTTTTCGCAGATCGATTTGACCGCCGAAAAATGCTGTTGCTGATTGAAGTGATGATGGCGCTTCTATCCGCTGTTCTGGCTGTTACTACTGCATTCAAAGTGATCAATATCTCGATTGTGTATGCGGTGGTTCTGATTTCTGCCTTTGTCTCGGCCTTTGAGTTCCCCGCCAGACAGGCAATGATTCCCACTTTGGTGCCCCGCTCTCAGATAGCTAGCGCTGTCTCGTTAAGCATGGTTGTGATGCAACTGACGGTCGTTATTGGTTCTGCTGCGGGCGGCTATGTGCTTGGACAGCTTGGCGTTGTGGCGACCTACTGGATTGATGTGTTCTCCTATGCAGTGGTAATTGGTTCGCTGCTCTTGTTGGTTGTACCGGCTGTCGAGCGCAAGCTCCAGGAGCAATCGAGTATTGCTGCGTTGCGAGATGGTCTGCGCTATCTGTGGCAGCAGCCGATCATTCTGGGCGTGCTGACTATTGACTTCTTCGCTACCTTTCTGGGCTCTCCAAAGGCTCTGTACCCGGTGTATGCGAACGATATTCTGCATGTGGGCGCTCAAGGATTGGGGGTTCTGGTTGCCGCTACCTCGATTGGCGCGATTGTTCTGACACCCTTTACCGGGCTGATTCAACGCATTCGGCGGCAGGGACTGGGCGTTTTTCTGGCGGTGCTTGTCTGGGGCCTGTGCATTATCCTGTTCGGGATATTACCTGGACCGCTCTGGCTCTCTGTGCTGTTTCTAGCGGGTGCAGGGGCTGCGGATATGGTTAGTATGATTCTACGCGGGTTGATTGTGCAGTTAACCACTCCTGACGAGTATCGCGGGCGTATCAATGCGGTGAATGCAATGTTTGTGATTGGTGGGCCGATGTTAGGACAATTCGAGTCCGGTATGGTGGCCGGGCTGGCTACTCCTCAAATTTCAGTGGTCAGTGGCGGCATCGGGTGTATGCTTGCAACGGTGCTTGTTGCTGTTTTTGTGCCCTCACTTTTGAAGATAAAGGCAAAATAACGGGCTACTCACGTAACTTTGTATTCTTGTGTAAAAGAGACAGAAAGTACTTATGGGCCAATAGTTGCAAAAGTGCTAATATTTGTGGCATAATCATGGAAAATAGGATAAATGTTTGTGATGATGAGGAGGAAGAAGATGTTCTATGCTGGCAAAGGTTTGTAGTTGTGCGATTGTTGGTCTGGATGGCGCCCTTATCGAGGTAGAGGTTGACGTTGCGCAAGGGCTTGCAGGCTTCTCCATTGTTGGGCTTCCAGACGCCGCGGTCAATGAGGCGAAGGAACGTGTTCGTGCTGCCATTAAGAACAGCGGCTGTCTCTTTCCTGTCAGACGTATCACCGTGAATCTGGCCCCTGCCGATTTGCGCAAAGAAGGGCCATCCTTTGATTTACCTATCGCGATCGCGATCCTGCTGGCTGCGGGACAGATCACGCAGCGCCAGATAATCGAGGAAAGTCTATTCCTGGGCGAGCTCTCGTTGGATGGGTCTGTGAAGCATACAACCGGGGTTCTCCCGATGGTGGCGCTGGCCCGCGAGATGAATATTAAGGCAGTGTTTGTCCCTGCAACAGATGCAATGGAGGCCTCGCTTGTCGATGGAGTTGCTGTCTTTCCTGTCCGCACACTGGCTGAACTTGTCGCCCACTTAAACGGCGAACAGTATATTGAGCAATATAAACGTGATCCAGATCTCTTCTCTGTACTGGAAAAACAGGACTTCTCGATCGATATGGCCGCGATCCGTGGGCAGGAACATGTCAAGCGGGCACTTGAGGTGGCGGCCAGTGGTGGTCATAATATTCTGATGAGTGGTCCCCCGGGAGCCGGGAAAACGCTGCTCGCACGCTCGCTTCCCTCTATTCTCCCTCGTATGCGGATCGAGGAGGCGTTAGACGTGACCCGGGTTTATAGCGTGAGTGGGTTATTGCCCCCCGGGATACCTTTAATCATGCAGCGTCCGTTTCGGGCTCCACACCACACAGTAAGCCATGCGGGACTTGTTGGCGGGGGACGGATACCGCGCCCTGGTGAGATCAGCCTTGCTCATCGTGGGATTCTCTTTCTTGATGAACTGCCAGAGTTTGCACAAGTTGCGCTTGAATCCCTGCGACAGCCGCTGGAAGACAAGATTGTGACGATTTCACGGGCAAACGGGACCTTCTCCTATCCAGCAAACTTTATGCTGGTAGCGGCCATGAATCCCTGTCCCTGTGGCTTTCTAACCGATCCTGCACATGAATGTACTTGTTCGCAAACGTCAATAGGCCGGTATCAGAAACGCCTCAGTGGTCCGCTGCTCGATCGTTTTGATATTCATATCGAGGTGCCACGTGTTGATTATGAGAAGCTGGCTGATAAGCGGAAGATTGAGGATTCTGCTGCAATTCGAGCTCGTGTTCAGGAGGCCCGTGAGAGGCAGGAACAGCGTTTTCGGGGCACTGCACTTACCTGCAACGCAGAGATGGGGCCTTCAGAGGTAAGCCGATTTTGTCAGGTAGACTCCGCAGGCGAAAGCCTGCTGAAAGGAGCGATGCAGCAGCTTCACCTTTCAGCGCGGGCCTTTCACCGCATTTTGAAGCTCGCGTTAACAATTGCTGATCTGGCAGGCAGTGATGTGATTGCGGCGCAGCATCTGGCGGAGGCAATTCAGTACAGGCCGAAAGTTGGTCTGTAGAAGTATTGGTTGATGAGGGAGGGGAACCGTGGATACTGTCCTTGAAACGTTGCGCTCTGTGTTCGCCTATGCGGATTTTCTGCCGGGACAGCGTGATATCATTGAGCACGTTTTGTGCGGTCGTGACGCATTAGCCGTGATGCCAACCGGGGGCGGGAAGTCATTGACCTATCAGCTACCGGCTCTGTTGTTGCCAGGCGTTACCATCGTTATTTCTCCTCTGGTTGCCTTGATGCAGGACCAGGTGATGCGGCTGAACGAACAGCACATCGCAGCAACCTGTGTGAATGGACTGCTCAACGAACAGGAACGTGAGACGAGGCTACAACTCGTGTTGCGGGGTGAGATCAAGCTGCTGTACCTTGCGCCTGAGCGGGTGGTAATGCAGAAATTTCTTCAATTGCTGGACCGGATTGAGCAGCGTGTGGGGCTCTCGTTGCTGGCTGTGGACGAAGCGCACTGTATCAGCCAGTGGGGACATGATTTTCGGCCAGAATATCGCCAGCTCTGGCGCTTACGCGAACGATACCCGCGTCTCCCTGTACTGGCACTGACCGCTTCAGCTACGAAGCAGGTGCGGCAGGATATCGTCGAGCAACTGAGATTGATACATCCATATATTCATATCGCAAGTTTTAATCGCCCAAATTTGCAGTACGAGGTTCGCCCGAAGACGCTGAATGTGTATCCAGAGATGCTGGAACTGCTCCGGCAACACACCGCTGAATCCATTATCATCTATTGTGCCACTCGCAAAGCGGTGGATGAGCTAAGCCAGCGCTTACGTCAGGATCAGATCAATGCCTTGCCCTACCACGCCGGTATGGAAGCGGAAGTGCGGCAGAAGCATCAGGAACTCTTTATCAGCGATCAGGTGCAGGTGCTGGTGGCAACGATTGCTTTTGGCATGGGCATTGCCAAGCCTGATGTGCGGATGGTGATTCACTACGACCTTCCTGCTAATCTGGAGAGCTACTATCAGGAGTCAGGACGTGCCGGACGCGATGGCCTCCCAGCCCATTGCCTCATCTTTTTCTCGAAGAGCGACCGCTACAAGATTGAGTATCGGATTTCACAGCTTCATGACATGCAGGCTCGTCGGTTTGCTCGCTACCAGTTGCGCAAAATGCTTACCTATTGTGAAAGTCACACTTGCCGTCGTCAGATTATTCTGCACTATTTCGGTGAGACCGGGCTTCAGGGGCCCTGTGCTGCCTGTGATAACTGTCTGCACCCTATGGAGATGGAAGACCGCACGCTCGATGCTCAAACTCTGTTAACCTGCGTACAGGAAACCGGTGAGCATTTTGGCCTCTCCCATTTGATCCATATTCTCTGTGGCGTAGAGGATCAGAGAGTGCGGGCCTACAATCACCATCAGCTTCGTTCGTATGGCGCTGGCAAGCAGCTTTCTCCTGATGAGTGGTTCTATCTTGGACGAGAGTTGCTGTTTGAGGGCGTGCTTGAAGAAAAAGAAGACGGTTTTCCTGTCATCTTGTTGAATGAGCGCTCACGTGAAGTGCTCCGGGGGAATGCTTCTGTGTTGATCGCAAAGCAGCAAAAGCTCCCGGATGCCCGGCTCGATCCTCTGCAAGAGGAGGAGACACGCCTGTTCGAGTTTCTGCGCCATTTTCGTAAACAGGTTGCGAGTGCCTATGAGGTAGCTCCATACAAGATTTTCTCGGATGTGAGTCTGAAGGCGATGGCACAGCAGCGCCCACAGCATGCCGAAGCATTTGCGCGCATTCCCGGGGCAAGCGACTATAGCATAGAGCGATATGCATGCAGCTTTATTGCAGCGATCCGCATGTATTGCCGCAAGCATAATGTCTTTCTGGAAACCGATTGGCATCCTAGTACAGCGCTTGTTGAGTTGGTCAAGCAGCCCATATATCAACAGGTCCTACTACTTCATCAAAAGGGGTATAGCCCCGAGTGTATTGCGGCCTATAAACGCACTAATGTTTCGCGTGTGATCTTCTGGCTGGTAGCATTAATCGAAGCCGGAGAGCCGGTTGACATTTCTAAACTGGTGATACCAGAACGCTATGAACGTATTGCGGAAGTGCTGGCGTTTGTTGGTGAAGAGCGTCTGGAAGTGGTTTCGAGAGTGCTTGGCCAGAAGTATTCGTATTATGAGATTTGCCTTGTGCGGGCGGTTGAACGAAGCCGCTGTGTGAAGTCTCCCGACTAATGCTCGGGAACTGGTCCTTGACTTGAGCAGGGCCAGAGTAGAGGCTGCTTGCCATCAACTCATGAAACAGTGAAGACTACTTCTTTTGTTGTGTGGCTTTGGCGACGTTTTGGAAGGGGGCTTGCGAGCTCCCTTCTTTTCTATTCAAGCTGGTTGTACTCTTGAAAGTACGGGAAGCATATGGTATGCTCTTTCATAGACTTCATTTTACAGGAGGTGTATGAATGGTAACTGTCAAATTGGCGCTTGTAGGTGTGAGCGGCGTGGAGATGCCAGCCTGAGTACACATGGCTCCTTGAGTCGAAAGTGAATAAAACAAGTACGCGCTTTTTTGAGCTTTTCAAAAGGCGTTGATTCTTTTCCCCCAATTGTGTTTATCACTGCACACTTCTCTTGACCACGTGTCTCTCTTCGGCTGCTTCGTGTTGCCGTGGTCAGGATCTTCCCACATCCATTAACTCTTTTCCTGCCCACTGCACGTCGTTCTGTTCCACTGAGCAAAGAGTGCAAGTTCTCTATGCTGCTCAAGAAAGGAGGATAGGTATGCCCTTTTTGACTTTTTCTTGCGGGAAACAAAAACATATGGTGTTTTTAAGGAGAATGGCGTGTTCTATAACGATTACGAAGACGATTTTTTCGAGGAGTCGCAACCTCGCTTTCAACCCATGAAGCGGCGGGCAACCAAATCGAAGCCCAAACCAGAGAAGAAAGAAAGCTATGAAACCAGCCAGGACGTACAGCACTGGTTGAAGTTACAGGAGAAAGAGGCAAGCCGCGCAAAGGAGTTCCACCCGACGCGGCTCGATAAGCGGCGTGATGGTGCCTGGTTGCAGTCTTCGCTCTCCCAGTTCTATGAGGAAGATCTGATTACAGATGTGCTTTATGTGGCGAAAAGCGGGAAGGAAGCAACCGTTTTTTGCTGCACCGCACATCCCTCGACACAGGCCGAATTACTGGCCGCAAAGGTCTATCGTCCGCGCATGTTCCGTAGT
>Ga0164243_10015004_pt1 | contig 10743 bp, 8 predicted proteins | sample OricompcompostOP_FD_108781 | JGI IMG/M metagenome (GOLD analysis project Ga0164243, IMG submission 108781) | Organic Plus compost microbial communities from Emeryville, California, USA - Original compost - Organic plus compost (OP) | ecosystem: Engineered > Solid waste > Mixed feedstock >...
AATGTTATGTTGTAACATAACATTCTCCTCGCGCATCGAGCCCACTCCGTCAAGGGCTATTCCGACCCGCTCTCGGATCAGATGCCCCATGGAGTAGCGGCCAGCTGCGGCGAGGATCGGGAAGATCCGCGGCATCAGCGGGAGAAGCGCACCGATCGATCCAAAGGGCACGAACGAGAAGCCGCCCCAGGCCACGCGCCCCGCAAGCCATGATGGCGAGCCGCGGGCGCTCAGGTGAAGGTCGCGTCGACCAATGCCTGGACACGCGCGAAGGCGGCTTCGGCGCCTGCAATCACGCGTTCGTCCTCCTCCGGCGTCAGATGGAGCGCGTCGAGCACGGCCGTGAACGCGCGCCAGTGCTGCGCCCGGCCATCGGGATGCCCGGCAAGATGCCGCGCGCCGAAGTCGGCGCCGAGACCCAGGGCCGCCGCGGCCTTGAACAGGAAAGCGGCCCCCAGATTCGATCCTTCGGCCACATAGAGCCATCCGAATGCCGTCGGCAGGTCGACATCGCCGCCGTCGAAGACGGGGGAGTCACTCGTGTCCGGCACGCTCTGGCCGAGGTCTTCGATATCGTTGCAGATGGCGGCAAGCCGGCGCCGATCTTCAAGGTCGGGCAGCAGCGCGCGAAATGCCGGATGCCGATACAGCGCATCGATGTCTCGATGAAAGCGATACTTGACCTTGAGGAACAATCCATAGCGCTCGCGATCGCGAAACGGTTCGCCCCGCATGATGCGATTGTCGAGCCGTTCATGGGCCGCGCTGGTGCTTGCCTTGAGCCGCTTGGACCGGCTGGCTTCCGATATCTCGGGGCTTTCGAACAGGCTGGTCGTCACAGGCAGGGTTCCTTTCTGGTCGGCTGCGCTCACGCGTCAGCCTCGGAGCGAGAATTGGATCGGGATGGTCACGACGACCGGATCGCCACGGATCTCCTCGGTCGGCGGCGGCACGGGCGAAGCGCGTCGCACGGTGGCGACCGCCTCGCTGTCCAGCATGGGATAGCCGCTGCCGCGGTTCAGGCGCGCGCTGAGGACCTTGCCCTGGCGGTCGACCGTGGCCGTCACGAGCGCGACGCCCTCCTGCCGGCCGCTCCGGGCCTGCCGGGGATAGCGCAGGACCCGCTTCAGGTGGCCGAGGAGTCGGCTCTGCCAGTTGGCGAGCGCGGCCTGCTCCGCCGACGCGGACGTCACGCGGGCCGCAACGGCGGCGCCGGGATTCGGCACCACAGGCGGTGCTGTCGTGCGCTCCACCGCAGGCGCATCGGCCGAAGCCTGCTCCGCCGCGCGATCGGAAGGCGCCGGGGGCGGTGCGCCGCTGATCGAACGCAAGGGGACGATCGGAATCGGCAGATCGACCGTTTTCGGCTCGGCTTTCGGCCGGGCTTCGCTCGACGCCTCCTGCTCGTGCCGCTCGGGTCCGGGCGGCACGTCCACCGGCTGCGCAGGCGGAGCGGACGCGACCGGCGCCAGCTCGAACGTGACCGCCAGCGGCGCGCTGGGCATGATGCGCGCTACCGGAGAATGAGGGACCCAAAGCGCGATGCCGATGGCCATCGCGAACATGCAGACCGTCCCGCCCGATCCGAAGGCCCGGCACGCCGCAGGCTGTCGATAGCCGCCGCGCTCGGCTGCCCAGCCACCGTCCGCCGCCGCGATGGCCGGCACGGGCGGCTTCGCCCTCCCCTCGTCCGCCGTTGCGGCGAGAACGGCTGCCAGGACGCTAGAAGGCATATTCCATCCTGACGCTGGCGGCCGTCCGCCGATAGGAATAGAGCCAGTCGACATTGCTTTCGACGCGGTTGTGCTGGACGAGGAGGTTCGGGGTCAGCCCCGCGAGGCGCAGCGCCGGCAGCTTGACGATCGCGACATAATTCTGCTCGCGATCATGCCGCCTGGCTTCGAGCAATTGGCTATAGCCGAGATAGTCGCGCCAGCGCTGGGAAGTGAAGGCGAGCATGCTGGCCGCCTTGCCGAACTGCTTGTTCACGCCCAGGCGAAAGCCGAGCTGCCGATAGGCATTGGCGCCGAAGTCCGCGGTCTTGTCGACGAAATCCGGACCGCCGAAGACGCTCAGCCCATGCGGACGCGCCCACCAGCCGGTCAGATAGAGTTCGGTGAGCGCGCCGTCATAGTCGCGATAGGCGCGTTGTTCATAGTCGAGGACCTTCCGGCTCGCCTCCAACCGGAGCGCCGCCCTTGCGGTCGGCGTGACCATCGCCTCCGCGCGGACGCCCCATGCCCGATAGAGCAGATGCGGGCCGAAGCTCGCGAGATCGAAGGTCGGGGAGACGGACCAGCTTCCGCGCGCGAACTGCCGGTCATAGCCGATCTGCGTGGTGAGCGTCGCCTGGCTGTAATCGCCATGGCCCGGATAGAGGTCGCCATAGAGCAGCGCGCGTCCGACGATGCCGCCATTACCGCCCACCGGCACGCGCCGGCTGAGCGTCCCTTCGAAATTGATGCCGGCGGCCTTGATCGGATCGGGCACCTTGCGGTCGATGAGGCAGACGTCGCCCGGTCCCATCAGCAGGCAGGCATAGCTCGCAGAGGACTGGTTGAGGTTGCTGCTGTAGCCGGGGCCGATCGCGAGCGAGCCCTGCCAGCCCCGGCGCTTCTCCAGAGCCTGAAGGAAGACGTCGATCGTCCGGCGGATGCCCGCGGCCTTGTCGCCCTGCGCCTCCAGATCCGTCCTCAGCTGCCGGAAGGTGCGCAAAGCGTCACGGTCCTTGCGGCTCTCGAACAGGACGCGGGCAAGCTCAAGCCGTCCGAGCAGGAAATCCGGCTGAAGATCGAGCAGCTCGCGATAATAGCCTTCCGCGGCGCGGAGGTTGCCGGCTTCGCGCGCGAGCGCCCCTTGCGCGTAATGGACGAGCATCGGATCGCGGTTCTTCAGCGCCCGATAGGCATCGAGGAACCGGCGCACGTCCGCCCACTGCCGGCGGATTACCGAGACGTAGAGCGCCTGCCCCATTTCGTTGGCATTGTTGCTGACCGTGTAGGTGCGACCGTCGATCTCGATCGTCGTCGGCGGGTTCAGGTCGTCAGCGCCTTCCAGCAGCTTGCGCTCGGCCTCGGCCGAGCGGCGGTCGATGCCCTGATTGAGGCGCAGGCGCGTGTCCTCCCCGCCCGTGCTCTGGGCATGCGCGGACGATCCGGCCGCCGACGCCGCGCTAAGCATGAGGAGCGCCCGCCCGAGACGGGATTTGCAAGCTGACACGATGAGAAAGGCCCCGGGTTCGAACATGGATCGCGAACGTCGCCGGCGTCCGGCAAGGAAGGCAGGGGGTCCGAGCAGACCCCCTACCCCATTGCCGAAAGCGGCGCGAAGGCTCAGTTCTTCGTGCCACCGAAAGCGGTGTCATACTGGGCATTGCCGGAGAACTTCACCAATCCGGCCAGCGCCGCCGCCTGCGCGCCGAAGAAGCGGCCTTCGACGGCACCGTTGCTCACGGTCGTGGCGCCGGCCGTGACGCTCGCGCCCGCGCCGGAGATGTCTCCGTTCACGATCCCGGCCGTGCCGATGTTCACGGTGTAGTTGTTGGCCGCGTTGCTGAGGCTGCCGCTCAGCGTGCCGTTGAGGCCGGAGAGGAAGTTGGCGGTGAAGGTGCCGCTCAGGATGCCGCGATTGGTGTAATCGCTGATGCCCTTCACGGTATAGGTGGCGACGCCGGCTGCGGGCGCGTTCGCGGCCGTGGTCGGGTTGCTGCCGGCATAATAGACGGCGTGGTCATTGGCGGCGTTGCTGCCGGTCTGCGACCATTCGCCGAAATAGACCTGCTGGTCGCCCACCCTGGCGAAGTGGAACACGCCGAGCGTGTCGTGGCTCTCCGGCACGCCGCTCGGCGAGTCGATCGTCACCACATTGTTGCCGTCCTTCGGCAGCGTGTAGAGGAACTGGAAGTCCACCAGCTGATCGAGGCCGGTGTTCGGCACGGCGATGCCGGGCAGCCCGGGATTGTGCGGCCCGGCGTCGACCGTGCTCGTGCCGACCACGACCTTGCCTGTATTGCTGGATTCGCCGACGATCTGCGCCTGCGCTGCGCCGCTCCACGCGACGGCCGCGAGGCCGGCGGCTGCCAGCATCTTGCGATGTGCGATCTTCATGATAGTCCTCCTGCTGTTGGAGCGCCCGAACCGTCGGGCGCCTTCATCCAGGGCACGTCGCCATCCCCTCGGGTCTTGCAGGGTTTGACGGGATCGGCGGCGGCCCTGAATCTCCTGCATCAGAATCGACCCGTCAGGCTGATGCGGACCGTCCGGCCCGGGGCCGGCAGGAGCGAGCGCGTCAGCGGATCGAGATAATAGCGGTCGGTGAGGTTGGTCCCGACCAGTTCGGCCGAGAAGCGGTCGGTGAGCTTGAACTTCGCATAGGCGTCGACCGTCAGGATCTCGCCCCAGGTATAGGGAATGTTCAGGGAGAAGCCGCTGATACGGTCCGGCAGCGGACCGCCGATGAACGCATCGAGCTCGGGATTGTCATAGCCGCCGTACCAGATGAGCCGGCCGCCGACTTCGAGCCGCTTCTGGAGGAAGCGCCCGCCGACCGTCCAGTTGATCTGGTCCTTCGGCGTCGCCTGAGTCAGCAGATAGCTCGCGACGAAGCCATAGTTGACGCAGTCGGGAACCCGTCCCTTGCCCGGGTCCAGGCGGATGGCGAAATCGGCGTCGCATGCCTTGTTCCGGGTCATGTGCGCGGCGCCGATGTCGGTGAAGAAGCGCCCGTTGTCGAAGCGCGCCTGCAGCTCCAGCCCCTCGATGATCTGCTTGCCGAGATTGAAGAACAGAAGCTGCGTGTCGCGCTCGATGATATTCCTGGTGGTGTTGCGGTACCAGGTGAACTTGAGGTCGGCGTGCTGGTCGGCGCCGCGCAGGCCGAACAGGTTGCGCAGGTCCTGGACGTACGCCGCCTCCCAGGAGCGGATATGCTCGGGCTTCAGATCCTGGTTCGGATTGATCGAGGCCGAGAAGCCGATCGTGCTCTCGAACATGCTCGGGAAGCGATAGGCTTCGGCATAGCGCAGATAGGCGCGGCTGCTGCCGCTGAAATAGGCCGTCGCCGACGCCGACGGCGCCCAGCCATGGCCGGTGCGGGAGGGATTGGTAGTGGTCGTGAACGGCGTGAAGTTCGCCAAGACCTGGCAGGTGCCGTTGAAGCCGGCTTGCCCCGCCGCAAAGCCGTTCAGGCAGATATTGTCCGCGCGATTGAACTTGCCTTGCGCGTTGGGCAGCCAGTCGGCTCCGGTGTGCGTGACTTCGAACGGGAAGGGATCGGCGGCATATTGCGCGACCGCCGGATCGATCAGGATCGGGATGAAGATCGGATACAGGTCTTCGGGCAGCCCGGCGAGCAGCGTATCCATGAGATGGGCCCGATAGGCGTCCACCCCGGTCTCCATCGTGCCGTACGACGTCGAATAGCTGGTGAGGACCGGCTGCGAGATCGAGCCGCCCCGGATCTTCAGATACTCGTCCATGAAGTCGTCGTGCGCCCAATAGCCGGAATAGGTGATGCCGGCGTTGAGTTTGAGGAAGCTGGTCGGGCGCCATTCGCCGCGCAGGTTGATGCGATATTCCTCCCGCCGCCCCGCGCGCGGCAGCTGGCGCCACCCGTTGGCGATCGCGTTGCTATAGTCGTCTTCGGAGCTCAGCTTCTCGTGCTGCCAGCTGCCTTCGAGCATCACGTCGAGCCGGTCGGTGAGCTTCATCTGGTTGCTGGCGGTGAAGCCGACGCGGTTGTTGTGGCTGTTGCCGAGCGCGCTGTTGATGAGGATCGGATCCTCCTCCGACGCGGAATTGGGGAAGCCGCCGGCGCTATAGGTGTCGCTGACCGTGTGCGTGCCCCACAGGTTCGCCTTCAGGTCGATCCATTTGCTGTCGGGCTGCCACTTATATTCGGCGTTGTAGGCCTGGGCGTGGACCTTGCTCAGCGGCCATTGGATGTCGCCGAAGGTGGTGGTGGAGGTGGAGATGATCCGCGACGGGATGATCTCGCCATAGGTCGACCTGCTGTCGCGGAAGCCGAGCTGGAGATACTGGTCGTCGGCGATCCGCCAGGTGCCCTTGAAGAGCCAGGATTCCATCTCGCTCGACGTGTTCGGCACTTCGTCGCCGGGCAGATAGTTGAGCCCCAGCTTGCGGACATAGGTGTCCGCGGCAAGGTCCAGATCGGACTGCCGGTAATAATCCGCTTCGTGCTTGCCGGAGAAATAATTGCCGCGCTTGCGATAGGCATAGGCGCCGAGCAGGTCGATGTCCCCCACCCGACCCGCGACCGCGATCCGCGCCGCCTTGTCGCCGAGCGAGAAGAAGTCGTTGTCGTCGGCGCTGCGGACCGGCACGCGCAGCGTGGGATCGCCATAGGGGAAGGTCGGGTAGCCGGGCGTCCCGGGGCTGCCGGGAAAGCCGGGGACGGTGCGATAGTCCTCGCCGGTGTGCAGCGTGGGCAGGCGCGGCGAGACCGAGTTGTTGCCGCCTTCGAGCCGCAACTCGATCCCGAACTTCTGCTTGGGCTTGAGGATATCGTCGGCATCCAGCGTGTTGATCACCACCGCGCCGCCGCTCGACGCGTTGACGCCACGCTCCGACACCGGGCCCTTCAGCACCTGGACGCCGGCGACCAGGCTCGGATCGATATAGTTGCGGTTGCTGGCGCCGTTATAGCCGCGCCAGACGGTGAGCGCCTGCTCGGTGCCGTCGATGATGACGGGCACGCGCCCCGGCCCCTGAATGCCGCGGATGCTGGGATCGAGCGCGCCGCTGTTGCGGGAATCGCCACTGAAGACATTGACCATGCCCTTCAGCACATCGGCGGGCGAGACGCCCTTGTAGCGCTCGACCTCCTCCTTGCCGGCGAAAGTCGAGGAGATGTCGCGATCATAGACCGCGTCATGCCGCCGCGCGTCGCGCTCGGCGCCGCTTTCCCGCGCGCCGGCAGCGCCCTCGACCCGCAGCGCCTCGGTGACGATCCCCGGCTGCTGGCCGGCCTCCGGAACGGCGCGAGTGAGCGTGACCAAATTGCCGTTCATCCGCCAGGCGAAGCCCGTTCCGCCGAGCAGCCGGTCGAGCGCCTGGGCCGCCGACATGCGCCCGGAGACGCCGGGCGAGCTCAGACCGTCGACCTGGCCGGCGTCGACGCTGACCTGCAGTCCCGATTGCTGCCCGAAGTCGGCGAGCGCCTCGCCCAGCGGCTTGGCAGGGATATCATAGTCGCGCGTCGAGACCTCGCCCGCCGCCTGCGCCCAGGCCATGTCCGCCGGCAATGTGTCCGCTGCAGTCGCCAGCAGCATTGCCGCCAGGATTGTCCGTCGCTTCCACCGCGCCCTTGTAAACCCCGCCCCCGATGCCACGCGTCATGCTCCCTTCCGGTCCGTTTCTTCGGGGGCGCGATCACATGCAATTGCGAGTCAATCGCATATACCCCTATTTCTCGAACGGATGAGCAGCGGCGTTTTTCGGAAGAATCTTCGCGGAAGGCGGAAAAATTTTCAGCGGCGCGTCGTCAGTCGGCTGAAATCACCGTGATCAATGGGGTTATGCGCCGCACGCGCGCATGATGGGCGGCGGCGAGCGCGTCCAGCGCGCCCTGCGGATCCCGCAGATTGTAGACGCCCGTCACACGGCGGCGATCGATCCCAGCGCCGCGCGCGACGATGATGCCGCGATACCAGGGCCGGATTCCGTCGATCACTTCGCGCATGGATCTGCTCGTCGCGACCAGCTGTCCGTCCGTCCAGGCCGCCACCCGCCCCGGTTCGAGCGCACCCCGGCTGGAGCCGTGACCGCATGCGAGATCCGCGGTCAGGCCGGCCGCCAGCAGTTCGGACTGGGGCGCATGATCGCACGACACGCGCACCAGCCCGCGCCGGACTGCGACGGCGGCGCCGGCGTCCTCTCGCCGCACTTCGAAAGCAGTGCCGAGAACGGTGGTGGTGGTCTCGCCCGTGCCGATCCTGAACGGATGCCGGGGATCATGGGCGACATCGAAATAGGCAGTGCCGCGCAGGAGCTGCACCTGCCGTTCGCCGTCCGCGAAGCGGATCGCCAGAGCGCCCCCGGGCGCAAGCTTAATGGCGGTGCCATCGGCGAGCCGCAGTGCCTTCACGTCGCCCGTTCCAGCGATTGCGTCGGCGCGCATGCGGAGCAGCAGTTCGGGCCCCGCCACCAGCATCAGGCAAGCCGCAGCCGCGACGGCCGGGAATTTCCATATCCTGCCTGGGGAGCGGGAAGCATGTCCCCGGCGCCGGCGCCGCGCATCGCCGCGCGCGCGAACGACGGTTGGGCTTATGCCCTGCCTTGCGTGCATCGGCGTGGCGGCGATCATGCGCGATACGCGTTGGGTCTCCGCCCAGGCCGCGGCGTGGATCGGGCTTGCGACGAGCCATGCATCGAAGCGGGAGCGCAGATCGGCGTCCGCGGAATCCTCCTGCAGCAGGATCATCCAGTCGGTCGCCTCGCGATCAGCGCGGGCAGGTTCGTGCGCCCCGCTCATCCGCCCCTCCCCGCCCACCAATCCCGCCATGCCGCTGCCTTCACGCCCGTGGAAAATGTCGACCGATCATCCCCTCTTACTTTCTGAACGGATGAGGACGGCGATTTTTCGGAGAGCGGCCGCAAAGAGCGCCTCAAGAGGCTTGCCGCAACGCCGATCGGCACCACTCCACCCCCTGGGCCACCAGTTCGTGCGCAGTCGTGAGCGATATACCAAGCGCCGCCGCGACCTCCTTGAGCTTCATGCCGCGAATGCGGTGCATCTCCACCGCGGCCCGCATGCGCTCCGGCATCTGCGCGAGCGCCTCCGATACGATCGCCAGTTCGGATTCGGCGATAAGCACCGTCTCCGGCGTGGGAGCATCGCCGGCAACGGTCGCAGCTTCAGGGGCTGCGTCTTCCGCGAAGATGCGGCCTTCCAGGCTTTTCCGCCGCTGGCCGTCGAAGGCGAGATTGCGCACGATCCGGCGCAGATAGCCGACCGGCTCCTCCATCGGCCGGTCCGCATCGGTGGCGCGGAACCGAAGCCAGGCTTCCTGAAGGACATCTTCGGCCTGCATTCGGTCGCCCGTGATCCGGCTGGCGTAGCCGAGCAGCTCGGCGCGATGCGACAGGAAAATCTGCAGGACTTTCGACTGTCGCGACACCTGTTACCGCCATTCCTCAACGCAGGAGCGCACGCCCCCCGGGGGATCGGTTCGGCGCAGAGCCCCCAACCCGCGACTTATTTGCGAACGATTCGCAAATACTGCCCCGCGGCTCCTTTGGCAAGCGGCCGCCTCCGGACGTCCGCATCGAGGTGCGGCGTGGCGCCTGTCGTGTCGGCAGGCCCAAGGCGATGTCACGAATGTGTCACAGCACCGATCCTAAGAGCACCCAACTTTGTCCATGGTCGAATCGGCGGCCAGCAATCCACGAGAGCGTCATCGGGCTGCGTCGCATGGATGGTAAGCGTGACATCATTGCCGCCTGGGTCGCGCGGGAAATCCTGCCCCATGAAGGCGCGGTTCACGCCTGGCTTGCGCGGCGCTGGCGGAACGTCGTCGATCCCGACGACGTGATCCAGGAAGCCTATTGCCGCATCTCCAGCCTCGCTTCCGTCGACCATATCGACAATCCGGTCGGCTATTTCCGCCGCACCGTCAGCGCCGTGGTTACGGACACGCTGCGGCGCGCCGGCATATCTAATTTCATTTCCATGACCGAAATCGAGTGGTTGAACGTCATGGATAATGAGCCCCTGGCGGATCGGGTGCTGGAAGCGGATCAGGAGCTCAGGCGCGTGAACGCGCTGCTTTCCGAACTCTCCGACACCTGTCGCCGGGCGATCGAATTGCGGCGCGTCGAGGGCGTGTCGCAACGCGAGGCGGCGCAGCGCCTGGGCGTGAGCGAGGATGTGATCCGCAATCACCTCGTCCGCGGCGTGAAGAAGGTCCTGAACGCCTTGCGCGAACAGGAAACGGCGATCGATCGCGCTGGGAAAGAGGGCAAAGAGAGGGCGAAAGGTTGAAGTGATTGGCAAGTCCCGATTCCCCTGATCCCATGGACCGCGCCGCCGAATGGGCGGTGCTGGCGGAATATGGCGAGATGACGCCGGAAAAACGCGCCGAGCTGGATGCCTGGCTCGCGGCGGACCGGCGCCATCGCGGGGCCTTCCTGCGCGCGCGCGCCGGGCTGTACGTGACGGAGGATACGGTGATCGGCGGGCGCCCGGCACCTGCGTCCAGCCCTGCCGCCCCCGCTTCGATCAATGACAATGACGGCAGGCAGGATGCCGCCCCCTTGCGGCGCGGCTTCCTCCGCTGGGGCGGCAGGACCGCGGCCGGCGGCACCGCGCTGGCCGCCTGCCTGGCGGTGCTGATGCTGCTGGGGGTACCGGTCCTCTCCCATTTCCTGCGGCACGACGCCGGCTCCGTCGCGAACGTCCAGAAGCTCGCCGACGGCTCGATCGCCACGCTCGATCGGGATGCGGAGATCGCGGTCGCGCTCACGCCCGACTACCGCCGCATCACGCTGCTGAGGGGCGCGGCCAGCTTCCAGGTCTTCCACGACAAGTCCCGCCCCTTCGTGGTGCAATCGGGCGACGTCTATGCCGAGGCAACCGGGACGGTCTATTCCGTCAGCCGGGTCGGCGAGACCGGCGGGACGGTGCATGTCACGGAAGGCAGCGTGCTGGTCTGGCAGCGCGACGAGCGCGATCTGGCGGTGCTGGTCCATGCGGGCGGGAAATTGACGCTCGATCCCGGTCCCAGGG
>Ga0164243_10015006_pt1 | contig 10743 bp, 11 predicted proteins | sample OricompcompostOP_FD_108781 | JGI IMG/M metagenome (GOLD analysis project Ga0164243, IMG submission 108781) | Organic Plus compost microbial communities from Emeryville, California, USA - Original compost - Organic plus compost (OP) | ecosystem: Engineered > Solid waste > Mixed feedstock >...
GTGGAGCATAGGAGATTCGAACTCCTGACCTCTTCCATGCCATGGAAGCGCGCTACCAACTGCGCCAATGCCCCGGGGACCTGACAACTCTAGCGGAGCAGGTGGACGACTCCCAAACCGGATCCCTGCGGCGTCGGTCACTCACCCGCGTCGTCGGGTTCGTCGTCGGACAGCACCGGCAACGGGAGCGTTCCGGCGTTCCATTCGGTCAGCCTCCACTGCATCCAGTCCTCGTGGGCGTTCTGCTCCAGCACCGACCATGAGCAGTTGTTCAGACCACCGAACGCATGCCACAGTTCCAGCGGGAATCCCAGGAACTGGCACGTGCCGGCACGCAGTACTCCACCGTGCGCGACCACGACCGTGACCCGGTCGTCGCGCTCGGCCAGCCGATCGGCCAGGCCGGCGGCGAACCGCTCCCCCGCCATCTGATGAGTCTCGCTGCCGGGGATCTGCGTCTCGTCGCCCTGGACCCAGGCCTCCATCTGGGACGGATACTGCTCCCACGCCTGCTGCCACGTCAAACCCTCCCGCACACCGAAGCTCATCTCGCGGAATCGTTCATCGGTCTCGACCTCGACTCCGGCGACCGCGCCCAGCGTCTGGGCCGTCTCCAGTGCGCGGGAAAGATCCGAGCTCAGGATGCGGGTGGGCCGTAGCAAGGCCAACTGCTCGGCGGCATCGCGCGCCTGTTGGCGTCCCACATCGTCCAAGGGGATATCGCTGCTGCCCTGCACGCGACCTGCCACGTTCCAGGCAGTGCGACCATGGCGCCACAGGACGACCTGGCGAGTGTTCATGACAGGTCGATCACCGGACAGTCGCTCCACAACCGCTCCAGCGCGTAGTAGGCACGCATCTCGGTGTGCTGGATGTGCACCACGATCTCGGCGAAATCCAACAGGATCCACTGCGCCTCACGCTCACCCTCGCGGCGCACCGGCTTGGCACCCAGCTCCAGGAGCCGCTCCTCGACGGCGTCCTGGATCGCGCGCAGCTGCGGCGGATTGGCACCTGACGCAAGAACGAACACATCGGTGATCGCCAGCTGATCGGAGACATCGAACGCGATGACGTCCTGCGCCAGCTTGTCGGCAGCGGCCTCCGCGGCAGCGCGCGTCAGTTCCAGCGCGCGGTTGGTCGCGGTCATGCGACGGTTCCTCCGTAGAGCCCGTGCTTGTTGATGTACTGCACGACACCGTCAGGCACCAGGTACCAGACCGGCTCGTCACGGCGGACCCGGTCGCGGCAGTCGGTCGACGAGATCGCCAACGCCGGGATCTCCAGGATCTGCACCCGGTCGGCCGGCAGCCCGTCCAGCGAGTGCTCGTCCAACTCGTGGCCCGGCCGCGTACAGCCGACGAAGTGGGCCAGGTCGAACAACTCGTCGTGATCGCGCCACGTCAGCAGCGCGGCCAGAGCGTCGGCGCCGGTGATGAAGTACAGATCCGCGTCCGGGAACTGCGTGTTCAGATCGCGCAGTGTATCGATCGTGTACGTCGGCCCGTCACGGTCGATGTCCACGCGGCTGACCGAGAACTGCGGATTGGACGCCGTCGCGATGACGGTCATCAGATACCGGTGCTCGGCCGGCGAGACGTCACGGTCGGACTTCTGCCACGGCTGGCCCGTGGGCACGAACACGACCTCTTCCAGGTCGTACCAAGAGCGCACCTCGCTGGCCGCGACCAGGTGGCCGTGGTGGATGGGGTCGAACGTGCCGCCCATGACACCGATACGGCGGCGTCCGGCCTGCACGTCTGCTGCCACGGTCAGCTGTGCTCGCGACCCTTGCCGAAGGCCAGCAGTCCGACCATGAGCACCAGCAGGATGCCGAGCGCGATGGCACCGACGGCCCATGGCTCGATGCCGATGTCGCGGAGGTGATGCTCTTCCTCGGCGGCGACCAGCAGGGAGTTCAGTGCAGCAAGATCTGGCATGGGATGAATCTATCAGCGCACATGTCCGTCGCCGGTCACGACGTAGGTGGTGGTGGTCATCTCGGGCAGTCCCATCGGGCCACGGGCATGCAACTTCTGGGTCGAGATACCGATTTCGGCGCCGAAACCGAACTCGCCACCGTCGGTGAACCGGGTGGACGCGTTGACCATGACGGCGGCCGAATCGACACCCATGGTGAACCGGCGTGCGGCCGCGATGGACGACGTCACGATCGCCTCGGTGTGGCCTGACGAGAACTGCCGGATGTGGGCCACAGCATCGTCGAGTGAGTCGACGACCTTGGCCGAGATGTCCAGGTCCAGGTACTCGGTGGAGTAGTCGTCATCCGTGGCCTCGAGAACTGCGTCATCGGCCCCGCGGAAGGCGGCGTCGCCGTGGATCGTGACACCACCGTCCCGGAGCGCGGCGACGATGCGCGGAACGAACGTCGCCGCCACATCCCGATGCACCAGCAGTGACTCGGCGGCATTGCAGACGCTGGTGCGATGGGTCTTGGCGTTCATCACGATGTCGAGCGCCATGTCCAGATCGGCGTCGCTGTCGACGTAGACGTGGCAGTTGCCGGTGCCGGTCTCGATGACGGGCACGGTCGACTCCTCCACGACGGTGCGGATCAGGCCCGCTCCGCCGCGTGGGATGACCAGGTCGACCAGCCCGCGGGCACGCATGAGCTCCTTGGCGGTCGAGCGATCGTCCGCCGGGACACCCTGGATCACGTCGGCCGGAAGCCCCACCCGCCCGACGGCGCCGCGCATCACATCCACGATGGCGGCGTTGCTGTAGGACGCCGACGATGATCCGCGCAACAACACCGCACTGCCGGCCTTCAGACAGATGGCGGCGGCGTCGGCGGTGACGTTGGGGCGGCCCTCGTAGATCATGCCGATGACGCCCATCGGAACGCGGATCTGTTCCATCCGAAGGCCATTGGGCAGTGTGGTGCCGCGCACCACTTCGCCGATGGGATCGGGCAGCGCGGCGATATCGCGCACGCCCTGGGCGAAGGCGGCCACCCGGTCGACGTCGAGCGACAGCCGGTCGATGACGTGCTCGGGAGTACCGTCCGCACGAGCCGCTTCGACATCCGCGGCGTTGGCGTCGAGGATCCGAGCGGTGGCCTCGACCAGAGAGTCGGCCATCGCGTTCAACGCAGCGTCCTTGGTGGCCCGGTTCGCCAGCGCCAACTCGGCCGCCGCGGTGCGAGCGCGCGTGGCCAGGTCATACACGGAGGTCATGTCGCCCATTGTCCCTCAGAGGACGGTGAGGTCGTCGCGGTGGACCAGTTCGCGTTCGTACTCGGGGCCGAGGTCGGCTGCGAGGTCGTGGGTGCTCCGGCCCAGCAGTTGGGGCAGCTCGCCGCTGTCGTAGTTGACCAGGCCGCGTGCGATCACGGTGTCGTCCGGGCCGACCAGGTCGACGGGGTCGCCCGCCGCGAAGTCGCCGTCAACAGCGGTCACGCCGGCGGGAAGCAGCGACGCCTTGCGCACCACGAGGGCACGCACGGCACCGGCATCCAGGTGCAGGCGTCCCTTGGTCTCACTGGCGTGCTGCAGCCACAGCAGCCGGGTGGGACGGCGGCGGCCCGTGGGGTGGAACGTGGTGCCCACCCGCTCCCCCTTCAACGCTGCGTCCACACGCGCCGCCGAGGTCAACGTGACCGGGATGCCCGCACCCGTCGCGATGTTGGCCGCCTCGATCTTGGTGACCATGCCGCCGGTGCCCACCTTGGATCCGACACGGCTGACATCGACCCCGGCCAGATCGTCCTCACCCTTGACGTCGCTGATCAGGGATGTGCCCGGCTCGTCGGGGTGGCCGTCGTACAGGCCGTCGACATCGGACAACAGCAACAGCCGATCGGCGTGCACCAAGTGGGCGACGAGCGCCGCGAGCCGATCGTTGTCGCCGAAGCGGATCTCGCTGGTGGCCACCGTGTCGTTCTCGTTGACGACGGGCAGCACGCCGAGCTCGTGCAACTTGGCGAACGTCTGATACGCATTGCGATAGTGGCTGCGGCGGGTCACGTCGCCGACCGTCAACAACACCTGTCCCACGGTCAGCTGACGCGCAGCGAACCGCTCGGCGTACCGGGCCATCAACGCACCTTGACCCACGCTGGCCGCGGCCTGCTGCGTCGGCAGGTCACGCGGGCGACGCCGCAGGCCCAAGGGACCCAGCCCCGCTGCAATGGCACCGGAGCTGACGAGCACGACATCGTCACCGCGGTCACGGGCGTCGGCGATCGCGTCGACCAGCGAGTCGACCCGGGCAGGGTCGATGTGGCCATCAGATGTGGTCAGCGACGACGACCCGACCTTGACGACCAGGCGGCTCATGCTTCGTCATCCCCCTCGGCGGTAGCCGAAGATTCAACGCTGTCGGAGTCGCCGTCGTCATCGAAGGACCAGTAGGCCTCGTCGCTGGAGGACCGATACTCGCGCTGCTCGGCCTCGTAGGCGCGCTTGGCCGCCAGTTCCTCGCGCCGTTGCACGTTGGTGCGGCGCGTGGACTGGTCGATGCGCAGGTCCTCGCCACGGCGACCGAGGATCTCGGCGCCGGCCTGGATCTGCGGATCGAAATCGAACACGACCGCGTTCGTCAGGTCCTCGTGCGGGCCGATACCGATCAGGATGTCGTCGCCCGGCTCGGCACCCAGGGCCAGCAACTTGTCCTCGACACCCAGGCGGTTGAGGCGATCGGCCAGGAAGCCGATGGCCTCGTCGTTGGTGAAATCGGTCTGCTGCACCCAGCGTCGCGTCTTCTCACCGCGCACGACCCAGCGGCCCTCGACCTGCGTGACGGTGAACTCCTCACCCACACCTGCCTCGGCCGTAGGACGCAGCACGATGCGGGTGGCCTCGGTCTTGGGTGCCGCGTCGCGGGCCGCCGTGACGATCTGGGCCATCGCGAACGACAACTCGCGCAGCCCGGCATGGCTGGCCGCCGACACGGCGAACACGCGGTAGCCGCGGTCGACCAGGTCATCGCGCACCATGTCGGCGATATCGGAGCCGTCGGGAACGTCGACCTTGTTCAGGGCGACGAGCTTCGCGCGCTCGTGCAGATCCGAGCCCGTCGCCTCCGAGTAGGCCCGCAGCTCGCGTTCGATGATGTTCAGGTCAGTCAGCGGATCGCGCCCGGGCTCGACCGTGGCGGTGTCGATGACGTGCACCAGCGCGGCGCATCGTTCGACGTGCCTCAGGAAGTCGTGCCCGAGTCCGCGGCCTTCCGAGGCGCCCTCGATCAGTCCGGGGACGTCGGCGACCGTGAACGTCGTGGAGCCCGCCGTCACGACACCCAGGTTCGGCACCAGCGTGGTGAACGGATAGTCCGCGATCTTGGGGCGTGCCCGCGACAGCGCAGCGATCAGGCTCGACTTCCCGGCGCTGGGAAATCCGACCAGGCCGATGTCGGCGACGACCTTGAGCTCCAGCGTGATGGTCAGCTCTTCGCCGGGCTCGCCCTTGAGCGCGAATCCGGGCGCCTTGCGCTTGCTGGAGGCCAGCGAAGCATTGCCCAAACCCCCACGGCCACCTGCCGCGATGACCACCTCGGTGCCCGCACCGGTCAGATCGGCCAGTACCTCGCCGTCAGATGCACGCACCACCGTGCCGTCGGGCACCGGCAGGATCAGGTCCTCGCCCTTGGCGCCGGCCCGGTTGCTGCCCGCACCGGGCGCACCGTTGGTCGCCTTGCGGTGCGGTTCGTGGTGGTAGTCGATCAGCGTCGTGACATCGGGGTCGACGCGCAGGATCACATCGCCGCCGTGGCCACCGTTGCCGCCATCGGGACCGCCCAGCGGCTTGAACTTCTCGCGGTGCACCGAGGCGACACCGTGGCCGCCGTTGCCCGCGGCGACATGCAGCGTCACGGTGTCGACGAACGTCGGCACGGCCATCTCGCTGCTCCTGTCTGGTGGAAAAGAAGAAGGGGCAGCCCGCGTGTGCGGACCACCCCTTCTGCTGAAGAGTCGTTCGCTCGGTTACTCCGCCGGAGCAGCCGGAACGATGTTGACGACCTTGCGGCCGCGCTTGACGCCGAACTCGACCGCACCGGCCGAGAGGGCGAACAGCGTGTCGTCACCGCCACGGCCGACATTGCTGCCGGGGTGGAAGTGGGTGCCGCGCTGGCGGACGATGATCTCGCCGGCGTTGACGACCTGGCCGCCGAAACGCTTCACGCCGAGACGCTGGGAATTGGAATCGCGACCGTTCTTGGTGGACGCTGCGCCCTTTTTGTGTGCCATGTGTCAGATCCTCACTTGATCCCGGTGATCTTGACCTGGGTGTACTTCTGACGGTGACCCTGGCGCTTCTTGTAACCGGTCTTGTTCTTGTACTTCTGGATGACGATCTTGGGACCCTTGGTCTCGCCGAGGACCTCGGCGGTCACCGAGACCTTGGCGAGCTTGTCGGCATCGGAGGTCACGGCATCGCCGTCGACCAGCAGCACTGCCGGCAGCGAGACGGACTCGCCGACCTGGGCCTTCTGGTCGATCTCGATGACGTCGCCGACGGCAACCTTCTGCTGGCCACCGCCACTGCGCACGACTGCGTACACCACGGTCATTCCTTTGATCGTTACGAAAACTGTAGTTCGGGGAAGGAGAGAGAAGTCTCAGCGGCGCGCGCATGCGGCACGCCGACGATCCAGTCTACGGAGCCTCACCCTGGTCGGTCAAAACGGGGGGCGTGGTTCCGCTCACGTCCGCGTCCTTGGGCGCGCCCTTCTTGGTGCCGCCACCGGACGACGTGGTCTGCGAGTCGTCCTTCTTCTGCGACTGGTCCTTCTGATCGTTCTGGGCCTGATCATTCTTCGGAGCCTGGTCGCCACCGGACTTGTTGCCTCCACGGCTGCCGCCGCGACTTCGTCCGCCCCGGTTGCCCCGCCGCGGACCTTCGTCGCGCTTGGGCTCGATCGGATGGTCCGCGATCGTGACACCACGGCCCTTGCAGTGCTCGCACTCGGTGCTGAACGCCTCGAGCAGGCCCGTACCGATGCGCTTGCGGGTCATCTGGACCAGGCCCAGTGACGTGACCTCGGCGACCTGGTGACGTGTGCGGTCGCGGCCCAGGCACTCGACCAGGCGGCGCAGCACGAGCTCGCGGTTGCTCTCCAGCACCATGTCGATGAAGTCGACGACGATGATGCCGCCGATGTCACGCAGGCGCAGCTGGCGCACGACCTCCTCGGCCGCCTCCAGGTTGTTCTTGGTGACCGTCTCCTCCAGATTGCCGCCCGATCCGGTGTACTTGCCGGTGTTGACGTCGACGACGGTCATCGCCTCGGTGCGGTCGATGATCAGCGAGCCGCCTGACGGCAGATGCACCTTGCGGTCGAGCGCCTTGTGGATCTGCTCGTCGATGCGGAAGCCTGCGAACGAATCCTGCGGAGCGTCGTCGGGCGACTCCCAGCGGGAGACCCGGTCCGCCAGATCGGGCGCGACGTGGTCGACATAGCCCTTGACCATGTCCCACGCGTCCTCACCCTCGACGACCAAGGACGCGAAGTCCTCGTTGAACAGGTCGCGGATGACCTTGATCATCAAATCAGGCTCGGAGTACAGCAACTCGGGTGACTTGCCGGCCGCGACCTTGCCCTCGATGTCCTTCCAGCGGGCCGTCAGCGCCGTGACGTCGCGGGTCAGCTGATCCTCGGTGGCGCCCTCGGCCGCGGTGCGGACGATGAATCCGGCCTCATCGGGCAGGACATCCTTGAGCAGACCCTTGAGGCGAGCGCGCTCGTTCTCGGGAAGCTTGCGCGAGATGCCGCTGGTGTGACCGCCGGGCACGAGCACCAGGAATCGGCCCGGCAGGCTGACCTGGCTGGTGAGACGGGCGCCCTTCTGACCGATGGGATCCTTGGTGACCTGCACCAGGATCGACTGTCCTGGAGTCAGCACCTCTTCGATCTTGCGCGGCTTGCCGTTGGCCAGCGTGCTCCAATCGACCTCGCCGGCGTACAGGACCGCATTGCGTCCCGCGCCGATGTCGACGAACGCGGCCTCCATGCTGGGCAACACGTTCTGCACCTTGCCCAGGTAGACATTGCCGATCAGCGAGGTCTGGGACTCGCGGGCCACATAGTGCTCGACCAGGACGCTGTCCTCGAGCACCGCGATCTGGGTGTAGTCCTCACGCTGGCGCACGACCATCTCGCGCTTGACCGATTCGCGGCGGGCCAGGAACTCGGCCTCGGACACGATCGGAGCACGACGGCGACCGGCTTCGCGTCCCTCACGGCGGCGCTGCTTCTTGGCCTCCAGACGGGTCGAGCCGGTGACGCCGGTGATCTCGTCCTCCGCGCTGCGGCCCTGGCGGACCTTGACGACCGTGTTCTCCGGATCGTCCGGCGCGCCGCCAGCCTGTTCGCCGGCGCGCGCTCGACGGCGGCGTCGACGGGTGCTGCCCGCTCCGCCCTCACCATTGTCCGTGTCGTCATCGGAGTCGTCGCTGTCGTCGGAGTCGTTGTCGCCGGACTCGGCGTCGGGCTTGCGACGACGACGACCGCCGCGGCTACGACGACGGCGCTTGGGCGTGCCGTCCTCGTCGACGTCGTCGTCGGTGTCATCGGACCCATCGTTCTGAGCCTGCTTGGGCTGGTTCTGCTTCTGGCCCTGTTTGGGCTTCTGCTTGGGCTGGTCCTGCTTCTGCTCCGGCTCCTGCTTGTCCTGGGGCAAGGCGGGGGCCAGACCGGGCGGCGGCGCCTGGAAGGCGACGGCGACCGGAGGGCCTGCCGGACGAGCGGCGGCACGACGACGCGTCGACGTCGTGACGGTCGGAGCCGATGAACTCGGGCCATTGGCATCCGGAGCGGCCGAATCGCCGGCGTTCTCGTTCTGGTTCGTATCGGTCGGATCGAGCATCGTGCTCTCCTTCACCGCATCCCGAGAAGTCCAGGTGCGGTACGTCAACGGACCCCATCGGAAAATGCGGGCCCTCAAGTCTGGTGCGGTGTGCGTACTGCGGCGTGTCACGTCGGCGTCTCGTCCACCCCTGCCGCGGTCGTCATCAGCGGCGGCGACGGATCACATCGCGTTCACTGGTGCGTCGCGGTCGGGGGCGATCTCGCGCCCGCCTGGCCGATCCAGGTCCGGCCGTACGACTACTTCTGTGGCCAGTATCGCACACGGCGGTCGGCCACCTGGCCCGACGCGCGGCGATCCGAGTTGACCAGCGACAATGGCGAGTGTGACCGCCATCCGCTCTCGACTCCTGTTCGCGGCGGCCATCGCGCTTCTGGCCCTCAACCTGCGCGCAGCCGTCGGCAGCTTGGGTGTCGTGCTGGAGCCGGTGCGCGACGGGCTTGGCCTCAACGCGGCCGTGGCCGGTGCGCTGACCACGCTGCCGGTGCTGTGCTTCGCCGGATTCGGAGCCCTCTCCCCCGGAGTCGTCCGTTGGGCCGGGCTCAATCGCACGGCGTTCGGGGTGCTGATCGTGGCGGCCGCGGGCCTGGCAGCTCGCGCGGTCGTCGACTCCGGCGCGCTGTTCGTGGTCCTGACCGTTGTCGCGCTGGGGGCAGCCGCGATCGGCAATGTGATCCTCCCGGCGCTGGCCAAACAGCATCTGCCCGATCACCTGACCCTGATCAGTGCGACCTACGGGGCGGCCCTGATGGGCGGAGCAGCCCTCAGCGCGGGGCTCACGGTGCCCATCTCCGATGCGGCCGACAGCTGGCGTGCCGGTCTGGGCGCGTGGGCGATCTTGGCGCTGGCCTCGGCACTCCCCTGGATCCCCATGCTGCGCCACGACGTCCACATCACGGTGGGCACCAAGGCCGGGCGCACGAAGACTGGCATTGGATTCCGGCACGTCGCCCGGTCGCCCATGGCGTGGGCGCTGGCGGCCTCGTTCGGCGTGCAGTCGTCACAGGCATACGCGCAGTTCGGCTGGTTCGCCTCGATGCTGGACGGAGCTGGTCTGACCTCGTCGTCGGCCGGAGCGATGCTCAGCGTGCTCAGCGCGACGGGCATCCCGGTGTCGCTGAGCCTGCCGTTCCTGATCCGCTGGGCCGGGGACCGCCCTGTCCTGCCGTGGATGTTCGCTCTCGCCACGGTCGGCGGCTGGCTCGGTGTACTACTTGTCCCGACGACCACCCCGTGGGCTTGGGCGATCCTGCTCGGTATCGGCGGCGGCATGTTCCCGTGGTGCCTGACCATGATCGGCCGTCGCAGCATGACGGTCGACGGCACCGCCTCACTGTCCGGATTCGTCCAGGCCATCGGCTACTCGATCGCCGCCGTCGGCCCCTTCGGCGTCGGCCTGCTGCACGGCGCAACGGGTGGTTACGACGTCCCGATCTACGCACTGATCGGCGCCGGGGTCGCGATGGGCGTGGTCGGCACGCTGGTCGTGCGCTCCGGCACGTTGGAGGAGGACCTGGAGCGACACGGCGCCGGTAGGGTCGGAGCGTGAGTCCACGCGCCCGCCGGAACCGTCCGTTCAGCGTCGAGTACGTCGCGCGCAGCAAGGACCCTGACGGCACCGATCAGGTCCTGACCATCACGAATCACACCGAGGCCAGCGTGATGCCGACACTCGCGTTCACCGCACGGGATATCTGGGGACGTGAGCTACCGCAGGTCACGACCCAGGGCGTCAACGGATCACACCGCGGCACGCCGCTGCTGCCCGCGAATGGCACGCTTACCGAGATCCTGCGGTTCGACGGTCCCGGCCATCGCGATGTGCGCATCGTCGACGTGCAACTGTCCGAGGTCGAGGAGGTGGACCATCCTCAGCTCGAGGCCGATGTCCGCGTCGTGATGATCGACCTGGAGCA
>Ga0164243_10015007_pt1 | contig 10743 bp, 7 predicted proteins | sample OricompcompostOP_FD_108781 | JGI IMG/M metagenome (GOLD analysis project Ga0164243, IMG submission 108781) | Organic Plus compost microbial communities from Emeryville, California, USA - Original compost - Organic plus compost (OP) | ecosystem: Engineered > Solid waste > Mixed feedstock >...
GGAGCCGATGATGCTGCCGTCGAGGTCTCGCACGTAGGCGTGCGGGACGAGCAGGTCGTCGCGGTCGCGGGCGGCGATGGCGACGACCAGTGCCACGATGTACCAGGTCCCGGCCACGGGATCGGGGATGGTGGGCGTCAGGGCCGCGTCGGGCCCGAACGCGACATCTTCGATCGCGACGCCGTCGTAGCTGAAGCCGGTCTCGAGGTTGGTCTGGCCGAGCCGGGCGGGCGGGTGCGTCGCCGACGGCGGGACGATCCGGGTTGGGGTGACCGTGCCGGGTTCGATGCGGTCCGGGGTGTCGGCGGGGTAGATGGTGATCGGGTGGGGCGTCAGGTTGACGAACATCAGGAGCCTCCAAACGTGTGGTGGTTACCGGGGTTGTGCAATGCCGGCCGGAATGGTCCGGCGCGGCGTGGTGCTCAGCTGGTCTGGGCGGCGGGCTGGGGACGGTGCTGGACCCGGGATGCCACGGCGACCAGGCGGGTCTGGGGGGTGAGGTGGTTGAGGTGGGCGTTGGCTGCGGCGAGGTAGTCCAGCCGGTGGCGCAGGCGTTGGCTGGCGGGGCACAGCCATCCGCCGGTGACGGGGGCGAACCCGTCGGCGGGGACCGCGGCCAGCCACGCCAGGTTCAGGTAGGTGGTGTAGCCGGCCTGGAACGCTTCGACCGCCGCGGTCGGCAGCAGCAATGGCCGGTTCGGCAGCGCGTTGTGGGCGGCCATCGCGACGATTCGCGGTTGTGCCAGGTAGTCGGCCTGGGCCCGGCTGACCGGGTAGCGGTCCGGATCGGCGGTGTGCCGCTCGACGTAGGACCAGAACGGGGTGGCGGGCCGGGTGTCGTCGACGACCCTCGCCCACAGCGCCCACTCAGCCGCGGCGGCGGCAACCGCTGCCCGGCGCATGGCGTCAAGGTCCAGCAGCCGGATCGGACCGCCGGAGGTGCGGCCGCGCCAGCGGTCGATCAGCTTGCGGGTTCGCCGGGTGCGGGTGGTGAAGTGCGGTAGCACACCGGCGGTGGGCAGGCCGCGTACGGCCAGGGTTTCGGTTGCGTGGTGGCGTAGGTCCGCGGTGTCGACGTCGGCGGGGACGCACACCACGTTGGTGCGCACGACGACGGCCGGCCTGTGCGTGCGGGCGTCCCTGTGGGGTGTGGAGTGTGGAACGCGCATGACGATTCCTCCTTGCTGCTTGGGATTGTGTGGGGTCCGTCCTCGGACGGGGCGTGTCCTTGTTGGACACTCAGCGGTGTGCGGGCACGTCGACGCCGGGCGGTGCCGGTGTGTGGGTGCGCGTGGACCGGCGAGGATGACCGGGGCGGGTCAGTGAGGGGCGGCCCTCGTTGACCGGGGATCCCGGTCGACGCGGCGGTTGCCGCAGTGGTGCAGGCCCTGGATAGGGCGGCACGGGGGTCGGCGAACGCCGACAGGTGGTGCGGGGTCGGCTTGTGGGCCGATGGTGGTGCGGGTGGGCGGGTGCGCCAGGGAAGGGATGGTCGCGGCCGACCGGCCTGTGGGGGCGGGTGGGCGGGTGCGGTGTCCCTGCGGTGGCGGGCCGGTGCCCGGGTGGTGCAGGTGGTGCTCAGGGGGTTTCTTTGAAAGAAGCTCTGACCGTAGCCCGCTTACCCAACCAGCCGCCGATGGCGGCGGCCGGTGGCCGGCAGTGGTGTTGAGCTGGGCAGTTGGGTACTGCGCCCCGGCCGGTTGGGTGCTCGCCGGCGCCGCTGCCAGTTGAGTCAGTTGGGCTGGTTGGGTGCCGCCGGCACCTGCGCGGTGCCACGGGCCGGCTGGTACTGCGGGCGGACTCGGCGGCGTCGTCGCGGCAAGCTCGCGAGCCACAGCGGTAAGCGGCCGGCCTGGAAACGCGAATGGTCCCCACTCCGGCGAATCCGGAGTGGGGACGCGGCGGAACCGGTCGGTCATGAACCCGGATCCGTTGTGTTTCTCCCACGTCCAGTGGTCGTGCGCGGTGTCGAGGTGGGGTTCGAGGTCGTGGGAGAGCCGCCAGCCGGCAGCCGTGAACTCGCGGCCACGGTAGGGCGGCATCGCGAACTGCCGCAGTGGCAGGAAACACCACAGCGAGCTCGCGCAGGCTGCTGCGGCGGCCAGCCAGCCGGTGGGCCATCGGTCCCAGTCGAGCGCGGTCTGCTCGTAGGGCGGGTCGGCGATGATCAGGTCGCCGCGTAGGAAGGGCAGCAGGTCGCGGCAGTCGCCGTAGTGGAGGGTGACGGCTTCGTCGGCGTAGTACGGCTCGGGTGCAGCCGGATCCCGTTCACTGGGCTCTCGACTGTTAGGCGGCAGCGTCGTGGGGCCCGTCGGGGTTGGGCTTGCTGCCATCGTGCCGGCGTGCGGGGCGGTCGGTGTCAGCATGCGCCTGCCAGGCGCTGAACCGCCGCCCGCGCATGGCTTTGAGGAAGGCGGGGATGCGGTTGGCGGGGATACCGACCAGGCGGGGACCGAGAACGGCGAGCAGGTCGGAGGCCTCCTGTGAGGACCAGCCAGCGTCGGTGATGGCAGCCGTGTCGGGGAATACGTCGGCGACCCGGTCGCGTGTCGGGTCGAGGCGGTGGTCCTGGCGGCCGCCGTAGGAGTACACCCACAGGAAGTTGGGTGGTGGGTCGGGTTCGACGAGGCGCCGGAACCGGTCGACTTCTTTGGTGTAGGCGTAGAAGGTGTTGTCGGGGTGGGCGTGGCAGATGCGTAGCCACGCGGCGAGGTAGTCGTCGGTGAAGAAGTCCCCGGAGTCGTGGATGCGGATCCAGGCACGGCGGAAGCGGCGGGCGTGGAGTTCGGCGGTCATGGCGGCTTCCCAGCCGGGCAGGTCGTCGAGGACGTATGCCAGGTTGGCGTGGGTGTTTGCCGCGTACGGTCGGCCACAGGTAGGTGCCGTTGCGGGCGTAGCAGACGCGGGCGCAGATGCCGGCCGAGGGGCAGGTGTTGTAGGTGCGGCCGTCGGGTAGGCGGCCGGCCCACGCGGGTAGCGTCCAGTTCCAGACGCCGATCGCGCGTAGCTCCCGGTTCTGGGTCAACAGCCGTTTCGGGCGTGGCACACCGCCCTGCGGTGCAAGCGTTGCAGACATGCAGATCTCCCCTTTTGCTCGGTGACGTGACGGGGTGGCCGGTCGGCGATCCGCGCCCAGTGCGGGGCGCGCACGGTGGCCGGATCCGGCCGGAAACACGAATGGCCCCCACTCCGCCGCCCCGCTTGGGGCGTGTGGAGTGGGGGCCATTTGGGGTCAGTTGGGTGGGGTGGACCGTTCAGTTGGGTACGACGTCGGCGGGTGCGGGCGCGGCGGTGTGGTTCAGGGCGTGTCGGGGTCGGTGTCGTCGCGCAGCAGGTACAGCGGGTCTTCGGCCGGCTCTGGCGGGCCGGGGTGGTAGGCCAGGCCGGCAGTGCCGATCGGCCCGGGCAGCTGGGCCAGGCGTAGCCGTCGCCGGCCGTTGCCGACGATCTTCCACACCGGCCCGGCGGGGCCGCCGTGCCGGTGCGCGTGGTCGCGGGCGGCGGTCGCGACCAGCACCCCGCCGGTCTGCCCGGCGCGGGCGGTCAGGTGTTGGTGGAAGTGGGTTTCGATCGCGGTAGTGGGCAGCCAGAACAGCACGGGCCAGGCGATTCCCCGGTCCCGCAACGTCCGGTAGCCGGCCAGTTTCTCGGCCCGGACCGTGTGGCTTTCGGTGCCGGTGTCGTGCTCGAGGAAGAACGCGACCTGAGTGTCGCCGTCGTGCCAGACGCCGTGCCCGTCAGGGCGGGTGTTGTGGTTGACCTTGGCGAAGGTGCGGGCGGAAGACCACCACCGGGCCAGCCGGGCCTCAGGATGGGTGCGCGCGTACACGAGCAGGTCGATGAAGAACTGGTTGGCGCCGTCGGCGTGGACCAGGTGCCCGAGGCGGGTCGCCGCTGACGGGTGGGCATCGCGCTGGTCGCGGACAGCGCGGCTGCTCGGTGCCGGCCTGCCGTGGTAGAGGGCGACGTAGCGGGCCGAGAGCCGGCCCGGCACCCAGTGCACGGGCAGCCGGCCCCGACGCGGGTGGACCGGCATGAACCAGTCGACGAAGCCGAGTTTGCGGAGCACGTTGAGCCGGTTGCGGCAGGTCCGCGCCGAGGTGAACAGGATGCTGGCGATCTGCTCAGTGGTCAGGAAGCGGTGCTCGGCGAGCAGATGGGCGATGACGTAGTCGCGGGGCTCCAGGCGCCAGGAGATCGCCAGCAGGTCGTCCGACGTCCGGAATCCGCGGGGGATTTCACGGGAAGCCGATGGGGTACGGGGAGCGCGGGCAGGTCTCACCCCCGGTCGGGGGATATCCCCCGCAGGGATATTTCGGGGTTGGCGGTGGCGATCGGCCATGGGCTCCTACCAGGTTGGTTGGGTGCGGTGGGGCACGGATGGTCACGGAGCTCGCGTCGTGGGGTGTGCCCAGGGGTTGACCGGCCGGCACACACGTCCTGCCGCCCACCCCAGTCCCAGGGTGGTGGCGGATTGGATGGCGGCTGATGCTCGATAGCAGGACGGCCCAGGCAGCCCCAGTTTGGTTGGGCCAGTGGGCAGCCTGGGCAGCTGTCCTGCACAGCCCCGGTGCGGAATCAGGCGGCGTGGTCGCCGGCCTCACCCGTGTCGACCTCGTGAGGCCTTGATCCGACGGGGTTCGCGGCGGCGCGGCCGGCGTGGTGCTTCGGCCGGCGGGCGAGGGCGTCGACGCCGGTCGGCTCGTCCGGTTGGGTGTGGGCGACGGCCTGTCGTAGGGCGGTGGTCTCGCCGAGGGCCGGGGCCGGTGGGCGGGTCTTGAGGGTGAATCCGGCGGTTTCCCGGTTGGCGACGACGAGGCGGGCTGCCGCGGTGTGGGCGTCGAGGTGGGACAGGTCGTGTTCGTCGAGCTCGGGCAGGGTGTGTCGGGCCAGTTGGTGGGCGTCTTCGGGGCTGACGTTGAAGAAGATCTTGTTGCGGGCGTTGGCGGACAGTGCGAGTTGGGTTTCGCGGGGGAGTTGGCTGAGGTTCTGGTGCGCGAGCACGAGGGAGAGGTGGTAGCCGCGGGCCTCGGCGAGCATGTCACCTACCGACCCGGCCAGGTTCAACACGTTGTGTGATTCGTCGATGTAGACGGTGGCGTCGCGGCGGCGGTCCTCGGGGAGGCTGGCGCGGGCGGTTGCGGCCTGCCAGACGGAGGCGAAGAGCAGGCTGCCCATGAGTTTCGCGGTCTCTTCACCGATCTGCCCTTTCGGGAGGCGGGCGATGAGGATGCCGCCGTCGAGGATCCGGGCCATGTCGAAGCTGGAGCGGGCGACGCCGAGGGTGCCGCGGACGAAGTCACGCAACAAAAAAGCCCGGAGCCTCGCGAGGACCGGGCCGATGACTTGCGCGCGTAAGGGTGGTGGCATGGACTCGTACCACTCCCAGAATCCTTTGAGCCCTTCGGGGTCGTCGAGGTCGGCGGTGAACGCGGCCCGGAACTGTTTGTCGTTGAGCAGCGGTGGCACCAGCATCAGGGTCGGGTTTGCGTGGCGCATCAGGGTCAGGCAGGCGACGCGGAGGACGTCGTCGATGCGGGGTCCCCAGTGCCGTTGGAAGATCTTGGAGAAAATACTGACGATGTTGTCGACGACGAGGTCGTGGTCGTCGCCGAGGAGCGGGTTGAGGGTGGCCCCGCCCGGCTGGTCGGGGTCGATGAGGACGAGGCGGTCGGCGGCGGTGGCGGGGAGCCGGTCGAGGATGTCGAGGGCGAGGTCGCCTTTGGGGTCGATGACGACCACGCCGCGGTGGGCGGTGATGTCGTCGAGGATCAGGTGGGTCATCAGCGTCGACTTGCCGGAGCCGGTGGCGCCGATCAGGTGGATGTGCTGGCGGGCGTCGACCACGCGCAGCGCCACCGAATGCCCGCCGACCTCGGCCCGACCGAGGACCTTCATGCCGCGCCCGCCGGCGGGGACGGCGATCGGTGCGGGGACGGCCTTGGCGCGGGCCCGGTCCAGGCCGGGGACGGCGATGTCGGTGGGCAGGGCGGCGATCGCGGCGAGCTCGACGTCCGCGAGGAGGAACCCGCGCGTGAACCTGCGCTGCGCCAGCACCGTGGCGGAATGCCGCAGGCGGTGGCGGCGTAGCCGGTTGCGGTCGGTGTGGACGCCGTAGGCGGAGGCGATGCCGTGGGCGAGGGTGGTCAGCCGTCGTGCGATGGCGTCGGTGTCGGCGTCGGTGCCGCGGCGGTGGGTGACGGTCACCGCATAGCGGATCCCGACCTCCCATTGCGGAGCGACGGCCTTGTCGACGGCGGGGCGGGCGTCGCGGTCCCGGATCGGGTCCGCCGGCGGCCCGCCGTAGCGGCCGCCCGTGGCGCGGGTGCGGGTTGGGGTGATCAGCTCGTCGACGACGTTCAGCGCGCAGCGCGCCCAGGTAGTCGGGTCGAGGATGCCGCCGGGTGGGTGACCGGTCCGCAGCGCGGCCGCGCCGTTGCGGAGGTGGGCGACCCGGCGCGGGGTTGCCGGTCGGGCGAGGATCTGCATGCAGGCCCGCTCGGTTGAGGCGAGGCCGCTGCCGGCGGCGACGAGGGCGCGGGTGGGGTCGGTGTCGTGGTCGACCCGCAGCGGGTACCAGGCGGGCATCGCCGGGGCGAGGACGCCGCCCTTGTCGCGGGTGTGGTTGTCGCCGTCCGGGACCGGTACCGGCGCGGTGGCGTCGGTGACCCTCGCTGTCGCGCCGGGCCAGGCGGCCCGGACGGCGGCGGTGACCGGGCCGGTGGGCACGGTGCCGGGCAGCCACACATGGATGGTCAAGGCCCGGCCGGCCCACCGGTACTCCATCGCCACGTGCGGCACCCCGTGGAGCAGCCTCCGCCATGGCAATGGGGCGAGTATCTCGTAGAGGTTGGCCCACCAGGCGGCGGCGCCGGCCGGATCGACCTCGGGCGGCGGGACGATGAGTACCTCGTGAGCGTGTGTGGTGAGGTGGCGGTGCCGTCGATCGCGGACGGCGGCGTTGACCGCGGCGGCGGCGATGATCAGTGCGGCGATCACGGCGGGCAGCCACGGCCGGTGTGCCGCCCAGGCCGCTATGTCGGCGATCGCGTCGACCAAGTCGGGGTGTGGAACGGCCGGCACGATCGGGTCATCCGATGGTGCCGGCGCGACGTGTGTCAGGAGGATAGGCAACTCCACGGGTTGGGAGTCCGATGTGGACTAGTGGTCGGGGTCGTCGATAAGGTCTGCGAGGCCGGCGCAGAGTTGGTGTTCGCGGTCGGAGGCGACGGTCGCGAAGGCGACGCGGTGGGAGCCGGCCAGTAGCAGGGCTTCGCCGCGGCCGGCGGCCTGCAACATGCGGGCCTCGCCGGCGGTCAGGGCGAATGCGTCGGCGATCAGGTCGATCGCCTGCGGCGCCTGCCGCATCAGGATCTGGGTGGCGGCGTTCGCGATGACGGCCCGGCCGAGGTCGGAGCCGAGCAGGTCGGCGGCGTCCTGGGTGACCACGGCCAGGCCGGCGCGGCGTTTGCGGGCGGCTTTGGCGAGGCGGTAGAGGAATCGGGCGCCTTCGCCGTCGCGGAGCAGGGTCCAGGCTTCGTCGACGACGACGAGGCGGCGGACGCCGAGCCCGTCAGGGCGGGTGGTGGTGGGGACGTCGACGTCGCGCCAGATCGCGTCGAGGGCGAGGAGCATGCCGGCGGGCCGGAGTTCGTCGGCGAGCTGGCGGGTGGACCAGACGACGAGGTGGCCGCGTGGGTGGAAGGTGGTGGGCCCGTCGAAGAGCACTTTGAAGGAGCCCTCGACCCAGGGGGAGAGTCGGGCGGCGAGGGTCTGCGCGCCCGGCTGGTCGCTGTTGTGGAGGGTGGCGGCGAGGTCGCGGAGCAGCGGTGCGGGGCGGGTCCAGGTGGCGGGGTCGTTGCTGATTCCCGCCTGCTGGTAGGTGGCGGTGATCGCCTTGTCCAGGGCGGCGCGTTCCTGCGGCGGCGGCTGTTCGCCGAGCAGGACCGCGACCAGGGTGTGGAGGAACAGGGCCCTGCGGGTCAGCGCGTCGGGGCGGCGGTCGCCGGGCGGGATGTCGAGGGGGTTGATGCGGATGCCGGGGGCGCCGAGTTGGATGGCGGTGCCGCCGACGGCGCCGCAGAGCCGCAGGTACTCGTCTTCCGGGTCGATGATCGCCACCTGGACGCCGTCGTACAGCGACCGCAGCGTCTCCAATTTGACGAGGTAGCTTTTGCCGGCGCCGGAGCGGGCGAGGACCACGCTGTTGTGGTTCTCCTGGGTCCAGCGGTCCCACCAGACGACGCCGTTGCTGGCGGTGTTGAGCCCGTAGAGGACGCCGCCGGCCGGCACACCCTCGCCGGGCAGCGGGGCGGGCAGGTCGGCGGAGGCGAGCGGGAACGCGGCGGCGAGGGCGTCGCTGTCGAACACGCGCCGCATCCGCAGGCTGTCCACCCCGAGCGGGAGGGTGGAGGTCCAGCCTTGCAGCTGCCGCCAGGTGGCTGGCTGGGTGTCGAGCAGCACCGACGCGGCCGCGGCCCTCACCTCGGCGACCGCCTCGACAAGCTCGTCGCGGGTCGGGGCGTGGACACACAGGTAGTGGCCGACCCGGAAGAGGCGGGCGGCGCCGCGCGCGACCCGGTCGGCGAGGTCGGCGGCGTCTTCGGCGGCGGCGTCGGTGACCGGGTCACCGAGGCGGCCTTTGTCGACGTCGAGGCGGCGGCTGGATTCCAGGCGGGCCCGCTGCCGGCGGAGCCGGGTGGCGGCGGTGGCGGCGGGGATCGGTTCGATGTGCTCGACGACATCGACGCGTCCAGGCCAGGCCAGGAGGGCGTCGAGCCAGGCCAGTCCGACCTCGGGTGGGTAGCCGGTGATGGCGAAGGTGGCGGTGTAGCCGTCCCCGACCTGCAGATGCCGTGGCAGGTTCTCCACACCGGCCGGGCCGACGGCCGCAGCCAGGACCGCGGCGTCATCGTTCTCAAACGAAGACCGGCGCTCCCCGTGGGGAGCGCCGGCCGTGGTGGGCTTGATCAGTCGTCGTCTCATCCGTCGAGCTCCGTGTCGAAGAGGGAGGCGGTGACCGGGTGGTGGGCGGGGGTCCGCGGCCACGACGCGTCGGTGTACTGGTACGGGTCGACCGCCGCGGTGAGCACCGCGTGGGCGGTGGGACCGTCGAGGACCCGGGTCTGGGCGCCGAGCGAGGCGAGGGCGGCGGCGGTGTGCTCGGCGCGGCGCGTCGCCTCCATCGCGGCGCCGTGCCCGCCGTGGGCGGTGCAGGCGATGGTGACGGTGCGCCACAACGGGTCACGGTGGGCGGCGACGTCGAGCAGGAAGTCCGCGTAGTCGAGTGCCGCGTCGGCAAGCGCCGGGTGCGGGAGGGCGGGGGCGGCGTCGGCGACCCGCTCGGCGTGGCTGGTCAGGTCGACCCGCCGGGCGGAGACGACGACCTGGACCGGGCCGGTCAACGCGTTGAGCCAGCGGGCGTAGCCGCCGACCAGGGCCGCCTGTTCCGCACCGGTGCGCAGACCGGCGTTGACGGTGGTCGCGGCGACCAGCACGGTCGCGCCGTCACCGACGTCGATGACGCCGTCATCACCGATCGCGTGTGCCGGCAGCCGCAGCACCGAAGGCGCCGGCCCGTCCGGGACGGCGGCCGGCGCCCACCCAGGCGCCGCCGCGATCCCCGCGGGCGCCGGGACTGTCCGGCGGGGTAGGCGGCGGTGCCGGATCGCGGCCCACACCCAGGCGTCCAGGGGCAACCCGTCGCGGCGGCCCAACGCCAGGGCCACCGCGACACCGGCGTACGGAATGAGCGCGAACATGACCGCCGGCGCCGGGAAAAGCTGGCCGGCCGCCTGGAGGATCAGCCAACCGGCCGCCGCGGCAGCGGCCAAGATCGCGAGCTGCCGGGCGGTCAGGCCCCACACAAGTCTGTCGGGAGCCTCGATGTCGGCGGGCACCCGGGCACGAACTTCCAGATCATCCATAGTGGACTCCGATCGAGGTATTGATGCGCGTCGCCGGGGTTGTTCAGCGGCGGCGGGTTGGGCGGTTCCACGGCCCGGTCACCGGTGGCCGTTGCGGCCGCGCCTTGGGCATCGCCGTGGCCGGGTTGACGCCGGCCGGGATGACCGGCCGCGGGCCGGGCGCGGGAAGCGGCGGCTCCAGACCGGCCGCCCGGATCGGCGGCCGCGTCGACCGCGACGCCGCAGCGCTTGCGGCTGCCGCTCGCTTGGGCACGGTGCGGGTGTAGGGGTCGACGCCAGCGGCGATCTCCTGCCGGCTGTAGGGGCCGATCCGCCGGCCGGTGGGCCAGGCCACACCGACCTGGCCGCGCCCGGCGCCGCGCGGCGGCGGCAGCGGCCGGCCTCGGTCCGCGCCGCCGCGAGGCTGCGGCAACCCAGTGCCGCCGCCACCGGAGCCGCCGGCGGATCCGACACCGCCCCGCGGGCCGCGGGGGTGGGCGGCGGCGCCGGCAGCGACGGCCCGGCGGTTGGTGCGGCGTTTGGGGAGACGAAGAAAGCTGGTCAGCTGTTGCATGAGCACCATCCGTACGATCAGCCCGGCCACGTTCTGCCCACCGCCACCGCCACCGCGGGTGACGTAGCGGCGCATCAGGCCGGGGATTTTGACGACGACCCAGAGCAGGCACAGGACGACGAGGAGTTCGAAGGTGCCGGTCCGGTCGTCCGGGATACCCAGGGACGCCGCGTTGGCGTCCGGGTCGAGGAAGATGGACAACGTGGTGTGCAGCGCGATGGCCTGCAGCACGACGGTCGCGAGGGTGCCGAGCATCGCCCGCCA
>Ga0164243_10015008_pt1 | contig 10742 bp, 7 predicted proteins | sample OricompcompostOP_FD_108781 | JGI IMG/M metagenome (GOLD analysis project Ga0164243, IMG submission 108781) | Organic Plus compost microbial communities from Emeryville, California, USA - Original compost - Organic plus compost (OP) | ecosystem: Engineered > Solid waste > Mixed feedstock >...
GCCTTCTCCAGCGCGTCCACCGCGATGGACACCGGCTCCCCCGCGCCGATCATGGGCAGCGGCGCCGACATGTGCGACTCGATGGCGTCCTCGGTCCCGGCCCGCCCCCGGTAGAGCGCGTCGAGCAGGTCGCGCTCCACGATCGAGCCGACCACCTCGGCCGCCATCACCGGCGGCTCCTCCTTCATCACCGGCAGCTGCGACACCTCGTACTCGCGCATGATCGAGATGGCCGTGCCGACCGTCTCGTACGGATGGGTGTGGATGAACTGCGGCAGCGAGCCCGACTTGCGGGCGAGCACGTCCCGCACGTGCGCCTCGTCGCCGCTGGTGGTGAGGAAGCCGTAGTCGGCCATCCACTCGTCGTTGAAGATCTTCGACAGGTAACCGCGCCCGCCGTCCGGCAGCAGCACCACCACCACGTCGTCCGGCCCGCCCCGCGCCGCCACCTTCAGCGCCGCCGCGACCGCCATGCCGCTCGACCCGCCGACGAGCAGCGCCTCCTCGCGGGCGAGCCGCCGGGTCATCGTGAACGACTCCTTGTCGGAGATCGCGATGATCTCGTCGGCGACGGTCCGGTCGTAGGTGACCGGCCAGATGTCCTCCCCGACGCCCTCCACCAGGTACGGCCGGCCGGACCCGCCGGAGTACACCGAGCCCTCCGGGTCCGCCCCGACGACCCGCACCTTTCCGCCGGAGACCTCCTTGAGGTACCGCCCGACGCCGCTGATCGTGCCGCCGGTCCCGATGCCCGCGACGAAGTGCGTGATCTTCCCCTCGGTCTGCGCCCAGATCTCCGGCCCGGTGCTCGCGTAGTGGCTCGCCGGGTTCTCCGGGTTGCTGTACTGGTCCGGCTTCCACGCGCCCGGGATCTCCCTGGCCAGCCGATCCGACACCGAATAGTACGAATCCGGATGATCCGGCGAGACGGCCGTCGGGCACACCACCACCTCGGCCCCGTACGCCCGCAGCACCGCGATCTTGTCTTGGGCGACCTTGTCCGGCACCACGAACAGGCACCGGTAGCCCTTCTCCTGGGCGACGATCGCCAGGCCCACGCCCGTGTTGCCCGAGGTCGGCTCGACGATGACGCCGCCGGGCCGCAGCTCGCCCGAGCGCTCGGCCGCCTCGATCATCCGCAGCGCGATGCGGTCCTTGACCGAGCCGCCGGGGTTGAAGTACTCCACCTTCGCCAGGACCTGCGCGGAAACGCCCTTGGTCACCTTGCGCAGCCGGACGAGCGGGGTGTCGCCCATCAGCTCGATGAGCGAGTCATGCACACGCACCGACATGACCACCTTGTTGCCGAAGCTTTGTCGGCCGGCCCGCGGCCGCCGCGTCAGCAGGGCGGCCGGGGCTGGCTAAGTTCACTTCCACACGCTACCCCCACCGCCGACCGGCGCCGTGCCACGCCGCGTCGCGACCGCGCAGGTCGCGCCGGGGCCGGGCCCGCGGGCACGAGGAGGCGGGGCGGCAAGGGATCACGGCGGACGGCCGCGGGTATCAAGGTCATCGCGGGATGCCACGCACGAATTCACCCGCCGACCGTACAAGTCACGCAGAGCACAAGGAGCACAGGTGAGCTGGACGTCGGGGACGGCGCGGGCCGCCCGCCGGATCGCCACGGCGGCGGCGCTCGGGGGAGGCGGACTCACGCTGCTGGGAGCCTTCACGTACGGTCTGCTCATCGTGGAGGCCCTGGTCGCCCGCAAGATCGTGGGCCGGCCGCACGGCATGCACGGCCCGGCGTCGGACGGCATCTACGGCGGGTTCACCGGCCGGCCGATCCGGCTCGTCATGCTGGGCGACTCCACGTCGATCGGCCTCGGCCTGGCGACCCCGGACGAGACCCCGGGCGTGCTGATCGCGAAGGGGCTCGCCGCGGTGGCCAAGCGCCCGGTCTGGCTGGACGTGTTCGGCAAGTCGGGCGCGGCCTCCGCCGACCTGCACGAGCAGGTGGACGCGGCGCTGGAGGTCGACCCGGACGTCGCGGTCATCTTCATCGGCGCGAACGACGTGACCACGCAGACCCGCCCGGCCGAGGCGGTGCGGCACCTGGCGACGGCGGTGCGCCGGCTGCGCGAGTCCGGCGCGCAGGTGATCGTCGGCACCTGCCCGGACCTCGGCACGATCCGGCCGATCGCGCAGCCGCTGCGCTGGGTCACCCGGCGGTGGAGCCGCCAGCTCGCCGCGGCGCAGACGGTGGCCGTCGTGGAGGCCGGGGGCCGTACCGTCGCCTTCGCCGACCTGCTCGGACCGCAGTTCGAAACCTTTCCCGGCGAGATGTTCGGCCCTGATCGTTACCATCCATCTGCGAGAGGTTACCAACAGGCCGCTTACGCGGTGCTACCTTCTGTATGCGCCGCGTTGGGGTTGTGGCCCGAGTCCGAGCCCACGCGCGGCGAAGGCTCACAACCGATCCACCTCGCGGCGGCGATCGCCGCGGAGGCATCCGGCACAGAGGTGACCGCGACCCGCGTCGCCGGCCGGGCGGTCGGCCCGCGGGGACGCTGGGCGAGGCTGCTCCGGCGAGACGGGCCGCTGCCCAACGACGCCTGACACCGGTGACCCTCCGCGGTGACCCCGTCACCCTCATGTGTCACCCATGGAGTGGTAATGCCCGTGACCAGGTCAAAACCCGCCCTGACCGGCCTCGTTCTCGCCGTACTCGCGGGCTGCGCCGGCTGCTCCGACAGCGGCGCCGCCACCGCCCCCGCCAAGGAGCTTCCCAGCTGGCGCAACGCCGAGGTGAACGTCGTCAGCCGCACCGCCACGGGCGCGGGCGTCGTCGCGGTCACGTCCATGCGCCCGGACGGCGGCCTGGAGACCGTCGCCGTCGACCAGGAGAGCGGCAAGAAGCTCTGGGCCCACCCGGCGACGATGACCGGCCGGCTGCCCGGCATGGGGGTGCAGGCGCCCGCCGTGGTGGAGACCGGCGACGGCGCGGGCGTGGTCGCCGCGATCGAGCCGACCGCGGCGACCGGCGACGGCGCGGCGCTCGTGGTGCGCGACGCGCGCACCGGGGCGCGCAAGTGGGTGCGGCCGGTGCACTCCACCTTCGGGCCGCAGCGCTGCGGCCCGAACCTGTGCCTGTCGGAGAACACGGCGCTGTCCCGCGCCCGGGTCGTCGCGCTCGACCCGGCCGCCGGGCAGCCCAAGTGGAAGCTCGCCGGCATCGCCGAGGTGGAGTGGTCCGACCCGAACCGGGTGGTCATGCTCCGCCTCGCCGAGCACCCCGCCCTGGAGGCGCGCGACGCCAGGAACGGCAAGACGCTGTGGCGCACCCCGGTCGAGCAGGCCCTCGGCCCCGGCGTCGACCTGTCCGGCGGCTGGGCGTTCGGCGCCACCAACCGCAACCTCGTCGGCTACCTCGCCCCGTACACCAACCCCAAGACCAAGACCACCTCGACCTTCGGCCTGTTCTCGGTACGGCTCGCCGACGGCCACATCAACTGGATCCGCCCCTCGGTGGTGCGCGTCTACCCCAGCGGCAGCCCCGGCTTCGCCCCGGTCGTGCGCCCGGTGGACGAGAAGGGCGAGTACGGCGGTTTCGCCCTGCTCGACGCCGACTCCGGCCGGGTGCTCGGCCAGATCGGCACCGGCCAGATCCCCGGCACCGGCTGGTGGCTCGCCTTCCCCGAACGGCCGAGCACGCTCGGCTTCCTCAAGCACAACGCCAGCGGCGCCGCGTACGACCTCGCCACCGGCCAGGCGACCCCGCTGGAGGGCAAGCGCGGCTGGTCGTTCTGCGTCACCGATCCCAAGCCGCTGCGCCTGGCCAAGATCACCCCGTCCGGGTTCTACTCGGTCGCCTCGCTGTGCGAGTACGACCTGGCCACCGGCAAGCGCGTCACCGACGGCTCGGGCAGACCGCCGCTGTGGTTCACCGGCAGCCAGAACGGCTGGCGGCTGTGGCGGGACGAGAAGGGCGCGCTGCACGCGGTCAAGGACGGCTCGGGCACCACACCCGGCATGTACGGCATCGCCTAACACATGCGTCGAGTTCCTGGATATGTGACGGAACAGTACAACATTCTGTTTTTCCGGCCCCGGGTCCTGTTCTTCGGCGGGCCACGATGTAGCCTCCGCAGCAGGAGCTGTCACGAACCCAGGAGAGCCACATGCCTGAGGCTGTCATCGTCGCCACCGCGCGCTCGCCGATCGGCCGCGCCTTCAAGGGGTCGTTGAAGGACATCCGGCCCGACGACCTGACCGTGCAGATGGTCCGCGCGGCGCTCGACAAGGTGCCGCAACTCGATCCGGCCGAGATCGACGACCTCATGCTGGGCTGCGGCCTGCCCGGCGGGGAACAGGGCTACAACATGGGCCGCGTGGTGGCGGTGATGCTCGGCCTGGACAACGTGCCGGGCACGACCGTCACCCGCTACTGCTCCTCGTCGCTGCAGACGACGCGCATGGCCTTCCACGCCATCAAGGCGGGCGAGGGCGACGTGTTCGTCTCGGCGGGCGTGGAGTGCGTCTCACGCTTCGTGAAGGGCAGCTCCGACTCGCTGCCCGACACGATGAACCCGGTGTTCAACGAGGCCATGGCCCGCACGGCGAAGTCGGCCGAGGGCGGCGTGGAGTGGCACGACCCGCGCGAGGACGGCCGGTTGCCGGACGTCTACATCGCGATGGGCCAGACCGCGGAGAACGTCGCCCAGATCCGCGGGGTGTCCCGCAAGGAGCAGGACGAGTTCGGCGTGCGGTCGCAGAACCTCGCGGAGAAGGCGATCGCCAACGGGTTCTGGGCGCAGGACATCACCCCGGTGACGCTGCCGGACGGCACCGTGGTGAGCAAGGACGACGGGCCGCGGCCCGGCACCACCTACGAGGCGGTCGCCGCGCTCAAGCCGGCGTTCCGGCCGGACGGCACGGTCACCGCGGGCAACTGCTGCCCGCTCAACGACGGCGCCGCCGCGGTCGTGATCATGAGTGACGTGAAGGCGGCCGAGCTGGGCATCACGCCGCTCGCCCGGATCGTCTCCACCGGCGTCACCGGCCTGTCTCCGGAGATCATGGGCCTCGGCCCGGTGGAGGCGAGCCGGCAGGCGCTGGCCCGGGCGGGCATGTCGATCGGCGACGTGGACCTGGTCGAGATCAACGAGGCGTTCGCGGCCCAGGTGATCCCGTCGTACCAGGAGCTCGGCATCGACATCGACCGGCTCAACGTGAACGGCGGCGCGATCGCGGTCGGGCACCCGTTCGGCATGACCGGGGCGCGCATCACCTCGACGCTCGTCAACAGCCTGCGCTTCCACGACAAGACGATCGGCCTGGAGACGATGTGCGTGGGCGGCGGCCAGGGCATGGCGATGGTGCTGGAGCGGCTGAGCTGAGCGGCCGCGCGGGGCGCTGAAGAGGCGTCGTGGAGGTGCCCCGCGGGACCGGGAACGGCACGTGAAGCGGCCCACGTCTTCCGACGTGGGCCGCTGCGGGTCGACGACTACATGTAACGGCCGATGCGGTTGCGCTCGTGCTCGTGCACGATCGCGCGAGCGTAGCCGTGGCTCAGCCCGTGCTCGTCTGCGAGCCAGTGGGCCCGCTCCTCACAACGTAGGAAAGCCGGGCCGTTGTCGAGAGCTCGGAACCACTCTGGGAGGTCGCGCCCCGTGACCTTCGGAACGCGTGCGATGAGCTTGCTGTGCGTCTCCGGTGAGTGGTTCAACGACATGGGCACCTCCACGGATGAAGCCTCTTTGGGACGACAGTGCATCAGGAGTTCCGGCTTGACAAGCCCTGAATAGACACCGTTTCGTTACGAAGAGTAGATCTTTCCCGGTGATTTGTCCGATTTCGTAGCGTCCGTGATTGCTTCGCCCATAGACAGAAGGGGCGTCCCTGACATCAGGGACGCCCCTTCTCATCTGGTCTTGAACGTGGCGTCAGTCGCTACTGGTGAAGTAGCTGATGAAGCGCAGGATCTCCAGGTAGATCCAGACGAGCGTGACGGTGAGGCCGAACGCCATCAGCCAGGAGTACTTCTCCGGCACGCCGGCGCGCACGCCCTGCTCGATGTCGTTGAAGTCGAGCAGCAGGAAGAAGCAGCCGACCAGGATGGCGGCGATGCTGAACACGTACGCGAGCGGGCCGCCGGACCGGATGCCGATGCCGTCCGCGATGAAGAAGCTCGCCAGCCAGTTCACCAGCATGAGGCCCATCAGCGCGATGCCCGCGCCCACCACGAACCGGGTGAACCGCGGCGTCACCCGGACGATGCGCAGCGAGTGCACGGCGAGCATCGCCCCGAACGCCAGGGCCGTGCCCACCACCGCCTGGAAGACGATGCCGTTGTAGAGGGCCTCGTACGCGTGGCTGATCACGCCGACCGCCACGCCGTACGCGACGGAGTAGCCGAGGATCAGCGCCGGGTTGGTGCTCTGCCGGAAGGAGATCACCAGCGCGAGGATCAGACCGACGATCGCGCCGATCGCCGCGAAGGCGACGCCGAGGTTGAGCGCCCAGGCCACGGCCGCGGAGACGACCAGGGTGCCGAGGGTGATGAACCCGCGGACGACCACGTCGTCGATCGTCATCGGCCGGGCGGCCGGCGGCGCGTACGACGGCGCGTTGTACATCTGGTGGAGCTGGTCCGGGGACGGTGGCGGGGCGTTCCAGGCTCCCTGGTTGGCCCGCTGCCTGCTGAATACGGGGTTCCTGCTCTGCATCGCTGCCTCCACGCTGCGACCTTCGTTTGCCGAGTCTATTTGATCGACATCACACGGCCGTATCGCGCCGATCAATGTTCACATTGTGGCCCGCCGGCTTGTCACGCGCCCAGTGCATTCCGTGTGCGGGCCGTCCGAGGGGCGCCCCGCCCAGCGGCGGAGCGCTCGTCCGAAGCGGAACGCGCCGGGTGCGCGACCACGTACGACCGGGTCCCGAGGTACGTGGCGACTGGTGAACGATCGAGACCGGCCATTGGTTCCGGCCCGTCCGGCGTGTTTTCCCACGACCGCCGCTCCCCCTCGCCCCCGCGACCCCGCGCCTGCATAAGGCTCCCGGGCGCCCGGCCATTCCCGGCCGCGGCGCGGCGCCGCTCCCGCGCCCCCGGGCCGGCCCGGCGGGGTCCCGCCGAGGGTCTCGCGCGGACACCGCCGCGGGCCCGCTTCGGCCATTGCGCGCATCCGGGCGTTGGACCGTGCCACCGCATAAGCCGGGACCTGCCGGAACGCGCAATGAAAGGCGGCCGGGAGGGTGTGCGCGCACGTTACACGGAAACCGGATTCCCGCCCGGGTCGACCCGCGATAAAGCGTCTTCCTGCCGCATTCCGGACACGTCGACGAAACATTGACGTTTGACGGCGGCCAATTGTTAGGCCCCGCCCTTTTGTTGGTATGTTTCCGCAGGTGACCGCCCGATTACGGTTCGTGGCGCAGCGTGCCCCCGGTCGGATTCGAACCGACACTATAACCCTTTTAAGGGGTTTGCCTCTGCCGTTGGGCTACGGGGGCGGCGCAATCGCCGTTACTGGCCGCTCAGGAGCAACCGGCTAATTCTACGACGCTTCTCTTGGTGTGTGACAGTATGCGCGGAACACCTCTTGACGCTCCACTGAAATAAAGGGGGGATGACGACCGGGAGAGCGCCGCGCGAAGTCGTGAAACGACATCGCGGCTCACCCACGGCAGAGTTCCCGGCCACGACATCTCGCACCTCCCCTATGCCAGGACGGGAGGTTTGCACAGGCTTCGCAGCCTGACTCTCGTCGTGGCCGATTACTTCGTCAGAAGAGGCACGCACGAACCGCCCGGATGGTTGACAGCAATCTCTAAGGTCACGGGAAGGTATCGACCCGCCGGTACGGCGTCGCCCGTCAACCATTCGTCACCGATTCGCCTCACCTCGCCATTCTCTCCCGTGCCCCTGCCGGGTCGCTCCGGGCCCGCCGTACGGCGCGTCGTCCCTGGATACAACCCCGGACACGCGAAGGCCCCGCGTCCGGCGCTGCGGCGATCGCCGAGCGCCGGGCGCGGGGCCCGGAGCGGATGTGACGAGCGGAGCCGAGGCGGCCCCGGGGAAGGGCTGCCCGGGGAGGCGGGTCAGCGGCGGCGGCCCGCCGCGGCGGCGGCCTTGAACTCCTCGCGGGGCCGGTGCAGTTCCCCGAGCGAGAGGGTCTCGCGCTTGAAGAACAGCGCGAGCGTCCAGTCCACCACCACGCGCACCTTGCGGTTGAAGGTGGGCACCCGGGACAGGTGATAGGTGCGGTGCATGAACCAGGCGGGGAAGCCGCGCAGCTTGACGCCGTACACGTGCGCCACGCCGTCGTGCAGGCCGAGCGAGGCCACCGAGCCCACGTACTTGTGCCGGTACGCGACCAGCGGCCGGCCGTGCAGGTACCGGGCGATGTTGTCGCCGAGCACCTTCGCCTGGCGCACGGCGTGCTGGGCGTTCGGGGCGCAGAACTCGCCGGGGTGGGTCAGGTCGGGCACGGCGGCCACGTCGCCCGCGGTGAAGGCGTCCGTGACGCCCTCGACCGTGAGCTCGGGCGTCGCCTTGATCCGGCCGCGCTCGTCCAGCGGCAGGTCTCCGGCGTTCACCACCGGGCTGGGCTTGACGCCGGCCGTCCACACCAGGGTCCCGGCCGGGAACTCGTCGCCGTCGGAGGTCTTGATGACGTTGTTCTCCGCGGACTCCAGCCGGGTGTTCATCTTGATCTCGATGCCCCGGGCGGCGAGCTCGCGGGCGGTCCACCGGCCCATCGCCGGGCCGACCTCGGGCAGGATGCGGTCGGCCGCCTCGATCAGCACGAACCGCAGGTCCTTCGGCGAGATGCCCGGGTAGTACGCGATCGCGTCCCTGGTCATGTCCTCGACCTCGGCGAGCGCCTCCACGCCGGCGAAGCCGCCGCCGACGAACACGAAGGTGAGCGCCTTGCGCCGGACGTCCGGGTCCTCGGTGGACACCGCGATGTCGAGCTGGGCGAGCACGTGGTTGCGCAGCACGATCGCCTCGCCGATCGTCTTGAACCCGATGCCGGTCTCGGCCAGGCCGGGGATCGGCAGGGTGCGCGAGATGGATCCGGCCGCCATGACGATGACGTCGTACGAGATGTCCTGGACCGGCCCGGCGTTCGGCTGGAAGGTCACCGTCCTGGCGGCGTGGTGCACCTTGGTGACCTTGCCGTTGAGGATGCGGATCTTCGGCAGCACCCGGCGCAGCGGCACCACCACGTGCCGGGGCGACAGGTTCCCGGCCGCCGCCTCGGGGAGGAACGGCTGGTAGGTCATGTACGACTGGGGGTCGATGAGGGTGATGCGCACGCTTCCGTCGCGCAGCTCGCGGCGCAGCCTGCGCTGCAGCCGCAGGCCGGTGTAGAGGCCGACGTAGCCGCCGCCGACGATGAGGATGTGCTTCGGCTCGCGATTCATCTCGCACCCTTCAATCGCTTGTGAAAACATTCACAAGCCAAGGATAAGTCATCGGCCCCAAAGATCACCAATCGATAAATCGGGCTGTGGCGTACGCCTCAGTTCACCGATCGAATGACGCTTTGTGAGCCGTCAGGGAATTGATCTCCACGCCCGCGACGAGGCGTGAAGCCGTTCTCACGTGCGAAAACACGTTGAACCCTAGACCAACCTGGACTCGTCGCGACCGGTATAACCGGGACCCGCCGGGGATTATTCCGCGAGCTCGACGGCCCGCCGGAAAACGTCGTCCAGCATCTGGGCGGTGACGCGGCCGGTGAACGTGTTCTGCTGGCTCGGATGGTAACAACCGAGCAGCGTCACGGCGGGCCCGCCCCCCGGCCCGCCGAGCGTCGCCTCCGCGCCGTGCCCGAAACGCGGCCGGCTGCGCGGCAGCGCGTACCCGGCCTCGCGGAGCGCGGGCCACACCGCCTGCCAGGCGAAGCCGCCGAGGGCCACCACGACCCGCAGCGACCCGGCGACGAGCCGCACCTCCCGGGACAGCCACGGCAGGCAGGCGTCCCGCTCCCGCGTCGTCGGCTTGTTCGCGGGCGGCGCGCAGCGCACCGCCGCCGCCATGCGCGCCCCGCGCAACTCCTGCCCGTCCCCGGCGTGCGTGCTCGTCTCCTTCGCCGCCAGCCCCGTGCGGTACAGCGAGGCGAACAGCCAGTCGCCGCTGCGGTCCCCGGTGAAGATCCGCCCGGTGCGGTTGCCGCCGTGCGCGGCCGGGGCCAGGCCCACGATCAGGATGCGCGGCCGGTCGTCGCCCCACCCGGGCACCGGCCGCCCCCAGTAGGTCTCCGCGGCGAACGCCCGCCGCTTCACCTCGGCGACCTCCTCCCGCCACTCGACCAGCCGCGGGCAGGCCCGGCACACCGACTGCCGCGCCGCGAGCTCGCCCAGGTCGGCGCTGCCCTCGGCGAGCGCGCGCACCTCGTCGGCGGTGTGCGCGACGGGCGTGCGCGCCGTCGCGGGGTCGCCGGGCCATCCGCTTCCCGGGGGTACCTGACTCACGCCCCCGATCGTGCCAGCCCGCGACCGGCCCGCCCAAATCGCTAGCGCGGGCCCGCGACGCTGAAGGCGATCCCGTCGAGGATGTCGTGCTCGCTCGTGACGACCTCGGCGAAGCCGTACCGGCGGACGATGCGGTCGAGGATGAGCGCCCCCGCGCCGATCACGTCCACCCGGCCCGGGTGCATGACCGGGATCGCGGCGCGCTGCTCGTGGGTCATGGCGAGCAGGCGCGCGGACACCTCGTGCACCCGCCCGGCGGGCACCCGCGCGTGGTGGATGCGGTCCGGGTCGTACGCGGGCAGGTCGAGCGAGATGCC
>Ga0164243_10015010_pt1 | contig 10739 bp, 9 predicted proteins | sample OricompcompostOP_FD_108781 | JGI IMG/M metagenome (GOLD analysis project Ga0164243, IMG submission 108781) | Organic Plus compost microbial communities from Emeryville, California, USA - Original compost - Organic plus compost (OP) | ecosystem: Engineered > Solid waste > Mixed feedstock >...
GCGGCACGGCGCCCTCCCAGGGGTCGCCGAAGCACATCGACACGTACCCGCGCACATGCACGCCCTCGCCCTTGGCGCGCCGCACCACCGGCTCGAACACCGCGAGGGACTCGTCCAGCGTGCGGTTGAGGTTGGCCTTGGCGAAGGACTCGGTGGCGCTGGCGAACACCGCGACGCGCCGGGCGCCGAGCGCCAGTGCCCGGTCCAGCCCCCGGTCGTTGGGGACCAGGACCGGCAGCTCGACGCCCTCCAGACCGGAGACGAGCGGGAACAGCTGCTCGGCGTCCGCGAGCTGGGGGACCCACTTGGGGTGGACGAAGCTCGTCGCCTCGATCGTCGTCAGACCGGCCTCGGCGAGCCGGTGGACGAACTCCGCCTTGACCTCGGTGGGCACGGTCGACTTCTCGTTCTGCAGGCCGTCGCGCGCGCCGACCTCGTGGATGCGGACCCGGGCCGGCAGACCCGGCGCCGGCACGGACATGGGCAGGGTCATCGGTCCTCCTCCGCCGGGGTGACGACCGCGAGGACCTGGTCCATGGCGACCGTCGTGCCGGGTGTGACGTCGAGTTCGGCGACGGTGCCGGCGTGCGGGGCGGAGATGACGTGCTCCATCTTCATCGCCTCCACCACGAGCAGGCTCTGGCCCGCCGTCACCTCGTCGCCCACGGCGACCTTCACCACCGTCACCGTCCCCGGCATGGGCGCGGTGAGGGAGTCGGCGCCCGCGTGGGCGGCACCGGTGAGCGAGGCCGCCATGGGGTCGTGGTCGCGCACGTGCCAGGCGTCGCCGTCGCGGCCCAGCCAGTCGGCGGCCCGCTCGAAGGTGTGCCGGACGCCGTCGAGGGTCACGGACACCTCGTCGTCCGTGACGGTCGCCGAGCCGCGCGGGGTGTACTCCACGGGATCCTGCACCCGCAGGTGGAAGCTCACCGGGCGCGGGGTGCCGCCGAGCCGCCAGCCGCTCGGCACCGAGAACGGGTCCGTCCAGCCGTCGCCCGCCGGGCGCAGCGCGTCCAGGCGGACGGCCGCCGCCGCCTCGTACACCTCCTCGGGCACCTCGGAGGTGACCAGGTCGTCGACCACGCGCTCGACAAGGCCGGTGTCCAGCTCGCCCGCCACGACCGCCGGATGCGCCAGCAGCCGCCGCAGGAAGCCCGCGTTGGTCGGCACGCCCAGCGTGACCGTCCCGGCGAGGGCCGCGCGCAGTTTCCTGAGCGCGGTCGCGCGGTCGGGGCCGTACGCGATCACCTTGGACAGCATCGGGTCGTACAGGCTGCCGACCTCGGTGCCCTCGCTGAGCCCGGAGTCGGTGCGCACGCCGTCGCCCTGCGGCTCGCGCAGCCTCAGCACGGTGCCGCCGGACGGCAGGAAGCCGCGTGCGCCCTCCCTGACGGACACGGTCTCGGCGCAGACGCGGGCCTCGACGGCGTGCCCGGTGAGCCGGATGTCGTCCTGCCCGAAGGCAAGGCGCTCGCCGGCCGCCACCCGCAGCTGCCACTCCACCAGGTCGATGCCGGTGATGAGTTCGGTGACGGGGTGCTCCACCTGGAGGCGGGTGTTCATCTCCATGAAGTAGTACGACGACGGGTCGCCGCCCGGCACGATGAACTCCACCGTGCCCGCGCCCCGGTAGCCGCAGGAGCGGGCCGCCTGCACGGCCGCCTCGCCCATCGCCGCGCGCGTGGCCTCGTCGAGGAGCACGCTGGGCGCCTCCTCGATGATCTTCTGGTGCCGGCGTTGCAGCGAGCACTCGCGCTCACCGAGGTGCACGACGTTGCCGTGCCCGTCGGCCAGGACCTGGATCTCGATGTGCCGGGGCCGGTCGACCCACCGCTCCACCAGGAGGGTGTCGTCGCCGAAGGAGGCGCGGGCCTCGCGGCGGGCGGCGGCGATCTCGTCCGCCAGCAGCGCCGCGTCCCGCACCAGCCGCATGCCCTTGCCGCCGCCGCCCGCCGACGGCTTGAGCAGCACGGGCATGCCGATCTCACGGGCCGCGTCGGCCAGTTCGGCGTCGGTGAGGCCGCTGCCGCTGGAGCCCGGCACCACCGGGACCCCGGCCGCCTTCACGGTCTCCTTGGCCCGGATCTTGTCGCCCATCAGGGAGATGGCGTCGGCGGGCGGCCCGATGAAGGCGAGCCCGGCGTCGGCGCAGGCCCGCGCGAAACCGGCGTTCTCCGCGAGGAAGCCGTAGCCGGGGTGGACGGCCTGGGCGCCGGTGCGGGCGGCCGCCTCCAGCAGCCGCTCCACGGACAGATAGCTCTCGGCGGCCGGCGCCGGGCCGATGCGCACCGCCGTGTCGGCCTCGCGCACATGGCGGGCGTCGGCGTCCGCGTCGGAGAAGACGGCCACCGAGCGCACGCCCAGCGCGCGCAGCGTACGGACGACCCGGACGGCGATCTCGCCCCGGTTGGCCACGAGTACGGTGTCGAACATGGTCCCCCTCACATCCGGAAGACGCCGAACTGGGGGTCACCCAGGGGCGCGTTGGCACAGGCGGTCAGGGCCAGACCCAGCACCTGGCGGGTCTCCAGCGGGTCGATGACCCCGTCGTCCCAGAGCCGGGCGGTGGCGTAGTAGGCGTTGCCCTGGCGCTCGTACTGCTCGCGCACGGGCGCCTTGAACGCCTCCTCGTCCTCGGCCGGCCAGGTCTCGCCGCGCGCCTCCAGCTGGTCGCGCTTGACGGTGGCGAGGACCGAGGCGGCCTGCTCACCGCCCATGACGGAGATCTTGGCGTTCGGCCACATCCACAGGAAGCGCGGCGAGTAGGCCCGGCCGCACATCGAGTAGTTGCCCGCGCCGTACGACCCGCCGACCACGACCGTCAGCTTCGGCACGCGCGTGGAGGCGACCGCCGTGACCATCTTGGCGCCGTGCTTGGCGATGCCGCCGGCCTCGTAGTCCTTGCCGACCATGAACCCCGAGATGTTCTGGAGGAACACCAGAGGGATGCCGCGCTGGTCGCACAGCTCGATGAAGTGGGCGCCCTTCTGGGCGGACTCGGAGAACAGGATGCCGTTGTTGGCGACGATCCCGACCGGGTGCCCGTGGATACGGGCGAAGCCGGTGACGAGGGTCTGCCCGAACTCCGACTTGAACTCCGCGAAGCGGGAGCCGTCGACCACGCGCGCGATGATCTCGCGCACGTCGTAGGGGGTGCGGGAGTCGACCGGCACGGCGCCGTACAGCCCGGACGGGTCGACCTTCGGCTCGACGGCGGGCGTCACCTCCCAGGGGAGGTCGCGGCGGGCCGGGAGGGTGGCGACGATGTTCCGCACGATGCGCAGCGCGTGCGCGTCGTCCTCCGCGAGGTGGTCCGTCACCCCGGACACCCGGGAGTGGACCTCGCCGCCGCCGAGCTACTCCGCGGTGACGACCTCGCCGGTCGCGGCCTTCACCAGCGGGGGCCCGCCGAGGAAGATCGTGCCCTGGCCGCGCACGATCACGGCCTCGTCGCTCATCGCCGGGACGTAGGCACCGCCGGCCGTGCAGGAGCCGAGGACCGCGGCGATCTGCGGGATGCCCGCGCCGGACATCCGGGCCTGGTTGTAGAAGATCCGCCCGAAGTGGTCGCGGTCCGGGAAGACCTCGTCCTGCATCGGCAGGAAGGCGCCGCCGGAGTCGACCAGGTACAGGCACGGCAGCCGGTTCTCCAGGGCCACCTCCTGCGCGCGCAGGTGCTTCTTGACGGTCATCGGGTAGTAGGTGCCGCCCTTGACCGTGGCGTCGTTGGCGACGATCACGCACTCACGGCCGCTGACCCGTCCGATCCCGGCGATCACACCGGCCGCCGGGGCCTGTCCGTCGTACATCCCGTCGGCGGCGAGGGGGGCGAGCTCCAGGAAGGGCGAGCCGGGGTCGAGCAGCGTGTCGACCCGGTCGCGGGGCAGCAGCTTGCCGCGCGCGGTGTGCCGGGCGCGGGCCTTCTCACCCCCGCCGAGCCGCACCGCGGCCAGCTTGGCGCGCAGTTCCTCCCCGAGCGCCCGGTGGGCCTCCTCGTTGGCCCGCCAGGTCTCCGACGCGGGATCAGCCGCGCTCTGGAGCTCCGGTGCCTCGTGCATCCTCGCGGTCCCCTCACCTTGTTAATGAGCGTTAACGCATTTCCTTCAGGTTAACGACCGCTAACCTCCCTGTCTAGAATCGTTCCCATGGCCACCAGAACCGACGCCCCCACCCGCCGCGAGCAGATCCTCAAGGAGGCCGCGCGGCTCTTCGCCGAGCGCGGCTTCCACGGCGTCGGTGTCGACGAGATAGGCGCCGCGGTCGGCATCAGCGGCCCCGGCCTCTACCGGCACTTCCCTGGCAAGGACGCGATGCTCGCCGAGCTGCTGGTCGGGATCAGCGGCCGGCTGCTGACGGGTGCGAAGCGGCGCCTGGCGGAGGCGGACGGGGTGCCGGCGGAGGAGGTCCTCGACTCCCTGATCGAGGGCCACATCGACTTCGCCCTCGACGACCGCCCCCTGATCACCCTGCACGACCGTGAGCTGGACCGCCTGCGCGACAGCGACCGCAAGCTGGTGCGCCAGCTCCAGCGGCAGTACGTCGAGCTGTGGGTGGACGTGGTGCGCCGGGTCTACCCGGAGCTCACCGAGCCGGCCGCGCGCTCGGCCGTGCACTCGGTGTTCGGCCTGCTGAACTCGACCCCGCACCTGGGCCGTCCGGGTGCCCTGCCGGGGCGCGGGACCACGGCGGGCCTGCTGCACCGGATGGCGCGCGGGGCCTTCGGGGCGGCCGGGGACGGGGCGTGCCCGCCGGGGGAGTGACGAGCGTTACGGTCGTTCCCGGTCGTCGCGCCCTGGACGTTCTTCGCTACTCGCCGGTACCTTTGATGAGCAAGCGCTTAGACATGTACCGGTGGAGGTGGACGGCGTGCGCCGTACGGTGTTCAACGAGGATCACGAGGCGTTCCGGGAGACCATCCGGGCCTTCATCGAGGCCGAGGTCGTACCGGTCTACGACGAGTGGTTCGCGGCGGGCCAGGCGCCCCGCGACTTCTACTACAAGCTCGCCGAGCTGGGCGTCTTCGGCATCCGCGTCGACGAGGAGTACGGCGGAGCCGGCATCGACTCGTACAAGTTCGAGGCGATCATGTACGAGGAGACCGCCCGCGCCGGTGTGCAGTTCGGCGGCTCCGGCGTGCACGTGCTGCTCGGCCTGCCGTACCTGAAGATGCTCGCCACCGAGGAGCAGAAGAAGCGCTACCTGCCGAAGTTCGTCACCGGCGAGGAGATGTGGGCGCTGGCGATGACCGAGCCGGGCACCGGCTCCGACCTCGCGGGCATGAAGACCACCGCCAAGCTCTCCGAGGACGGCACGCACTACGTCCTCAACGGCGCCAAGACCTTCATCACCGGCGGTGTGCACGCCGACCGGGTGATCGTGTGCGCCCGCACCGCCGCGCCCACCGCCGAGGACCGCCGCCACGGCATCTCCCTGTTCGCCGTGGACACCAAGTCCGAGGGCTACTCCATCGGCCGCAAGCTGGACAAGCTGGGCCTGCGCACCTCCGACACCGCCGAGCTCGCGTTCGTCGACGTCAAGGTGCCCGTCGAGGACCTCCTCGGCGAGGAGAACAAGGGCTTCTACTACCTCGGCCACAACCTCGCCTCGGAGCGCTGGGGCATCGCCTACGGCGCCTACGCGCAGGCCAAGGCCGCCGTCCGGTTCGCCAAGCAGTACGTGCAGGAGCGCACCGTCTTCGGCAAGCCGGTCGCGTCCTTCCAGAACACCAAGTTCGAGCTGGCCGCCTGCCAGGCCGAGGTGGACGCCGCCGAGGCCGTCGCCGACCGCGCCCTGGAGGCCCTGGACGCCGGTGAGCTGACGCCCGCCGAGGCCGCCTCCGCGAAGCTGTTCTGCACCGAGGTCGCTCACCGGGTCATCGACCGGTGCCTCCAGCTGCACGGCGGCTACGGCTTCATGAACGAGTACCCGATCGCGCGCCTGTACGCGGACAACCGCGTCAACCGCATCTACGGCGGGACCAGCGAGATCATGAAGACGATCATCGCGAAGGACATGGGCCTGTAAGGCCCCTGACATTCCCTGCCAGTAGAAAAGGTGCCATGAACGAGGCACTTCAGAGCCTCCTCGATCTGCTCGACCTGGAGCAGATCGAGGTGGACATCTTCCGCGGCCGGTCCCAGTCCGCCGTGGTCCCGCGCGTCTTCGGCGGACAGGTCGCGGCCCAGGCGCTCGTCGCCGCGGGCCGCACCGTCCCGGCGGACAGGCCCGCCCACTCCCTGCACGCGTACTTCCTGCGCATGGGGGACCCGGGCGCGCCGATCGTCTACAACGTCGACCGCATGCGTGACGGGCGCTCCTTCACCACCCGCCGGGTGGTCGCCGTCCAGCACGGCAAGCCGATCTTCGCGCTGTCGGCGTCCTTCCAGACGTACGAGGAGGGGCTGGACCACCAGGCCCCGATGCCGCCCGCGCCCGACCCGGCGTCACTGCCCACCTCCGAGGAGCGGCTGCGCGGCTACGGGCACCTCGACCCGGCGGTCGTCGAACGGTTCCTGGAGGCGCGACGGGCGGTCGACCTGCGCTACGTCGACGAGCCGCCGTACGGCCGCTACGGCGAGCCGCGCGAACCGCACTCCCAGGTGTGGTTCCGCACCAACGGCAAGCTCGCCGACGACCCCTTGCTGCACGTGGTGCTGGCCACCTACGTCTCCGACATGACCCTGCTCGACTCCGTGCTGCTCGCGCACGGGCGGGGCGGCTGGGCGGTCGGCGACGTCGTCGGCGCCTCCCTGGACCACGCCATGTGGTTCCACCGCCCGTTCCGCGCCGACGAATGGCTCCTGTACGACCAGGAGTCCCCGTCCGCCCACGGCGGCCGCGGCCTCGGCCAGGCCCGCATCTACACCCAGGACGGCCGCCTCGCGGTCTCGGTCATCCAGGAGGGCGTGGTCCGCGTCCCACGCGCGGACTGACCCCGGGGCGGGGGACGGTCAGGCGCCCGCCGCGGCGGGCTCGATGTCCCCCGCGAAGACGATCATCTGGTCGATCAGGCCCCGCCGCAGATGGACGACGTCCGTGCCCGCGAGACGCGGCCCGCCGCCGGGCGTGGTGAAGACCCACCGGTAGCGGGCCCACTCGCCGGGCATGTCCACCCCCGAGCAGCGCACCATCGTGCCCGGCCCGGCCGGGTGGCGGCGCAGCTCCAGGACGAACCGCTCGACCGCCTCGACGCCCTCGCTGCGGCCCAGCGGCCCCCAGAAGACCACGTCGGACGTGAGGGCCTGGGCCAGCAGTTCGGTCACGTGCCGGTCGTCCGGGACGTTGAAGGCGGACAGGAACATGTCGATCGCCGACTCGGCGGCTGCTTCCTCCATGCCCTCAGTCATATCAGCCGCCGCGTCCCGGCCGGCCCGAACGGGCGGGTGGCGTGCGGCGGTTCGGGGCGCCTCAGGCGTCGGTCAGGCCCGCCTCGGACAGCAGGTACGCCGTCATCGGGTCGTAGTGGCGGGGGCTCGTCACGTGGTCGTCCAACGGGACCGCCACCTGGAGGGTGCCCTCGGACTCGGCGAGGAAGAGGGCGGGGTCGTTGCAGTCCGCGTAGCCGACGGAGTCCACCCCGTGCTGGGCCGCGTACCCCGCCCACCCGTGGTCGGCGACCACGAGGTCGGGCAGCGGGCGGCCCTCGCGCTCCAGGCCCGTGAGGATCGCCTTCATCGGGTCGCCGGAGTGCGTGTGCCACAGGGAGGCGCCGTGCTCCAGGACGGCCACGTCGGCGAACTGCATGACGTAACCCTCGTCGGTCTGGAGCCCCTCCGGGATCACGACGATCTCGCAGCCGGCGGCCCGCAGCGCGGCGGCCGTCGCGCGGTGGACGTCCAGCAGGCCCCCGGGGTGCCCGGTCGCGAACAGCACGCGCTGCGAGCCGTCGGCCGCCTTGCGCAGCCGGGCCGCCATGCGCTCCAGCGCGGCCACCGTCAGCTCCGGGTCGATGGTGTCCTGGCCGTGCCGGTGCTCGGCGTCGTCGCTCACGCCGACGCGCTCCGCCATCACCGCCAGCACGTCCTGCTCGTCGGTCCAGCGGTCGCCGAGTTCCAGGCCGAGCCAGTAGTGGCGGTTGCCGTTCGCCAGCTGACGGTAGTGGGAGAGGTTGTTCTCGCGGGGGGTCGCGACGTCGCCCGCGATGCGGGTGCGGACGAGGTGGTCGACGAGCTCGGCGCGGCTGGGTGTCCCGGTTATCGGCATGGTTCCCATTGTGAGGCAGAGGGCGGGCCCGGGGTCCTGCTCCGGAGCGCGTGCGACACGGGTCACTGGCCGGAATCGGGCGCTTCGGCATGGCGCAGGGCGAACCACAGCTCCATCCGCACGTCCGCGTCGTCCAGGTCCGCCTCCAGCAGCGCCGCGCACCGGGCGATCCGCTGCCGCACGGTGTTGCGGTGCACGGACAGCGCCACCGCCGTGCGGTCCCAGCTGCCGTGCAGCGACAGCCAGGTGCGCAGGGTGTCGGCGAGGGTGCCGGTCAGCGGCGCGAGCAGGGCACGCGCGTGCGCTCGCGCGGCGTCGCCGGGGACCAGGTCGGCGAGGGCGGGGCGGTGTGTGCCGTGCCGGGACAGCGGCGTACGGGTGGCCCGTGCCCGCGCCAGCGCCCGGGCCGCCTGGGCGTCCGCCGCCGGCCACTCCCCGGCCGGCACCGGGGCGCTCACCCCGAGGGTCCAGCCGGGTTGCGCCTCCGGTGCCCGGTCCGCCGGGACGAGGACGCGTACGACGTCCCGCCCGAGGTCGACCAGGGGCGAGCCGAAGGCGGCGCCCAGCGCGGACGCGGCCACCGGGTCGCACGGGGGCGTGTCGGGCTCCGCGTGCACCACCAGCCAGGTCTCGGCGCCCAGCAGCGGGGCCACCGTGTGCGGTTCGGCCCCGAGCAGCAGCCGCACCAGGGCGGAGGAGCGGGCCGCCCCCGAGCCGCTCTGGTGCTCGCCGGTGAGCAGGGACAGCAGGACGGCGGCGACGGAGGCGACGGTGTGGTCCCCGGACCGGTGCCGGGGCGCGGCCACGCCGAGGACGAAGCCGTGCCCGGCGCCCAGCGCGTAGGCGGCGAGACGGGTGTCGCCGGCCGTGTCGGTGGCGGAGGTGGGCGTGCCGGGCCCCGCGGGCCGTACGACCGCCGCGAGCGCGGCCAGCGCCTGCCCGGCCGCCGGGTCCGCCGCCCGGCCCGCCTGCGCGACCCGCGTCCCCTCGGGGCCGTACAGGACGGTGTGCCCGCCCACCCGCTGGGCGAGCTGCCGCAGCACCGCCCGCACCGGGTCGGGGCGCGCGGCGGCGGCCGCCAGGCTCTGCTGGGCCTCGGTGACGCGCCGCAGCTCGGCGAGCCGGGCCTGGGCCATGAGCTGCCAGACCGCGCGGGCGATCCCGGAGAACGTGGTGCGCGGCGGCACCTCGAGCAGCGGCAGCCCGTGGGCGTCGCACGCCTCGACCAGGGCGCGCGGCACGGTGTCGTGCACGGGCGCCAGCCCGAATCCCAGGGCGGCGCCCCCGGCCGCGACGATCCGCGCCACGTAGTCGTCGAAGTACGTCCCCGTCCCGGCCGCCTCCGGCACGTGCACGCCCGCCGACAGCAGCAGCTCGCCGCCCAGCAGATAGGGATAGGGATCGGCCATCTCCGAGGTGTGCGCCCAGTGGATCACCGTGTCCGCGTCCACGGGCCCGGCGATCTGGCGCAGCCCCAGGTCCTCACGGGCCAGCAGCGCCGACAGCGGAACGGGCGGAGTGGGCGGGGTGGGCGGAACCGCGTGGTCCGGCATGGATGGTTCCTCCACTCGCGGCTTCTCGAATGGATGAAACGTACACTTCGCAGCCACTTTCCGGCCACCTACTGTCGGTGCAGCCGGCAGGCGCGGATGGGGGTCCCCCCGCGCGAGTGGTTCGAGCGTGGGGGAGGGCGGTTGTCCCCGCGGTCCGATGCCGGCGTCCCCACCCCCGTCCGCACGACACGCCACCGGGATCAGCGCGAAGGAGGCCCCACCATGGCCGTCGACTACACCGTGATCGTGGTCTATCTGGCCGGCATGCTGGCCATGGGCTGGTGGGGCATGCGCCGCGCCAAGTCCAAGAGCGAGTTCCTGGTCGCCGGACGCCGGCTCGGCCCCGCGATGTACTCCGGCACCATGGCGGCGATCGTCCTCGGCGGCGCGTCCACGATCGGCGGTGTCGGCCTCGGCTACCGGTACGGCCTCTCCGGCGCCTGGATGGTGTTCACCATCGGTCTCGGCCTGCTCGCCCTCTCCGTCTTCTTCTCCGCGCGGATCGCCCGGCTGAAGGTCTACACCGTCTCCGAGATGCTCGACCTGCGCTACGGCGGCCGGGCCGGCGTGATCTCCGGTGTCGTCATGTGGGCGTACACCCTGATGCTCGCCGTCACCTCGACCATCGCCTACGCCACGATCTTCGACGTGCTGTTCGACATGAACCGCACCCTCGCGATCGTCCTCGGCGGCTCCATCGTCGTCGCCTACTCGACGCTCGGCGGCATGTGGTCGATCACCCTCACCGACATGGTGCAGTTCGTCGTCAAGACGATCGGCGTGCTCCTGCTCCTGCTGCCCATCGCCGTCGTCAAGGCCGGCGGGTTCGGCGAGATGAGGGCGAAGCTGCCGACCGGGTACTTCGACCCGCTGGGCATCGGCGGCGAGACGATCTTCACCTACGTCCTGATCTACACCTTCGGCATGCTCATCGGGCAGGACATCTGGCAGCGCGTGTTCACCGCCCGCAGCGACACCACCGCC
>Ga0164243_10015011_pt1 | contig 10739 bp, 10 predicted proteins | sample OricompcompostOP_FD_108781 | JGI IMG/M metagenome (GOLD analysis project Ga0164243, IMG submission 108781) | Organic Plus compost microbial communities from Emeryville, California, USA - Original compost - Organic plus compost (OP) | ecosystem: Engineered > Solid waste > Mixed feedstock >...
AAGATCCTACACCTACGCCCCGACGCGGCTGTTTCTTTTTCGTGTTGAAATGTTCCTCCTGTCGGCTGTTTCTGCCCCCCAGATTCGATCTGCGGGCCACCGTCTTCTTTTTTTGTTGGTTCTAGACTGGTCGAAGCGTAGATCCGCAGTCCCATCTTTTGCTTCGAAGACTACGCCCTGAAGCTGTGGCCATTCGCGGGTCCTTTTGTGCAAGGACTGCGACCCTGTTTAAGCATTTTGCTAGGAAGCCGGGCGTCGCGTTGCGCTTTGGCCAACTAAGCACCGCCGAAAAGTTTCCCTCTCGAATCACCATTGTTTCACGGATGAAGTCGGCACCCTCCGTTCCGTATCTGCAGGTCGAAGAGAGCAATTGAAACTGGATACATCACCTCGAAAACCGATTGGGCAAGCGTCCGTGTGATTTGTTTGAACGTTGTTTACTTTGTACCATTGTTCGCGAGACCGGTTTCTCTTTTCGCTCGGATTTTGGGAAGTTCGTTTCGTCTTTCGCTGACAGCCCAACCTTCCTGCTCGCGTGATGAGACTTCCTTCACACCCCAAGCTTTCCAGCTTAGACAAAACCGCTAGGGGCCTTTAAGACTCCTCTACGCCCGCTCGCTTCCTCCAAAAGGCCCATATGGAAGATAAGGCCTGCGAGCTTCTAGGGGTGAAATAGATTGAGCAGATATCTGTTAGACCAACCCCCATTTCCCATAGCGATGTAGATTGGATTATCAGGAGCTGCATATGAGCGACTCAGAAACTTGGCTTTACCACCCGAGAATTCATGGGGCAATATATTCGCTTTATCGATCGCCACCAACGCAATGGCAAGAAGTCCATGGCATCCAAGAATTAAAAGTGACCCAAGTAGTGGTTGACAGTGTTGATCACCACCTCCTCGCTTGAGTCGTCCCGTCATTAGTGTGCTTTCGTACGGCCGGTTCTGCAAAATGCAAACTAGGAACCGATATTAAAGATCCCACATACGCGGGAGCATTCATTGCCGAAATGACTTGATTTGGAAGGCCCAGAATCAACTTGGAATATTCCTGAGCCACGAGCGTGGGCGCCGCTGTTGATTCGTTGCTTGATAATCTTTCTCCAATCCCAGGCGCTATCTCCCACGACCTACGCCCGCCAGTATTATGAAGTAAATTTGCCCTACAAAGGTATATCCAGAAGGAAAAAGAATAGACGATGGCCCGGACCACGATGTCTCATCCGGCGAACAACAAGCCCCGCAGTCGTTTGGCTGATATTCCTCTCGGAATCTTTTCCAGAAACAAGATGTTTTTTTTTCTTGAACAATCCTTCCCCAGAAAGATCTTCGAACCCAAGAAGAAGGGGGGTTCGCCAAGTGATTCTTGGGTCAGACGCCAAGAGAGCTAAGCTCTGCTTCCTCGATTCCCTTTGGTGCGCCAGGAATGTCATCGTTCTGGGCACTGCACTGGGTCCCTTGCGCCGAATGCTTATACCTTTGTCGCCAGGAAGATGATTGATTAGTATTATACCAAGGGAGGGGATCATTGATGCAAATTCTCCAGATCCCCCTCGCCCTCCTCCAACATGCGTGCATTGCAACATATAGGCTAAGATCATGCAACGACATGGTCCAATTGACCCCCCACGAAATAGATCGTGAATTATGTAATCCCGAAAATGTACAATGTCTAAGTATCTTCCGCTCATGTAAGCGGATTGGACATTAGATTCTCCGTTGGAACAGAGCAAGTTTGAACTTGGTTAACACTGTGTCAACGGACGACGCATCACGACTTCGTCATCGTCGAGTCCAGATTTCTTGCCACGCACTCTTTAGCCATTGTCTTCTTCCCATCAAAAGCTAATTCCATTCCCATCTCCTCGAGACGCCTAACGGTAACGGCTAACATGTGCGGGGGAAGATACGTCTAATTCTCATCCCATTTCTTCGCCCAATCGCCCATACTCCACAGCCACTCTTCCCCCCTAATTATAGCTTGTACGCCACAACTTGATGGCTGCAGGAACCACCTCACCTACCAACTTTATTCATTTCTCCAACAAATCTTCAACGCAACACGTATCGTCAAGACCGAACCTCTTGCTTTTCTCAAAATCACGCGACCCTTCCTTGCGCCCGCGCCCGCGAAATTAGACGCTTCCATAATCCTAATGTCCTTATAACACCCGCCTCAAACAATCGAGATCTAACCCCCTATAAAAACCGAACGAACGAACCACTCCTTAGGCCGAAGCGCAAGGGAAGAAAAAAAGAAAAATCCTCCCATGGCCCGATGGCCATCTCTCTGCCGACGCGCACGCAGATCGACTTCGATAGGCAGTTTCCTAACTCGATCTCCTCGCCGGCCCTAACTCGCTCGAGCACGGTACCGACGAATCTCGGCGGTCAGAGGACCGACCGATCGCATCTCGCGCCCGAAGATGCTTTCTACGCACACTCGCCCCCGCGGCGGATACCGCCGGCTGTAGCTTCCGCCGCTGGTGATGGCCCTCCCTTGCTGAGGCAGAGGAAGAGGAATGGAGGCGTGAATGGGTCGGGGACGGGAACTGGAACGGGAACGGGGACAGGGCATAGGTCGCGAAAGAGGAGGCGGAGCTGGAAGAAGCTTCTGTGGGTGGACAGAGTTTGTAGGCGAACCCTCATGCCCTTCACTGTTTTCGGTATTGTTTTTTTTTTCCCAACGAGGGTCATGGCTGACTTTTCTTCAGATCCCGACAACTATACAGACCAAGCGACATTCCTCGAACAACTCCAACGAAACCCCCGCCTCCAACCCTACGACTTTTGGCCCCTCGTAGCCGACACGACTATCATAGTGCAGCACGTCTGCTCCGTCATAATCTTCGTCGTCGCCTTCGTCGCCATTTTCCAAGAGCGCGTCACGCACATCTCCATCGTGACCTACAGCTCCGGCCTTACCTTTCTCGGCTGGCTCCTCTGGGAGCGCTGGGTCGCCGACGCGGAGGATCGAGAGGAGGAGCAGATCACGGCGGGGAACCCGCCTCCTACGACGACGTTGACGCGCGGGGGGAGTCGTCGGCGGACGGGCAGCATTCGCCGCAGGGCGACACTTCTTCAGGAGGCGAGGGCGATTCTTCCCACGGGTCTGGGCATCACGACTACTTCGTCGACGACGACTACAACGACGACGACGACGACGACAAAGGAGAATCTCAATGCCGTATCAAACCGTCTTCAAGAGTCTTCTACATCCGCGCACCGCCACCATAACCACCATCCCCCTAGGATATCCGCAAACGGCAACGGCGCATCTTCTTCCACAGTCACCTCTTCCTCCTCGACCTCTCACCTCGCCGATTCGTCAACCACCACCACCCGCCCCAGCTCTATCCCAACCCCGCGGAACAACACCAGTAACACCACCAGCAGAGGCACGGCAACCACCACAATCCCCGAAACCCTCCCCCCAATCCCGCAACCCAACCGCACCCACGAACGCCTCGCAACCATAAAATCCGCCCTCCTCATCTCCTCCATCCTCCTCGGCCTCTCCCCGATCCTCAAATCCCTCACCCGCTCCACCTCCTCCGACTCCATCTGGGCCATGTGCTTCTTCCTCCTCACCATCAACATCCTCTTCTTCGACTACTCCGGCGACGTCTCCGGCGCCAACTTCCCCGCTTCCTTATCCACCAACGCGGCCCTCATGGCTTCCACTATGCTTGCTTCCCGCCTCCCCTCCACGGGGCAGGTCTTTTCGCTCACGGTGCTCTCTATCGAGGTTTTTGGGCTGTTTCCCGTTTTTCGGAGATATGCGCGCCATAGACCCTGGCGGTATCACGTTCTCCTGACGACGATACTCGTCCTCCTCTCCGGCGCGGGCGTCGGCCTCGTGCTCGGCGACGTCAACGCCGCGGCCTCGAGGACCGCGAGGAATTGTCTTTTGGGCATGTTAATGGGCGCTGTTGTTGCTGCTTTGGCCATGGGCGGGTGTAGTTGGTGGTTGATTGGGTTACAGAAGTATAAGAATGAGATTAATGGGCCTTGGGATGCGGCGAGGCCGGTTATTATTAGCAGGAGGTATTACTGAGTACTTTCTTTCCTTCTTACGGTTTTTTTTTTTTTCGTTTCGCTTAATAGATTGATGTTGCTTTTTGATTTTTGGGGTTGGTCGGTTCGGACCCTGCAGTGATATAAGGTCGTGAGATGGACGGATGGTGAGCAAACAACACGAGGCTTCGAGATTCCTACAAACGTTTCGGGCGAGATTCTCTCACTAGCAAATGTCACCTCTAGAAGTATGCCCCATGGATCACTCCCTACGCCCACGGCAGGGACTCTTGACAGAACGGCATAGACATCGCGAGTCCATCCCAGATTTTATCAATCGAAGCCTCGTGTTCGAAACCGTGGCATTGTACATAAAACGCTGAAAAGAAGGGGAGAAGAAAGATACAGGAATCAACCTAAAAATAGAATAGAAATACGCAACGCCTGCTTTGCCATCTACATCCATCCATGTGATCAAAATTCCAAAACCCCACAGGTGAAATCCAGACGGAGCTCGATACAACCGACACCAAGGGGTCCGGGCCATGACAAGAAGAACATGAAACTGAGAAGGCGCGAGATAGCTGCAGGAAGAAGTCCTCAATTCTTCCCGTAGTGGTCCAAGAACAGCGGTGAAAAACAAATATAAGAGGAACAAGAAACAGAAAAAAAAAAGCCATCGATAGTGCTGCCTTGGACGTTGCGCATGGAGATGAGAAAGTATGCAGTGGTGCTATGTGTTGTCTTTTCGTGTAACATAATGTAAACCCAAACTCTTCGAGACTCATGTCGTGTCATTCCCATGAGTGGAAGATGCAAATCGAAGAAAAAAAAGAAAAGGAAAGAGGAAAAAGGTCCAACGGAAACGTCATGTCGATACGGCATAGCTCATTCATGCGGATTGATTTTCTTTTGCTCGTAATTCAGGTGGTGAGTGTCCCCGTAAGCGGATGAGTCGTGAGTCCAGTCAGGGGGTTGCTCGATAACCTCAAAGAATGATGCAACGAGGTGCGCCGTCCTTCTTCTTCCTCTTCTTCCGGCGCCTGCTGATTCTGTGGACGGCGTCGAACTTGTCGTCACGGTCGTCAAGCATGTCGTCGGATAGATCATCTTTCCGTAGCATCTGACGGCAGAGGTCGATGAAAACTTCGTTTACGTTTCCTGGGGCTCAAAGTCAGCAAAGGTAAGTGATTTAAAAGTGTGTTTAACATACGTCTCGTTCGAGCACTAGCTTCATAGTACGGCGCACCCCACTGCTGCGAAATGCTAAATGCCCTAGCTCTAGGGACAGCCCGCTGATCTTCCAGATCAGCCTTGTTTCCGACAATGACGATAGGAACATTTTCATCGTCCTTTATTCGGATAATCTCCTCTCGGAGCTGGGCCAACTCGCCCAAAGATGAGTTCGAGGTAATGCTAAACACAAGTAGGAATCCCTGCCCTGTCTTCATGTACAGGTCCCTCATGGCCACTGTGGACAAAGTCAGTTTGTGGCTTTATAAGGAGGGAGAGAATTAAATCCTACCGAACTGCTCCGTTCCCGCCGTATCGAGACTACGCCTAGTTAGCTAGAGAACTTTGAAAAGAAGAAGGCAATACGACGGGAGTGGCCTGGCTCCGTAGGGGGAAGTCGAGCTTACATTTCCAAGACCACTTGTCGATTCTACACGGCAGATTAGCTTCATCCCATCTAACATACTCCGCCAGAGGTTGTGTCTAATTGAGGAACAAACGACTTACATCGACATTGATATGTGTCCTATACGTGTCCTCGATGGTCGGGTCATAACTCTCAATCCACTCATTGTGGACGAACTGGGCTATTTCAAGCAACTTGTCAGAATCTAAGGCCAACAATCGTTCTCTAATCAAAGCTAGAGACCGCGACGCCCCTGATCGGAGGCGAGAGACGTGGGGGGGAAGCCAAAATAAGGCCATACCTGTGAGACATGACTTGCCAACACCCCCTATTCGCACAAGAGAGAGAGGCGAAATCAGTGACTTGCCCACGTGATCTCACTTATGGGCTAAGAAACCCAGAGGTGCAAAGCGGGAATGCTTACCAGCGCCGAGGACGACGATATGCAACTCACGGCTTCAAGCGCGGTTCCAGTCAGTTCAAAGACTCAATTTCGAGAGAGATTTGCCAACTTGTGGTTGCGATGCCGCATCAGAACTTGATGGATATGACTTACCAGGGTTGAAACCGACCAGCGCGGAGCTGTGACCGACTCATTGCGCCGTCAGTAGTTGCGGAGAGCCGAGCCCAAACTAGGCCCGGATCTCACGTCGACTTGTTGAAATTTCAGTCTCCTGAAAAGAGGGGGGAGAGAAAAAAAATTTAAAAGAAAAAAGAGCCAATGGTCCGTTCTTCTTCCACTCTCGCACTTTTTCTTCTTCGGCTCTTCAAGAGTCAAGCAAACAGCCCTCCGGCTTGAACAAAGCTTCGGGGGTCGAGGTTGGCAGTATTAAACGTAGCGCCTCCGACTTTTTGTGTCGTACCAGTAGCAAACAAGGTCTCGATAGAAAATGAACAGATGAGCGAAGAGAGCGCGGCGAGGCCTTTAATGGAAATTCCTCATCCACAACAGATACCGGCAGAGCTGGGTAGAGTAGGGCTCGACTTTCAAGTAGCAATGAATAGGAGGCTTGTTGGGGGCGGCGGCATCGGGTGGCGGAATATTGCTACTGAAAGAAAACGGCGAGATTCTGCAGGTTGGCCCCCTCTTTCGTCAGGCTAAGGTGTATTATGTCGGGGGTATGTGCAGAAGAAGCTAATTGAGTAGCGTAAACGAAGCCACTAAACGATGTTGCTTAAATGGAGGGACTGGCTTCTCAGAATATAGACAATCTTCCCTGTTTAGGAAGCAGGAAAAGAGACAGAGAAAAAAAAATAAATAAAAGGCTCGCCCCTCTTCTCACAGAAAGTGCACACCGTTCCCTTTAAAGGAAGGACTGATTAACCAGGGGTCGACTGAGTTGCCACGCTAGAAGGAAAAGAATCTAAGGAGAGAAAAGAAGGGAAGAGCCAGGGCGTCAAGCTATTCCACTTCTTGGGTGTACCTGATAGCCAAAGCCAGAGACCGAAGGGAGAAGTAAGAGGGAAAAAAATTGACGCTGTAACTTTATAGGAAGCTGGTTCCAACAAGGGAAGCAGACAGGGGTTCCGAAGGCATCCAAAAAGAAAGGGCAAAAAAAAATGCGAATAACTCCGGTAAGAAGAAGAAAAAAAAAAACCAACAAGGATTGGCAAGACGTGGTTGGGTAGGATTCTCCTGCAATCCTGGAATTCTCAGGGTAGGTTGGGCCGGATCTCTGGCGGGGATGTTTCCCGTCGGTCAGGTCCTGCGGGTGGAGTCTGGATTCTGGATTCTGGATGATGCCCCTGAAGGGAGACAGATCTGGGACTCCCTTCTCGTAGGCTGGAACCCCTTTGACTTCGTACCAGGTTACTGGTTAGTGTTAATCGAACGGGATTTAGCGCCAGATATGGGAGAACCAGACGGGCGGGCAAGAAGTGTCAACTGGGCGAGATAGGATAATGTTTAATCCCAGACCGATGGCTAGAATCAGCGAAGCGGGGTTCAGAGTCAGGGTCAACGGAAACCAAAAGAACCACGATGGCGAAAGAGGTTGGATGGACCTCCAATCTGGTATTTCGGAAAGACATCAACTGGGAAGGGCAAGAAAAAAAAAGATTGGAAAAAATTTAGAGTAAAAGCAAGAAAAGAGGCGGAGCGCAGGCTCAAGCCAATGGCAGAAGAACGAGTACACGGAACATGAAAATGTCTTCTCACGAGTCGGAGGACGCGTATGCGCTCCCTGCAAAGGGAGGAAGCTATTGGAGCAGCGCGTGAATATTATGTGCGAGACAAAGGCAAGGCCGAAAGGGGTTGAGATGTGCGTATGTGGAGGCCTTGTTCCATCGATGGAACGTTCGAAGGGATTTCGGGAAGTTGGGGCGAAAGAGGATCAACTCGAATGTGGGAACCAAGCATCAATTGATCAATTGGACAAAGTGCACATTGAACCTTGCAACCTTGCAGTGCAGGCATCAAGCTCGTGAATGTGAATGGGTGACCTGTCCTAGCTCCATGGCGGATAGCGCCTAGCGCTTCCAGCCAAGATGTCTGTCTGGCTGGCGAGTTTCCGATGCAGCAAGCAGGTCCTCAGTCCTCTCACTTTGTGGATACCTCAAGGTGGCCAACCTCGAGTGCAGAATGCCCGAGCACAGCTCTGTGCTCCGAAATCAGACCTCTCCGGAGCCCCGTTCGGCAGACAGCGGACCTATCAAAGGGCGGGATCAACGATGCCCACCGCAGCAGCTCGAAGGTGAGTGGAAGGCGGAGATCCACAGAGTTTCCGGAACTACTTGGAGGTCGTACAGCAGTTGTCAAAACTCATCCCCAGCAGCACGCAGCTCTGAGTTGGTCAAGACCGAGGGGCGGGTCTAAAAATAAGAATTGATAGAAAAGAAAAGAAGGAGAGACAAAATGAGGAAAAGAAATGAGGGGGAAAGGCAAGCCCGAACCTCTCAAGCGCGAGGATAATAGTTTAGACGGTTCATCGATGTGAATGTGATATATTATACAGCAGCCACAAAGAAGCTAGCAGCCTCTCTCAAAAGAGAGGAATTTCTCTCCCTCGGCTCGGGGACCACCGCCTGGAAATGTTTCATCAGCCAGCGCATTAGGTCGAGCTCAGTGGCGAACATCTGGCGAGGTCAAAGAGCAGCAAGCTGGAAACTGGAGTCATGATGGAGATCAATTGCTTATTCAGGCTCAGGCACAGACACAGCCTCACAGGCACAGGCACAGGCACAGGCTCAGGTACAGGCTCAGGTACAGGCAACAACTCCTTCCTGGACTTCCTTCAATCACAAGCGCGACAGCGACACGGTAGTTTTGGTCTGAAGGGGCAAGCGCGGAGCGGGACCACTGCAGCGAACGAAAGTAAGATTACGGAGTACAAGACATGAAATTGATCAATGAGAGCTTGACATGTGCTCTCAACTTGAGAGCTCTTGGTACTTGTACTGGTAACCTCACTACCGTGGTGTCGCCTCGCAGCAGCTACGTATCAGCTACCTTGGCACCACTGCAACTTCCACGGCTGTGAATTTCATCTGTGTATCGTGGTCGCTAGCACTTACCCATCTCAGAGGAGTCGAAGACAACATGGGCTGACGGGGATTGCAGGAACCCCTAGTCTAGCCTCTATGAGAACACGTTACTTGCAGGTGGTCCTGTCCGGTCTCACCATCGTGTTAGTGGATTCTTCCAAGCCAACCACTTCATTCCATCCTTAGTGTCCAGAGGATCCTGAGCGACGCGGAGCTGACAACGCGAAAATTCAGGAAGTAATTGATCTGTCACCGACGACCTCCACCTTCCCTCTGGCCAGAAAGGAAGGCAGAACCCAACATTGAATGTTCCATTTTCCCTCAGAAGCACATCGCACGAAGAAAGACTCCAAGTACTTCGTACATTTACCATTGGCGAATCCAGCGATGCACAAATACGAAGTCGATTTCAAGGGACTCGGAAGGATGTGGATCAATCTTAGCACGCTCACCTAAGCGTTGCATCGCATCGAGCCCCCGATCATCTACACCAATCGACGTGAGCAAAAGCAGTTCAAACCACTCGTTTTTCATCACCCCAACTCATCACCAACAGCCAACTTGCGTCCATGCGGGATGGGGATGAGATGCAGATAATCAACGGGGGAAGTTCCCGGCAACCGATAATGGACGAGTTGATAAACCGGTGAACCCAACCACACCAATGGAGCGGATCTCTGCCCCTCCATCATCAATTTGCTGATGTCTTTTTTTTTCCATTTTTTAAATTCGTGCGCGCCTAGACTGTCATCATTGATCTCTCTTTTCTCGACTACACTAAACCGAGTCCTTCGACACAACAGCCCCTTCCTTCCGGGCAAGCTCATCTGAGCGACGGAAACCGAGTCCACAAAGAGGACAAACATCAACCTATTTTTTAAGCCAAGAGCGGGGAATTCCCATTTCTCGGGCTCACATACCCACTCTAGCCGCAGAAAACGTTCAAGTGTGGAGGGAGGGGGTTTTACAAGAATTGCTCTGGAGGGCCCAGGTCGGCCTGGCCTGGCCATGCCCAGACCAACCAACCAATTAATACAGTCAAAGCAAAAAAGTTTCAATCACTCGACCCCACTTTACATTTCCCCTCAACAACTTCAAAGTCACTCTCCAACTTTAAATAACTATATCTCAGCTATTTTTATATATAAAAATATTATAAAATATTATAGAGGTATATAAAAAGTATCAGAATATAATTTTAAAAAGATCTACTAAATCAGTACTTCATATACCACCTATCTACATCAATTACAGCCTCCAGCCATTTTTTCATCCTACCTACTAGCTTCTACAACATCTCAACTTCAATATCTTCCCATATCTCCACCACAGTTATTCTTAGTACTTAGAGACTTCTATAGTTCTTTAGCATATCTACTAAATCTAGCTAAAGCTTACAAATACATTCTTTAAATACCTTCTATAGGTTTTTAATAAAGTTAAGATCAGGTAAATATAGTAGCTAATCAATTAATTCTACCCTATTTTCTTTAGCTTATAAAAGTAATTAATCTTAGACTATTTAGGCTATATATATAGAAGTATTATCTTAAATAAAAATACTACTAAGCTTATATATTATTAGAAGTATTTTTTTAA